>Ga0190275_10000045_pt1 | contig 158953 bp, 115 predicted proteins | sample Popmic550T_FD_133745 | JGI IMG/M metagenome (GOLD analysis project Ga0190275, IMG submission 133745) | Populus adjacent soil microbial communities from riparian zone of Yellowstone River, Montana, USA - 550 T | ecosystem: Environmental > Terrestrial > Soil > Riparian zone > Trees stand... | reverse complement strand
TTCTTTGCGCTCTCTTTCTTCATGTTTCCCTTCCGGTGCTATAGGATCTTTAGCATGTTCAGCCATAACTCTTTCTAGGTCCCGTTGGATCAACTCATATTTTTTTTTCATGGCATTTGCATCTTCCACCATCTTTTTCGCTTTCTCCATATCAGCTCTCATCGAATCTATTACCTTTATTCCGCCGCTGATGGGTAATTCGCATACTTCTCCATACTTCATTTCAAGAGTGCGACAAATCTGCTCCATGCCAGATATGACGTTGTTTCTCTGATCATTTCGAATGTCAATCCTATCTTCAATTTTGATTATCTCTTCTATAAACTTCCGTCTTCTGGCTCCTGTTACTTCTGTCTCTTTTATTCTCCACATTATATACGTTATTTTATTCTCGACATCGTAACTATCACTTCTTACCTTGGACGTTGCTTCTCTTATCAAATCAATATTCCTTTGCCCAAACCGTACTAAGAACTCCTTCAAATCTCTCCTCACTTCTTTCAAAGCTTCAACGTCTGGGCAGACCTCGTCCAGCACTGCAGTGTACCCACTGATTCGTGCTCTTTCTTCTTCGGCGTCCATCCGAGCCCACTGACACCACCTGTCCACCCTAGACAGTATCTCAGTTCTTTGATTTCTCAAGTTCTCAAGATTAGCTTCTCCTTCGGCCAGTGCCAGGTTCAACTTTAGCGGACTTTCCTTGCTTATAATCTCGTAGACCTTTTCTCTAGTATCTACAGTGGTATAGAAAAGACGCTCTATTTCATCTAGGTTTTCGGATGATACTTCTTCCGAGCGCTGTATACTGCTTTTTATGTCCTCTAGGCGATAAACTAGTTCCGCTCCCATCGAAATTAGTCGATACGACTGGAACATGGTTTCGCTCTCAAACTTCTCTACATCTTTTGTCTTTTCTATCAGCCACTCCACCTCTTTATTGCAGAGAATTTTTCCATACTTTTTGGGTTTCCCGTATTTCTTTGCTCCTTTGACAGCTGTTCGCTTCTTTTCATCTATGGCAGCAAGCAAGTTGTGTTGCAGCGTCCGGATAAGCTCCAAGGCGCTATTTCTCATCGCGCCCTGTCCTACTTCTCTACCTTCTTCCACCTGCCCTTTGAGTGTGCCGGCTAGTTTTGTTAAGTCCCCGTCTTTCACTTTCTCATCGCTGTTCACTAATGCGATTATACGCCCCAGTGCCTCCTTTATGCTGTTTGCGACTGCTGGATCTTCGCCTACTTCTTCTACACCATCCGGCTTCTTTTCAATACAGGCTCTAACTGACTCCAACTTTCTATCATAATTATCACTTGATACGCTACCAAGAGTCGCCATCTCATCACCAGTTACTTCTTGCAACAACCGAGCTTGTATGTCACTCCATTCCATAAGCATAGCTTGTTTTTCTTCTACCTGTCTCTCTATCTCGATATTTAGCTTCATAAAATCTGCCATGGTCGTGCTCTCCAGCCCTAGCATACTCTGCATGTATTCTTTTTTATCAAGCAGTTTATCGTAGGCCTTTTTGCATTTTTCTTGCTCTAATTGATATCCCCTTATATCGTTTAAGCACTTCTCCATAACTCTCTTCCTGTCTTTGAACACTTCCTCTATCTCTTGGATTAGCGGATCATTTTCTTGTCTCAATACTTTTAACCTCCCTTCTATATCCGCCATGGCATCTTTTTGCTTTTTTACCAGTGCGTCCATCTCCCCTTTTACTCTCTCTACGTCCCGATCGATGCCAGTTTTCAGACCTTCAATACTGGCAAACTTGCCGTCTATGTACCCGTTCAGACTCTCCCTTACCATCTCTTTTATAGCCCTATCTTTCTCTTCCATCTCTCCTCTCCATTTGTCTATCCCCTGTTGTAGCGGCACAGAGATCCCGCCGATTTCTAAAGATTCTGGTGTTTTTCCATTTCTTATCTCATGGCTTAGCCATTCTAGCTCTTTCATGCAGATTCTCACTTCATCGTATAACTTTTCAAACGCGGTCTGCTGGTTTCCTTCAAGTTCTAGGCTTGCTAGAAAACTTTCTTGCCCTACACTACGCCACGCATCTGGCTTCCAAACTGTGTCGATTTTAACAAACAAGGGATGGTCCCAATCGAATAGGCTCTCTTCTATCACTCTTCTGAGATCTGGGTCTGCTACCAAGATCTTGTCTACTTCCCTTATAAATTCCTCATCTCGACCAAAAGACGTCGTCAAATGATTTAGGCCTTTCAACCCGTCAAATACAAGGTTTATTTGTTCTAATCCACCCGTCCTGCACATAACCGGTACCTCTTCTCTGGTGAATATATCTCTGAATGGTGACAGAATGTTAGACTTCTCTTCGTATAGCTTGTCTATGTTAGTATATACATTTTTTATATCCTCTCCTGTTTTTCCTTTTATTATGTTTATCAGCTTTTTCAGTCGCAAATCCCTTTCTTCTCCTTCAACTTCAATACTTTCCAGCTTCCCTACATTCGTTACCATTTTACCAATCAAGTTTTGGTTGACAAATCGACAGCTGCCATCTGCTTCTTCAAACTTTGAATCAGCAATCTCTTCGATACACTTCATTATTTTCGCTGCTATTTTTATGACTTCTTCTTCCACAGCGTCCTCTTCTATGGTTCCATCTTCCATCTCATTTTTTACTTCGTTTATCCTTTTTGTTATTTTATCAAGTTCAACTATATATTTACCTTCTGTCATATACTCTTTTGCTAATCTATCCAGATTTGTAAATATCGTGTCGTTATCCATTGCATCTCCCATAACCGTTAAATTTTTTTCCGATAATAACTCTCCATTTTTGGAAATATGGCCTTATTGGCTGAAAAACGGGGGTATATCTCAGAACTGCAGCGGCCAATTGACCTCGACAGTTTCACTTTCTTCACAAAACTTTTAGGGTCCGTTCATTTATTCATTAAAATATCCGCCCATTGCATCCTTTCTCGAGCTCCGTCACTGCCGCGCTGGTAAGACCTCTTTCCATTTCAGCAAGCTTACCGCATATTTACACTACTCCCCATCAGAATAACTGCCCACTCGGTGATCTCCCAACGTACGCCAGTGCACCGCAAGCCAACGCAACAGCTTCTCCTCTTTATCGATGTCCGACACGCCAGATAGACCAGTCTGCACACGCCCACCACGCTACCGCGTGTTCTCGTCCTCCTGCTGCTGCACACTGCATCCCAGCCTCTTCGCTTGCCCCTTCTGCGCAGGCATGCACGCACCCGACATCCCCTCCATGCTCAGCATCCTGTAGTACTTCGCAAGGTACATCTCGTACTGCTCTTTCCAGTCGGAGTCTGCCCACCTCATTTCCATGCGGGGCTCTTCGCACTCGTCCTCCTCGACGCAGCGAACCGGCTGCGACAGCGAGTGGAGAAAGATCGTGCTCTATATCTCCCGCACCAGAAGCGCGTCTTTCCGCTCGAGCTTCTCCCTAAGAAGAGCCACGATCGCCGCCGCCTTGTCCTCTGGCCCCTCCTTCTTCTCGAGCTTGTCCAACTGCCTGAAATACGAAGAAACGATGCTTCTTCCCCGAAATAGAAGGTATCTCACGGTGCTGTTCCAGAAGCTGTACGGGTACGCGTCCCTTAGCAGCTTTCTGTACGACTTTGTCTTTCTGACACACTCGAAAATCTCCTTTATTTGGCACAGCGTCCTGTGCCTCTTCATGTCTCTTCTCGGCTTCTTTGCGCGCGCGTCCTCCGAGACTATTTCCGCAAAGACCAGATGCGCCAGAATCGCTCCGATGTCTTCCATGTCGGAAACCCCCTGCACGGTGTCTTTTGTCAAGTAGAAAAAAACGGTCGAGCAGATGTCCAGCTCCTTCATCTGCAGGAACAGGTCGACAATGCTGTACCGGTACTTCGCGCTGTGCTCTTCGAGAATCCTTGCCTTCGCTCTTTTTGCTCTTTCTTTCATTTTTGCGGGCGTGCCTCTCTATTTATTGCGCGACCTGCGGATCTTCCTGACCGCGCCGCCGGCCACCACGCTGATCGGAGACAAACCATCCGGCAGGCGTTTCACTTCCAAAACAAAACACGAGACAGGCCGTTCTTTGCGAAACACTGTTCGAAATGCCGCATAAATATCTATTAATAAGAATCACCAGATGCAGATCACTAAAAAAATAGCAGCGCTAGCGGTCTTGTGCAAAGCCGCGGCAGCCAACGTGTGCAAGAGCAAAGAGTACAGCATACTCCAGGGCAGCACGGACAGGGTGTTTGTCGACCCGTACATAAATAGATTCTGGCCAAAAGACAGCGCAGGAATAAGCAACATCGACCCGATCTGCCCTGCCGGATACACGTGCATGCCAAACTACATCCCTCCCGTGAAGAAGCTTCCGGGGCTGAAAGCGCTCAAGAGCACCCTGATGAAGAACATAAAGTATAGAGCAAAGGCGTACAACCCCATCACCACTCCCGGAGGAGGGTGTCTTGGGCTGGAAATGTACGACTCGGTTGGCATCCAGTCGATGCACAACGGCCTCTACCTTGCCAGGTGCAAGAACTGCTTCAACGCAAGATACAAAAACATGGCGATGGTATACAGCTCTTTCAAAAACCCAGACTCAAAATGGAAATTTATCAACGTTGGAGGAAAGTGCGCAATCAAAAACGTCAAGACTGGGAAGTACCTTTCCGAGTGCAACAGATGCACAGGATCGATTTCGGTTTCTCTTCTTGCGCTATACAGGGGCGACGTGAACGACAGAAAAAACACCGAGCTCTGGGAAGTGAACAGGAAAAAAGACAAGTCGTACGTCTTCAGGTCTGCGAGCTCTGGAAAGCTTCTGTCGATCTGCGATAACTGCCTTTCCGAAAGCGCGTCGATCACGTCCCCCGCTTCTCTTTTCATGACAGGCCCTGATAACAGCTTTGTGAAGTGGAGAGTTTGGGTGAGCCGCTGAGTTCTGGTGGGCGGTGACAGTTGAGATGAGTTGGTCTTGGGTAGGCGGTGGTAGCTGGCGCGAGGTGGTCCGGGATATACTCTCCCTAATAAAAACCTCAATGAGCTGCGGTCTATTTTGAAGGGAATAAATAATTGGCGTGATGCAGGCTTGGGTGGGGTGTGCAGCGGTATCCCACATGACGTTTTCCGTTTTGTGGCGGTCCGGTGGCCTCTTTTCTATTTCAACGGCTGAGAAGACCGCTTTCTCAGTCCGGTAACCGTTTATTTCGTTGGGCATTTATGTCTCGAAAACTGCCGTCCCACTCTACGAACTATTCCACGCTCCCCCTCTTTTGGAATCGCTTTTGCTCTGCTCCTCTAGCATGCCCAGGAAAGCAAGGGCGTCTTCTTCCCTCCAATGTGTTCGCTTTTTCAGGAACACGGACACCCTTGTGATGTCAATCGGTGGCGCTTTCAGGTTCTCTATCTGGACCTTGAAGTCTGTTTCCGAGTATATTCTTTTGCAGGTCAGAAACTGCGGAATGTACTTTTCCACTTCCACTTCTGGACACACTTTGCGAAATGCAGTTTTGATATCCTCTATTCGAATCTCTCTTTCTCCTTCGCTTTTCTCTTTGCAGTTGGATGTATCTTGTGGGTCATCCAGTGGGGTATCCTGTGAGCTATCTATTATGTCTGCACCAATCGCATGAGTTTCATCAGTTCCACTATTTAGCATACCTACCACACCTGCCTTACCTACCACACCTACCCCACCTACCACCCCACCCCTGCCAGCCTCCCTGTACCCGCGGATGATTTTCTGGGCTTTCTTTACGCCTACTCCTCTGATCCCCCCGCTGTAATCCGACCCCAGCATCCAGGACAGAAGCACAAGCTCTCCCCAGCTGTACCCGATCTCTTTCCCTTCTTTTCTGTACACCTTCGCCCTCTCTTTTCTTTTGAACACGTGTCTGTACACCGGGCTTGTGCTGAAAAGCAGAATGTCGCTGTCGTCTGTGATCACCCCGTCTATCCGCACGGCTTTTTCGATGTTCGCGTACACCGCGTCCGATTCCGCAGGCGATATCGCATACTTGACGCAAAGAACGTTGAGCAGCTCTGTCACGGCTTGGAGAGCTGCGCCCATGGAGAACCTGCCCGCCCCCTCTGTCTCCGGCGCAAGAAACAGGTCTGCTGCAGGTATGCTGTACTTCTCCGCCTCTCGAAGATACTCCGGCTTCTCTTCTGCCACAAAAACACGCTGCACACCTCCGTTCGCTTCCACGCCCTCTCTTCCTCTGCTATCCGCTCCCCTGTCTTCTCTGCCTCCCTCCCCTCTCGGCGCTCCGCTCACAGACAGCGTAGAGATGGGCTTTTTTAAGAGGTTCTCGCACTTTCCGCTATTTCTCGCCTCTTTTCTGCCTCTCTTCAGGTCTTCTGCTACTTCACCGTCAAACAGAACCTTTTTCAGCTCTTCAATCTCTTTTTCGGTTCCCGAGTAGTCTTTCTGCACTTTGGCGGCCTTCCTGGGCCTTTCTGTGCTTCTTTTCTGGTGTATCTGGTAGAACAGGCTGCTGTCTCCGTGCATTCTGTTCTGTTTCATCTCCTCGAAGTATTTTCTTCTCTTTGTTATCTCTCCAACCTGGTACTCCGAAAACTCGTCCATGCTCGTTTTATCGTCCCACTCCCACTTCCTGCTTACCGGCTCCTCCACTCTGGGCTGCTTCTCTCCTTCTTCCACCCCGGGCTGCTTCTTCCCGTCCTCTGTCTCGCCGGACCTACCGCCCCGCGTCTCGCCCTTCTGTCTTTTGAACAAAGGACGCTTTCCGTCGAACACAAAAATGCACTCTACGCCCATAGACATAAGCTTTCCAACCCTGCTCAGCGTATACTCTGTCACATATCTTACGTCCGAGCTACCCAAGCACCCAAAAAGAACAAAGTTCCCGTCAATGCAAAGCGTTTTCCCTTTCATCTCGCTCTCCTCTACCTCATCTCCCCTCAGTATTTTCCACAGCCCTCTGACTCCCATGCCTCCCGTACTTTTAAATAAAAAAGTACAGAAGACTTTCAAAATATTGTCCGCGAGTGTGCTCGAATGAAGGGGTGGGGAGGGCGTATGTTCGAGTGCTATGAGGGGGTGGGGATGACGTGTGCTTGACTGTCATAAAGGGTAGGACGTGCTTGACCGCTATGAAAAGGCGCATGTTCGACCTCCACATAAATGTTCGAGAAGACCGCTCTACCATATAACCGACCATTTATTTCATTGCATGCTAAACTGCATCCAGTCTGCTGGCGCACTTTTCCAGACTAGCTGACTATCCGGGCAACCCGGCTGTCAGTCCATAAACACGTAACAACCTTATTAAAGCTGCAACGCAGTCTTACTACGCCCCTCCATCTCTACCACCATGTCTACCACCATCTCTCTACCTCCCCTCTACATTCAAATAGCTCCAGACGTGAGAAAATACGCAATTATCGGAAGAGTGATGTTGTCGTTTATCTCTGTGGTGCACTCAGCGGCCCCTAAGAGGAAGTAGAACACAGCAGGGTACTCCACCCCAAGACAGTAAAGAACAACGCTCGCGCACACCGCGCCCGCCATGCTCCCCCTCACGCTCTTATTGCTGTTCTTGTCCCTTGGAAAGAACGACGCCACGCTATCTATAATACACACCGAAGAGATAGTGAAAAGAAACCTTCCCCTGTTCTCACTCAGCAGCTCCAACAGCGAAAGACACACGGAAAGAAGCAGCACGTGAGAAACCACCCCTCTTCTGTCCTTTTCCGACAAAAACGCCCTAAACACGCTCTCCTCCCTTACCTCGATCCCAGCCCTTGAACACGTCTTAGCGACCCTCGGAAGCAGCAGAAACCCTCCAAGCAGCCCCGCCGTCTGAACGTGCACCACTTTCCACGGAAACAGCGAATAGTACAAAAACATCCCGACGTGAACAGACTTCCTCCTGAGATTCGCCGACGCCTTTCTCCAATGCATTTCCAGCTGAATCGCGCCAAAGACCCCAATATACACAAAAGATAGCGCCCACGCAGAAAACACCCGAAAGCTCCTCGCAGCTTCAGCAGCGCACTCGCCAGCGTACTCCGCCAGAACGCCAAGACACGCTTCCAAATTAGCAAACGGGCTTCTAATCGCAAGCACGGAAAGAAAGCACCGGCTTGTGCTGCTCTTCTCCGCCACAAAACACAGCGCCACGCCACAGCACACCAGCTCGCTAAGCGTCAGCACGTCTTTGAACCCGTACATGATACCCGCCGCCTTCCCCACGCTTCTCCCGTCCGCTGCCTCGCTGCCTCCAAACGCTCCCAAAAAACATATCTGCCGCACAATTTCATCGGTTGCCGAAATTTCAGAAAGCACCAGCGCAGCCCTTTGCGCCATCTGGTACACTCTTTCCGCCCTCTCTCGCTCTAATTCGTTTTTTCGCGCAACTCCTCTACCTCTTTGAAACATGTTTTACTTCAGTATGAAAGACAAAATTTACCAAAAAGAAATGCGCGACCTGCTTGTAACCGGCGGATATATTTTTGTGTTCGCTGCCACCTCTCTTGCGATGTCGTTTTTTTCCTTCTTTCTTCTCTCCGAAGACGGATACAATTTTTCGCTTCCCCTGTTCCTCTCCTCCTTCAGCAACCTCGTGCACTTCCTCATCGCTTTAGTTCTAATCTCCTTCATGGACCCAGCGCACCCAGAACCCGAACAGACCCTTAGCTCGCCTATTCCCTATATAACCAGAGAAAAGATCGGCTCCCCTGTCGAAGAGTCGTTTCGCGAGGAGAAAAAGCACCACATACGCAGCAGGATCGGCGAAGAAGGGCGCGTGCCCACGCTGTTCACAAGAGCCTATCTATTCTTGAAGGAAATAGGCAGCTTCAACATCTGGATCATTCTCTGCTCTCTCAACGGCTCTCTTGACACGGGCCTCTCCGGCTACACTCTCCGCGTAGTCCCCCTGGCGTTCTACACGATGATTAAGTCGAGCACTCCTATCTTCATTTTGCTCTCTCGTTTTCTGTTTCAGCTCGAGAAGCCGTCCCCTTCACTTGTGATGATCATTCTTTTTATTGCTGCAGGGGTCTTTTTCACCTCCCAGAACGACTCGGTGGTCTACCGCGCGGGACACATCGCAATGATCCTTGGCGCCTCCTTCATGGCAGGGTTCAGATGGGCGTTTCTTGAATACTTCATCAAGAGCAACGCCAGATCGAGCTCGAGCATCCTTTACTGCCTGTGCGTGATTTCTCTCCTCTCGGGAATCTTCCTTTGCGTTGGATTCGCTGTTTTCGAAGGATTTTCTCGTCTTCTTGCGTTTGAGAAGTTCCAAACCGCCACCTCAGCGCTTCTCTGTTTCGGCGTCATCGCAGGCGCCGCCTCTTTTTCCTTCTTTCTGTGCATGTTTGAGTACATTATCATCGCCAGAACAAACGTTATCACCTTATCTGTGGTGGGTGTCGCAAAAGAGCTGCTGATAGTTGGTATTTCGGTACACAGAAAAAAGATCGTCCTGTCAAGAATGAACGTCGGGGGCCTCGGTCTCGCCCTCTTTGGAATACTCATGTTCATTTTCAGAGACAGAATATTCGTTCCCAGTACAGAAAAACCCGAAGAGAGAAAAGAGCCAAGCGAAAAAGAGGCGTACGCCGAAAGCGCAGCTTCCCCCATCGAGTCATCGCTCGAAAGTCCACAAGTATTAATGGAGGTGTAGGCGAGCCGGCGGGTGTGAATGGGTCTGACTGTGCGATGGCTCTGGTGAAGGACGCTCTAAGACGTGCTAATCGCCACTCTACTATCGCATTACACGCCATCAGATTACCACTTGCCACACTCCGTGCCACGAGACTACCACATTCCAGTACACCCTATCCCACACTACCACACCCCTATGCGATGTAGAAACGGGTTCACATAACAGTAAAAGAAATTTAATCGATACTACTTGCCGTTTCGCATGGCCGAAGTTCCGCCTTATTACGACCTTTTGTTTTCCGATAGAGCTGCTTTTCGCACCACTGCACCACTGCGCTAGCGGCTATCTCTTCTATATTTCGATGTGCCATAGCTCTACTTGCTTGATTTTGAACTTTTCTTTGTGGGTTAGCCGTTCGTTTCTGAACGTATCGACCGTGTGAGACTCTCCTCCGCACAGCGTTTTGTTCAGCATCAGCCCAAACACGCCTCCGCTGCACCCAAACGCAAGATACTCCCTTCTTGCAACGATGCAGAACCTGTTTTCTTCTGTTCTCGCGTGGTACACGTTCAAAATCGAGTTAATTTCGTTTTCTGTGTTTTGCCTCCTTGGCGTCTTGAACCTAAACAGAGACGTCGTTGCGCTGCCGTAAGACCCCGGCCTGTACTCGAGCCTGTTGAAAAGCACCGCTCCGAAGACCCTTTCGTACTCTTCTTCGGTTCCCCCATCTTCAATTACGCTGAGCACGAAGCACCCGTTATCTATCTCCTTTTGAGACTTCGCCATAAGGGTGTTTAGAGAGAACCCGTGCAGCTCGGAGGAGTATACGAGATCCCACTGGCTGAGCCCGGGCGCAAACGTTTCAATAACCGAGACTTTAAGTTTTGCCAGCATGAGGCGTGTCATCACAAGCGAGCACGCCTCCTTTCCGTTGTACAGGAGAACTTCTCCGGTGTTTTTGTCTTCTATCTCTTTGTCTTTTGTGCTTCTTCTGATCAGGCCCTCGAGAGTCTCTGCGTCGTCTCTCTCTTCCTTCGCTTCCGGCATTTAGATTTTTCAAACCTCATGAGAATTATAATAAAATCATGCAGTACCTGCAAAAGCCCTGAAAAGAGCTTGGGAGTTGCAGAGAAGCTCCTGTCGGTTTATTTCGCACTCCGATGTCTTATTTATTTATTCCGTATTTTTAGCTTACCATATTCGGAAATTTTTGCACTAAACAATCAAAAATAGTTTAGTATCTAATACGCATCTGCTCAGCTAAGCACAGATCTGCGGAGGGGTGGACAAAGATTCAGATAATAGCCACCCTGCTCATCTCTAGCATTCACTTTAGCACTGAATTTAGCACTCACATCTATCTCTATCTCTCAGACCTATCTCTCATATCTATCTCTCATGTCTACCCCTGATCTTTACCCCTCACATCCACCCATCATGTCTACCCCTCACATCCACCCCTTTCTTCACTAGATAGACTCCTCGCTATCGTTCAAATTTTCATTCAGCATCTTCTCCATTAGACATGAGACCTTTGTGGCCTTAATCTCTTGTTCTTGCAGCTTAAAAAGCCTTGCAAACTCTTCTGCATGGATCCTTTTCTGTCCTATTATCGAGCTGCTGATCTCTCCGATGTAGCACGCTGCTGCCTCGTACTCCTCCTTTCTCACGGTAAAATAGAAGATGTACTCTGTTCCGCTTACTACCTCTGCCGACGTTGCGATGCTCTGCTCGAACTCTCTCAAAATGCTCAGAAATATGTCGCAGATCGCCTTGTACCACTTTGGTTCAAGATCTCCCCCAAAATAAGCCTCTATGTTCTCTTTCACCAGCCCGATGTACTTCTTTTCTCCGCTGGTGTTTCTGTCCTTTGCCAAAAGCACCTCCATCTCCCTGGAAATCGGCTCGCTCAGATCTGTGAACCCAAATAGGAACGGGTTGTCTATCTTCTTGTCAACGACGCTTCGCAAGAGGCTCAAAAAGGATTTTCTTTTCTGCTTAGACGTCTCATTGTTTTTTGTCTCGTACACGCCTGGGTACATAATGTCGTCGATTCTCAGGTCTTGATAGCGCATGGACACAGTCACCGAGCGCGTCAGCTGGTTCAGGTGCCCAAGAACCACCCCCATTCTCTTCACATACCCTATCTTAAACTTCTGGACTATTTCGTCCTGTACCACTTTTTTACGGTGTGCCAAATGCGCTATGTTAACGATGCACCCAAGCAGCGCAACTGCGATGATGCACAAGTGCACCGCTGTCTCTTTCTTGAATCGCCTCTTTGTGCTGCTCATCGCGATTGTACTCCTCATTGGAGAAAAAATAATTAAACTTTCACTAAATGCTCACCCCTTGAAAAGAAGTCCGCCTCACCAACCGTCCAACCACAAACTAGATGCCAAGAATGCGGGCTACCGTTTGACTTAACGGCCGCCAACGTTCCCAGTAAGATCCCGCACAGTCATAAAAGAGGAAACTAACACCAGAAAGGCTGCGTACATCTATATCCACTATCACCAAAAGAGTTGAACACCTCTATCTACATCTACATCCACTATCACCAGGAAAACTGAATACCTATATCTATATCCACCTACACCTATATCCATCTACACCATCCCACCCCACATCCACCTACATCTACACCACCTACATCACCACCCCACCTACCCAACCACACCTGCATCACCCCACTTCCATATCTTTATTTCAATCCTATAAATTCGGAGCCCGCGGTCCATGTGCAACCAGCAAGCGCTAACTCCACCAGATCCAGCTGCTAAAACTGCTCTTTATTAAGGTCTAACGGTGCTATTGATAAAACTTCTCCTTTCCTCCAGCTTCTCCAATATCCTTTTCAAATTCTCCTCGTCTTTGCTGTTCACGTCCGTAAGCGACTGCGTGAAGAAAAAGTTCACCAAAAAGTTTCCTCTTTTCTTAACGGCCTCCACTCCCAGATCGCTCGACATAGACTTGGCAAACGCATACGCTATCGCTCTTCCCACCGCCAGAGTTCTCTGCAGGTTTCTCTTTTGCACCAGCTCGATAGGGGTAAAGGCATTGTCTTTCTCCTCAATCTCTATTTCCGCGTCTAGCGTCAACATCAGGACCATGTTCACGAACCTGGAGTACGCAAACGAGAAGTACGGCGAAAGGCTTCCCTGTGTGAGCTCGTAAAAGAATTTCTCGGACAGAGACCCTGTGACATTAGCTCTATCTATTCCCTTCTTGCTCAAAAACCTTTCGATGTGCTCGTTATCTTCAACGCTCTTCTGGATGTGCGGCTGCTGCTCGCCCTTCGACATCTCATCCAAAAGGCTTTCCAGCGCTTCCTTCGCCTTCTCCGATCTCTCCAGCCCAGTGAAATGATATTCGCTGTTCTGTGCGATATTCTTGAACAGATCGATCGACAACAGCATGACGCTCGCAAAAGTCTCTTTTCTGCTTCCCGCCTCGTCCAGCGCCTGCGCTATTCCCTTTTCCACAGCAACTGTGCTGTGGGGGTTAAAGAAGATAGGAGACGTTCCGGAGTTCAGGTACGTCGTCAGTTTGTCCTTATCTCCAAGGAAAACCTCGTTGCTCTTTATGAACGCCTTTCTCAAGAAGAAGATGAAGTCCATGTTTGGGAACGCGAGCGTCATGTAGTTCTCAAGAGTTCGCGGTGTGTGCTCTGCGTACTTGTCTGACAGGTACTGCTTCAAAAACTTGTTGTTCTCTTCGTTTTTCTTTCCTTCTGCGAACTTTCCGGCCCTGTTTGTCAACATCGTTTTGTTTGCTCCAAGAGTAATCCACGAGTAGAACTTTGTTCCCATCTTGTGCTCGTTTCTTTCGTTGAACTTGTATTTGATCGTGTTCCACACGTACAGCAGAACGAGAGCTGCGAATGCAATGAGTGTTGAGTACATGTATATCTTCTTGTTTGTTTTCTTGCCGCTTGGCATTGCTGTCTGCGTCCTCGCCTGTTGCATGGGAAGAAAGAAAAAAACTCTATTTATAAAAAAATATTGGTCCATTTTGCAATTCGCGAAGGGGAAAGGAGTGCGCGTAGAATGCTTCTGTGGCTGCTAGAGCGGAGCGCGTGTGGACATAGTTGTTGTAAATGCAGGCGTATCTTAGAGGACAGGCTTAATGGCAAAGGAGCAGTGTAGCAGCGGGCATCTCTAGGATGGTAGAGCGAGGGATTGGTGTAATTATACAGCTAATATGCGCCGGATTAGAAAACACATTCCTGTAGACTCTCGAAGACTAAAAGGGATTTATTAAAAATTACTCGCTTAGGTACTGCACGGCCAGCAGAATAAATAAAAGGTGGTGCTATTAGTGGGTATTCTTGGTGCCAGTGGTGGGTATTCTTGGCACTGGCCATGCCTTACTTCACTACCACTTACATCTCACCGTTATTTTTTCAAATTTAAATCTACATAATCGAAAAGAGTTCTTGATAGATCAGAGTGTATATCTGCACGCTCTGTCTGACCACTTTCTGTATGATCGCCTTCTTTCTTATCACACTGTGTCTGATCACCTCCTTTCTGATCATGCTCTATTTGACCACGCTCTGTCTGCTGTGTCTGTCCACTTTCTGTATGATCATGCTCTGTCTTCACATCTCCTTTCTGCCCACTTCCTTTCTGCCCACTCTCTATCTTCCTACCTTCTGCTTGAAAAGATAGAACCTCCTTTGTCTTGTCCAAAAATTCTGGAGATATGCGAATTGGCCCCTTTGACTGTTCCAGCTTTTTTTTCAAACTTTGCACTTCTGCCGCCATTTTTTCTAGATTCGCAAAAAACCCGGCCCCTTCCTCTGTGTTTTTTTCTTTCTTGATGTGCCGCGCTGCCAGGATCTTTTCAAGCTCCTCAAGATGTTTTTTCTGCTCCTCTTTTGTACGTGCTTTTTCTATTCTCTCTGCTATTCCACTCTGGCTCTCCATCTTTTTTTTGGCTATCATTAAAAATTTTTATCTTCAATGGTTTTCAAATTACCCCATGCAAATCGATCGAGTGAAGACGTGCTCCTCAAAAAAAACAGCTCTCATATCGCTAGCAAAATTTATTGTTCTAAGACTTTTCTACCAATTCGAGCACCTCTTTATCTCCTGTTTTTTCTTCATCTACTCCGGCTCTGCCCCGCCGATCCCGTTTCTTCTTCTTTTCTATCTCTCCCTTTTTATTAGCAGCCCTTTTATTGAAGCTGCTCTTATCTCCTGCTTTTTTTTAGCGTACGGGGACGCCTATTCGGAAAAGCTCTTCCACATTTACGAAAAGTCGCATCTTCTCTACGTCACCGTTGTGTTTTGCTTCTTCTTTTTGCTCCGCGCGCTCAGCACGATCATGAAACACTTTTTCTGCCTCTACACCTCTTCGGACCAAAATGGCCCCCAGGACCCGGAAAGCGCACCCGATAGCCGTAAAAAGCCCTCCAAGATAAAAAAAAACAGTTTCTCAACGCCCGCTACGTCCACTACACCCTGTTTGTTCTTGTGGCAAGATCGCTCTCTCTTATCTTGGTCTTTTTTTTCATGCTTCCATCGTACGCCAGATATTTCAGCATCTTCGGGTTTCTGTGTTTTCTCAGTATCTCGAGCGTTGACACCCTTGCAAACAAGAAGTTCAAAAAAAAGCACAGAGGGCACCCGTTCCACCACGCTTTATTTCTTCTTGAACTTCTGTTTCTCTACATTGTCGCCGAGAACAGCGAGCCTGTCCAGCTTTTCTGTACAAATACAACGACATCTTCGCCAACGCACATACTTTGTAAGATCTACACTAGGCTTCTGCCAACCGTATAAACCGCCCACATAAATAGGCATGTTTTTGCAATTACGTGCTAGCGCATTTCACAACATCAATGCCGAAAATTTCTGAGAGATTAACACCAAATTACGTGGTTCTTGCCATCTAAGACGCGCCAGCGCAGCAGATATCCATGCTTATTAATACTAAAAGTATAAATGAAGACAAAAATAAATATGGCAGGAGTACCGAAAAACAGCCCCGAGCAGCCAAGCTGCTGCTTTCAGCAATAAACAACCACCAGAGCTCCTTAAACGCTCCGTGCCCCTCGGCATACGCACAGCTTGCGGCACTTCTTAATTATTTTCTCTCTTTTTATTTTATGAAGCATCTAACAGACGAAGTGAGACACACGAACACAATAGAGGAGACCTTTGAGAAGATGAACCAAATGGAGGAGGAGATTCCGTCTTCGATCAACGAAGAGTCCGAGATCATTGGAGAAGACCTGCAAGTCCTCCAAATGACAATTCTTCTCCTCCCAAAAGAAAAAGGGTGTCTCTTCGACCCGTTCCACCACGGGAACAAAACAAAGAGGCAGGGAAAGCCGTACGCCCCAAAAGAGCCGAGAAATAGAACGGAGTATGCGACGCAAAGGCCCAGAGCGCCGGGCGCGACAAATGAAGAGAACAGATTTTTCAGCAAACACAGGGAAGACGCGTACGAAGAAGAAATGACCATGGAGATGCTGGAGGAGGCCGCAGAATGGGACAGAGAAGTGGAGGGCGCGGGCAGGTTTGACGAAAAAGGAAACTTCGTGCTCGATGAGCCGGAAAAGGAAGAGTCATCATCGACAAGTGAGGACTGGATCACAGTAAAAAGCAGCAAAGAGAAGAAGAAAAGACAAGGGAAAGAAGATGTGACGGAGGAGTACACGGCCATACCGGTGCCAGTACAGGCACAGGCGCCGGTGGAGACGAAGGCGGCGCACGAAGCACAGAGCCAGAAGAAAAAAGAGGAGACAGAAGAAGACACAGATAGTGAAGGATTCACCGTTGTTAAGGAGAAAAAGAACAAAGCGTCGCGCAGGTTCAAAAAGTAGCGAAGCGGTGTGGCGATGGAGTTGGTAGCGGTGAGTCGTGCAGGATGCTGCTAGGTGCGATAATAAAGAAGTTATTACTATTGGAGCATGCTATTGATAACCGCCGATACAGATATTGGTTATAGATAAGTGGTAAATCAAGTTGATTTTCCGATCAATTGTGCTATCTAGATGAACTTTAGATCTCATATGGAAGGGTAAGAGGTGTTTACCGTAAGAATTTAGTTAAGTAATCTATGGTCTAGAGGTTATTCAGTTAAATAGCGTATGATCTACAAGTTATTCAGTTAAACACCTCATATTCTACAAATTACTCACCTAAACACACTATGGCCTACAAAACATGGCAAACTCAAGCAATGACTCGACTACCAATAGTTACAATAAGTATCTCCAATCTGTTCGCCAGGCTTGAATACCAAAGAACTCTTCCTGTAGGGTAGCTGCTTGTCTTGTTCATGAAAATATCAGCGCCATCACCATTGCTATGCCACCCCATCAACATCGCTATGTCACCTCGCCATCATCATCACCACTATGCACCATCATCGTTATGCCACCCCACCATTACCACCCTCACCCCCATCACCAATACTTTCCAAAAACATTTTATTTTTGCTTCCGTACTTTTATTCAAAAAGATACGCAACCCTTTCGGAAATGGCCCTTCCGTACCAAAATCGGGTCCTACAAAACCACCTGCTCAAAATCCGCCTCTGCCCATCCCGCTCTGAGTTCTGTGCCCCGCTTCTAAATCGGAACGTTCTGGAACGCTTGCCTTTTCGAGGAAGGCTCTCAGCCCGTCGATGTTTGGCCCCACAAAGCGGTCTAGCTCCACAATCTCGTTTTTACCCTTCGGCACCCAGAGATAAAGCGTCAGGGGAACCGAGCGTATGTTGAAGCTGTTGGTCAGAACGTCTTCCCCTGACGCACCCTTAAGCGTGTAAACAAGAAGATGCTCTTTCCTCCCGTTTTGCCCGTTGATGATACCCTCCAAAATCATGCCTTTGTACCTCTGGCACGGTGGACAGGTGGTCGTGCTCACAACAAGCACCACTTTCCTGCTTTCCAGCTCTGCCATTCTAGAGTACAGCTCCGACACCGACCCCAGCTCTTCCAGGCGCCTCGGTCCCAGTACGTTTTCTCCCATGTTGCGGCCATCTCTTCCCGAAACACTGCTCATGTAACAACACAGAAAAATAAAAAACGCTAAAAGGCTCTTTTGCAAGGCCTTCCCCGTCTCTCTTTCTCTTCTCTGCTCTATCTTCCGAACACCCTCCATGCTGAAATGTTCTCTCCGCTTAAATAGGGCGGTCTTATTCCTTTTAGGGTAGTATTTACTGCACCTTTCTCTTTCCTGCTTCTAGAACGGCTCTTGCGGCCATTTCGTACTCGGTAGCGTCCTTGACAAACATGTTGGAAGCTTCCATGTTTGCAGAAGACGCCGGGTTCGGGTTTTCCATAAGGTCGCAAATTGCAAGAAGCGTGCTTTTTATGTTCATTGAGGGCTTCCATCCTGCGGCCAGAACGTCCAAACAGATGTAGCCGTCCTCGTACACGTTAGGGTGGTAGACCTTATCGGTAAACTTGGCTTCTGGCGGGTGGATGGGATACGTGTTGAAGAAGCGGAGAGAAAGACGAAGCTCGTGTCCAAAAAAAGGCGAGTTCTCGGGCCCTGGAATGGAGCAGTCCCAGTGGAACAGATCCAGCGTGCTATCGGCGTTTGTTCTGGGCCTCGCCATGTACCCGAACGGCCTATCTTTCCTCCAGTTCTCTCTTTCCTGCAGTATCCTCTTTTCTGCGTCCATTGAAAATGAAAAGCCTATATATTTAACATGCCAGCTAGAGCGCTAATATGTGGGGTGGTGTTATGGAGTGGGATATTGTAGTGGAATGGAGTGATATGTGGCAGTATTATGGGGTAATTATGTGGCAGTACTGTCCAGTTGAGGTATTCTAGACGGTATAGAATAGTATGGCCTATAGCACCATTTAAGCCTTCTCTAAACCACAATTTAAGCCATCTCTACAGCGCCATTTAAGCCCTCTCTACAACTGACAAAACGGCCCTACTGATCCAAATAGACCAGAGCCTACTTAAGCACATACGCTTGGATATCTATTAGAGCAATACTACCCTGATCCGTTACCAGATCGATTTCTGGTCTATTCTTATCTTCTATTTGTACGTAGAGATAGATTAGACTGCTGCACTATCAATTACCGTACTATCAATTACCGTACTATCAAATTATCTTACCATCAATTATCGTACTATCAAAATATCCTACCGATCTATCACCCCACCAACCTATCACCCCACCACTGCACCACTGCACCACCCAACCGCCAATACACCTCTTCAAAAACTCTGGGGCCTGTGTCTTTTATTCGCTACCACCCGGCCATGTGCTACTGCTTCTTCCCTATAAACGAGCACTTCCTACGGAGTATAAAAGATAGGTCCGAGTTTGAAAGCGGGGCTCCGTCCTCCACGTATCTGTGTATCTTGGAAAAAAGCAGAGACGCCTCCGATCTTTCCATTTCGGGAAAGTTTTTTTCCTGATCTGCCGTACTCTTCTCAAAGAGACACGTCCACTGCGAAGAGCAGCAGCAGCTCTCCTGAAACTCCTCGGGCTCGATCGCAACCTCGGAACACCCCCACATCTCCTCCGCCCTTGCCGAGTAGCTCTCTCCCAGCAGAAGCTCCGCGTTGCTGTATATCTTCGAAAGCGCGTACAACTTCGCCCTGATCTGCGGAGGCTTTCCGGACATCTTTTTCAAAGGCGGGTTCGCCGCCCACTCTTCTCCCTGCACCTCCAGCGCTATTCCTACATTTGGCCTGCACGACCTCCTAATAAACCTCGAAAGGTTCCCAATGTACCGCGCGTCCACCATCAGGTTTTTTTCTCGGAATATGAAGCACCTGCACGGCCCTTTTCTCTTTTCCGCGGGTTTTTTCCGCTGCAGCGATATTTTCGCCACCGTTCCGCTAATGTACCCGATCTGCTCGTTCGGAAGGTACTCCCGCCTCGAAAACAGCCCAATAGGCGGCAGCCTTCCCTTGAACGCCCCTCTTCTTCTGATTTTCTGTATGTATAGAGACTCCTCAATCGGCTTCACCTTCGAATGGCCCTTATCTGCAAAAGAATTTCCGCTTGCGTCGAAAAGCCCCTCGTTCGCGTACACGTAGTCAAACCCGCTTTCGACGCATTTTCTGCAGTACGGCAGCGCCCCCGCCCCTGCGCTCTTGTTAATTGCAAGATGTTTCCCCTTGCTATTGAAGCACTTTGCGTCCTGGCACAGCTTCAACCCAACTCTAAGGAGCATGTTATTTTTTATTGATTCATTAAATGTTTGAATACATGAGGGACGCGTCTGCTCCGGTTAGCCCTTCGCTTATATCTCTGATAGTGTGCGCGCTCAGCCAGGAGCTCGAAGATAATTCGAAAGAGTGCGAGGAGCTCGGACACGTCTTCGGGGAAAAGATTGCGGAGGAAATAGCAGAAGCGGGGAAGCTGAAGAAAAACTCGTCGTTTATTGAGCTCTGCGAGGTTCTCACGCTGGAAATAGTTCCGGAGTATTTCGGAGAGAGGCCAAAATACAGATCGGATGTAGAGCACCGAGCAGAATGGAGAATATTCTTCAGCGGGTCCAAAGTTCTCGAATACTGCAGCACCGACTCTTTTCTAAGTATTCTTCGGGGAGTGTTCGTCACTATCGCCCAAAAGATACTAGAGATCCAAATAGAAGTTAAAAAAGTGCCAAAAGAGTCTCTGATAATAATAATAGGAGAGAGCCCCCTGGACTAATCTTCACAGCTAGGAGAGTCTGGCTGGTATTATTTAGGCGGTGTTCTATCTCGATGGTATTTTGGTGGGTAAGTGTGTACATATTGAATGGTACCTAGCAGATGGGTCAATTGTTATGGGTTATGGAGTGGTTCAGCCGTGTCTTACCAGGTAGATCAGCGTGACTTCCCAGATATATTGTTCAACACCACCTTCAACGGTATCTTTTTCATCAGCACCTTCAACAGCCTCCTTTCTCATCATCAATCTCAACAGCCTCCTTTTCATCAGCACCTTCAACGGCTTCAGTTGAGAGTCTCTTGCATTTTCGAATTGGCATTTTACCGGTACTTGGCAAGCCACAGCCCAGACAGACCCCACATAGAGACTTGCTAACTCTTTGGATCCTTGCGCCTTTTTGAAGAGGCTGCATTTTACGGCTACTTGTCAGACGCTCAGAAGGAGCTGTTTTTTCCAATTTTTTAGTACTTTTAAATTTTATTTTACCCTTGCAATTAAATGGAGTCGCTAAGATACCCTTCGCCGGAAAAGATAGAAAGAACACACAAGAAAAAGAGACTTATTCCGAACCCTAACTCGAGCTACTCGGATGTGAAGTGCGGAGTGTGCCAGAAGAAAACAGTGATCTTCTCTTGTTCACAAACAGCGATTATGTGCAAGAACTGCAACAACGCTATTGCAAAGCCAACAGGAGGAAAGGCAAGACTTACGCTCGGATGCAAGTTCAAAACAAAGCCAAGATATTAATAAAAGTATCGACTAAGATAACTTGTGGGCGAGATGCCCGGACTTTCAAGGCCCATTTCCATCTGTTTATCAAGACATGGGCTGAGAAGAGCTAGACAGTATAAGTGCTGCAGCGCCTTACATGCTTAGTATTTTGGTAACCCATGACCAGTACTGACAGGCGCTCTTCTGATCTATTACAACAGCGGACCACCACTCTCTGGGCTTTTTAGGCTCCCTCGTTTATTCATTAAGATTTTGCGCTCCATTTCATTCCTTTTGCCAGTTGGCTAAATGTCAATCCACCAGATCCCAGCCAATCCAACTATGAGATGTTGCAACAAATAACCTCAAATACCAAGACTATACATTCACTTGTCAAACAGTTAGCCTATAAGAGATCCTGTTGTTAGTATAATATGGTGGGGTGAGTGGTATAGTGGGGTGATATAGTGTGGTAATTTGGGGTATGGTGAGTGGTAATGTAGTGATTTGGTATACTGGTATGGTATGGTTTGATGATAGGTGGTATAAGGGGGTGGTGTAATGCGGTAATTTGGGGTGAGTGGTATAGTGGGGTGGTACATCACATATCATCAAACCATACCACCCCAACACCCCACCACACCACCTCTCCCTAATCCTCACTTCGTGTTCTGTGCTCCTCGATGATATTTGTGTCTAGGTTCGTGGAGATAGTCAAGTCGGTGACTGAAGATATGTCGTGTTCCGGTCTGATCAGAGGCTTGATAAGATTAACGATCTTCTGAAATGTATGTTTGGTCTTTTTGTTGAGCACCCCGTACCTTGTGATTGTTTCCGTGTCCTCTCTCGATATTTCGTACAGAGGCGGCCTGACCTTCTCTATAAAGCTCTGGATTTCGAAAAGCGAGTCTTTTCTGTTCATTGTGTATAGAAGAAGCGTGAAAATGCACTGCGCGTTTTTCGAAGCAAAGTACAAGGCGGCAGGAAACTCTTTTGGTGTATACATGTAGAAAGAAGACGTCGCAGCCTTAAGAGAAGCCACTATCTCGTGGTATATCTCCAACAGCGCTTCTCGAGACCGCCTGACCTCCTCGAGAGCGCTGGAAAAGTACCTGGAGAGTTCGTGCTCCGACGCAGCGTGTATTGCAAAGAGGTGCGAATTTGGAGGGAAGGTGCTTTTCAGCTTGAACAGAAGAACGAAAAATTCGAACAAAAGATCGAACTCTTTGTGCGCGATTTTGAGAACCTTCACGTCCTTTATGAGATGCTCTCTGCACCTGTTTTCGCTATCTGCTTTGATAGAGTTTATGTACCACAGCAGCAAATAGAAGTTAACGGGATTTGAGAGGTTCTGGACGCTCAGGATCTCTGCCGGCTGAAGATACGCGATCAAGTCGACGCTTTTAACGACATTTTCCAACAGCTCCGGGTGCGCAAGTGTTTTTAGAGTGTATTTCCTTATGAAGTCTGCCATTTCCTGGCTGGGACTCTTCGTGATATCTTCTAAAATAGCGCAAACGCCCTTAAGAACATCGACGCTTCCCTCTCTGCAGAGCTTTTCGATTTTTTCGATAAAAGCCTTTTCGCTCACGTCTCCTTTTTTTACATACACCGAGTATATCTCTAATAGCTCGGAAATGCTCGGCTCTTCTGCGCCAGCCGATGGCTCTTTTACATGTCTGTTTCTAGTTTGATTTATCGAGTTTTGTTCTATCTCAAATAGGTCCTCTGAGCGCGATCCCTCTTTGGCTTTTTCTTCGAGCTTGTTTTCTACCCATGCTAGGTGGGGAGCTTTTTCCTGTTGCAGCGGGCTCTGGCATAGCATCTTGATAAGCGCGCACATCATATCTGGCCGCAGCTTACCCCCAGAAACGAGGTTCGTGTAGTGCATAAACACCTTCTTCGTGCGACATACGCACCACTCCAGGATCTGCATCATGTTTTTGTAGCTGTTCTGTCTTTCTTTCCGCTTCTTTTCTGCGAGAACATCCAAATACGAGCTCTTTACCACCTCTTCCTGGAGGTCTTTCGATACCATCTTCGCAACGTTCATTGAGGAGAGCTCAAACGACGCAGACGCGTCGCATAGATGAATGAACTCTCTAATTTCCGCTTTTTTTCGTGCCACCATGGCCCCTGCCAGCTCAAGCACCTTTTTCACGCTAAGCATGTCCGCTTTTCCCTCAAGAGACCTTCCCTGCACGCGGTATAGCGCTCTGAACAGCTGCTTCACCTCCTCTGTTCTAAGCATCGACGCAAACTGGTCCGAGTTCGAGCACAGCACTTTGAGATAGAACACCCGCACCTTCCTACTGCTATTCTTGAGCAGGTCTATCACGCTTTTTGTAATTCTGTTTCCATCGGCCTCTCTGATCGCGTCGCTGTGTCTTAGTATGAAATAGACGCAGTTCTCTCTCACCTGTTTTTCTACGTCTCTTAATCTCTCTTCCAGATACCTGGCGATCTCTTCGACTCTTGCGCTATCTCTGCCCACGAGAGCTAAGTAGACGCCGATCAGAAGAGAGGAGAACATCGCCCGTTCTCGCCTGTTCCGGGAGCGCCCGATGTTTGATATCTCCGAAACAATCTCCAGTGCTTCGATCTCTCCGATCAAATTGGACTCCAGGACTATTTTCTCTATCTCTTTCGGGGTCACAGCATCTGTTACTTCGAACCCCAGCACCGAAGAGACCCTGCTCCAAAACGCGATATCTTCCTCGTGCTCCTCTTCTACTATTTCCGACTTCATTAAAACTAAAAAAATAATTGAGATATTAGCTTTGATAGTTCGAGCAGTGTTCCGCTATTCCACGGTGATAGATTTTTAAATGAAAATTAAGAATAATTTTTAAGTTCCCACAGCGTTCTAAAATAAGCGGTAATAGGCGCGCCAACCGTAGCGTGTTTGTGTGAACAGCGTCCAATAAATACCTCTTAGCCGTTAGTCATCCTCCAAAGCACCTTTTCTTAGACCCATCCACACCCCAGAGCGCCCCAGCTTGTTAATCGTTAAATCTCTCAGAGTTTTTAAAGGTAGCTTTGTTTCTCATCCTGTATCAGACAAACGCGATGCTCATCACAGAGATAGACAGTTAGAAAATTAGCTGAACAGCTTGCAAGGGTAAAAATGAAAAATAAATTTAACTTACCAGAGACGGCGTTAGTGCCACGAAGCGCGCCGAGGACAGAGAAGACCTCTAAGGCATTTCGATTGTTTTGCTGGGTGGTACGGAATGAGACGCTCTGGCATAATAATCAATATGTAGACCATGGGGTATTGTAATGAACCATTTTTAATAAGTCTTTTAGTCTTTGATACGAGGTCTACAGGATCATATTATTGATAACTGCCAATACAGATATCGGTGATAGATAAGTGGTAAATCAAGTTGATTTTCCGATCAATTGTGCCATCTAGATGAACTGTAGATCTCATATGGAAGGGAGAGGTGTTTACCGTAAGGATTCAGTTAAATAGCATATGGTGTACAGGTTGTTCAATTAAGTAATCTATGGTTTACAAGTTATTCAGTTAAATAGCCTATAATGTACAGGTTGTTCAGTTAAATAGCCTATGATGTACAAATTATTCACCTAAACACCTCACATTCTACAATTTACTCACCTAAACACTCCACAGCCTACAATACATGACAGACTCAATTAATGACTCAACGACCAGCACCACTTCCATCCCTAATACCGTGTCGGCTTGAAAATTTTTACATGGCGTTTGAACTCTCTGTAGCACCAATGTTGGGCATCTCTACTCCAGAATACAGGCGGTTCATGCGGATTATTTCCCCAAACGCTCTTGTCTTCACAGAGATGGTTGTAGACACGACTTTGGTCCACATGGACAGCGAAGACCTCGAGAGAAAAATCGGGCTCCCAACCGACAGATGCGTTCTGCAGCTCGGAGGATCGTGCCCGCTCGGCATTTCGAAGGCGGCAAAGCGCGCGCTCAGTCTCGGGTACACGAAAATGAACCTGAACTGCGGGTGCCCAAGCGAAAGAGTGCAGAACGGGAAATTTGGCGCTGTTCTGATGAAAGAGCCGCTTCTGATAGCGCAGATAGTCCAGGAAGTGTACGAGCAAACAGGGGTCGTTCTGAGCGTCAAGTGCAGAATAGGAGTAGACGACATAGAAGACTACGCGTCGTTCAAGAAGATGGTCGAAACGGTGCGAGACAACTCGCCGTGCAGGACTTTCTACGTGCACGCAAGAAAGTGTTTGCTGAAAGGGCTCTCGCCAGCAGACAACAGAAGGGTCCCCCCTTTGAAGTACGAGCACGTGACAAGACTCAAAGAGGAGCTACCAGAGCTGACCGTTATACTGAACGGAGGAATACGAGAAATATCGCAGATACACGGCATCAGAGATAAAGTAGACGGAGTGATGCTTGGAAGAAAACCTGCAGAGGACCCGATGGTGTTTGCCGAGCTAGAATGGAGCATATTCAACACCCCTCGGCTCGCCCACGGAACGGCTGTGCTGGCCTACCTCCTTCAGCTATCGGAGAAGGAAGAGGCGAGACAAAGGTTCTACAAAATAGACGAAGAGTACAACAGCGCGCTTAAGCGGCTAAAGGCAGAGAAAGAGGCCCAAAAAGGAAAAAAGAGGGAGGAAAAAACGAAGGAAAAGGAAAACCCGCACGGGAGCACAGCGCATGCGTGCAAATACGAAGATCTACGCCCAATAGAGCCTGTGCTGTACGGAAAAAGAGGATGCAAGGAGTACAAGAGAAGAATTGCGGACATAGCAAGAGAAAGAATTCAAAACACAGAAGTGTTCAACCGGATATCTTCTTTTTTTGAGCTGCTAGAGCTAAATGGCGCGCAGACTCACGAAGAGTGAGTGTACGAGGGATAGTGGAGAAGCTTTTTCCGGGGCGTGGCTATGCGTGCTGGACTGGCATGTCAGCTGGCATATCTTTACTAGATCAGGAAGATGCCAATAAGACAGCTCTAAGGGTACAATGTGGTAGCAAATGAAACTATTGAGGCGGCTGAGAAATCGACCCAGCTGTGGGAATAACGAATGGGTTAATGTAGAGTAACATATTCATAACTAAAAGGTCTGTATTGTTGTATTGTTCAGAGGTCAGTTATGGGGGTTCTAGGTGATAAGGATTGCCTAGGTGATAATGATAGTCTGCCCACTACTTGTAATCTAGCTATTAGCCATCACCTGCCTGCCATGTATTATCTACATGCCATCCATGATTTACCTCCAATCTACCATCTACTTCCAATCCATGATTCATCCCCAATCCATTATCTACACCCACTGACATCTGCTCTCCACCCATCCTTTCTTAACCACACTATCCATTTATGTACGCCTGCACTTACAATTTGAATATGAAAATCGCCGGGATTTCTACCATGCAAAGAACCTGATTTTTCCAAAAACGATGTTTAAAGCACTCGAACACCCTAGTGTAATCTAATTAATTATTCCCATTTTAATAAAAGATTACATCAAACTACTATAATATGAAAATATACACGAAAATATGATTCTCTTGCTCCTAATTGTGGAGGTGGTCATGGGGTACTATATAGGAGAAAAATACCTGAGAAAATCTGTAGATGTGAGTTACACCGAGAGTGCCAACAGAGAAATCTTTCTGAGCTTTAACCTGGACCAGACAGAGTACACATCAGTTGTTAGGCCGGATAGGGAGCAGAGGTTCGGAGTGAACACGTACACCAGCTGCACGTCGGTGTATACAAAAAAGCACAGCTACACAAGAAGAAGCGTCCCGATTGATCCAAAAGACACGGTCCAGACGCTACAGGGGTGGTTCATTAGGGAAAAAGCAACGGGAATGCTGAGCGGGGTGATAATTGACGAAGACAAGATCATCCAGATAAAACCCAAGTACATGGGCGAGGGGAAAGAGGCCTCAAAAGAGCTTGTTGCGTTTTTAGCAGACGAGAACTATTCGGAATACACGTGCGACATATTTCCCGAAGATAAGCTAAAGGAGAAAATGGACATCGACGCGATTTTAGAAGAGAGCTATCTGGACAGAGCGAAAAGATACTTCGAGGAGAGAAAAGAGCAGAGGGAAGAACCGCAGCAGAGCATAGGCGAATGGATCAAAGATACCGTTAAAAAGCTGCTATTTGGGGGTGTGCCTGTTTTGAGCGTCAGAAGGATGCAGCACGGCTACAGGGCTCCGCCGGCCGAGAAAAGCAGCATTAGGAGGAGTGTGTGGAGCTACAAAAATAACCGCGGGGGTGATGTGAGCCAGATAAACGAAGAAAGAGAGAGGCAGGCTGTGGAATACAAAGTAGGTAAAGCAGAGTGTAAGAAGTGCAATTTCAGCAATATATCAAGAGAGCGAGAAATACAGATAAACAAGAGGCCGGTGGATGAGGCGGTTGGTGAGGTTGGAGATGAGGTGGATGAGGTTGATGATGTTGATGAGATAGATGAGACAGATCATGGTGAAACGGTTGAGGTTGATGAGGCTGATGATATTGATGAGGTAGACGGTGACACTGAGGATGATGGGATAGATGGTGCTGAAACGAATGGCTCTAGAGCGGATATTGACGATTCAGCAGACATAGATAGGAAGGCTTGTAGAAGAGCCAGTAGAAAAAGCTATGTATACCGGAGCATGGCGAATGGTAACGGATATAGAAGCGAGAGGCCCAAGGCGAAAAGAATGGGCAATAGCGGGATGTTCAGAGCTATATTTATGATGTTGCCAAAGCTGAACAACCCGTATAAGATAAAAGATGCACAGGAAAGCGCTGCAGAAGATGAGATCGCGATAGTAACTGAGAAACTAAACATACGCAAAGACAAGATCAGAAATCCCCTAGAATACGAGGAGATTTCCAGCGCAGAAATTCTAGAATCTTATGTGGAGATAAAAAAAGGCGGGGTTGAAAGGTTCTTCAACAGGCTAGAGGGCATAGCAGAAATAAAAGACGCAGAAAATGTGCAGGTTATTGCAAAACAGCCCCCTTCCATCGCAAAAATCGTGGTGCAGACACCCAGCGCCCCGCAAATAGAGCCTCCCAGCGAGATAGCCGAAAAAGAAGAAAAAACAGCAGGCGCTCCAAACAGCGCTCCAGGTAACGCCTCATCTACGCCTGCAGAAGGCGGCAAAACCGGAGCTAAAGATCAAACGGAAACAAAAACACCGAACAGAGAAAAAAAAAGATCTGCAGGTCTTGTGAATGTGCAAAAAAAGGAAAAACAGCCCTCAGATAAGACGAAAAAGACAACAAACGCCAAAGTTCAAAAGAAAACCCCAGTAAACGGCAAAAACAAGCCGAAGCAAAAACAGATTATGTACTTCAACCCGAAATACTACACAGAAATAGCGAAAGTAGAGCACGGAATCATGAAAGAAACCGCCCCAGACGCAAAACACTACGGGTTCCCAATCGAAAAGAAGGCGATTCCCGTTGCGGTCGCAATAGACAGATCATTTATAGTCAAACACGGGTCCGTGAAACAGGCGCTCCTCTTCGTGCTCGAAACGGTCAACATCGCAAGCAGAGTCTACGAAAAAAGCTTCAACGTGCTTCTGTACGTGTACGAAGTAATCATCGACAAGGAGGCAAAGTGGTACACGAGCAAAGGCGACATTTTCTCAAAGCTAGAGGAGTTCACAAAGTACCGAAGAAACAGAAACAAAAAGTGCATGGTCTACCACCTCTTTTCGGGCGCAGACGTGTACCAGAAGATCGGGCTCGCGTGGACAAACAACTTCGGGTACGACTCGAAGCTGAACGTAAGCGTCAGCCTGCTAATACAGAACCAGTTCATCACGTTTGGCCACGAGATAGCGCACAACATCGGGCTGAAGCACGACTGCGACGAAGAGTCCTGCAAAGAGGCCACTTCTGTGAGCTACCCGTGCCACCCCTGCAAAGGGTGCAGCTGCAACGGCAAGTACATGATGAGCAGGAAAGGCGCGCCGAGCATGCTGCCGGTCTTTTCTCCATCCTCGCAGCGAGAAATGAGCGTTATTCTCTCGTATTTCGAGCCAGATATGCCGAAAGTCGAAGACGTGACGATTCCCTACAGGGTCTGCGGAAACGGGATAGTCGAGAGGGGAGAAGAGTGCGACGCAGGCCCGTTTGGCGACAAGTGCTGCACAAGAGAATGCAGGCTTACGCCGGGCTCTAAGTGCTCCGACGTGAACGACCCCTGCTGCATCGGGTGCCAGGTTGCGCCAAAAGGGACGCTGTGCAGGCAGGCGGGAGACGAGTGCCAAAAAAACTCCTTCTGCGACGGCGTCAGCCCGAAGTGTCCCTCTGCCGAGTTTCTGCCGAACAAGGCGAAGTGCTCGGCGGGGGCGTGCGCTTCCGGCATCTGCACGAGCAAGGACAGGCAGTGCGTGCTCGGCGGGGATAGAAATGCGGTTGTTGCGTCGCTTTCGAGCCATAAGGGGTGCGGCATGAGGTGCGTGAACATGAACGGAGATAAAGTCGCACTTGTAGAAAAATACTTCAGAGACGGCACGCCCTGCGGGATAGGCGGAACATGCCTACGAGGCGAGTGCAAAAAGGACCTGAGGGTGCCCGCTGTCACCACGATGGCGTTTCTCATGACCTGTTCGTTTGTGGTGGTTCTTCTGCTCGGGTAGCGGTAATATTGGGCGAGTGAGCGTTGGTCTGTGTGGACCTGTGGAAGAGGCTCTCTTCTGGTGTCTAGTCGAGCTGTTTCTACAGGATATCTCGGCGCGGTGGCATATTTTACCCGCTTTCTAGCCGGTGTTTCTGTCTATTAGACGTGGGTTGTGCTTGTCTTGCGAGTGCAGGGACCTTAGAGGGTATTTTAAGAGAGGCCGTCAACATAGTTAAAAAAACTTCCCGTAACTTTTCAAATAAAACTACTGATGTATTTTTTGTAGCTGAGGTCAAGTTTTAAGCTTTTTTAGGCCATGAGGTGTTTATGTGTGTTGACAGTGGGGTGTTCACCTGGATAGGTTGTAGACCATGGAGTGTTTATCTGGACAGTTTGTAGATCTTGGTGTGTTTATCTAGATAGCTTGTAGACCATGAAGTGTTCACCTGTATAACTTGATGACCAGAACAGCAAGTATGACAATGCTACCCATCTAATGTAACAACCACCCCATCGTAACGAATGCACCAATAATGGCACACACCAGCCGCAAATGGGCGTTCTGCAAAAAGGGGCTCCTCAATAAAGAAAGGGAAAAATTTGAAACATCCCGATGGAAGAGAGAAACTTCGAGTACGACAAAGACGCGGCAGAAGCGTTCAGCGATCCGTTCTTCTTCGCCCTATGCATCCACATAGAAAACATCCAGAAGGAAGAAAACCCCCCAGAAATAAAGAAAGAGTACATTGAGGGGCTCGAAACGCTTCTCGGACAGGAAGACATCTCGTCTTCGCCCGTTATTCTTGAAGAGCTCAAGAAGTGCGCGCCCCTGATACACACGTCAGGAGTTGAAAACGAAATGTGCGTGATGCTTGGACACGTGGTGCAGAACGTGGAGAAGGCGTCAAGAGCGCTCGTTCAGGGACGCGTTTTCAGAGAGTGCATTGCCCTATATAGAAAAAAGCCGCAGACAGTAAAAAAGATCGTGTTTCTCCTGACAGTTCTGAACAACACCCTGAAGGAGCTCCCGCTGGAGATAAAATGCGCAGGATGCGACCCAAAACAGCTAGAAGAGATCGGGCTCGCGGACAAGCACCTCGACGCCACAGCACAAGAAAGACTCAAAGTTCTGAGGAAAGCCTTTGAAATAGAGTAGTACTAGCAGTAGGCTGCGTTGGGTATACTTTGTAGGCGGGCTATTTAAGCGAACAGGTTTTAATGAATATCTTTAGTCTTGATGCGAGTCTACGTCTTTTGTGGATACGGCTGGTAGAACAAGTGTTTTTAAGGTCCATCTATTGATCAAGATTCCCTCTACATCCCGTAGAACAAGTGTTGGATTGGCGCTAAATCTGAGCTAGTACTGACACTATCAGGAAGATTAGTTAGTATCGTAGAATGCTAATGCAATGGGTGCAGATTCGACATATACGCTGCCAATGACTAAAAGGTATTTATTGGTGGTGGTAAGGGTAGTGGATCATTGGTGGTACGAGTAGTGCATTATTGACAGTGCTGGACATGCACTATTTATGCTCCATTAACCCTCTATACCATCTCAGGCACCCCTGCACTTACATTTATTAAACATTCACTTAAGCATCCCACTGTATACAGCATATCCCTGACGAAGAGTCTAGCAAGTGAGGCGGTAGAGGAGATAGGACGGATAGGCAGGCGTGCGATGCGCAGTAGGCGATGCATATAAATACGCTCTACATCACCTATCTACCATGTCCCGTTTACCCCTCCCCATCTACCCCTCCTCGTCTACCCCACCAACTTGCCGCCTTGATCCCACAATATGACCCAAGAGGCTACATTAAAGTCCGAATGTCGATAAAAATTTATGGCTATTACACACTCGAAAAAACAAAGAAAAACATGCACCGTGAGGTGCGACGGGTGTTTAGCAGAGATGTCTTCAATAGTGTGGATATACTGCACTGAGTGCTCCCTCGACATATGCCCTGTGTGCGTATTTAAAAATGTAGAAATAAACAACCACAAGCCAGAACACACCTACAGAGTATCGAAGCCTCTCCTATTCGACGCAGACTGCAGCGGTTGGAAGATGGTTGAAGAGCTTTTGTTTATCGACGGAGTGGTAGTCCACGGCGTGGGCAACTGGGAAGACGTTGCAGCCCACGTAGGAGGAAAGACGCCAGAAGAGGTGAAGGACCATTTCAAAGAGATTTTCGGAGTGCCGGACCAAAGGGACATGGAAGGCGAGCCAACAACAGACGTCCAAAGCAACCCGCTTTCGAAGGACATTTCGGGATACATGCCGCTCAGAGAAGACTTCGAAATCGAGTACAGGAACGAAGCAGAGGCGCAGATCAAAGAAATAAGCGTGCACCACAGCGATATAAAGATAGACAAAGAGATGAAAGAGGCGCTTCTGGACGGGTACAGACACGTGCTATTAAAAAGACAGGTGTTCAGACACTTAACGTTCCAAAAAGGCCTGATATCTGCAAAAAAGCTTATCAGCGCAGAAAAAGGGCTGTGCGCCACCGGAAAAGAGCTTCTGCACAGAATCAAACCGCTTCTGAAAATACTCACAAAAGAAGAGTTCTGCAGCCTCTTTCGGGGGCTCTATTTGGAAACGCTTTTGAGAAAAAAGATAAAGGGGCTAAAAGCGGAAACGCTCCAGAAACTCCAAAAAAAAACGGAAAACTCGAAAAAAAAGATACTGTTTTCAGAAAACGCCCCAGAAACAGAAGAGCTTCTCTCCAAAACAGAGCAGGATCTCTGCAGAGGGATCGCTCTCCCGTTCAGCGTCTATCTATCTCTTAAAGAGACCGCTATTATATCGAGAACCACGCAGAGCGTCGGCACGAAAAAGCTGTTCGGGAAGCTTTACCAGGGCCTTTCGGAGCAGAAGCTCACAAAGGTCATCAGTTTTTTTGTCAAAAGCGGGTGGATAGAAGAGAGCGCGCTCCTCCACCCCGTCTTGCTGTAGATACCGGGACGCTAAAACCTCTTCCACTTTGTCGCGCAAAAGTACCCCGCCCATCTGTCTTCGTTATACTGTGAGGCTCAAATGGAGGGAGTAATAAAGAATGTTAATGTTGAGTGGGGGTGGTGAGTAGTAATGGCAGAGTGTGATAATGGTATGTGAGATGGCAATGCTAGGTCAGGTGATAATGGTACGTAACATCGTAATGATAGATGACATCGTAATGGTAACTAGGATGGCAGCGGTGCGCCTAGTGATGCTCTGTAATATTCATGCCGCTGATAATACTAGCCATATAGTGCCAGCGCGATTCACGATCTATTTGCTAGTCCTGACCTATTCACTGCCCTCGTTTATCAGCAGATGCTCTAGGGCACCCCTGCACCTACCGTGTATGCCAACTTATCGTATTCCACAAAACATTGCCAATCTTCGTATCCACCATGCACCATACATACACCAAACATCCACCACACTCTGCCACACCCCCAATACTGATCTTAATTGAGTATCTATCAACATTATTGGAACATAAATAAAAGAAAATTTGTAAAGTTATGAACGTATCTGGAGAAGAAATGGGAAAAGAGAGCCAAGTGGAAGGAGAAAAACTCGTCTGGGTTATGGGCTCAAAAGGAGAATACATCGTTGGAAAAATAGTGCAGGAAGAGGAAAGCAAGGTGGTGGTGGATCTGGAAGGAAAGAAAACGGTGCACCTAAAAGCAGAAGTGCAGAAAGCCAACCCGCCAAAATTCGATCTAGTAGAGAACATGGCGCACCTTTCGTACCTTAACGAGCCGAGCATTCTCCACAACCTGCACCAGCGGTACTTGTCGGACATGCAGTACACGTACTCCGGCCTCTTTTTGGTCGCGGTCAACCCGTACAAGTCGATGCCAATATACGGAAAAGAACACGTAAACAAATATTCGCAGGTGAAAAAGCGAGAAGAAGCGCCGCCGCACATATACGCAGTGGCAAGCGAAGCGTACCACCTGATGAGAAACACAAAGAAGCCGCAGACGATTTTGATAACGGGAGAGTCCGGCGCAGGCAAAACAGAGAACACCAAGCACGCGATAGCGTTTCTAACGAAGATCAGCGAAAGCCACGAAAACAACAGGCAGCTCCTAGAGGAAAAGCTGCTGCTAACAAACCCGCTTTTGGAAGCGTTCGGAAACGCGCAAACAGAAAGAAACGACAACAGCTCGAGGTTTGGAAAGTTTATCCGGATAGACTTCGGGTTCAACGGAGAAATAATCGGCGCGTCGGTCGAGCGGTACCTCCTGGAAACCTCCCGCGTCACAAAACAAACGCCAGGAGAGAGAAACTACCACATATTCTACTCCCTGGTCGAGACAGCGGACCCCGCGTACCTCGCAACCCTCAAGCTAACGAAAAACAGAAAGTACCGCATCATTCCGAAAATTCCCGGAAAAAGCATCCCGTTCAGCGAAGTGCAGCACGCCATGGACGTGCTTGGCATACCAGAAAAGGAAAAAGAAAAGATCTTCAGGGTTTTAGCCGCGATCATCCACCTCGGCGAGGTTTCCTTCGAAGAAAGCAGCAGCAGCCCAAAGGAGAGCGCAGGCGGAAGAGACGCCAGCGGCGCCAGGGGCGTGTGGCTCTCCCCCGAAGGAGAAGAGTTTCTGAAAAACGTCGCGTATCTTTTGGAAATAAAGTACGAAGACATTCTCGAAGTGCTGCAGCGGCCAAAAATAAAGGCGGGAAACGAAGTGGTCGCGCACGGAAGAACCGCCGAAGAGATCAACTTCACCACAGCGTCTCTCTGCAAGGTGATGTACGAGAGGGTCTTCAACCTCGTCATATCCCTCGTGAACTTTTCCCTCCAGTCCCCCGCCAAAGGCTCCTCCTACATCGGGGTGCTCGACATCGCCGGCTTCGAAATTCTCGACAAAAACGGATTCGAGCAACTGTGCATCAACTACACCAACGAAAAGCTGCAGCAGTTCTTCAACCACATCATGTTCGTGCTAGAGCAGGAGACGTATCTCAACGAAGGGCTCGAATGGAGCATGATAGACTTCGGACTGGACCTGCAGCCAACGATCGATCTACTTGAGACAAAAGACACCGGCGTTTTTTCGCTGCTAGACGAAGAGTGCGTGGTCCCAGGAGGAACGGACCAGCGGCTATTCGAAAAAATCGTTAGCTCCTGGAGCAAGCACCCAAAATTCACCGCGTCTAAGTTCAACAACGGGTTTTCCGTCGAGCATTACGCGGGATTCGTGAAGTACAACGAGCCGGGGTGGGTTGCGAAGAACAAAGACCCGTTAGACGAGGCGGTTGCTTCGCTATTTCTTGGACCAAAAGGGCCCATACCGGAGACGCCGGCAGTATTTGGCGCGTCAAAGCCGTTCACGCGGTTCCGAACGGTCGCGCAGCGGCACAAGCAGCAGCTAAAAGACCTTCTGACGCTTCTCTACACGACAACGCCGCATTTCGTCCGGTGCATTTTACCAAACACCGAAAAAACGCCGGGAAACTTTGTGACTTCCCGCGTGCTGCACCAGCTGAGATGCAACGGGGTGCTCGAAGGGGTCAGAATATCGAGAAAAGGGTTCCCCACGCGCGTTCCGTTCGGAGAGTTCGTGCTAAGGTACGGGCTGCTGGGAAAAAGCCCACGGGAAGGATTTCCCCCGTCGGAAAAAGGCGTTCGCAGCCTCCTTAACGAGCTTCAGGTGCCTCCAAGCCTGTACCAGCTTGGGCGCACGCTTCTGTTCCTGCGCCAGGGGGTGCTTGCGGATCTAGAGGAGCTGAGGAACGTCAGGCTGTCAGGGCTCGTTATCGAAATGCAGAGAAGGCTCAGAGCGATTTTAGCGCAGAACCAAGAGAGAATAGACAACGAGAGAGCAGACGCCGTGCTGGTAGTTCAGAAAAACGTGAAGGCGTTCGCATCGGTGCGCGAATGGGGGTGGTGGAGGCTCTGCATGAAGATACGACCTCTTCTCGAAGTAAGAAAAGCAGAGTGCGAGATAAAAAGCAGAGAGGTAGTCATCGAGTCGCAGAGAAGGGAAATAGAAGAGCTCAAAGAACAGAAGAGGAAAATAGCGTCGGAGCACAGCGCAGAAGTGCACGAGCTGCAAAAGAGCCTCAGCGTTAGCGAAGAGGAGAGGGAGAGGCTTGAGATAGAGACGAGAGCGCTGCAAAAAGAGAACAGCGCGCTGGCAGAGGACGCAACGGCGTCGCAAAAGGCGTCAGCGAAGCTCGCTGTGCAAAATGACGCGCTGAAAAGGGAGTTAGAAGAACAGAGCGCCAAAATCGAACAGGAGCACAGAGAAGCCGCGTCAGAAAGCGAAGCAAAGGCGCTAGCGGAGATTTCCTCACTCCGGAAGAGGCTTTCCGAGGCAGAAGAGTCCGAAAGACGCTACAAAACAGCGCTAGACGAGTCTGAGCTGCGGATGGAGCTGGCAAACCACGAAAAAGAGATTCTTGCACAGGAGCAGCGGGCACTCGAAGAGAGAAGCAAGAAACAAGCGATGGAAATAGAAGAACTGCAGAACAGAGTGGAAACAGCAGAGTCTAAAAGATACTCCGCAGAGGTAACGATGAAGCACGCAGAGAGCGAAGTAGAGCGGCTGAGAAAATCGCTCGTGTTCGAAAAAGAGAAGCTCGCGAAGCTGGACGATGCCTTCAAGAGGGCGAGCACTGCGCCGCCTCCGGTAGTGCAGATGCCGGTGCAGGACAACTCGAAGGAGATAAACCAGCTCCGAGAGGCGCTCGAAAGGGAAAAAGAGATTGCAGAGATCAGAAAAGAGGAGAACGAGGACCTGAAGAGGCAGTACATCGATTTAGTAGATCACAAACTGGGAGCGATGGTGAGCAGCCAGGAAGAGCTCAGCGCAGAGATAAACAGAATGAACAGCACGGCGGCGAACCTGCAGATTCAGCTTGCGCAATCGGAGGAGAATGTGAGCGCGCTGGTGAAGGCGAAGGAAGAGGCGATGTGCCAGAGGGCGAAAGAGGCAGAGAAGAGAAGAGCAGCGGAGAGCGCGCTGGCAAAGAAGAATTCGAGCGAGCTGGAGCACAAAAGAGCGGCAGCACAGCTGAAGGCGGAGAATAACGCGCTGAAGGAAGAGCTGAAGGGGCTGGCGCGTAAAGGCGCAGAGGAGCCGGTTGTGAAAATAGAAGGGGAAATAGTGCAGGAGGTGCTGCACGCGGTGGAAGTACTTAAGGAGCTTGTGGGATACGTTGAAAAGGTAGATCACAACGTGGCGTCAGCGACAGACGCTCTGGAGATGTACAGAAAAGAGGTGGAGAAGCTTACGGAGGAGGTGATGCAGCTGGAGCACACGCGGTCGATATCTGTGGCAGCGCTGGTTAGGAAGGACAAGGAGGTGGGAGAGTTGAAGGAAAGCCTCGAGTGGACGGGGCAGCAGATGTCGCTGCTGGTAAAAGAGAAAAAGACGCTGATTGAAGAGACGGAGAACGAAATACAGGGGCAGAGGGAAAGATTCGAAAAAGAGCAGGAGGAGGCGGAAGACCTGAGGAAAACAACTGAAAACGAAAAAAAGAAGCTGCTTAAAACGGTAAAGGAAAAAGACAGGGAGATATCTTCTTTGAGAACCAGTTTGGAAGAATCAAAATTTTTACAGAAAAGTCTTGAAACTGCGAAAAACGACGCATCAAAACACCTGGAAGAGCTCGAGTCGTTCAAAGAGTCTGTGCAAAAGACGATGAAGCAGCTGCAGAACGAAAGAGAAAAGGAGAAAGAAAGAACAAGCATACTCAAGATCAGCTCGGAGTCCTGCAGCTCTTCCCTTTTGAGAGCGGAGTCTCTACTTGCGAAAAGCCTCCAAAGGGAAGCTGAGCTGAAAGATGCGATAAAACAGCTTGAAGAGCGCCTTTTGATATCAACAATGAAGGAAAAGGAGCTGGCGCTGAACACGAGATCGCTCTCAGTAGAGCTCTCTTCTCTTAAATCTCTTGCATCACACGAAAGAAGCTAGTGGGAACAGCAGTACCGAATGTAGAGAGTTTAGGTCGTGGGGTAGGTTGTAGGTGGTGAGGTAGTCAGTTGAGTAGTTTGTAGATTGTGGAGTAGTTTGTAGGTGGTGAGGTATCTAATTGAGCAACTTTTAATAAACATCTTTTAGTCTTTGATATGTGGTATACCAAGATAATCTATTGACATGTTCTATTGTGATGTTCTACCGAGATGATATATCAACTCAACTTACCACGCCAGCTTACCAACCCATTCTTAGAATAACTCTCTATTCTGGTACGTGCCTGTGGATGCTGGTCTTTATGGGCGCTTTTTATCTATCCCTGAGGGTACGGCTTGGATAGTCCGTGGGCAGTGCTGGCAGTTAGTGGTTCCTGGGCCGTATTTATTCTACAAGTTTTTTTTATTTTTGCTCTAGAAAGCAGCTACGGAGATCTTCTCTGAGAAAAGTCCTCGGGCGTTAGTAGAAATACACACGTGATGGTCGGCTTAAGCCATTTAGCCATTTAGATAGTAATGCTGCTAAGGTGTTGGTCCACCTGACAGAATGAGGCTTAGTCTAGGGCAAGCTTTTAATTCTAAAACTCTTTGCTCGTTGTAGGTGGAGCAGTTGGCTGTGGCACTGCCGGTGATAATGGTAGATTGCGATAAACGTGAAGTGGCTAATCGTAAAAATCTAACCCTCTAGGACACCCCTGCACTTCTACCTACAATCCACCAGACACTCCGCAAGCTCTTATTATTCGCTAATAGTCCCAGCTTATCTATCGGAACTTCAGGTTCTGCTATTTACGCGGCTAAAAACATCACAATCAATAGTTCAACCGACAGGGGCACTTAACATATAATTACAGATACTACCTGGACCGTCTAGGTCGCCAATTACCTATGCTACGTATCATATCACCTATCATACCATTCATCACTTCAGCATTCCACCTATTTCACCTACCATACCATTCATCATATCACCTATCTCAACTATTACTCCATCCATCACTCAACCTATCCCACCTACCACCCATCACACCACCACCCGACTACACCGTACACGATCTAAGAATCAACAACGAAACAATCAGCCCAAGAGCGCCAGATCCCCCGATGATCAGCTGCAGGCTCACAAGCTGTGAAAATATCTTTGGATTAGACGCGATCGCAATGGAGGATGCGCCGTTTACAATTGCGCTGCCAAGCGATCCAACCATTCCGCACACCCCGCAGGTCAGCCCACTTGCAAATATAGACCATACGCTCTGTATTTTTTCCTTCGAAATCGCGTTCTTCTCCAACAGCTCGACTTTCTCCTTAACAAAAAAGAAGCACAGCATGCTGAATATCAGGTTCGCCTCGCATATCACAATTCCAACCAGCCCTTTTGTCACAATCCCCGGGGTATGCACCGAAGACCCTCCCACAGACTTCCCAATAATCGATATTCCTACTGCGCTGCCAAGGCTGTTCAACACCACCGGCAAAAACAGCCCAAACACCGCAGGACTCATCGGGCTAATCATCAAAACCCTTCTGGAAACTCTCAAAAACGGAAGAGCCACAAGAAGGCCTCCCAAGCACACAACTTCGCCCTTTGTAACCTTCTGGAGAAAGTCTCTCTGAAACACCATTGCCCTAAAAATTTTAACCACAAGTTTATTTACGCTTTCCCGTGGCACTTCGCGCTCTTTTTCTTCATTACTACAACCTACCAGTACAGGCGTGCACTTGGTGGATTAGGCCGTAGCCTCTTAAACGTCTGCTGTTCCTGCTTTCTCTGCAACGCCTGCCCCTCCCTTCATAACGTACCACGTTATCAACACCGATATGAGTGCAGTTATCACAACCGTGCCTCCAATGCATCCAATAAATTTCCCTTTATTTCCCTCCATGGTACTCGAAAGATCCTTCTGTTTTATACTTTTCAGTCTGTGTTTTTTGTTCTATTTGTTGTCTGGCTCTGTGCCTGATTGGCCCGAGTGCTTTTGAAACAGCACCTCCCACTCGGACAGGCGAGTATTTTTGCAGACGAGCAGATCAATCATCTCCTCAGACTCCTGGGGAAGCAAGCTTTGCGATGCGTCTCTGATTTTCTTCTGTTTTTTGCTGAGCAGCTCTTCTGTTTTCTGCAGGTCTAGAGGAGACTCGCTGCCGGCTGAGAATATCTCGTGGCACTCTTCCATAAAAAAATTATGCTGCTGTACAATAGAAGCATTGAGATCGATGTTCCGGAGAGCTACAGGGATATTTCGGCGCAGATGGTGGCGCAGGACTACCAGTACGTGCTGGCAAGGGAAGGGGATTCGGAGAACTTCATGTTTATTGACCTGATGCGCCCGCATCCCGACGTGGATCTGCACATCGAGGACATCATCCAAATGAACGAGATAGACATGCCCACGATTTTGGAGATGAGCTACACAAGCCAAGGGTTCAAAAAGGGAATATACATGTTCCTGATGAAGTACAAGAGCCAGATCAAGCCAAAGCTCGAGAAAAGAGAAGAAGGAGGGCTCGAATGGATGTTCTCGCAGATGGAGGGGGAAATGACGCGAAACGACGGAGATACGCGGAGAATGTTTATAGTGGTTGGAGTGGCGAAGTATTTGGCGTGTGATGTGGTGATTAGCATATTCAAAGAGGACATGTTTACAGAAAGAGAGATCGACCATGCAAGGAAGATGGTGAGAGAGGTCAAGGTGCTGAATAACGATCTTTTCATCGAGGAGCAGGACAGCGGTTTGTAGGTAGGCAGGATGGGATGAGTGGGATGAGATTGGGTGAGACGGGATGTAAACGGACATCTTTTTGATGCATAGGCGTTGAGTAAGGTGAAGCAGCGCATTTATGCAGTGTTATTACCTGTCACGACTTGTTATAAGGAATAAATTTATGCCCTCTAAGATTGGAAGGTAAGAGTCTGTCCGGTTGGCAAATCGTTTCTGCCCATTATTGGTAAGACCGATATACCAACATTGGTAAGTCCTGTATACCAACACTAGTAAGATACTACTACCATCATTGTTAATATCCCTCTATCTCCTACCACATCCTCTCTGCCATCCCAGCCCTCTATTTCCCGTCGCAATTACACCCTATTCACATCTCGTCAATACCATTTCCTAACCCATAATGGACTGCACCACAACCCGGCATCCAGCAGCGGGCAAGCCTGCGAAATAGCTATTGGCTGGTTTCTGAAAAGGAAATCTCCGTTATTTCTGCAAATAGAGCGAAAATTTGGACTTCTCCATGGAGCGTCCAGCGGAAAGAAAACCGGGCGGTAAAAGAACGCCAGATTCAGAACAAAAATCAGCTTCTCTCCAAAAGCTGAAACAGATATGCGACGCAGCGCTAGAAGACGAGGCGTACGCGTCCATACGAAGCGAAATAGAAAAACACACAAAAAGCCTGGACAGCATAGAAGAAGAGACAGACCCAAGGGCCTCGATGCAAAAGGAAAAAAAGCTGAGGGAGATAGGCGAGGAGATAGTAAGAAAGATGGCAGCGGTGCTAAAAACACTAAAAGAAAAAGAAGATATGCGTGCGAAAGCGATGGGAGACTCGGTAAGCAAGGCAAAAACTGAGCTAGATAAGCTGGCAGCAGAGGCAGGCACGCGGGAAGGAGAGGCAAAAGAGAGTGGAAAATCGCAAGTAGAAGCGGAGAAAGAGTACAAAAAGACGCTGGTGGAGTGGGTGGAGCGGTCAGAAATAGCAGACGATGTGGCAGAGAGGCTGGTAAACATAGAAGAGAAGCTGGCAAACCCCATCCCATCAATAGAGGAGGTGGAGCACGTCTCGAAAATAGTACAGGACGCGGTGAAAATCGCGGCGACCGCAAAAGACACAATTGAGGCACCGAAAAACGCGCAAAAAACACAAAGAATGGGAATACCCGCAGGCAAAAAGGCACCTACAGGGGCTCAAGGAAAAGCTGCAGAAAAGAAGCCTTCGCAATCTCGAGCGGAAGAAGCAAAGGAGACTTCGGCAGCCTTGGGTCTGCCAAGACCGGTAGGTGGGCGCGCACTCCTCAGCAACACAGCAGGAGCGCTCTCAAGGAATATCTCGTCTGCAATAAGAAAGGCGCAGCCTGTTTTTCTGTCCCTTTCGATTATTGGTCTTATAGTAATCGGGCCAACTTACTGGTACTACATCAGACCTCCCGTGCTCCCCAAAAACGTCAAACAGGGCTAGCGGTGGAGCATTCTAGCGGGGTTGCGCAGGAGGTGCAGGGGATGCTAGATTATGCGGGTTTTAAAAGAGCAGAGCATTGCTTAGGTTTTCCAAAATGCTCGGTATGTTTTTTTAAAAACTTACGGAACACTTTTGGATTATTGCCGGTGCCGGATCTGCCATGACCTGCGCCACGCCTTGCAGCTGTCGCTCTCGCAAACACGAAACTAGTAGATAAAAGGTGTTTATTTGGGATGGTTTTACACTAGATTATTATTAGTTGCTGGTCATTTCTTGATCATGGGTTAGTTAAGTGAATGATTTGTTGGCTGTAGGGTGTTTATGTGTTGCACTAGCGCTAAATCTGCTGGCATATTCTAACAGGTTGGCAGAATGCGTGGTGTCGGTACTAGCCATCGCTTATCAGCCGCGAAGCACCTCTGCATTTGCGCTTCTACTAAAAAAGCTTAAGCGTTTATGCTACCAGTTAATATTTCTTGCAGCTCGGTTTTATTTTATGGAGGAGTGGTTGATGGAGCTCTACAAGAAGTTGGACACGCCGTTTAAAACGGTTATTTCCCAGAACACTTTCGAAAAGATAGCAGAAATAGCGGAAAGCCCCCGTTCCACATCGAAAAACATCCACAAGGTAATCGGAATAGTGCACGCAAGATTATCAAGAGGCGTGCTGGAGATCGCTGGACAAGCTGTCCCAGCAGAGATCCAAATAGAAAAAGACGGAATCCTCCTTCTTGGCCTCGTCCTGCACAAGGCCCTGGGAACGAAGTCCGTGTCGCACAGCATCAAGAAGGGAGGACATATCGAGTGGAGCACGTTAGAAAAGCTCTTTTACATAGGACACGCGAGCGTACCGGAAAAGACGTCGAAGATATCCCTTCTGACGTCTGCAATAGAGGCTGGAAAGGACAAAAAGAGCCTGTGCTACAACGAGCTTCTTGGCATGATAGGAGATCAGAACAGCGAAGTGAAGATGAAAGCCATACAAAGCATCACAAGAACGGGAGAGATCGGCCCTCTCGCAGAGAAAACTGCAGAAGCGCTGGAGAAAGAGGCCCTCAGCGCAGCGCCAAACCCTGTCTGGTCCCCCGGGATGCTTGTTCTTCTTGGCGTGTGCATATACAAAAAGGGAAATACCCTTCCGAAAAAGGAAAACGCCACCCAAAACAAAGATTTCCACAGAAAAACACTGCGCCTCCTCTCCGCGTTCGTCTGCGCAACAGAAAACGAAAAGATCCTCCACGGCGTTCTAGCGGTCCTGTGGGCGCTCACACAAAACAGGCACACAGACCATCTCTTCCTTCTTGCTGCCCTCTTCCGCTTTTCCAAACACGTCTCCGTAAGAAGATCTGCAAAAGGAGTCATCATCGAGCATCTCGGCCGCCATCCCTCTTCCCACAACCTCTACATTATGGACAAAGTTCTCCAGCAGCCCCGCAGAACAAAAGCTCTTTTTTCCCTATACAAGCCAAAAAAGCCGTTTCTCCTCAAATACTCGCATCTCCTAATCTCTCAGGGAGAGCCCGAAAGAATCAAAAGCGGCGTTCATCTAAGAAGGCTTGCACGAGAGCCCGGATGGGCGTGCGACCCGTCCGACCTCTTCAGCGTAATAGCAGCAGCGCGCATATCGCTAATCGAAAAAAACACCCCCGAAATGGAAAAGATCCTATCGGACGTGAAAGCAAAAAACATATCGCTATCATATGCGCCATCCAAAGAGCTTCTCAGGCTTGTTTTGAAAATAATAAGAAAAACAGGCGTATTCCATAAAAACGCGCAGGATATCGTTATGTTCGCGCTAAAAAAAGAAGTGTTTCTAAAAGAGAGCATCAAAGCCATACCAAACACGAAGAAACACGACTTTCCAGAGTTCGAAAACCTTCTCAAAAACTCGCTGACCTATCCAGGGCCCGCCTTTGCGCTTGCCAGCTCCAGCAAAACGTACCCCAGCGACCTTTTCAAGCCGGCGCAGGACCCAAAGAGCCGCGCGTATCTTTCGATCATTTTCCTACTTGGCGCAAAAAACTCTGCCAAAAACACAGAGATACCAAAAAAGGCAAAAACTTTTCTGTTCTCGCATCTCTCCTGCTACGACACCAGCTCCTATCTTGGAGACGTCGGGTCTTTTTTCCGGTTCGACGCCCTTCTGCTTCTTTCTCTGCGGTACCTAAACCTGCACACGCTAAACTCTCTTATCTCCGATAAGCTCAAAGCGCAACAGCCGTACTCTCTGCTTGTTTCGCAAACCACCCGGCTGTCGTTCAAGCTGTCACCAAAGGAAAAACACCTTCTCGAGCTGCATCTTGTCAAGCTCTGCATCGACAAATCCAGAAGAATAGCCGCATTTATCTACACGGCGCTTCTTCCGTCTATCGAGTTCAAAACAAAGATACTTGCAAGCCTCATACACGAACAGCAAAAATACGACAAGGAGATGGCGCAGGAGGACTCCTACGTTCTGGCTGTTGAAAGCATACTTCGAAAAACAACTCGCGGATACACCTGTGTAGATGGCGAGAAAGCTCTGCTTCTTTCGAAGTACATCTTAGAAGGACTTGCAAACTCCCTATTATCCGCAGATGGATACCTTCTCAAAACTATCCTCCACCACTTTGCAGACGCCCTCGCAGTGCCCCTATACCAGAAAACCCTTATGCAGATATTCCAGAGCATAAGTGCTAGAACAAAACCAACAGAACATAGGATGGAGCATAGGGTAGACCATAGGATAGAGGAGATAAAGAAAATGCTGAATATCGAACAAACAGGTGGCGCATAGATGAGCAGTGGTGAGGCGAGTGGCGTGTATATGGCTAAGGATATCTCATTTCTAATGCTCCAGAGGATAACTATGCATATCACATAGGGGTTATGCTGGCTCATCACTATAGAGATCACGCTAGCTCATCACTACAGAACTGCATTAGGTCTAAACCTATCCATATCAACATGAAACTAGTTGAGAAGGCGCTTTTCCATCTCACCAAGTCTATCGCATGCTTATTCTAGATCTCATATCAAAGAGTAACAGATACTTGTTAAAAGTTGTGAGTATAAATATCCCATGATCAATACATTTTTTATTCTTATTTCGGATGCACAGCTCTTATATTCCAGAAAAAAAGGGACCCCACTCGCTTCCGACTATTTTACGCCCAGATCTGCCTCTTTTGTACCCTCTGGCTCTATTCCCACACCCAACTAGTTCTACAATCTGCCAGTGCCCTTCAAATACCACATCCCTGGCAAAGCTCAAAAGAGTATTTTACAACGGATTTTTTCAGATACCCTCAAGACGCCCGTGCACAAAGCAGTGTAAGCACTACTACATGCCGGGTTTTACCGAATTTCTCCCTATTAGCGTGTTTGTTGAGTCGCTTCCAATTCTCATCTACACTGCAATTCTCCCAATTCTTGTATTTCACATATGTGTACTACGCCCGTACTCATAACACCAGGCCGAACAGGGCTCCACGGTTTTACCACGAATATGGTCTAGGGACAGCTAATCAGAGGCTTTGTACGGTAGGGCCGCTGGTGGATTGAGACTGTTACGGTAGTAGGTCATGACAGGCAGGATAGTAATTCAAGACACGACATTAGCTAAAGAATAACATGATAGTAATTCAATACTAGCACGATATCAGCTCATGACTAGCACGATAATAACTCACCACACGATAACAGCCCACAACATGACAGTAACTCACGTCTTAAACTTATCACTACTAATAAACACATCTTATTTGTGATAGCAGAGAGCAATAGCAACAGGAGGTAGAATTGGTGACACTGGCGGTACCACCGTTGCTCTAGAACTACCCACCACCGCCACGACTACGCGCGCCGCTACCTGGCGCCGATTAAAAACCTACCTGGACCCTTTTCCTGCAAAAAAAACTTTCCCCAGCTCTACTATTTCAGATTTTTCTATTTGTCAAAAATATCTCCTACTTCGCGACCCCTGAGTTTTTGTCGAATTACTTTGCACCTGGCGACCCTCCTATCGAATGGCACGCTGCTAGACGCCGAGGATTTCTGGTCTCCTGATTCGAGTTGCAGACTATAAATTGATTTTTTTTTTATTCGAGAATGAAGAACGAAGAAACCGAGAGGAACGAGACAGTGAAGAGACCCGAGGAGAACAAAGAAGCAAAAAGAGAAGCCTACGCAGACAAGCCCAGAAGAAGGCCCTACAGAGACTTTGAGCAGAACCCGGCCATGGAAGGAGGGTACAGGGGATACCCCCCATACCACCGCCCGTACCCGCGGCTAGGAGGTAAAATGTATCCGAGATCCTACATGCCGTACGAAGTAGGAAGAGACAGAGACATGCCGAGGGAAGGACTGAGGGAAGGATCAAGAGATGCACCGAGAGACATTCCAAGGGATGGACTAAGAGATGCACCGAGAGACGCAGGAAGGTATGAAGGAGAAAGAGAAGAAAGGCCAGAAGGGGCACCGCAGCGGTACGATAAATATGACACTCCGCGATATGACACGCCAAGACACGAGTCTCCGAGATACGACACACCGCGATATGAACCATCGAGATACGACACACCAAGGTACGACAGAATGATGTATTATCCTCATATGCCAATGAGACACCCGTCGTACTACGAAAGAGTACAGAGAAGAAGAATACCTCGCCCGTATTCGATGCATCCCGACAGGATGTACGACGGAGGGTACAGGCACGGCCCAGCACCAGAAAGCAAAATACTAGTTGTGTTTGGAATACCGTTTTCGATGGCGCAGGAGGAGGTGATTGACATTCTGAAAAAGAGAATTGGGCCAGACGTCGAATTTGAGAAGATCTACATTGTACCAAGAAAACCAGGAAGAACAAAACTCTTCGCATTCATCAACTTCCAAACAAAAGAGGACGCAAGCGAGGCGAAAAAGAGACTTGAGGGGCTGTGTCTTAAAGACCAGGAGCTGAGGGTGGACTACTCCATCACAGAAAAAGGGTACCCGAAGGAGGACGAGAGAGAGAACGAAAAGGAGGATGGGCAGAAAGAACCAGCAGCAAGTTAAAGGAGAAGAATAAACCGCTTTTGAAGAATTTTCGCAGAGTTTGGAGAAAGCCTCTTAAAATGTTGGAAGTAGCGCGCGAAAGGTGCCAAGGCTCTTTATTATAGTTGAAAAGGAACGCATATCGAGTACCACTCAGTTCAAGATAACGGGCGGTGGCGGATGGAGCAGAGCTGAACGGACCGAGAAGAGCGCAGTGAACGGTTGGGCCGCTTACTCGGTTGATTTGAGATCCTCCAGGCTAATCGAGAGGTTGTCTTCGCATGCGCAGTCCGTGTCGGCGTTCATTGTCAGTTTGAGACTTTCCAGACACGCCTGGCACTTGTTGTGTCTCTTCATCGTGACTAGCCTTCCTTCTTTCTTGAGAATATCATCGAACTCGTTGAAGCTCACCTTGTAGTTCTGAGGACCGAGCACCGTTTCAAGGTTTGGCTTAAGTTCCCTCTTTGCTACGAGGTTTCCGAACCTTTCGATAACGATCATCATATCGACTTTGTTCTTGCCTGAGATAAAAAGAGCGTTATTTTTGACCGAGATGGTGTGTCTTGGGCTTTTTGCCTTTTTCGCGATTGACTTGTAGAGGAAACACGCCTGCGCCTTCGGGCTGATCTTTCCCGTCTTGCAGTCTGTCTCTTGAAGCTTCAAAAGCGCCTTCATCGCCTGCATGCTGTTGGCTTGGCGAACTATTGCGCTGATCTTTGGGTCCTGGGTGGTGAGAATCCCGCCGACTATCTGCTGGGGGGGTTTAACACAGAGGGTCTGGGTGTCTGGGCGGAACCCTGCGCTGACGCCTCCTACTCCGTTTATTCCCATTGACCCGAGCACCCCTGCGCCTTTCATGAACGAGGGAGGGCAGTAGTTGGCGAACATCTGCCCGTTGCCTATGGCGGGGCCTGCGAACGCGTGCACACACTGTGCTATGATGGCGCACATAGACGCAGAGAGAAATATTCTTCTTTTCGCGTGGTATTGTGTCATTAGCGGTGGGTACTTCTTCTATTAAATACTTGTATGTGGGGGCGTGTGGGATTGGACCAATTGCGGAGAGATGAAACATGCGTGCTTGAGGGGATCTCCTGCACGTGTTTCAAGACAAGTGGGGCGGAGTTTGGGCTATTTTGAGCACTCCAGAGAAAGACATTCGTTGTTTTTGCAGGGAGTTGGGGCCCTGCATTTGATGCTTCGGATTGTATCAGAGATTCCGGAGCCAAACTGACCTGCAAGCTTTTTTGGGAAAGCGCCTACCGCATTTGGAAATGTTTTTTGAAGCAGCAAAACCAGGGGCTTTTTTCCAACGGTATCTGCGGTGCAGGTCTTGAGAGAGAAGAGAAGTACGCGGTGCGAGAGAAAAGGAGAGGCCAGAAGAACCCTGTGGGCGTGCGCTGCTCTGTAGTCTCTGTGCAGATTTTGAACGTCGAAGTTCTCCACCTCTTGAAGTATCGCGTCTTTGGGCGCTCTGTTGTTTTTGTGCCGGGCGTATCCAAGAAACAGCTCGTCGCCTCCCGTTCCGGTTAGAAGCTGGGACGCCCCAAGAGTCGAGGCTTTTTTTGCGCTGAAATAGTGAAGTGATGCGAGATTGAAGTCCATTGTGGTGTTTTTTGCAAGAGACGCTATTTCTTTTTGGTTTTCTAGCACCTCTTCTCTTGTGATGTTGTTTTCGACGTACTTTACCTCGTTTTTTGCTAGATTTTTGATCAGGTTCCATCTTTCTAGCGAGTTTTCTCTATCTTTGGAGCTGAAGTTGCCGTTTTTGGAAAAAGACGTATTGATAAGATATATTGGCTTGTTTTTTAAGTTCTTTGCTGCGAGCACTGCGCAGACAAGCGAGTCTATTCCCCCGCTGAAGGAAATAGCAACGGTTTTTTCTTTTTCTGCCAGGTCCAAAAAAGATCTCGTTAAAATTTTTTCAAGGTTCTCCAAAAGGATCTTCTCATTCTTAACGCCGTCTTCACCCTCCTCTTCTCCTCCTAATTCGCACAAGCACCTTCTTCTTAAAATCCTCAGTCCCTTCTTTTCCACTGCTGCTACTTCACCATTTCTCAGAACTTTTCCGCCCTCTACTCCCCCAAGATATATTTTATTCGTATCTTCGTCAAAACTAACCGGTATCGTATTGAAATAGCCCGGTACTACGTATACTGCCGCAGATTTCATAGCAAGAACTATTTTCCCGTTTTTACACACAGATTCTGCCACCTCCACCTCTCCTTCTCTTTCTTCTATTTCACTATCTCCTACCACACATCTTTCCATCGAGGGGTACTCTACCACCACTGTCCCCTCCTCCTCTGCACCCTTTCTTGCCAATAACTCCACCAACTCGTTATAAAAAAATTCCATAAATTCGTCACGTACTGGTATAAATAGAGAAGCGAGGGGTGGTAGGTAGGTGTGGTGGTGTAGATTTGGTGGTAGATACGATGGTATGTGCAATAGCAGATGGGGTGATAGATAAGATGATATATCCGACGGTATAATCAAACAACTTCTAATAAAAATACACACCACATAGATACTTCACATAGACACACCACATCGTACCACTCTCCCTTCGCCACACCCCTCTCATAAACACTCTCATCTCTAGTCACCTTTATTTAGCAGTAGCAAAGAAGAGCGCACATCGCCATTCTCGATTCCGCACTCATTCCTCCCTTTCCAATCGCATCAAGACACGCACTGAGGCCTCCGCCCGCCATAATAGCCTGAATATTCGATGCAACCTGCGCTGCTTTTATCTTCTCAAGACAGATCGCCTCCAGCGCCACCTCTCCGGTCCCTAAGCTAAGCGCCTTTTAAATCCATTCCCACCGGCGGACAGATACACTCCCTTCCACTGCCCCCTATAGATATGACTCCAAATCCAGATCCATCCATTCCTGAGAACATTCCGCCCACGCCACTACTCATGCCAGCGCTTATACCGCTCATAGCACCACTACTCATGCCACCGCTCATACTGCCCATACCACTACTCATCCCAGCCAAGCCGCTCCTACCACTGAAGATATTTCTGGTATATTCTGAACCTGTACGCTCTGCACCAGCACACTCTGAACGTGTTGGATCTGGGACGCCTGCGCTGCTTGGATCTGTGCGACTTGGGCGGGGTGTTCTGCTTGCTGCATTACGTGAATAGCTGCCTGTGCGGCTTGGTTTGCCTGCTGGGCTACTTGGACCTGCTGAACGGCCTGCATCGTTTGGGCTATCTGCGCTGTTTCTGCTGTTTGCGCTGCCTGGGCTATTTGCGCTGCCTGCGCCGCCTGAATCGCTTCACTGGCCTGCGCGTTCTCCATCGTCTGTATCGCCTGCGTCATTTGCGCTATTTGCGCTGCGTGTGCTGCCTGCATTGCCTGTGCCGCGTGCGCGATCTGGGCTGCCTGCACTAACCCTGCGGCTGCCGTTCCAACCGCGTTCTGCATGGTTTGGAGCCCGGACCCCCCTCCGGAAGCCCCTCCAAGAGTAATTCCCTTCTGCTGGATCACAGGAAGCGACTGGGGAGTGCACGTACACTGGACCCCTATTTGGGTTAGAGAAGAGGCGTTTTGGCCTATCGAAGAGGCGCTCTGGCTTAGCTGTCCTGCTATTTGTCCTAACTGTCCTACTTGTCCCGCTATCTGTCCTGCGCTTACCACTCCCGCTCCTATTCTGGACGCTGTGATTCCTGTTTTCATTCCGTCTAGACATATGCAGTTGCCTGAGTATATGAGAGCTAGGGCCTTGTTAAGTGCTAGAGATACTGCTCCAAGTATTATAACTGCTATCTTCATGTCCTCTACTTTGGTTTTCATTAAATAATGGGGCGGTTTCACCTTTCTTGATTATTTTCATTCTGTTTCATTCTTATCTGTGTAAGAAGTGTGTGAATTAGTGTTCTGTCTGGTCTATATCTTACGCGATTTTCGATTTGTGTTTCAGAAGCGTTAAGTATCTTGTTTCTTACATTTGTGTTGAAGACCGTTCCTTTTCCTATTTCTTTTCCTTCTGTCTCGATGTACTTGACTTCAACTCCTTCTTCGCTTTGCACGACTACTTTTAGGACCTGCGGTGTTTTTTTCTCGTCCGGCGCGAGCAGAGGCTGTGTTATATCCAGCGCTTCTATTATAAAATATTTCATTCTAATTGGTAAAACTGCTAGTCGTGGAGTATTTATAGGTGTACTTACAGAGGCTGCCGTTCGGCGTCTCTCTACTAGCAGCTTTTGATAGATCGTTTAGTTGTAATTTGTTTGTGCTGCTGTTACCATCATAGGCGGCATATAACAGATAGAGCGTTACCCTATCGCATTACCTAGATCACCATCTTCCGCATCACCCACGTCACCATCTACAGCACCCTACCAACCCTATATCACCACCCTACACCATCTACCAACCCCACTGCGGTCCTGATAAACAACCAGATAACTTTATTCCTACAAGTTACTCTCTGGCTGCTGTAGATCAGTTAAGGAAGTTGTACAGGTTCAGCCAGTCTTCGTCCTCTGTTAGCAGGTAGCTTGTACTTCCAAGCTTGTCCTCAGATAGCTCTTCCCAGTTTTTCTTGACAGATGCAGCTTTTATCTTATCTTCCAGATTTTCTTTATCTTCCTCGGGCTCTCCTCCGCTTCTTGCGCCCTCTCCCTGCGCCCCCTCCAAGAGGTTCATCTTCTTTCCCTGTTCAAATAGCTGCTTTAGAATGTGCACGTCCTCGTGTATCCTGTACTCGTCTGCGAACGCGAATTTGAAATAGGACCTTTTGTCGTTTGTTTCGCAATCTATCCGAGATTTTTTTCCGGTGCTGATCAAAATAAACGGAAAATGGAGTTTTTCCTTATCTTCTGATCCTGCGCTGTCTCTGTTTCTCTCGATCAGCTCCAGCAGAAGCTCTTTTCGCCTCTCTGTCTCTTCCAAAATCTTCATCTTTTCCTCAATTCGCTTCTTCAGCCGACTTGCAGAGGTCACGATGTTCTCCAGCCTGTTCAATCTCGTCTCGATCTCTCCTTCGCAGCTGCACAGCGAGTTATTTACCAGGCTGACTATTTTCTTCTCTTTTCTTATGATGTTGACGGCGCACATCACGTTCAGCGCGTCGTATATTCTTCTTCTGATGTTCTTGTCCTCTGCCGCGTCTCCTGACATCGAAACTATCACCTCTGCGACTCTGGTGTAGTCCAGCTCCTTTTCCTTCTGCAGAACCGAGAGGATCATTGCGCTAAACACCTTTAGACCGCGTCTTTCCTTCTTCTGAGGTCCGTGCATTTTTAAATTTTAATCTTTCGCCTTCATTTATTGCCCCATAAACCGGATGACTGGCAGATCTATCCCGCCCTCGTTAGACTCCTCTAAGTCAAGCGCCTCCACGTCCAGCTGCTTCGCTACTTTGTGTTTAACAGCCTCTAGAGCCGCAAACCTGCCTGGAATAATTGACACGTTAGCAGAAAGGTACTGAAGAACCTCTTTAAGCGTGGTTCCGTACACGGACCAGTCTTCTTCCTTGACTTTTTCTGGGCTTATTTCGTTCGCTCTGTTCTGCCACGGGAGCAGCTCTTTTAGGAAAATAAGAGAGATTTTTTTTGTTTCCTCTTTCCTTTTATGTCTCGATATCTGTTTTTTAACGTAGACCGTGATCTTCTCTATCCACTCTCCAATTGCAACAACTTCCCGTTCGAGCACCGAGTACTCCAGTATTCTGGAGCTTTTGAACACAACGGGCGAAAATAAAGCCTGCGCAACGTGCTCTGTAGTGTGCGGAATAATCGGATGGTTGACCGCCAGGAACACCAAGCACGAGTACAGAAGCAGTTTCACGCGGGTTTTTTCCTCTGCACCCGATAAACCTCCCATCTGCCCCTCCAACTGAGCGCTCACTCCGCTTCCAAGCTCGCTCTTTTGAACGTCCCTTGCGTACTGCTCAATTATGGGCTCGAGTGTATAAAACCCGTACATTACGCCTTCTCTGAACAGAAGCTTCTCATACGAAGAGATGCACGTGTTCTTAAGACTGTTAACGCGGTTGAAAAATAGCGCGTCTTCGCTGAATCCCCGGGGCAGAGACGTGCGCAGCTCCTTCTCAAGGCTGTGAAGAAATTCTCCAAACGGCGTCTCTATCGGCAGCGATATCCCAAGCGTATTGCAAACAGAAGTAGCGAGCGCTTCGAACGCCTTCACCATCTTGTGGATCCTCAGCACCGCCGAGTTGCATATTTTCTGCGAGAAGTTGCAGTCCTGGTTCGTATCTCCGCACCCTGCGAGCACGAGCCTTACGGGGTCCGCTCCGAACTTCTCTACCGCGTCTTCTCCCGTTAAGAAGTTTCCTGTGCTTTTGCTCATTTTGGAGTTGTCTAGCATTATGTGTCCGTTGGTAAAGATGCTTTTTGGCCACATTTCCCTTCCGAAGATGCTCACATGCACGTATATGAAGAACAGAAGGTGGTTGTTCGTTAGATCTTTTCCAGAGACGCGGATGTCCACCCCGTAGAACCCCAGAAACTCTTTTCTCATCTCTGCGATCTTATCTTTGTGCTCGGGGCGTTTTTCCAATAGCTGTTCGAAAGATACGTTATCGCCAAAAATACCTTCCCAGAAATCAAAATCAACGATCTCTTTCGGCACTATCTCCTCTTCTCCGTAAATGTCTTTTGACAGCAGGTGCTGCACCGTGTAAAACGCCATGTATATCGTTGAGTCGCTAAGAGAATCAACCACGTACTGCGTATCCCACGGTATTTTTGTTCCCAGCCCGTAGCTTCTACTGCACGCCCACTTTGTGAGCCACTCCAGCCCTTTGTTCAGCGCCTCTCTTGTCTCGTCTGTCAGCTCCATCTCGTCGATGCACTCCTGTGCTGCTTTCCTCCATCCGTGCTCTCCGTACTCGATGTGCCACTGGTCCACGAGAGCTACAATGCACTCGGCTCCAGACCTGCTTACCACCGAGGACTCTGGCTCGAAGTACGGGACCGTTTCTTCCGTTCTCTTAAGTTCTGGATCTTCCTCTTTCCCTATCACAAATATCTGCGTTGCCGGTATATCTACGTTCTGTTTCGCAACTTCCAGCACCGTTATTGACTCGCCTCTGAATTTTACGACTGCCCCAACTAGCGCCTCTCCCATAAGCCTCTCTTTTATAACGACTTCGTTGTCCTGTGCTTGCAGGTTCGCAAACGATCTTTCCGAGCCTATCACCTCTTTTCCATTCAGCAGCCCTCTGCAGTACTCTGCGTCCTTCATCACGAGGCACTTGTACGGGCCCTTGTTCTTTTTGTCTTTCTCTGTCAGCAGCATGTGCACCTCTTTTCCGTCTATTTCTGCCGGCGCTATTACCACCGCGTACTCTTTTGGCAGCACTCCTTCTCCCCTCTGTCTGTCGTGGTCCATGCACGGCTGCTTGTCTTTCGGACAGAAGATCGTGTGCCTCTTTCCAAAGACAATCCGCCCCTGCTGCCTCAGCTTGTTGAACTGCCACTGAACGAACGAGTCGTAGTAGAAGTTCTCGTCTGTCGTAATAAAGCTTCTTCTCCAGTCGACCGGGCCTCCAAATCTTTCTAACGTTTTTCTTGCCTCTTTAGGAAAATACCTCAGCCAGTACCTTGCGTCCTTGAACTTCTCGACTTCACTTTCCAAAATACCCATCCCGAGCATTATATCTTTCTGCCCGGTGGCCTTCACCCCCTCCACCTCGTCTCTGAGCTTGTCTGCCGCTGCCTTTATGGGCATCCCGGTGCAGTGAAACGCATACGGAAACAGCGCGTTATATCCAGAAAGCCTCTTAAATCTTGTGAGGAAGTCCGCTTTGCTAAAACTGAACATATGTCCTAAGTGCAGCTTTCCGTTCATATACGCATATGGAAACGTTGCAAGATACTTCTTGCCACACGATTTCGCACTAGCTTCGTCTATTTTTGCCTCTCTCCACTGCTTCTGTATATCTTCTTCGATTTTGCATATCTCTTCTTTCTTCCTATCTTTTGTGTGAAGATTCTGCTCATCTTCTACCAGTTTAAGCGCCATGAAAATAAATTTCAGCAAAACTTCCTACTTATGTATAGGTGGGATATAGGTGGGGTGGATGGTATGTATGGTATGTATCGGTGTATTTATGGGTAATATGTATCGGTGTATTTATGGGTGCTATGGTCAGGGTAATATCTATGGGTAATATGTATCGGTAGCAGATATCGGTGGTATGGTTGAGATATAGATAATACTGGCGATATGGTGGATAGAGCGTGCTTGGTTTGTAGGCGCCTTTCTAATCTGCTTGTTATATTTATCTATCCGTACTTCTCATCATTATTGTACCAACTTTGCTTTATCCTTGTACTACCCATATTTCTCATATCGCTGGTCCATCCTGACCATCCCATACTAATCTATATTCATCCTACCTCTGTCCACCCTACCTTTCCACCCTACCCATCCACCTTACCCATCCCACCCTATATAACAAACACTCTGTAACGAGAATCTCCTTCATTTAAGAACCCCGCACTGTTTCACTCTACCATGAAGAATAACAACCTAGCGCTTTCTGGCGAAGTGTCCTCCGAAAGCTCTTCGACTCTCACACTTCGACAAGAAGCGATGCTCGGCGCGTCCCAGATCTTCTACTCCGTCGCTTCGAAGTCATCGCTTTCGGAAGCCAAAATCGTGCTCCATGGCTGCCCTGAAAAAGAGTGTCCGTTAAACACAAAAGACGCCGAAAACCACCCGCTTGTTCTGTACTCAAACGCGCTTTTCTGCGTTATGCGCCACACTTCCGTGAGAATCCCCGTCCGCTCCTTCCCGCTTATCTGCGACTTCGAGTCTTCGGTAATCGAGGACTTCTACAACCACATGTATCCCGGCGTCAAACAGAACCCGACAGATCTTAGCTGCGAGCAGGACATGGAGTCCCTTTCGTTCAAGCTCTTCGAAGCCTTTATTCTGATCGATTCTTCCGTTCTCCGGGACACCCCTGCGGTCTCCAGCCTCCTCTCGCTCCTCCTACTTCGGAAAGAGTACGAGAGATTCTTTCATGTCTTCGGAATGAACGTCAAAAAGAGCGTTCCGGTCTTTAAACTCGCGCTTCTCGCCTCGCTTTGTCTCAAGGAGAGGGATCCGCTTGTTGTTCTTGACGCATTTCGGAAGTTTCTCGGAATAGCGGAAGAGGTTTCCGATACCCCGTCTGGAGAAGCTACAAAATGGGCACAGGATGTGGAAGAAGACTCTTTCGACGTTGACCCAGCGGATCTGAGCGCGGCGGAGCGCGTGCAGGTGTTTTGCGAAATCCGCAGCTGGTTCTCCAAGCGGTACAAGACCCATAGATGGAACGTGTCGCTCGAGAACTGGAAAAACAGCAAAGATATCGAGGGATCCTCCGAGGCGATGATCGATCTCTGCATGAAGTTCAAAGAGTACGAGGAAGGGTGGAGGATATACAAAGAAAGCATCTCTGGAAGGCTGCACGCTCTCAGCAGCTTCAGGCTTTCGTCGCGGGCGCTCCGGCTCGCAATCCGCGCGGTTAACGCGTACGGGACGCAGATTTGGACGGAAAGGGTTTTGGAGCTGTCTACGATCATATCGAGGCTATCTCTTGATAGCACGCTTAAGATAAAGAGCACTTTTTCTGTGCTTCTGGAGATCGAGAGGTACACGCACTTGTCGTACATTGCGGGGCTTGTGATAAAGCAGTACCCCGCGGAGGCGATTACAAGCAAGAGCGTGGGCGTCATACTCGAAGATGCGGTGCGGGTCGTTGAGCGACACGCCGAGGAGGTGGAAATAGACACGCAGGCGGGAAAGCTTCCGGAAATCGCAAAGTTTTCGCTATCTCTCTACTCTTTTTGGAAAAAAAAGAGCGCCCGGGGGATGCTCGCGACTCTGTTTTTCGGAAGATCAGCGGACACGGTGGACGCGTACGGGTCTGCGCTGAGGCTGTGCACGGCTCTGAAGAACAAGCAGCAGATGGCGAAGGTCTGCCAAGACGTCTGGGAGGACGGGATTCCCGTCTCGCACTCGATTTTCTCTTCTCTGTCCGAGATACACCTCATGCTGTGCAAGTGCACGTGTTTCGGAGAAGAAGACTCGGAGACAAGGAAGTATCTCACGCACGTACTCTCTTTACTTTCTGAAGAGAGGGCGCCTGAGGCCGCGGGCGGCGAGTAGATTAAAATGAGACAAGTTGGAGGCGTTCTTTGCTGTGTTGGGCGGTAGTTTGCTGGCGTATTTTTGCCACATGAGGCAATAAAAAATAGCGTGTAAGTGCAGCATTATCCCCTACGCTATTATCAAAGGTTATTTGGTTAACTACTCCACGATCTACAAATTATCCAGTTAACTACTCCGGTCCACAAATTATTCACTTATATACCCCGCGGTCTACCCATTTGAATATCCCACTATCAACACACTTGAATACAAGCCCATGTCGTCTATGTTTTCGAAAACTACCTCTACATTTTTTTGAAAAAGTACGGAAGAGTTTTCGAGTTTCCGCAAAATAGCAAGGACTACCGAGTAAGGAGTACCGAAAGTTCGAATTGCTGGCCGCTATTTAATATTGGACTGGCAGGCGGTCCGTTTGGATATTCTTAGTGAGACCTCATATCAAAGACTAAAGATTTATTAGAAGTTATCCGCTTAAATACCCCAGGTCAACAAATCAAATGTAGCTTGAAACATCTTCGCTAAAACTCTTACCTTAGCTTGGGCTGGAGCCTTCTGTACCAAGTGAGGGAAATGCTCGACATGAGTGCACTAAAAATTCCAAAGCTGAGCAATAAGAGCAAGAAAAAACTCAGTTGAGGAGGTATTGGGGTCGTCTGTTGGTCCCTAAGTATTTCTGCATATTCGTTTTTCAATATAAGTGCATGATCTAACTCCACTATAGCTCTGAATAGCGGATCCCTCTTGATCTGTGGATTGTTTGTGCTACCCATCAATGTTTTGGCAGAAAGAAACGAATAGACAGCGGTTATCAGATCTTTGCTTAGAAACTTAGTATCGTTCTCTTTGTACATCACCCATCCGAGTGCAAACTCGAAAGGTATGAAAGAAGGACAAAAAGACGCGAAACAGAAAAAGCAGAGGAAAAGATATTCAAAAAGAGATAGGAGAAGTTCGCTTTTTGTGGCAAATTTCTCAAACGAATCCCTCAAATCCTTAGCGGAGTTGAGATACATGACATTGAACGGCGCGAAAAAGAAGAAAGGAGGAATAAGGAAGGTAAAAAGATTCAAGACTAACAGAACTATCCCGTAGCCAGCAGCAACAAGGATTTTTTTCAGCTTTGACCCCATGCCAAGCATCCTGACCATGAAACAGTGCGTAAACATCGAGACAAATCCCATGGAAATGCACAAAATGATCGACCAAGTTCCCAAAACAGACCCTTCTGTCCAGCCTTTGAAAAGAAGCGTTTTTCCAGCATAGATAAGAACCAGATTGCAAAGGAAAGGCACCAGAGCACTCCTGACAAAGATTTCCAGGATGTTAGCGAAATAATAGTCGCTAGCTGTGAACTGGTTCGACCTGATGTTTTGCGCGCAGAGTTTGTAGTATTCCGGAATCAACCCGTTTGTTTCTGAATTCACCAGAAAAGCCATTCCCAAAATAAGCATAGGAGCCCCTATACACTTCATAAAAAACAGCCCAAGGAAAGTCTCCACAATCTTCACTAGTCTTTCGTCGACTCCTCCAGAGGCAGACATCATATCTTTTAGTTCTTTTTTTGAAGGGAGCGCAATGGTTTGTGATATTTCTTTCATCATATACGCAGCACCCCCCACCAAAAAGACAAGAAGCACTATTTCCATGATTATGCCGCTTCCCCGGAACCACCTGTCAAAGTAAAGCGACCTCCTGTAGATTTCCAAGATCGCAACCCTACTCGGGTGCCTTGGCCTTACAAGAAACACGTTCCTCTGCACTTGGCTTTTTGCCTTTGCTTCCAACTCCTCTTTGCTGTACTCCACCTTGTAGTCGATCTTTTCCTGGACTATGTTTCTGAAAATCTCGAGGTTCTTCGCATCTGTTTCGTTTTCTGCCTCGCTGTTTGCGCACATTCTTGTTATGTAGTTCAGGTAGAAGGCGTCCTGGGGAAACACGACTCCGCGGCTGGTGAAAAACGGAACCATCTCCGACAGCGGGCCGTAGTATATCACCGTGGACTGGCACAGCACCACTGCGTTGTCGATCATTTTCGCAAAATCTTCCATCAGCTGGTGGATCGAAATCAGATACGTTTTCCCTTCCTGCTTTAGGAGCTTGAGAACGATCCTCGCGGTCTCTGTGTCCAGACCCGTTAGAGGCTCGTCCCACACGTTCAGCTCCCTGTTGTTGAGAAGTCCAGAAATCAGCATCGCTCTTTTCTTCTCTCCTCCAGACAGATTCTTGAAGGGGGTAAAAACCGTCTTTTCCATTCGCAGCTTTGCTATAAGCTCGTCTACCACAGTGCTTGGCCTTCCTTGTATTCTTGCAATCGAGTCGAGGACGACTTTCAGCGGGATGTGTTTGTAGTCTGGTGCGAACTGCTCGACGTAGGCCACTCTGCCAATCCACTTTTCTGGATCTCTTATCTGCATCTTCCCGTTCACTTCCACAAAAATCTCGCCCTTTGTCACTTGTTCTGGCTCGCACATGCCCACGATGCTTTCCATAAGCGTGCTCTTTCCTTCTCCGCTTATTCCTACAAGTGCAGTGACCTTTCCGCTCTCTATTTTTAAGTTGACGTTGCGAAGAAGTTGGATGCCCTTACTTAAGCTTTTGCTATATCCTTTGAATTCGATCTTGTTCATAAGAAACAGAAAATTTTAACATATATATCTCATTTTGATCACTCATAATGGGAGATTAAATCAATTTATTGGTGGCTAATCGTGGGGCATACAAGTGGGTTGATCGTGGGGTATACGAGTGAATTGATGGTGGGGTACAGGCGAATAATTTGTAGACCAGGGGGTATCTAAGCAAGTAACTTTTGATAAATATCTTGTAGTGTCTGATATGAAGTGTACAAAATTTCTATTCAAGTCGACCAAACAGATCCGCCAACGGATCCCAGCCAGTCCAGCGCCTATCCCCTATTCGAAACTACCGCACCGCCCCCTCTTCTATACCCTGTGATTTATTACCTCAGTACCACCAATAGCATCTCTGCCAAAGCGGAAACAGAATTTTTAAGCAAAAACTGCACTCTCCTCTTTCGGCCATTCCTTATTGGGTATTTGAGCGGCCCCCGCAACCGCCACTACCCGAAGGCTCGCAAACAACCGCCGTTTTCCACGCTGCAAAACAAACATCCCGCCCACACCCCCGTCGCTCTATCTCCCTAGCTCGTCTCCTCCGATCTCATCTGGTAGTACACCGCGTTAACATAAAGATCGTAAAGAATCTGAAACACGCTCATGTTATCGTCGTCTTCCGAAGAATCCTCGCACGAAAAGAACCTGATCAGCGTGTTGTCCATCACCTTCTTCCCCTTCCACACCATTTGCGTGAACTTGCACTCCCCCGGCTCAAACCACGAAAACTCCTTCTCCAGTAACGTATTTTCAAAATACTCGTTCTCCTTTGCCACAACCGCCACGTAGCACTTATAGTTCGGCCTGAACTCGAGCCTCAGCGAGTCTATCCAATACGCCTCGCACTCGCCGCTGTCCTCCCTGTCCCCAGCACTCCCCAGAAGAATATCCGCAAACTCCGAGTTCAGAAACACCGTCTCCCAAAACCCCTCTATCTCCTTTGCTATTCTGTTTCTTTCCTCCAGTATCTCCTTTATCCTCCCGTAGCTCTCCAATTTCAAATTAAACTCCTGCTTGTGCTCCTCCATATTAATCGTATCCAACGTGTTTTGAATTCCCACCAGCCTCTCCGAATACTCGTCTCTGTTCATTCAAAAATTAATTTCTTTTCTGCCTTATGAAGTATCTCGAGTTGGAATGCACAAGATCGGCAGAAGAGGATCTGCTGAGAATTGAGGAGAGTTTCCCAGGGCTATCAATGAGGCTCGAAGTCTATTCCCTAAAAAAGACGAGAAAAGAGAAAAAGACCACGAGATCTTGGAAGTACAAAAGTATCTCGTCGATGGTTAGCGCAGCGCTGAACCTTGCGTTTTTTGGATACGAAGAAATAGTAAGCCCTTACGAGCTAATTCGAGCGTCTGAAGAGGAGGTTAAGTCTATTCTGACAAACAAGCTATTTACAATCGGGCTAACAAAGAGCTATCTCTCAATGTCTAGCTGGGTGGTAGGGGTTTTTCAGGCGCTAAAAGAGGCCGGCGGAGAAGACGCAGTTATATACAGGCTGATAAAGAGCACAGGCCCGTTTGAAAAGTGTATCTGGAACGAGTGCGTGTTGATTTATGGAAAGGAGTTGAAAAGAGTCGTCCTATTTATTGTGCTGTACCAGAATGCTGTCAACTCTCCTATTCTATAGCCTGTTAGTAATGTTATATTTGTTAAGCCAAATAAATTCAAATAGTGATAAGGGGGTGGGGTGGATGTGATTGATAGATTGGTAGATGTGATTGATAGATTGGTAGATGGGTGGATAGATGCGATTGATGGTAATTGGCAATTTAGTGGTATTGTGATAATTGGCTGTACTGGAATATTCACAAATACACCTTATCTATCTACCTACCTACCCTTACCATTCATCTTATCCATCCCACCTACCTACCCACCCCACCCCATGCCACCTTATCACGCGCTACTCCTGCATCCTTTTGTTCTGAATATTCGGATAGTTTTCTCTTACTCTTTTTGAAAGCTCTTTTGCGTCTTCAAAACGTCTTCTGTTTTTTGTCTTCGGGTTTCCCTCTTCTTTTTTCTTCGGCTGTTTTTCCGTGTGCACTTTGTTCTTCTCTATCACGTAGTTGATAGGCCTTCTTTTTTCTGGCTCTTTTTCTTCTAACGGTTCTTCTCTAAGTATGTTCGATCCCTTCTTGTCTTCAGGTGTTTTTGCTTTGTCCAGCAGGTCTATGTGAACGCTAAGGGAGACGAGAGTCTTTTTCACTTGTCCTAACAGATGCGACTGCTCTGGAGTTAGCTGCCTGTAGAGGATAAGATTCAGAATGTAGCATCTCAGGAGACTCTCCTTAAGTGATGAAGATTCGGGAGCCAGTTGGAAAATTGCGTTCTTCACCTCTTCTACGTTGGAAAAGCGGAGAGAAGACTCGTTGCTGCTTGTTTTTTTCGAGTGGCTTAAGCTCTCTTGGCTGCTCATGAAAAAATTTGATGCGAGAGATGCTTAAGTTCGCGTCTTCGGAGTCTGTGCTGCTGAAGCTGCCGGAGGGGGTGCGCGGAGATGTTCGAATTGCGTTCAAAGAGTTCAGAAGAAACGGGGCTGCGTGCACAGCTGTGATAATAAACGACACTACCTACAGGGTTGTTTGCAGAGAGGACAGCAACGCTCTGGTGGTAAAGGACGGGGCAGATCTGCTGAGGGTGAAGATGGGCCTCGAATGTGTGGAGATGGAAAGATGCGAAGAGGATGTGGCTGAAATGGTGCCTGAAATTAGGCTAGACACGATAGACGACGAAAAACACTATCTGCCAAGGGACAGGCTGGAAATACACCACCCGATGTCGGAAACAGAGCATAAAAAACTTGTTAAAAAGCTTCAGCTTATCAAAATATCCAAAAAAGGAAAAGAGTACGTTGGAAGAGTAGAACAAAAACTTCTGCTTGACGTGCTTCTTCTCACGCGCAGCCTTCTGATAAGCAACATGGAGCTGAAAAGAGAATTTGAGGAGATTTTTCCGAGGGAGCTGTTCCAAATAGTCGAGAACTACGTAGAAAACGAAAAGGTCAACCAGGACGCCCTCAATAAAGACATCATCACGCTTCTGAAGAAAACATCAGCCTCTGAACAGGAGTTTATCAGAAGCATGAAAATCAACGGGATGAATATGGGCAGGCAGGCGGGTTAAGCAGGTGCAGCGGGTAGCCGATGTTCGTGTTTTCGGTAGGTGATATTTGCGATATAGATGTCGATAGGTGCTATTGACGATATAGATGTCGGTAGGTGCTATTTGTTATGGAGATATCAGTACTAGATGGTGCACTTTTATGTAAATATTTCCAGCACTATCGGGGCGAGGGTACATAAGAATAGCGTAATAGCTGTAGACTATGTTTGGAAAATCCGCAACCTATTGAAAATGTAGACATGGGGTAGTTAACTGAACAATGTAAGAGCAGGGAACCTTAGATGGTGTAAGGGGTTAATAAACCATGATCAGTGCGCACCTTTTAGCCTTTGATATGAGATCTACAAAAACTTCTTCTCTATCTCTATCATTTTGTAGACTATTACTGATTGCAGCTGATTGTATACTGATATCGAAGATTAAATAGCATTAGCACCGGTCACCGTCCATTTTCAGCTCTACTCACTGTCCACTTTCAGCTCTATTCACGATCTATTCGACCTATTGCCAGCAGCAGACATGTGCATTGATAAGCCTGGGAGATACCTCTGCACTTACAAAAACTACTCCCAAATACTTCACAGCCAGCCCTAGCATCGTCTCTAGTATCAAAATTTATTATATAAAGTATGTTGGGAGCTTCTGTGTGTTGGTCTCCTGCATCTGTTCCGGCGAAGATTCGAACTGCGTGAAGTGGTACTCCCCGTGCTCGTCCATCTCCATAAGCGACGCAAGATTCCCGCATCTGTAGCAATAGTTAGGCGCTGAAAACACCGTAACAACTCCCTTATGGTGGTTCCAATTGTGTCCGTTCATCACAAGCTGATGTGCTCTACATATCATTTTCAACCCGTTTCTTTTCGTGAACTGTTCTGTCACGTCTTCTCCGAACGTGTACCCGGCACCTCTTGGCGACGCGCCCCACCCCTTTCTCTCTTCGGGATCGCTCCACAGAAGATCGCACATTCCTCCCTCGTGCGGCACTTCCTGCACTCTGTTTATTTCTCTAATTTCATCTAGTGTGTCTACCGTTGGGCTCAATCCTCCATGCAGACAGAAAATGTCCTCGTTAACCGTTGCTGCCAGAGGGAGGTAGTCAAACAGGTCTGTGAAGTACTTCCACACGTTAGAAGAGCCGTATTTCCTAAAACACTCGTCGTAGAAGCCGTACACCTGCGTGATCTGTCTGCTCTCGTGGTTTCCTCTGAGCATTGCCACGGACTCCGGATGCTTTATCTTCAGACAGAGCAGCAGACTTAGGGTCTCAACCGAATGGTAACCCCTGTCAACATAGTCTCCCATAAACAAATACGGGGTTTCCGGGGGGAACCCTCCCACCTTAAACAGCTCAATCAGGTCAAAAAACTGCCCATGCACGTCTCCGCATATCGTAATGGGTGCTTTTAGCGATATAAGAGTTTTTTCCTTCTGGAACACTTCCACCGCCATTTGGCACAGCTCTTTGACGTCTCCTTCTGAAAGTGGCTCGCATTTCATAAGCTGTTCCAACCACTGGTCTATCATGAATAAAAATATTATTCGAATTTAACTTTTATGGGGTTTTCAGAAGGGTACTTCGAAGAAATAGACATAGACGACTTTTTCTATAACGAGGGCACCGAGGAGTACTCGTACCCGTGCCCGTGCGGTGATAAATTCGTTATAACGAAGGAAGAGATAGAGAACGGAGAAGAGGTAGCAAAGTGCCCGTCTTGTTCTCTAATTATAAGGGTGCTGTACTAGGGATGGCGGATGGAGATTGGAGTTAGAGGTTGGAGCTATGGACCGGAGCTGGGTCGTAGTGCGTATAGCTGAGAATGAAAAAAGCAAATTTATTTATTTCTGTATTGGGAAATTTCCGTTGGATATTTGCTGTTATGAGATTATGGCTTAGCGGTAGGTGGAGTAGATAGGTGTGGCAGGTGAGGTGGATGGTTGTGGTGGAGTAGATAGGTGAGCTATTGTTAGGAGTACGTGTTGATATGATATGTCTTGGGGTATCTTCTAAGCAATAAGTCATGTTTTCTATATCTGATATCCATGACACTTCGTCGTTATATTTGATATCCACATCCATCTTATTCCCCCATCTGATATCCACATCCACCTTAGTCCCCTATTTGATATCCACATCCACCTTATCCACTATACCTGATAATCACTCCCACTTTATCCACGCCATCTACTGCCCATCCTACCTGCCGCAGCCACACGCTTCTCTGTTTTACCCGTTGCCAGCTGGAAGTGCTGCGCGTGTATTATTATTTTTTTTTATTTTAACCCTGGATGAAAATACTATTAACAGAGGAACAAGTTGCAATACCCGAAGGATGTGATGTAAGTCTGAATGGAAAAATACTAACGGTATCTGGAAAGAAAGGCAAAGACTCTATGGATCTGTCCCGAATGCTTGTGACAATCGACATAGAAGAGAGAGAGGTGTTTGTGAGAATGTGGTCCGTTCCAAAGAAACACACGAAGATAGTAAGAACGTGCGCAAGCTTGATTAACAACATGATAATTGGGTGCACGCAAGGGTTCTCGTACAAGCTGAAGGCGATATACAAACACTTCCCCATAACAATAGTGATGGAAGAGAACGGAAAGAAGGCGGTCATAAAGAACTTCCTAGGCAGCAAGTGCGATAGGTTTGTGAAGATGCAGGGAGATGCGGTTGCAAGAAACAGCACAGAGAAGGACTACTTCTACATCGAGGGAATAAACCTGCAGGACGTGTCGCAGTCTGCAGCGAACATTGCGCAGATGTGCACCCCAAGAAGAAAAGACCTGCGGGTGTTCCTGGACGGGGTCTTTGTGGTTGGAAGGGGGAAAGCCGAGGGAGAAACTCAGGCATAAGATGACAAGATGATAAAAGCGCTGAAGATGAAAGTAGCTAAGGAAGAATGGCGTGGCCCGCTTTGGAGCGGAAGCAGCTAAAGAGCTAGACAGCTGCAAATGCTTAATAAACTTATCTACGAAGATGTATGAGAGGGCGGTAGCAGTGACTATTGCTGCTGGATTAGCACGGTCCATTGAGACTGAGATTTTGAGGTAGTTATGTGAATAGTTTGTGGTTGTGGGGTGTCTTTGAGGGCTCTGCATCTTTACTGTGGCAATGTCCTAAATATGCGATAAAATACCACCATGACAGGAGATTAGCATCATGACAGGAGATACCACCATGACGGGAGATTACCACCATGATAGGGAAGCCTTACCACCACAGAAAAAATGTTCTGCCAGATATTTTGATACTCTATCTACTTTCCTTTATTCGGTAGTTTTTTTACCATTTTCATTCACCAAAAAGCACGACTTAAATATCAGAACGAGAATTCCCGATATCTTTATCTGAAGCAGAGAGTTTTCGGCAATCGAGCAGTTTCCTGCGAAGTCTTCCCCCATAATCACATTCCATCCTTTTCCGTATTTAGCGTCCAGAACCGTCTTTATCTTCTTCGAATACTTCTTTGTGTCTGTTATGTCATCAGCACTCATGCAGATGTCTGCTACTTCGGCCTGGATATCCTCAGAGATCTCTTTGGTAATGACCTCTATCTTTTTCTTGGTTAGAACGTCCTCCTTACCCTCTTTACTGTTCTTCTCTGCCATGTAAACAAATATCCACGCGAATTTACCAACGTTTAAAACACTTGTGAAACTTGGATATATTCGGGGAGCCCGGTCAAATATGAAGAAAGACGCCCACAACAAGAGGACGCAGCCAGAAAGAGGCAAAGAAGAGGATAATCTGATTAGAGCTAACGAAAAACCGCTAAATATTCGCGACCTAAAGTCCAGCACTCTGAATACGGTGCTTATCTATATCCGAAGAAGGATCATTTTGTACTACTATAGATATTCTGTTGAGGTGGGTGTGTCTATGCTTGATAGGTGGGAAGCGTTCATTATCAACTCGGCATTTCTTCTTCTGATTGTTTCTATTGTTAAACAGGCAGTAAAAGCATTCTGCGTCCTATTTACCTATCTAAAGCAGGCTCTATCATAACTTCTACAAGTTTGGGGCGGTAAGCTTTGGTGACGAGTGCGAAGAGGGTAGCTTTAGTAGTATATCTGAAATGACTTTTAGTAGTATGTCTGAAATGACTTATACTGTTACTAATGCAGTACTAAGTCTTTGTTGGCTGTGGGCACCTAAATGAGCTGAGAAGGCTTCTTTGCCAACCAAATCGTCGTTTGTTTTATCGCGTACTTATACTGTTGGCCGAGGGTACTTACTGAGCAGTCTTTGCAAGTGCAGGGGTACCTTCACAGCTAATAAGCCATGACTAGTAAATATCTCTTAGCCTTTGATATAGATCTACATTATATAAGGATAGTTCATGTAGACCATGGTACATTTAACTGGATAACTTGTAGGCTAGTATGGGTTATTTAACTGAATAACTTGTAGACCATCGTACATTTAACTGAATAATTTGTAGACTGTAGGGTATCTAACTGGATAACTTGTAGACCATGGCACATTTAACTGGATAACTTTTAACAGGCATCTGCTACTCTTCGATATGAGGTCTGCATAAATATCCAGAACAGTTTGTAAAACAGGATGCCTGGTACCATCTCGGATCACCGAATATCACCCATCCATCCCACCTCACCTGTACCCATCCTACCCCACCTGTATCCACCCCACACCGCCTAATCTGCCACCCGTACTTATTTTGGCGATGTTTCTGAGCTGAAATTTTTTATGAGACCAGGAAGACTAAAACAGATTAAAAAAGCGCTCAAAGTACTTTCAAAGGAGGGATACTCTCAGCCGTACAACATCTTAGCAGAAAAAGACTTCCTTGTCGCTTTCAATAATGCTCAGCTAAAAATATCCCACTTAGAACAGCTATTAGGAGGAACCGTGAGAGTTTTTACTCCATTATGCGAGTACAAAAGGTACAAACAAGCGGTAAAAGACGTTAAGCTAATACAACACGTCAGAATAAAAATGTGCGGGCATACCGACCCGTACCAAATCACCACCATCGAGTGTCTGAAACAGCAGGTAGAAGAGAAAAACCCAGACCGCTACTTCCTCGCAGTCTCCAAAAAAACCAGCGCCATAAAAGAATCAAAAAAGGTGCCGATTATACTGTTCAAATCAGGAGTACTTTGCATCGAAACAAAACATACAGAAAAAAGCAAAAAAGAAGCTCCTCAGAAAATGACAGAAGAAGAAAAAGAGAATTTAGAGAAGATGTTCGGATAGTATTATTGGAGTAGCATTGATAACCGCTAATACAGATATCAGTCACAAATAAGTGGTAAATCAAGTTGATTTTCCAATCAATTTTGCCACCTACATAAACTGTAGACCTCATATCGAAGGGTAAGAGGTGTTTATTGTTAGTATTATTCAGTTAGATAGCCATGCTATACAACTTATCCAGTTAACTACCCCACAATCAACATGTTACTCACCTAAATACCCCACAGTCTACAAAACACAACAGACTCAAGCAAGTACATCACAGACATGCGAATGCCAGCCTATCTGACAACGAGTCTGTTAGAAATATTAGCACTGTGCTATTATACGTGTTGGCTGGACTATTCAAGTAAACGTAAGTGCAGGAGCATCTTCTCAGCTGTAATTTTTTAGTAAAGCATGTCTGGTACCAAAACTGCTCCTTTGCACCACGCCTTTAAACATCCACCACTATCTTCAATTATTTTTCATGAAAGAGGCCGAGATGCTCAAAGGAAGCGACTTTTTCAAGTCTATGCAGGTACAGACGGTAAAAGAAGACCACGAGGAGCTTCTGAACATACCGAAAAAGAGCCAGCTAGAGTGGAACGCGCTATCTCAGACCTTCCTAAGCGCGCCATCACACGTGGAAACAAATATCCACATAGAGTCTGAGCTGGAAATAGCGAGAAAAGACCTTGTTCAAAGAGGCGCAATAAGACAGGAGAAAATAGAACGCAGGACGTACCGGAACGAGCCGGTGCTCTCGTTAAAGCACTCGACGCTGCTGTCGTTCTCCAAAAGACTTAACGAGACACGCGCAAAGATCCAGGAGCTCGAAATAGAAGAGGAGAAGGTTAGAGAGGTCGTGCGCCACTTCAAGCATAAGGAGTACATCAGGAGAAAAGACGACAGCTACTCCGTCCACATACTTGAAAAGGTCTTTCTTCCGATTTGGGCGGTAAAACAGGGCCTGCCACAGTCGTATGTAACGTGCACTTTTCTGTTTAAAGGAGTCGAGCACGAAGGGTACATAACGGAAAAAGAGATATTTCCTTTTTCGGTAAGTGACAAAGAAAACTTCCAGAAGTCTGTTATTTTGTTTAGAGACAGAGCGAACAACACGTCCCTAGTCGGAGAGTATTTCACGAAAAAAGAAAGAGCGAACATCCAGAGAGTGCACAGCGTGCCGGGGACCCAATCGAAAACCTCTGTTTTTATTCTTCTTGCTCTTAAATCAGGATTCTCGTTCGAAAAAGCTATTTTGGTTTTGAATTCGAAAAAGTTTTCATGAGAATTATTGGGGACATCAACAGAGAAAAGATATACACGCTAGCAGAACTAGAAAAAAAAGAAAGGATAGAAAACGTCTTTGCAACACACTGCGACATCCTGAAACTGCTGGAAATCGATCCAAGCGACAGAGAACTACGCAAGTACCACATTCTCAAAGTGATCAACAAGCACAACAACATATGCACAAGAAAGAAATGCACCTGCGCTCTGAAGTCAACAAGACAGGTCAGGTACATCTCGATAAAAAACCTTATCAGGAAAATATGCGGAAAACAAGATATCGAAAAAGAACAGATCGTCGACATCTCGCGAACCACCGCGCTTGGAAAAGACTTCAAAAACCTGATACTCCTGGTCAGGAAGATAGTCCTGTTCAAAGAAGAGGCGCTAACGACCCCCGTCGACTTCTTTGTCGTGTGGCTTACCGTGAATCTTTCGATAATTTTCATCATATTCCTCGAAAGAACATATCTATCAGCGCTTATCTCAAAACTAGCGACATCCATAGTCTAAGATGCTTGTACGTATCTTTTTGGACCAGCGAAAATCTCACATCTCTTATCCTCCATTTAATCCCTCTTTTTACGCATGTTTATAACCCATAAGTTACCTAGCTAGATTGCCTAGTTAGTATAGCAAAACACCCCACCAGATTTAATGATAACGCAACAGCCCTATTTCCCCATAATTACCACATCGGGTAAGAAACCAACGGAAATAATTTCAACCAGCTGCTCTTTTCACCGCCTACCACCATCCAAATAAACCAGATAACTTACAAGCACCACTCCCACCCCGTCTATTCGATCTAGAACACAGAGCACCCCTCGTACAGCCAAAGTATCAGCTCTTGTTCGTTCACGCTCTCCTTCCTTGTTTTGAATTCTTCTTCTGTCTTGTGCACCACCCCCTGTAACTCCATTAGCTCTGCTTCCATCTGGTTTATCTTATCCTCGACTTCTGTCAGCTCCCTCGCCAACGCGTACACTCTGTTCTCTTCTCTTGTCAATATAACCGCCTGCTCCTCCCTTCTTCTTTTCAGCTCCTGCACGTCCTTCGATAAGAGGTTGTTTTTTCTCCTACTTATAACTATTGTCTGCTCTAGCGACGAAGCTTTCTTCGACTGCACGTCTATTTCTCCTATTAGCTTCGAAAGTCTCTCCCTCATACTCTGCGCAGAAACGCCCTCCATATAAAAACCAAAACTCAGACGAATAATATACGATAGCACACCAGATCCCCTCTACCCAGCTTCCACCCTATCATAGATCTAAAATATCTCCTACTTGGTAAGTAGAACGGAGGGGTACTCCAGGTGGTACGGAGCTGAGAAGACCTATTTTCCATTTTAGTCGTTTATTTATGCAGACCGTGGAATATTTATCCGAATAGTTTGTGGTATGTGTTGATCGGGGTATTTATGCGAATATTTTGTGGTAAGCATCTGTTACCCTTCGATGTGAGGTCTGCAAGGTACCCTTCGATATGACATCTATATAAACACCTACTACTCTTCGATATGACATGTGCAATTTAACCGCATAGACTTCGAACACTGCTATGGACCACCTTCTAGATTATCACACACCGGTCCATATTCCAGCGCCACCTCCAAAATACCTCCACCGCTCCTCTTTTAAGAAATTCTTTATTACCTCTATTCTGAGCTTCTAACCCGTAATGTTAAAGAACTTGTTTTCTCTCACTGCCTTGTTGTACTGCACCCCGAGGTAGAAAGACGCGTAGGTCCAGATGATCGTTACAAGCATCACTCCAGAGGCTGTTATTGTGAACGACTCTCTTATGTCCTTCGTCTTGAACAGCTTCATCAGCCCGATCTGGATGAGAGAAGCAGACGACTTCCCGAGCTTCCCGAACACTCCGTCGTACACCCCCTTGAATCGCGACCTGTGCTCCTTCGGTATCTTCATAGCCGCCGCCTCCTTGCAGAAATCGAACGCCGCGTACTTGAGGATCTTTATCATGCACGTCACCACCATTCCCACTCTCTTTTCAAATACCTGTCTCGTAGCTACGTCGTTGCTCAAAAATATCTTTCCAACGCTCCTTCCAACCACCGCCAAAAATCCCGTTGCGTTATTATTCGCTAATTGCACGTCGATACCAACAATCGCCAAGAAGGATACTCCTCCGATAAAGGACAGCACCGGCGAGACCATTCCCAGAGACAACCACCCGTACTTCTGAATGAACCCCTTCAGCGGTGAGATAAGCGCAAGAATCGTTCCTGTTCCGATGATCATTTGCTGCAGCGCCTTTGTTCCCATCGTCTCCTTTCCTCGCGGCGTGTTCGTTGCCTCCGCTGCTGCGACGATGCTCTGGTTGTACGCTCCCTCTGTTAGGTTCGTGACAATTCCGTAACTAAGCGCAGAAATCGACAGGCACAGAATCACCGGGTTAGAGAACGCTGCCACCACTCCGGAAACCACTCCCATTTTCACCTTCCCCGCCTTCTTTGGCGCCGACGTGTCTGCGATGTAGATCGGGTACGGCATGATCTTCTCCATCAAGTTCTTGTATATTAAATAGTTTCCAGCTGTCATACACGCGATAAAGATGAAGAAGTACTTGTAGAACGTGAAGATGTACTCCACCTCATTTCCAGAGAGCTCTGCAACCACCCATCCAAGCACTCCGGAGGAGATCAGCGCAACGTTCATCGCCATTATAATCAGCGGATAAAATCTCAGCGCCTGCCTCAACTGGCACACTTCGTTACAGCACGCGAAGAAAAGAAGAGAGAGAATCGCGTTCCCCCAGAGCTCCGACGTCATGTAGAAAAGTGATCCCGTCCAGAAGTTGTAAAGCATGAACAGCCCCTCGAGCCACTCCAGCCCTGCCAGCGCGAACTTAGAGTCGCTTGCCATGTCCATTATCAGGAACTTGTACGGCTCGATGCTTTCAGAGTATCTCGAAATAAGAAGAGAGTACAGAGTGAAATAGACACCAAATGCTAAGTTTCCGTACAGCATGATTTTTTTGATGTTGACTCCTCTTGCCATGAGGAACTGGAAGAAGACTCCGAACAAGAGCGTTGAGGCTGTCACAAGGGTGCTTTTGAGGTAGGGAATAGACGCTGGCATCATTCTTGCCATGACTATCGTGTCTTTTCCATCTCTGAGCGTTGAATATATAAAAGATATGCTGCTACCAAGCGCAAGCAGGCGGAAGAACTTTGGGTACTCTTCCGGGTGTACTTTAAATATTTCCATGCATTCTCGTTCTACTCTAGCCTCGTGTTCGTCTTCCGATATGAGCGACTTTGTGTTCTGTCTCTCGGCTATTGGCGAATCCATAAAGGAGAAATAAAGAAAAATATTTATAATACGGCTACAGGGGTAATTGTAAAAAGGAGTAAAAATTAAATTAAATTAAATATGCAGCCGCGGGGTATTTAACCGAATAATGTAAGTGCAGGGGTATCTTAGAGGGTGCAAGGGCGTACCCCAGAGAGGGCTTGTAGAGTATGGCCAGTAGCAGCAGATAATCTTAATGACCAGTAGTATCAGATAATCTTAGTTACCAGTAGTAGGAGATAAACTTAGTTACCAGTACCAGCAGATAGTGTTACTGTTCAATAGCATCAGATAAACTTAGTTACCAATACCAGCAGACAATCTTAATCATCAACACTACCAATAAAATATGATCAGTGCTACCGACAATACGCGGCCATAGTCATATCTTGTAGATTTCATATCAAAGAGCAGAAGATTTATTAAAAATTTCATCAAAACACCCCACAGATTACAGGCCGATCCCGCTATCTCTATTGACGATCTATTAAGTACTTGAGAACTCCAAATCTCTGCCGTCTCTAGCGCAATCCTCCTGCACCGCTTCTACAAGGCCCTCTTTTCGTCTTTGCTGCCTGCGCTGCCTTCTCTTAACAGGTGCGGGTACGCGAGAAGTGCGTCTGCGTATCCTGTCGTAGCGGTCGCTATGTCGAAGGTGGGACGGAGCGCCAACGACAGCTGCTTCTTCAGTATTTCGGGCGCTTTTTCTCTTTTCAGCAGCTCTTTTAGAAGAACCAGCGGCTTCTCCACCATGCCCTCGGATAGCACCACAACCGCCATCTTGATAAGATCTTCCACCTTCTCTTTTGGGAAATATTTCCCAATTAGGACAGCATCTCCCAAATCGAGCGCTTTTTTCAGCAGCCTCGCGTTTTTCAAGCGCACCGCTCCCACCGCTCCCTCCAGGACCCTTCCCCTCGCTATCTCCTCCTCCACCTCCTCCGGCGTCTCTTTGCTCCACATCTCGACCGGCGTAACTCCGCTGCTCCTATCCGAGTACACCTGCACCCCTTCCGAATGCGTACACGCCCCTACGCACGTGCCACTCGCTGTTGTTAACGGAAAAAGCCTCCCAGACTTCCCGTCCGACCGCTCAAGCACCACCCACCTCTCCGTCTCCTGTCCGCCGCGAAAAACAGACCCGTACAGCGTCTTTCTCTCTCCCTCTTTTCTGTCCGGCCTCGCCACCTCGTACGTTATCACTATCTCTTCGCCAACCTTCATAATTCCTATTCCCTTAGATCTTCCCAATCCGTTGGTGTACTTAGGAAGCGCTCTGAACTCCTCCACCTCCTCTAATCCTTCGTTATACACGTACACCATCCCGCTCTCTCCAAGAGACACAATTTCTCCCTTTTCTCCGCATATCCACGCGACCAAAATGTCCTCTGGCGTGTCTTTTGTCAAGACGCTGTCTGGCGATACCACCCGCATCTTTTTCATTTCCGCTATCACTATCGAAGTTCCAACTATTTTCGCTCTCAACGGTATTCCTATCTCGGTTTCTGACACTTTTCTGCTTCTTTTAACGTCGTACACCTCGGCTCTTCCCGGCCCGCAGACCACCAGCACCTCTTCGTCCGCGTCTGCCGCCGTTATTACCATTTCTGTCTCTATCTCTTTTGTTACTTCTCCCGTTGCCCTGTGGACTTTGCACATCCCTCCTGCTGATACGCTCACGAACCCTCTTGCCGTTCCGATTATCTCCACTACTCCAGACGCGTGCGGTGTTGCTCTTTTCGTGCAGATGGTCAACCCCCTGTCCCAAACGAACACGTCTCCGTTTTCTGTTCCTGTTACAACGGATTTTTCTACCTCTGCTGCCGCGGTCTGCCCAACAGCCCCCTGCTCGTCGAAAATCAGCGTGTTGCTTCTCCACTCCCATATCACAGAGCCTTTTCCCGTTAGAAGCACCCATTCGTCGTCTTCTACGAATTTTGCCCCTTCTGTGTTCTCCGAAAGCCTCGTTCTGTGAATGGGCTCTTCTCCTTCTGCTCCCACGCTGTACAGAAGCACGTTATGACCCGTGTCTATGCAGACAGCCATGTCCCCCTGCGCCGATATGTCTGCGCTGAGAATGTTTACCATCGTGAACTTCCTTTTTACAACTACCCATTCGCCATCTTCTTTTCTTGCCCTGTATATCTCTCCGTTCTCGAGAACTGCTACAACCTCTTCTCCTACTCTTCTAGCGCACACCGCCATACTTCTGCTTCCCCTTATGTACTCCATCTTATCTCCCGCTCCGGAGTAGAACTGCACGGTGTTATCAGCTCCGCTTGTTAATACGCCGCTCTCCGTTGAAACCATCATTTTTATCGTGTCTTTGTGCCCTGTGATGTGCTTTGTCTTTCTGAACGTGAAAAATCCACTGCTATCTGCTACCCACTCTTGAAGGTACCCGCCGTGTCCTGTGTATATCTTCTTGTTCTTCACCACCGCTGCTGCACACTCCCTTACCACCATTCTTCCTATCTCCACGTTGTACGATAGGGAGTACAGGTACACTCTGCCTGCTCTATCGAGAACCAGAAGAAGATCGCCGTCAACCGATAGGCTCGCGATCTCTTCCTCTGCTCTAAACGACAGAACAGAGGTCGTTGAGCTTCTTATTTTGATCTTCTTCACTATTCTGTTCATAGCAACAAACATCTCTCCCTCTTCAGCCCTGTACGCGATTCCCTTCGAATCAGACGCTCCATACACGCTCTCCAACGAAAAATCGCTCATAAAAATTTTAGGCCGGTGTTTCTCTTCTTCCACCTGCTACCCAAAAGACGTCTCCCGAGCTGTTCAGCTGCGCTCCAAAAATACCGGTCATAACGAACGAGCGGCATGCAATCTGCCAAGAATTACCCCCAAATTATCAATACAGATCCACAGTTTTATTATCTGAACACCCTGCGCATCTTATGGGTAGTGGAGGTAAGGGCGGTAGATACTCAGGATACAAGGTAGAGATACTCTAGGGTAAAAGATAGATCTCAGAATACAACGTAGACCTCAGAATCCAAATAAGCCCGAAGTACGAACACATTTCTAGTTCTGATAATGCATGTCTAGTGCCAAAGACCATTTCTACAAATACCCTACACCTAACAATCTTTACATTTTGCTACGCCTTTTTATCAAACCTACTCTACACCGCTTTACTCCCCGTCTGCACCCCTATATCTGGTACTCGCTGTACGACATTTCTGTCTGCATTTCTTCCAGGGACTTTTTCTTGATGGGCTCGTGCTTTTTCAGCATCGTCAGGTTGTTTGCGATCGAAAGCATTTCTCCGATCTTCAGCCCTGTTCTTATCTCGGGCTTTTTCTCGAGCGACAAGTACTCTCTCGTCTCCCTGTTGATATACCCGCTGATTGCGCCCTCTTCTATCGCCTTCTGCAGCAGAAACGCCGCACTTTCCTCGGACACGCCCAGCATACCCCCCACGGACGCGAGTGATATTCTTGTGTACACCACACCGATCCTCCGTACGTGCTCTTTTTGGACCGCTGCTTCGAGCCTCACCACTGCCTGGTACAGCCCGTCTTTTTTCAGCTCTTCTTTTATCTCTTCAACTTCTCTGCAGAACACCTCGAGAGAACACGACTTGATCGACAGCAGCACTCTCTGATACACCTCCAGCCCCGGGTTTTTCTGGAAGTACGCTCTGTTTGGATGCCTTCCCTGGTGCAGCGATACGAGCACGTGCACTTTCCTGCACTCTTTTGTGAACTCGCTGTCTGTGCTCTTGACCGTTGCTAAGTTCACCATCTTTTCTCCCAAGCTGTACTCGCCTGCCATCAGATACACAACGCTCGACAGGTAGTAGAACACCGCGGCCTGCCCCACGTCTGCCGTCTCCGGCAGCTCCACGTGCTTCAAAAACGTGTAGGCTTCGTCGTACATGTCTTTTTTTCTCAAATACATCAGAATGTTGTTCACGAGCACCGTTATGCTCTCCACGTTCTGGTACTCTCTGTTTGCGCTCAGCCCCACAAGATAGTCTCTCAGGGTGTTCGCGTCCGTTATGTTTCCTGCGATTCTTACGGTGCTCCACAGCCCCGCTATAACCCCGTCCAGCGCTCTTGTGTTAACGTTTTCCATTTCCCGCAGCGTTCTCTGGGACAGCTCGAGCGCCTCCGCGTACTTTCCTTCGTTGATGTACGCGCAGGACAAGAACAAAGACAGAAGGTACCTCGAAGACGGGTGGCTCACTTCCCTGAGATACTTCTCAATGGTCCCGCTGTCTACTGTTGTGGCTATCTCGTAGATGTTTCTCAGCGCGTCCCTCGTGCTTTTTAGGGTGTTTCTTTCAACGTGCTCCACGCACTCCCTGAGTTTTTCCATAAACTAAAATTGAAAATTAATTTATACCGCTACCTACACAAAAAAGCATCCCGTACATTTTTTTAAATAGATACCCGAAGCTTTCGCGAATACCCGTGACCTAAAATTGCCGGAAAACAGGCTTATAAAGAGGGGACTAGAGTGGGTAAAATGGTTGTGGAGTGGTAGGTTGGATGGTGTGGTGTGGTGTAAGGTGGATTGAATGGTAATGGTGTAGTAGGTTGGATGGTAATGTTAATGGTGTAAGGTAGGTTGAATCGTGTGGTGTAGTCTAGGTCAATCCAACAAGCACTACCACCATCACCACCAATAACACGCATCACCATCACCACCACCACAGCCAGCCTATAGCCAACTCCTACACCCAGCCCCCTCAAGATCCCTCCAGAGCCAATGCCGCACTTACCCCGTCCTGACTCATATTTTATTGATCGTTTTAACGCGGGGATGGATCGCAAACAGCTAGAAGAGGTCGCAAGAAAACTAATCGAACAGAACAAAGGAATACTGGCAATAGACGAAAGCCCCACATCGATGGAAAAGAAATTCAAACAAGTCGGCATACAAAACACCGAGGAAAACAGAAGAAGATACAGGGAAATGCTTCTTACCACGCCAAAAGACCTTTCCAAATACATAGGCGGCGTGATTTTAAACGAAGAGACGTTCCACCAGTTCTCCAGCGCAGACAAGTCCTTCGTAGAAATAATCAGAGAGAACAAAATACTGCCCGGCGTTAAGCTCGACAAAGGACTTCTGCCGCTGAGAGAAGGGTCTGACGAGAAGCTGAGCACAGGACTCGAGGATCTTGGAGAAAGGTGCAAGGAGTACAGGAACAAGGGCGCAATGTTCGCCAAGTGGAGGTCTGTCTTTTCGATCGAAAACAACCTGCCCACAGAAGAGTGCATTTACAAAAACTGCGACATCCTCTCGGAATACGCGCACGTGTGCCAGAGCAACGGCGTGGTTCCGGTGGTGGAGCCAGAAGTCCTATTCGACGGGTCATACGGGCTGAGAGAGTGCCAAATAGTCACAAGCTCTGTGATATCCTGTCTCTTCTACCATCTGAACAGAAAGGGCGTCCACATTCCGGGAACCCTTCTCAAAGTCGGATTTATCACATCCGGATCGAAAAACACGCGCGAAAGCCTTGAGGAAGTCGCAAAAGCCACGATTGAGACGTTCATGTCCTCCGTTCCTCCTGGGCTGCCGGGAGTCGTGTTTCTCAGCGGGGGGCATCCTGAGGACAGATCGGTGGAGTATTTGAAGGAAGTAAACAGAACAAAGAAGCAAATGGGCGCGCCCTGGAGTATTTCGTACTCTTTTGGAAGAGCGCTACAAGACAGCGCACTGGCACTCTGGAATAACGAAGATGCGAAGAAAGAGGAAGCGCAGAAACACCTGATTAATCGGGCTCTATTGTGTTCCCGGGCTGTCCAAGGAGAGTCGGGTTAGGTATAGGTGAGTGAGTGATAAGTCGGGATAGGTATGGGTGAGTGAGTGACGTGCTAGGAATAAACTTTAGTGGATCTACGAGAATCGCGAGCTGAGAAGATCTTTTCATCATATCTGTAGACCTCATATCAAAGACCAAAAGATATTTATTGCAAGTATTGGTCGTTGAGTCATTGCTTGAGTTTGTCATCTTTATTTGAATTTGAATGGGTTACATAGATGATAAAATTTTTGATAGAGATTTGTATTGGTGATTATCAATAATACGTTTCAATAGTAAGAACTCACCTAAATATTCCAGGTCTAGAAGTTATCCACCTAAATACCCCAGCTCTACAATATCAATGAGTCTACCGCATATGGTACCCCGAAAATTACCCTGTTAGCATGCATAGTCCGTATGATAAAAATATGCCAACAGAATACGTTCCAATCCGACGCCTTGCCAACATGCCCAGTGTGTAAAAATACGCTATTTCCGACTACATAACCATCCACGCCTACATTTACTTAATCGTCTCCATCCTCTCTGACAGGTCGTTAATGCCGTCCTGTATAATTTTCAGAACGTTCTCCTCTTTCTCCTTATCGAGCGCCAGCTTGATCTTCTCCTCTAGAGATGACGTTTTTTCTTCTGCGTTTTTTATCTCCTTTTTCAGAATCTCTGCCATTTTTTCTTTTCTTCTTTCCTTATTTGGGTTCGATATCGTTTTGATGTACTCTCTCGTCTCCTCAAGGCTCACAAGCGCCGCCTGGATCTTTCTCTTCGACTCTTCCGTTCTTATCCCAACAACCTTCAGCTCCTGTCTTACGTCCTGGTACTCTATTTCTTCGATTTTCCCGTACTCCGGCGTTTTCTCTCTTCTCTTGTGTGTTTTCGAAATAGTGTGCAGATTTATCAGCCGGTCTCTGAGCTCTTGCGGGATGTCCAGGTACTTGCTCTTCAGCGTCACGCTTTCCTTCATAAATTTGCAAATTTATTTTTGGATATGCTGCGCACACTCTTGGTGGTAGGGAGGAACTTCCGCCCAATCACCCCTTTTCTAACGGTGTTTCTCGTGGAAGAGAAGGGCTTCTCCACACAGGACATCGTTAACCAGGTCATTCCCTGCTGGCTCTACTCGATGCTTGTTTTTTCCATCCTCATACCCATTCTTGTTAGCAAAATAGGGCTTCTTAACACGATTTTTCTGTCGGTATGCGGCGAAATAGTCGCGGGGCTGTCTCTGTCGTTTTCGAAAAGACGCTCTCTTTTCATAACGGTCTTTGCAGAGGTGATCATCGCGTTCCGAAGCAGCGTGATCGTCGCCGACAAGAGATACTACGGAGAAAACGACAGCAACAGAACGGTGAAGTACAGCACGATCAGAAAGGTGACAGGGATAGTCTCGTCTTTCATATCGCAGAACATGTACCACATTTCGGGAAGCAGCTTGGCCGCGATGTACGTCACCGTCAGCTCGCAGGTTCTGGTGCTGGTCACAACTCTGATGCTTCCTACACCGCCCTCCGAGTCTGTAGCAGAGCCCTTCTCTCTAAAAATTTTATCCGTTGGGCTTATCTCGAAAATTTTCAGCTACCTTGGCGCGTTCACGCTCAGCAGCTGCTTCAAGATATACGTGGACCTGGTGCTGATCGACCGGACGCAGGGGATCGAGGAGACGGGAGGGGTTCTCCGGTCTATTCTCGACCGCATCTCTTTTCTGTTCTACGCAGCGTCGCTCCTCGTGATTGAAGCGCTCGGAAAAGTCTCAAGCAAAATCCAGGTGCAAAAAACCGTTAACCGGAACAAGGCGCTCCACGGGTACATGGAAGGGCTTACAAAAATAGTTGGGGTCGGACTCGCGGTGCCGTTGGTTAAGTACACCAGCAAGAGCTACGTCCACACCGAGATTCTGTGTGTCGTGTCGTGGTACATGCAGATAGTGGGAATGGCGGGGCTGAAAAAATCCAGCTCTGTTTCTGCGGTATACGCCTCGTATCTTATCTCTTTTCTAGGGTCCAGCATCACGCTCTATATCTCCTACAACAGCATCAACGCCATATGCTCGAACCAGGTTATCACGGTGATGTCGTATATCGGGGGAGTGTCGTGCGGTGCGCATGCAATAATAGACTTTATCTCGAGGAAAAAGAAAATCAGGCCGGAGAGCAGGTTTGCGGTCTACGCAAAGCTTGGAAAGACTCTCTTTCTGTGCTCAGCGTTCTTCTCAGCGTTAGACTATTATCATAAGTGGAAAATGGCGTGATCTTTGGGCGGCGGGAGAAGATAGCGTGCAGCGATATGGGCCGCATCTGGTCTTTTCTCGATACCGGTGGGAACTGTTTCAAAAGCTACTTGTGAAAAGGACTTGTAAAAAGGATTTGTGAAAAGGACTTGTGAAAGGGCTATCTGGCACTGCATGGGCAAGTAACACGCAGAGGCCTGGATAACAAGAAGAAATGTGGATAAACAGAGCACAACAGAGATGTAAATAAATACGGAATAGATTTCCAGTTTTGTTCTTCAAACCTGCACATCAGGATACTATGCGGTTCTTGGCTGAGTCTCCTGTATAGAATGCGCTTTTCTGACGGCTATCCAAATATTGCAGCCCGATGTCACAAATGACGTCCGTTTCCAAACTAGATAGCCTTGCAAAATCATATTCCTTGTAGACTGTGCAGTATCTAACTGAATAATTGTTGATAAACTGTTGATCATAGAGTATTTAACTGAATAATTCTCAATAGGCATCTAGTCTTAGATATGAGGTCTGCATAAACATCTTCCAGTCTTCGATATGAGGTCCGCATTCCTACTGCCATCCAAAAGCCACCCGTACTTTTTAACTTTTAAGTACCGACCATTTTTTTACAGAAAATGCTTTTGCGATTACTGGAATGGCAAGAAACACCCCCAACCAGCACCAATCGGCTCGATCTAAACAATAGCCCAGATACCTGAAGCAAAAAAGCACATCCCTTGTCATTCGGTATCTCGTGCAAGCCCAGGCACCTTCTCCGCCATAGATTTTTAATCAACTACGCCCCTACCCGTTAAAAAATGGCTCAAAAAGCAGAACCTTCTCCAAGACAGATCTTTCTACTCCCTCTGCTATTCTGTACTTCTCTTTTTCTCTTCCTCTTGCGTACCGCGCGAGTGTTTCGCTCTTTACGTCCAGCACGAGATACTCTCCACTTCCCAAGCACATCGAAAAGACGTACGGCGCCAATCTCACGCCCACTCCGTCATCTGTGAACAGAGGAACGCACTCTTCCCGCACATCGCGATCTGCCTCAAGAAGGTTGCTAAGCGTTCCAGACTCCACCCCTGGCATCCCAACCGACTGGTACAGGCTCTGCTTAAGACTTCCCTTTTTCTGCGTCCTTTTATCTACCTTGATCGGTTTTTCTTCGTGTCCGTTACAGTTCAGCACGTTCAGCGTCTCGCTTATCAGCTTCTGCACCTCTCTTCTCTCAACTACGTCCTGCACCACCTCTTTTGTCCCACTTTTTCTCGTGACAATCTCTCCATCTGCCCACACGGTGTAGTGCTCGTCCGTAATGTAGACGTACACGCCCTCCCTCGCCATCTTAAAAAACCTCCCCCTGTCTGTGATAACTACAACGACCGGGGTTCTTCTCTGTACCAGTCCCACCACCGAATAGCAAAAGCCAACGAGCTTCAGCGTTTTTGAATCTACCGCCAGAAACGGCACATATCTCTCTTCTCCTCCGCTTTTCTGCCAAATTCCGTTCATTCCCGGTTTGATCCAAAACCACCCGGCGCTACTTTCCATTTCGAGCCCTTTTTTCGTGCATCTAACCACCCCCAGCTTTGTTTTGATCTCGAACGGCGCCAGTCCCCCAGCCTCCACGACCTCCGGCATAAACCCGCGGAATATTCCGTCGCTTAGCGCCTCGTCAACGGTGACTCTTTTGTCAGGGTCTTTTTCCAGCATCTTTTCCAGCAGCCGCGCCATGCCTCCGTACTGCACAGACGCCTTTGCGTGCTCTATCTTATCTCGGCTGTAGTCGCTTCTGAACAGGAGAAAGTACACGAGCATTCCAGCGCTGTAAACATCCGTGCTTTTTGTGTACGGCTTCCTATCGAGCATCTCTGGGCTGATGAAGTCCGGCGTGCCGCAGAAGGTCTTTGGGGCGCTGTACTGCGTGTCTTTCGAAAGCCCGAAATCTATTATCTTCAGCTCGTTCTGCTCGCTGATCATGATGTTTCCTAGCTTTATGTCTCTGTGTATCACGCCCACCGAGTGCAGGTATCTCAGCCCGACAAGAATGTCTCTGAAAAGCCTCAAAATAACCTTGTAGGTAAGATTTCCCGATTTAGCAACTGATGAAAGAGAAAATTTGCATCTTTCCAAAATAATCAGGGTTTTTGTTCGCGTTTCAACGCTTTCTACCATTCTCACGACGTTTGGGTGCGATATTCTCCGCAGCATTCTGGTTTCGTTCGCTGCAAGGACCAGGTTCCTTTGGTTACCCGAGTCCACCACCTTAATTGCAACTTTTTCTTTGGTGCTCCTGTTGTACCCTTCGTAGACTATGCAAGTAGCCCCTTTCCCTATTTCTCTAACTATTCTGTACTTCTCGTTCATATTGCTCGAAAAAAATACTCAGCACTTAAGAGAATAGTAGGAGCTGAAATCTGCAGCCAGCACCCCAAAAGTCTTTTCATTCAGAGATAGACTAGAAGGTCCCAGCACCACCACCTATAGCGTGTTTAAGCAGCATGTGGATGTTGCATGGCCAGGCTACCTCAATGAGCCATCCCATCGATAGTATAACTACTCAGCTTACCTACCTCACCCATACAGCACCTAGTCACCTCACCTATCTCATCCGTACCCCACCTTATCCATAGCACACCTACCTCATCCATCGCATCCCATTCCACAGCCTATCCACAGCCTATCTTACATACCCCCCTATCTCAGCCGTACGCTACCTGGACATCCCTTTGCCTCATGGACTAACCAACCTTCACAATTTGTGGTGAACTGGTCTAGTGGGATGACATCCGCTTAGGGTGCGGGAGGTACCGGGTTCGATTCCCGGGTTCGCCCTTTTTTCTGATTTTTTGTCTCCCCTGCATGCCTGCTCTTTTTGCTCACATGGGCGCTGGCGCATGTTCCAGCTCGCAAGGACTGAGGCTGAAAACGTACCTAAGAGCCGTTCTTCTCAAGTGCTCCAGAATTTCCGAAGTGATCGAAGAGATAGAAGCCTCTGGCCTCGCCAACGCGGGAACTGGCAGTTATCTCACGTACGAAGGCGAAATAGAGAACGAAGCGTGCGCCATGTCCAGTTCTGGCGCCTTTTCTGCGGCCTGTCTCGTTCCCCCGGGTCTTTTCCCTTCTAAAATAGCCTTAGCACACCTCGAGCAGAGCGTTCAAAAAGGACACGTGAAGCCGATGGCGGTGGTATATAGAGAAAACCAGTACAGGGATCTTCCATTTAGACCTGACTTCGTAATTTCTAACAGAGAAACAGAAATCGTGGGAAATGCCGTCTTAGAGCCTGGACTGGGGTCCGATACTGTAGGCGGGGTGGAGATCGGGGAGACGGGGGCTCTTTGCGTCTCGAGCAGTGGAGGGCCGAAGAACAAAGTGCCGGGAAGAATAGGGCCCTGTTCGGTCTACGCTGCAAACACCTTCACGAGCGGAAGAGTAAGCGTTAGCGTATCGGGAACAGGCGAGGCGCTGATCAGAAGCGGAATATGCAGAAGAATAGCAAAAAGAGTCGAAAAGAGGGACATCGAGGGCATAAAACACGAGCTGAGAAGATTTGCACGGAAAGAAAAAGAATTTCCGTATATGGGAGGCATTGCCATATATAGAAAAGAAAAAAACGGCTCTTTGATAGCGATCAACTTCCAGACAGCCCCGTGCTTTGTGTACGGGTACAGAACAGAGAAGAAGACAGCCGCAGTGTTCAAGCAGCAAAAAGACGGGGAAATACTTGTGGAGGCTCGGGTTCTCCTGTAGAGCGCGGCGTGCGCAGTTCTGACGATAGCGCCGTGCATTATCTCGAGATACCTCCGGCCCATTGTAAAAGTGTTATTGCTGGACCGTTCTAATATTGGGACATCTTTACCAAAAATCAGGTGCGGGGGTACCTTACCAGGTTTATTGCTAAGCTATGACCAGCACTGGCATAGACAGCGACCAGTAACACCAAGCATCCTCATCAGCAGGGTGCATGCGGTAGACCTGTTGGCACAGGAAAGAGGTCTTACCACCCCTGCCAACGATAAATCTACATCGGCACCTGGAGTTAAGTAAGTCTTAAAAATCCCCTAAGACCAAAGAGGCGAGAGAGAAGATCTTGATAAATAAATGCAAACGAACGCTAAACCGATAACACCACCCTACCATCCTATCACTACCATTACCATCTGAATTTATTCAATAAACAATGGCCAGCTGCACAGTTAATGCCCAGAGCTATCATCCTGCAGGGGCAAACTGTTCGATTTTCTCTCTCTTTTCCTTCACCTGCCGTCTCCTTTCGTGTTTAACGCTGTACTTGAGAATCCACCACGCGAACAGCCCGCACCCCACAGAAGACGCCATAAACAGATAAAAGAGGCTCCTTCCAACCACCAAGTACAGTCTTCTGTAGAATATCAGCAAGAGTCCCGAGATGCTCCAGTTCACCGTAGACCCGACACCAATTGCAAGCGATAGGTGCCTTGGGTCTGATATCAGCTTAGAGGGCAGCATCCAGGGCAGCCCCCCTATAGCCATCGAAAAAAAGACCATGTACATCCCGGAGCTCCACATACTGAGAATGGGCGCCTCTGTAACAAGAGGGATAAAACAGCTTCCCGCCAAAAGCCCTATTAAAAAACAGTATCTTCCGAATAAGGACGAAGGCAGCATCGAAGAGACGCACATTCCGATAAATGACCCAAGAAGGCCTCCGCAGTTGAAGAACGTCTTGGCGTACGGATACCCCCACGCCGATGTGTCTTTGAAAATCACCCCCTGTTCGGATAAGATAGGATTGATGCCCGTGAACTGCTGCAGGACGTGCATGCAGAGGCACGCTGCGATGCGGTCCCAGGGCGCTCCGCTGCTGCGGGCTCCTGGCGCGGTCGACGAAAAGACCGCCGTGAACTCTTCGCTGTAGTCTGACGCAGGCTCTTTAGATGCAAAATTTTTGACCGTTATAGCGATCAGCAAAAAACTGATAAGCCCGGTGGCCGAGATCATGTAGAAAATAACGTTTGGAGCGGTGTTTCCGAAGTAGAGGCGGGCCTGCCCCTCCACAAAGATCCCGATCGAGATGAAAAAGCTGTTTGAGACCGTTAAGATCGTTCCAATCCTGTCGCCAAACACGCTCACGTAGTAGGGAGGGCACAGCCCGCAGACCACCGCCGAAGCTGCGCCGATCAGCGCCCTGGACAGGAAAAGCGTTAGAAAGTTGCTGGTCGCCGAGACTGCGAGAGAACACACGCAGAACACCCCTGCTGACACCAGAAATATCTGCTTATACGCTGAGTCTATCTTGATTTTCATCATTCCGCATACGAAGAGCGAGAACGAGAAGAGGGACGCGCTAAAAAACATCGACGAAGAGATTGCCATCCACTGCGCAGAGAGATCGGAGAGTTTTTTCGCGTGTTCGAGGCCGGGCGCTGCAGGGGTCGCTATGCGCTTGTTGCCGATCAGCTCCAGGCATGTGAGCGACATCCCGAAGAGCATCGGAAGCAGAAGGACCCCGGGCACCGAGGCGTAGTTTTTCTTGGTGTTTTTTTCGAGTACAGCATCTGTTCTGTGCTCATTTGGCATTCGTGCTGAAAATTTTTGCGCTCACGGGCCTATGATATTGAGAGGATAAATAAGCCCGCCAAAAGAAGCACCAGGCCTCTGAGCAGCTTGTCTCGTACGCTCATGTTCTTTTCCAGCCTTAGTTGTTCGTGCTCCATGTTTTTGGGGGTGTGTTGGTATAAATAGCCCCACGGGGTACGAGATTCAAAATATGATTGAAAGTTTTTTGATCTTTTTTTTCTATTCTGGGAGATTTTTCGACATGTTTTCATTGGTTAATTTTTCTCCTTTGGGAAATTTATCCTATTGGGAAAATTGGCTCTGATTAAGGGGCGCATAAATAAAGAAGTTAAAGGGGAAGTATGAAAACACACAGGACAGCAGCGGACATAGGCGCCACCATCCAGGAGATGGATCAGCAGTACGACGCAAACTTTGGAGAGTGGATAAGAACCGAAGACAACATCGATATTCTCGCAATAAACCTCAAGAGGTACATCGAAGAGTACAACGAAGAAACGTTCGCAGAGGTTCTGAAATGGATCACGGAGTGCTGGTCGCTCGTGTCGAGGATAGCTCTTTTGAAAAAGCTCTTTTCTTCTTTGATTTTTAGAGAGGACACCTTGCAGCAAACAGAGAAATCAAAAAAATACGTAAAAATTTTGAAGATAGCAACTGCGGTGTGGAGTGCTGCCCATCTCTCCGAGCTGATTTTGGAGTTTCTGGTCGATTTGAGAAAAGAGGAGAAAAAGACCTTCCTTCTCTGGCTGCTTGAGGACTGCTCTCAAAAAAAGCTCACAGAAATATTTATCAGAGTAGACAACATTATCGACTGGTCGCTTAAAATAGCGATAATCAAAAACGGAAAAGTAGGATTCACCACGGACTAGCGGAGACCGCAGCACATAAGATATCACACACCGTAAATTCGGTATTAGAGAGCGGTATTTAAATAGCTGCAGAATCTTTAGCACAGACATTCCACGCTGCTATTGTAAATCCAGTCTCTCGTATAATTTTTAATAAACCCATATTAGTACTAAGGATGTGTAATAGCGGCGGAAGCGGGATGTGATAGCGCCCGTCTTGTTTGGTGTAGTACCGGTGGAGAAGTCTTTTTGCCATTTCAGCGATCGTGTTGCCCTGGGATAGTTAAGTGAATATGGGGGTACCTCAGATGGCGTAGGGGGTTGACAATGACCTCAGATGGGATAAGGGGTGGATAAATCATAACCACCACTGGAAATGGTACTAAATCTTTGGTATGAGTCTACAATTTCAACGCTCATTTAGATACCAAATACTACCTTAGCAATCTTATACACCGAATACTACCTTGCCAATCTTATACACCAAACATTACCCTACCAATCTTACACATCAAACATTACCCTATCAATCTAGATAGCCAACCCATAATCTCTGCGTACTAAATGGATCTACACTAATCCAACAATTTCTCACATCCTTCTTAGTACGCCACAGTAAGACACTCCCCGATAACTGCACAAAGCACTCCCAAACACACTCCTAGTGCAATGGAGCGCCCTGCGCTGTACAGAAGCTTCTGGTGCGCATCCTCCAAGTTTCTCTTCGATAGCTCCAGCACAAGCTTGTACTCCTCTGCTCTTGTGATAAGATGCGCTAGTTTTTCTACTCTTGTGCTGTACTCTGCAAGAAGCTCGAACATCTCTGCTCTTTCAGCGCTACTTAGCAAATTACAGAACGTGCTAACTGCAGCTCTTTCATCCATGCAAAACATTTCCCAAAACCATTAAGAAGGTATAGAACGTTCTTGCAGACCGTGCGGTATTTAAGCGAATAACTTTTAGCAAACATCTTCTAGTCTCTGATATGAGGTCTACAGAAGGATACGTACTCTTCATGGCTTACTTCCCTTTATACCCTCTAGGGTACCGCTGCAGTTACAAAAAACGGTAAATTCTGTTAGAACCGATCATTTACTAGAAAAGTTAAATATTTTTCCTGATAAACTCTAATCCTTTTTAGAAAAAACGGATGAAAGTAGTATCAGCAAACCTGCTAAAGGTTTTCCTTCTGTTCACCGCAGCTATTCTTGCCAGCGCTTCAGATGCAGAAAAGATCCCATCTGAGGTGAATTTTAACGCGCTCATGTACGCGCAGAACACATTTACGCATCTCCTGGAAAGCACCACGCAAGAAAGGATGTATCTGCAGGGCATGGAAATAGAAAAATCCCCTCTGCAGCTGGTTCTTCACATTTCGCCGCTGATAGAGGAGTGCCCGCCGTACGACGCAGAAAAGTACATGGAGACTGTCCGCGAGTTCTTTGATATGGCTGTGGAAGAAGAGTGCAATCAAAGCACCAGCAAGGTGATATTTCTACTTACCAAGAGCATTTCGAGCTTCCAGCCGAGAATACTGCAGGACCCTCCCCATCCCGCGCATACGCAACTGCTGGAGATAATCAAGTATATTGCAGAAGTGATGGAGGAGAAGCAGAAAGTGGAAGAAGACAGAAAATTCGATGTGAATGTGACATGTCCGGACTACACAGCTTCGTTGTTCCTCCAAGTGGTAGAGGCGCTAGCGAAAAACGAGGTGGTGTGCAAGGTGCATCTTTGCAGATCGCTATTTCGTGACGATTACTACCCTAACTACATGGGAAGATATTTGGACCCAAGTCCGCCAACCCCAGAAGAGCCTCTTAGATCGCTCAGAACGAAAGAGAACGTCGATGCGTTTCAGGAGTACGTTTTTAAAATAGATGTCTCTATCTCGCCCAAAGAAGGATGCATAATAGAATTGATGGGCTTCACAAGCAGAATTCCGTGGGTTAATGACATGAAGATTGTGCCTGCGACTCTACTTCGCGTGCTAAAATCAAAGATCTTCAAAGAATTTAATCGAGTTTTGGTGACTTTTTCGGCTCTAGCCATCAGCCAGGGCGATACCCAAGCAGTTCTTCAGATCCCGATATATCTTTTGGCAGTATCGCCAACGGTAATAAGAAGCCTGGACATAAACGTTAGCGAAAGAACGAAAAAACTGCGTATTATGGGCGTCGAAGAAGAATCGGGGATCGCGCCGGTATCCCTCGAAAAACTTGTCCTGAAGGATTTTATGATAAGGCACAAAACCCAAAAACAGATACTTAAAAGACACTCTGCGATACGTAAACACATCTCTTTAGCGAAAGCCCCTGGTAATATGGTCACAGTAGTTGAAGAGCTCAATTTGTGCATCTTTGAAGAAGACTTTGAGGAAATAGATATCGAAAAAAGCCCTCTTGTCGTGTTCAAGAAGATCAAAATATCCGGGCATTTCGTGAAAGTGTTGCAGATGTCGCCAGTTTTCGATGGAACAATCGAGTCGGTCAGAAATATGTTCGAATTTGAGGATAGCCTCACTTTCGCAGTTGATGTTAAGAAATACACCGCAATGGTACTGGAGAGGTTCCCTGATAAGAAAAAGGAGGAAGTCCACTCTGACCTGCGACGGCACATAGTGATTTACAGCGCAAAGGAAAATTTGGGAGAAAGATTAACAGAATGGGTCGTCTTGCGCCGAAATGAAACTACCGCAATCACATCTTAGAACACGGATGTCGGACTATCAAGATTTTGAAGTGTTATTCGCAGGTAAAAGTATTTATCGCTTACTGGTCATGGTGTATACTCTGTAGAGCATTGGGTATCTAAGTGAACAGCTTTTAATAAAGATCTTTTACTCTTTGACATGAGATGTGCGAAAATGCTTCATCGCTACCAAGTAATACTAACAGAGCGCGAAAACACCATCTAGCACATCTTCATTCCATTGCAGACCGCGAACGCTTCTCTGCTCTCTATTCTGCTGCTTTTCGGCTTGAAGACGGTTACCTCTTCGAAAAACTCCTCCAGCTCTTCGATCACGTGTTTTGGCGTCTCTCCTGTGAACACCTTCGTGATAAACACCCCTGCGTCTCCCAGGAACTCCCGGCACATCGCGCACGACGCCTGGATCAGCGAAGACTGAAAGTACTCGTCCATGTCGTGCAGCCCCGTTACTTCCGGCGCTCCGTCGCACACTATCAGGTCCGCTTTCCTCTTTAGGATATTTTTTATCTCATCCGCAACGGCTTGCGAAGTGATGTCTCCCTTTATAATCCGAACGTTTCCCACAGGCTCTATGTCCTGGAGGTCCACTGCCACGATCGACGCGTTTGAAAGCCTCTGCGAAAGAACTTGGCTCCAGCTTCCCGGCGCCGCGCACAGGTCCACCACCGTCTGCGCCTCTGACAGAGACCCAAACCGCTCGAAAATTTCAAGAAGCTTGTACGCGCTCCTTGCCCTGTACCCCTCCGACTTTGCTCTTCTGTAATGCACGTCTCTTTCCATCCCAAAATAAATTTGCTGCTTCATAAAGGCGTTTTCCGACGCTTTCCAGTATGGGTTGGTTTTATCATCAGATTTTTTCAGCTAACAGCTTTCACTTGCCGGTACTCACTTGCCGGTATTCACTTGCTGGTACTCACTTGCTGGTACTCACTTGTTTTGTTCTTCATCATCCTTATCTTCCCCCTTATCTTCCCCTTGATCATCACCTTCTTCATCACCCTTATCTTCCCCTTGATCATCCCCCTCATCATCACCTTTCTCGTCTCCGCTAAAATTCGTCTGCCTGAGGATCTCGAAGATCTTTTCCATCGAGCCCTGGTCGCCCTCCTCCACCTTTTTCACCAGATCTTTGATGTCCACTCCTTGTTTGGACAGCGCCGCTGCAATTGTCTCGAGATCGAAGGTGGGCCTGTCCGGCTGCCCCCCTCCAAGTATTTCTCCTTCTCCCATGACGATGTACCCGACCGGCTGCTCGTCTCGCAGGAACACGCCCGAAATCACGGGCGATCTGTAGTTCAGCACTGTTTTGTCTTCTGCAATAAAACAGCAGCTCTCGACGTCTGGAATGACCTTTGTCGTGTACCCCCTCGAGGACAGAGCGTGCTTCAGCTTCACGTCTTCGCTTAGTTCTACCTTTTTTTTGATTATTGCCATCCTTGGCGCTTTTTTCCCTCCTATTCTGACTGCAGGTGCTGGCATTGCTGGCATGGAAATAAAAAAATCGCTCTTTTATTCCCTGCACGCGCGCGTCCTCGAACCTGTTCTGCGCTCCGCTCCTGCGTGGCGACTTGGTCTAGTGGTATGATTCGCGCTTCGGATGCGCGAGGTCCCGGGTTCAATTCCCGGAGTTGCCCTTTTGCCCGAGAGCTCCGTGCTCCTCGCGCGACCGCCCCGCTGAGTCGGGCTCGCCCATTGGTCAAAGATATCTTTCGGCTTGCAATTTTTTCGATCTCGCTCCAAAAAGGGCAGTGTTTTCTGAAAATTTTATCTCACATGATTAAGAGAGGAGGCGCTTTTTTGAAAAGCTGCGGAGGAATCTTTAAAACCGCATTGGTGCATCTCTATACAGTGATACTAGCCATACTAGAAATTATCTTTTCTCTGTTGCCGCTACTAGCTCCCCTATTCTGCTTCTTCTTGGCCGTATACTCTAGGAGTCTTAATACTTTGATAATAATAATGTCTTCTCCATTGATTATCTGTCCTTTAGAAATAGTGCACAGTAGTGGTATTGACACAGAATACCATTTTTTTACATCTCTCTTCCTCAATGCAACTTTGCTTCCGAGTCTAATTTTGCTTTCACTCACGTACTACCAAGACTCGACTCCTTTTAGTGCTATACATACCATGTGTTGGGTTGCTATTTTGCTCGGCTGGGATATCAGCTTTCGCAGATTTACAAGGATTGGTACTGCCAATTTCTATACTTTAACAGAGACGATTGTAAGTGTTTTACTGCATGCGCTCGAGCTTATTTCCGTCCTATTGGGTTTTATACGGTCATTGTGCAAGGGGAAAATCCTCACAACTACGTTGTCCTTGCAACTTTACTACAGTACGCAGGAAGTATGGCAAAAGCAAACATACTACTGTACAAAACAAAAAGGCACAAGTTCTATTCCTTAGAACATAATTTTAACATTACAGCAGCTGTTTTGGTGACTCTATTATCAATTATTGACTGTTCCTTTTTCTACAACCAAATATTTCTTGTACAAAAGCTAATCAATAACCCAAGGGTCCTGAGTTCTATGGGATTACTTTGATGGAAATGCTTATTTGCTGATAACTGCCACGTTTTCATAAAAATCCAAAGTATTTAAGTTACAGACCGCAGGGTGTTTAAGTGAATGTTTTTGTTGACCATGGGATACTTAAGTGAATAGTTCTTAATAAAGATCTTTTACTCTTCGAGATGAGGTCTACAGTTTTTAATAAACATCTCCCAGCCTTTTGTGTGAGTCTGCAAAAAAATAGTTGCTTAACTTTTTAGAAAAAAGTACGGGACATTTTTTTGTAAAATATGCTAGTGGCCGCGGTTTATTTAAAAAAGTAAATTTGTCCCTGACAAGGCCCCTGCTCTTAGACCAAAAAACTACCAAAATCGAGAATTTATTTGAGGATACCGAGTTTGGAAAACCCATCCTGCAATCAGTCGGCGGATAGATATGGTACGTAACGAAGAGAGCCAGACGGGTCCAAGCCCTCCTGTTCAGATGGTACATCTGGGAAGGTAATTCATAATAGCATTTCCCCTAGGTTCTCATCATACCGTCTCTTCTAGGTGCTCATAATAGCATTTCACCTGGATTCTCACTCTGCCGTCTCACCCTACCGTCTCACCCTGCGATCTCACCATAGCATTTCACCTGGATTCTCACCCTGCAACCTCACACTATCAATCCCACCTCACCCCACCTACACATCGATCTTTTCTATTCCAGCGCTTTCTACGTACACCGCCTCTCCGTCTCCTCTCTCCAACTCGGTTCTGCAAACGATTCCTTCTTTTGACGCGCTGTATATAGCCTTGTCCTTCTCTGAGTACTTTACTTCGAATATTCCCGTCACGTGGTCTGTCTCCGCCTCTCTTTCGAAACTCCTTGTCACCCCCTCCACGCGTATCTTTGTTCCGTGCGCCACTGCCACATACGTCTCTCCGTTCTCTTTGAAAACAGCAAATGCGCTTGGCCTTCCCTCTGTCCTGATTTTTTTGATCTCGCTACCGGAAGTGGTAAATAAAAACACCGTTTTCTCGGTCGCGCTCAGTATCCCCATGATTTTGTCTTCCGTGATCAGAAGCTTCTCCGGGTACCTAACAGAAATCCTTGTTCTTCCAACGTCCTTCAGCCTTCTGTCCAGCACCAGCAGCCTTTCCTGCTGCAGCACCACAATCATCTCCTCAAACACCCCAACCCCCACTATCTTCTCTGCGAACTCTCTCTCCTTCACCAGCTTGCTTCTCTCCAAATACTCGATCCACCTGTCCCCTACCAGATATATTCGGTCCCCAATCACCAGCACGTCCTCTATCTTCCTAAACAGATGTATCCGCGTTGTTTTCTCTCCTTCTATCTCGAGGTACTCTTCGCTGCCCACCGCTCTGTACTCCCGCCCTTTCTTCCAAAACACCACTCCCTCTCCCTCGACCTCCACTCTCTCTCGGTCTAGCTCCACCTTCAGCAGCTCGTTCCGTTTGGTTAGTATATTCATTGCTTTTAAAAAGTTTTAATTGCATGGCGTGTTTACTTAAGTCTCTTCTTCTCTATCTTGTTTTTTCGCATGTTTCCTGCTCCTCCTTCGGTCTGATAGAAAAGTATGTTGAAAAAGACCTCTGCAGCTCTCCTCCCACCTTTATCTTCATCTACTACGACGGAGAGAACAAAGGAAAGTGCATGGCGTGCGAAAGCTACAAAGCCTGGCTTGGCGCACAAAACGGGAAGCTTGACGTGTTCACAATCAAGACGCTCAACTTCTTCGAGAACCCGAAGCTTGCCTTGCGGTTCAAAGCAACGCAGTTCCCCTCTTTTTTCATACAGTACGAGGACAAGTTCAAGAACCTTTCGAATATTGACTTTCTATTGCTTCCACAAAACGGCCTTGATAGCCACCAAAAATACTCCAACGAAATCGACGCGATATTCCAAAACCCGCGGCTGATCGAAAACCTGCCCGTGATCAGCGGATTTCGGTCTCCGAATTCTTTGTACTCCTGGGCCTATTCGCGCGTGATGTGTTTTGTCTTAGGTGCTGCTTACATTCTTGACCATATAAGCAGCGTTTTTCCTTTGTGGGGCATTTTCTTATCTATTTTCATTGCTGTGCTTTCGAAAGTGGTTCTGAGCAGAATCGCGCTGGAAAAGTAGGGGTTTGATAGTCGAAGGGTCTGTTGGTATGTATATAAATAGATAGCTAGTTAAGCAGATCCGTTGACTAATGTGGGGTGGGGCGGAGGATAAGATATGGGTTGGTGTAGTGGTGGTATAGCATGGAGGATGTGGGGTGTTATGGTGGTATATAATATGGGCTGCTGTGATGGAGGAATAGCATGTAGGATGTGGGTTGTAGTAGTAGTTAGAGACAAATCCTGCCGATAAAACTCTATCAACTACTAGAAAAAGCAGTAGCGGTAGAATCTCAGAGTGTTAAGAAGATCGAGATAGTATGGGGATTGTCGATTGCTGAAATAGAATGGGTCCTACAGGCCATCGAAGTTCTTAATTCCATACCAACTGTCGGAATGGATAAGACATCGCCAATTATCAAGATAATTACACCTACCCACCTACACACGCACCCACACCTACCTACACACCCACGCCATCCCTCTATACCTATAACTGTTTAGAAGACAGCAGCGCAAAGTATTTATTCTTTTTTTTCTTTTTTTCTATGAGAAACCAAAGAAATCCGGAATGGAGCGGTGAACAGAGATGGGATCAGGCGGCTCCAGAGCAGCAGAGCGAGCAAAACAGAAGATGGGTGCAGAACCAGATGGGAGAGAACGAAGACGACTACGAAAACGAGTACAAGTTCGCTACCAAGAAGATCGTGCTCGTTGGAGACGGCGGAACAGGAAAAACCACCTTCGTCAAAAGACACATTACAGGAGAGTTCACGAAGCAGTACATAGCAACAATGGGAGCAGAGACCTACAGGCTCTATTTCAACACGAACAGGAAAACCGTCGTGTTTACTGTTTGGGACACCGCAGGGCAGGAGAAGTTCGGAGGTCTCAGGGACGCGTACTACATAGGCGCGGACGCTGCAATTATTATGTTCGACACGACGTCTAGAATAACCTACAAGAACATTCCCAACTGGTACAGGGACCTGAAGAACGTTGTTCCGAACGTGCCTATTTGCCTGTGCGGAAACAAAGTGGACGTCATAGACAGAAAGATAAAGCCTGCACACATCAGAAGCAAGTATCCTGGAATGGCGTATTTTGACATCAGTGCCAAGAGCAACTACAACTACGAAAAGCCGTTCCTCTACTTGTCAAGAGAGCTGTTTGGAAAGGACCTGGAGTTCAGAGCAGACACGAATCTTCTTCCGCCAGAAGTGTTGATTTCAAAAGAGCACGCACAGCAGCTGCAAAAAGACTTCGAAGAAGCTCCGATGCACTCGCTTCCTACAGAGTACGAAGAATAAATAGGGCCGGTTGAGATATCTGTTGGACTGGAATGTCCGTTGGCGCGTTTTGCCGTACTAGGCAACTATCCTGATAAGGTAATTTGCAGAGCGTAGACATGCGGCAGAAAATGAAGAGCCGAAATGGGAAAGAGGGCTACCAATCCATTGAAACGGCAAATAAGTCCTCTCAGCCGCGTTCATGGTTTATTTAGTAGCATCCTTTCTTCTTAACATATACCACCACTCTCACATCTATTAAGCTGTTTGCCAAATACCCAGCGTACCATCAAGTATCCAACATACCCTCGAATGAACATGTCCCATCAACTATCCAACATACCATCTCAAACATACCATTGAATGCTCACATACCATCTTAACTACCCAACACCCCACCTTAAACACCCTACACCCCATCCCAAACACCCCTCTGCCAAACTTCGAATCCCTCCCGTACGTCCGCTTTTTGTCTGCCGTTGCTACTCTTCCTGGAACGTCCCTCCGGAGTATATTATGTAGGAGATCGCCAGAAGCTTGTCCAGCTCTTTTTCTGTCCAGGGGTACTCCGACGTGTTTTGAAGAACAAAAAGAGTGTCTTCAAAGTTTTTTGTGATAACCGTTTTTTTGAAAAATATCACCACGGATAGCGCAAAAGACACGTTAAACTTCATAAACTCTCCAACGCCAAGAGAAAAGTGCGCGTCCATCACCTTCTTGTGCCCCGAAAACTCCCTAAACATAAACGTCGACATCCAGTTGTACGCAAAGTACTTCACCTCCACGCCGAGCTCCTTAAACCGGACAGAAACGTCCTTGCAGTACCTCCCCATTTGCTTCTCGATCTCCTCTATTGCTCTCTCCACCCCCTGCTGCCCAGACGAGAAGTGGTCGAGCGCTCCCCCCGCGATCTTAGCAAACGAGAAATACGCAAGCGCCTCCACCTCCTGTTCCTCGAAATGCGACACGTACACCTCGTAAAACACCTTGAAGATTTCGCACATCCCCTGGACGTACCCAATTACCGGATTCTTTTTCGAAAACACCCTCATCGCCCGAATGTACGCCTGGTCCTCTTCTCTGCGCCGCGTGATCCTTTTTACGTCTTTCTCTATTTCCCTGTTCATTTTCGTCTGCGAGGCAATCGACGGCGAAAGGTAGTTTGGCGACGCGCTGGGAGTCGCGTGAAACTCTGCCAAGTCGGCGTATGCAGCTTTTCTCTGGCCGATTTGCAGCCGGTGCTTGCTTTTCGACGGGCTCAATACGTCCAGAAGAACAAGCCAGGAGATTCCCCGCTCTTCCTCGCTAAGTCCGAACCATGCGCGCTCTTTCAGTTGCGACACGTCGATCCACTCCTCTCTCTCCTTCATAAATTTAAATCTTCTCCACTTGTTTATTTGCCTGCTGGGGTACTAAGTGCGTTGGGCTGAACCCCTGCAACCTGAATAAAAAGCCGTGAATGGTGCATGCGTTACGCTGGGCACGCCCAAGAATCGCGCCCTTCCATCTCCAGCCGCGCCATTTCGATCTGAAAGTCTTCTCTAGTTTTTTTCAAAAAAGTACCGAACAGTTTCAGGAAGGAGCTGTTGGTCAATAATAAGCGAGCGGTGCTACTGCTTAACAGGGTTTACCTAACAGGTCACTTAATAATGGCCATTACCACGTGATAAGTATCACCTGAAGAGTATCACCACCTGAAAAGTATCTAACAACAACCAGCGACCATTACGACCTGATCATCATCACCTAACAAGCATTACCTAACAAGCATCACCTAACAAACACCACCTAATTACCACCCCACCCTTGTACTAGTCATGGTTTATTGTAAAAGACAGAGCTGATAGCGCACTCCTTCACTTCCACTTCATCTTGTACTTTATTACCCTTTTAGATAATGCTCGCTCTTCCTCCACAGACTACCACTGCAGCCCTACACCAGCACCTTCGAACCCACCATCTCGCTATCCAACATTACTACCAATGTAACACACATCCTATGTCCAACTAACGTCGCATCTGAAACAGCGCCATATTTCTCATTCTCTGCGTACCATCCCGGGCAATCTCCAATACCTCTCTCCCGCTCTCACTCCATTCTGAACGCTCCCTTGAGGTTTTTTGTCACGTCCGGATCGATCTGCTTCTTTCCCGACAGCACCATCGGCGTGATCATCCGCATAACGCTCTCCACCCTGTACCTGTACCTCTCCGCTCTCTCCAGCAGACGCGTGAACCTCTTTGCCTCCTCGCTGTTCTGGCTCCCAAGCCGCAAAACCACCGCAGACTCGCTCTCCACCTCTTCCGTGAAGTCTACAACCAGCGCGTATCTGTGCGCCAACAGCGCGTTATCGCTGAGTATCCCCACCTTTCCCTCGCTCATTTTTCCAGGGTCCACCTCTGACCCCACCCCGAACGCGTCGAGAAAGATCCTCAATTTCTCCGCCTCTTTTTTCGACCTCACAACAACGCACGTCTTCTTCACAGGCTTCAGCTTAGTCACCGCAAACACCACAGAGAACTTCTCGATCTCCGAAATCGCCCTCACCTCAAACAGCTCTTTTCTCTTCTCCTCTTCGAACACCGGGTACCTATCGAGGTCCTGGTTGCTCTCCTCGTTCATGTAGATCACCTGCCCCTTCCACATCTTCCTCAGCACCGCGTCCGTTCCCGCTCCCTTTATTATTTCGTAGTTCTGCACCACCACCACGTCCGGGCGTATTTCTCCCGTCTCCAGCGCCTGCTGCGCCTCAAGGACCCTTCTAACGTACACTTTTTCGCTCTTCTCCTCGTTCATTAGTCTGTTTTTGTCCTCAAGCAATGGAGTCACCACCAAGACCATTCTATCTCTCTCTGCGAGCTTCCTGAGCACTATTTTTATGTCTCCGCTCACTCTGCAGCTCCCGTCTGTCTCCAAGTACATCTTTTTCTCCCGTGTGTTTTGCTAAAATTTTCTGTATATCCGTAACTGTCCGAGCTTTTTGTATTCATCTTTTTATTTAGCACATTTAATTACAACAAAAGATGCACGAAGGCAGATTTGGCTACGAAAACTCAAAAGAGCATCCTGCCAGCGAGTCCTATATTAACACAACCGTTTTAAACGCGTTGATATACGAGTACTTGGTGAAAAAGAACTACACAGGTGCAGCAAAAGTCTTCAAGGTCGAAGGGGACGTGAACAGCGTCAATATAACACAGGGCACCAGCGCGCTTCTCGACTGGTTCGTTGCGTTCAACGACCTCTACAACATCAGAAGCGGCCGCAGCAAAGTCTCCGGAATAGCGGGAAAGATAGACTCCATCATGGGAAAGGCGCCAACAAACGATGCAAGAGAAGAGGCGCAGAAAAGATTCAACCCCGCGTGGTACGAGCCTGCAAAAACAGCGCAAAGTGCAGCGCAAAGAAGCGCGCCCCGCCCGGCGAAGGACCCGGACCTGCTCAACACAATACTGGAGATAGACGATGCAGAGTACGGCAGGCCGCAGAGATACGAAAAAGAAGGGCAGAACCAGCTGCAGATGAAGGAGAAAAAGAAGCTCAGGCTGCACTTGCAAAAAATCAACACGATGTCCGTTTGCCATAAAAGGAAAATACTGATAACCGGCGGCACAGACGCCTCGATTTGCGTCATAGATCTTCTGAACCCCCAGGACATCATCAAGTTCGAGTCGCACACTATGCTCGTCTCCCAAGTGAAGGTAAGAGACGTCCCGGAGTCGCCGCCAGACTCATCCCTGCACTTCGGATCTGTATCGCTAGACAGAGAGGCAAAGGTGTACAAAGTGACAAAACAGGACGGAAAACTCGACGTATCGATCTTTCTCAACCTAAAAGGGCACAAGTCATCGGTTAAATCGATCGATTTCGGAAGCACAAAGATATACACGATGGGCATTGATGGAGAGCTAAGGATGTGGTGCGTTGAGGGAGGGGCGTGTCTTGGAGCGTTTGCGCTCCGTCGGACGATCAGGTTCATGTTCGTAAAGAGCGACAAGCTGATCGGAGTGTGCGACAGCAACTCAGTTTCTCTGTTCAATCCAGAGATAGCGAAATACACGAAGGAGGTGTGCGGTAAAGTCGTTCAGTCGCTGTACAGAACAACAAACAACACCGTTTTTGTCTTTTCCGACTCTGTGATAATATACGACAAGTCTTTTTACAACAACCAGGTGGTGTCGCTTCCGTCGGACAAGATACATTCTTGCTGCATTGTTGGCGGAAGGCTGTTTCTAGGGGGATACATGATGGTGTACGAGGTGTTCGACAAAACGATCTTGTCTACGGTAGCGCACGAGGGAACGGTGAGCTCCTTGGAGGGAACTTTGGTCAACAACCAAATTATGCTTATTACAGGGTCGCAGGAGGGAGAGCTCAAGATATGGGAGGTCCCGGATCGGCCAGAAAGGCCCTGACTCGGAAAATGAACTGAGGATGGGAAGGATGGACGGAGAGTAAACGGAAGATGGAGGTTTCAGTAATAAATACATCGTATATAGTATAATGGTTGTCGAGTGGTATGATATGGTGAGTGTGTGGGCAGGGTGGGCAGAGTGGGTAGGACGGGTGTATAGTAGTTTGATATAGATAAGTCATATGCCACCACTAGCATATACCACCCCTACCATACCCTTACCACACCACCACCCCTGCCATAGTAACATTTTATTTTACGAACAAGTGACTTGGAAAATAAACAGTTCCACTATCTACTTGAAAAATTAAAAAGTAGCGGATGCAGTTAGAGCAGAAAAAGGGATAGTTTCCGTTTTTAGCAGGACGGGGCGTAGAGAATGCGCGCTGGCGAAGAGGACATATAATAATATATTTTTTGTTTTTAATTCAATGGAGTACAACGAAGAGTACGCGCAAGAGGAAAGCATCGATCTGTCGAAGCACCCGTCCGGACACATCCCCACGATACAGAACATCGTTGCAACGGTCAATCTGTGCTGCAGACTCGACTTAAAAGCGATAGCGCTCGGAGCAAGAAACGCAGAGTACAACCCAAAACGGTTTGCAGCGGTAATTATCAGAATAAGGAAGCCAAGAACCACGGCTCTAATATTTGCGTCCGGAAAGATGGTCGTAACCGGTGCAAAGTCCGAAGAAGATTCGAAAATGGCAGCAAAGAAGTACAGTATTATAGTTAGGCGACTTGGATACCCTGTTAGATTTACCGAATTCAAAATACAGAACATTGTAAGCAGCTGCGACACCAAGTTCAGCATCAGATTGGAAGGGCTTGTATTTGGACACAGCAACTACAGCAGCTACGAGCCAGAGCTCTTCCCAGGGCTCATATACAGGATGGTTAAGCCAAAGGTGGTTCTTCTGGTGTTCGTATCTGGGAAAGTCGTTCTGACGGGAGCAAAGCACAGAGATGAAATATACCAGGCTTTTGAAAACATATATCCAGTGTTGAAGCAGTACAAAAAGACATAACGATACACATGGAGATAGCAGATGACCTTTATTTCAAATAAAGTAGATATCTAATATTTGGGGGTGTAGTAGGGGGGTGTAGTGGGATGGTGTAATAGATGATGTCTAATTGGCATAGAACTTAGCACCACTGTTACTACAATCATTATTCTACTACTATTATTACCACAATCACTATCACTTCCTACTATGACCATCACCATCACCCCTACTACCACCACCAACACTCCTACTACAACCATCAGCATCACCGCCACCCCCACCTACACCGCTCATTTCCAGCCGGGTTCTGTGTTCGGCTTGTTTTTGGAGAAAAGAGTTGCGAATCCGGAAGTTGACTTTTTCTGAGAGGATAAATTGAGCGATGTGTTTCCTTGTGCAAGCATACTATTCGGGTTCAGTATGGAAAGGGTGTTCTGGGGCTGTGGGAAGATTAGAGACATGTTCTGCTCTTTTTCCAGCTGGTTTGCGGCATTTTGCGCGTTCTGATTAGGCGCACCGTGAAGATACTGCTGGTCTGAAAAAGGTCCCTGGTTCTGCGCGGGATGCAAAGGTGCTGGAGCTGCGGAAGGCACGCTAAACAGGGGCGCTGGCACTCCGGACGACAACACGCTTGAAAAGATTGACTTAGGTGCGTCTGGCTGTACGTCGGGATCTTTTTTAGCGAAAGGACTCTGCTGCGCGATTCGCCCTCCCGCCATCGCACTAGAAAAGATACCGTTCGATTCCCGGCTTTTTTCGAAGACACTCGAAAAGCTTGAGATATTCTTTGTTAGACTGTTTTGAAGCGAAGATCCCGCGTTATCTTTCGCGTTATAACCGTTAGTTTTGGGATTTTCAGCGGTACTGCTGTACAACTTGTTCTTATCTGTTCTATCCGCTGGTGCCATCTCGAGCGGTCTCTGTGAAAAGCTCGTTGGTACAGGCACAGAAGGTCTCTGATCTTGTGATGTTGCCCCTGCAGCTTCTCTACCGCTCTGGGCCTGCGGCGGTCTTTGCGAAATCAGCTGGAAAAACTCCTGAGACTCTTTTTCCTTGAAGATTTCGTTGAACACGCTCGATTTGGGATCTGTTTTCGATAGCTCAAGCCTTTTCAGGCACTCGTTTATCGCATCCATAAGCTCGTCGTTTTCCGTTAGCGACTTCATCGGGATATTCGTTGTGCTCTCTGCGCTATCCTGGGGGATTTTCAGTGCGTTTTTGTAGAACGAGATGGAGCTCTGGTCAACGTACTCGATCTTTACGTCTCCAATAAAGTTCGACGCGCCGATGATCTTTGTTACTCGCGTGTTAAGATAGTCTATCTCTTCTTCAAGCTCAGATGAGTCTTGCTCCATCAGCTCCTCGATCTCTTCGAGCTTTTCCGAGACTATCTGCACCAGCACGCTCCTCTTTTCCTGCGAGTTGTGCATCTTTTCATCGATAGCCTCTTTCAGACGCGTTTCTTTGCTTTTCATAAGGACTGCGAGCTCTTCCACGTTCTCCAGAAGCCCTTTGCTTGGCAGACGAGGCGCGTCTTCCGGGACCCAAACGCTTTTGGAAATCTCTTTGCACGCTTTGAGTATCTGCTCTGCCTCCTGGACCTCTAGTCTCAAAGAGTTCAGGGACTCTCTAAGTGCTTCCGGCACTTCTTGAACCATCGCATCTGCTCTGCTCCTCTCTTTTTCTTTTTCTGCATCTTGGTCTATCTGCGATATTTTTTTACCAAGTGTTGTGAAACCTGCAAATTTTTCTCGGCTTACTTCAACGTCTTCGATTTTTCTATCTGCTTTTTTTTCTGTCTTTGGCAGCTCTTCTCTCGCTCTTTCGTTCGGCATCTGCGCGATCTTCTTCTCCTCTTTTGCTCTGGCTTGTGGCTGTACCGGCTCTTCTCTACTTATCAGGTCGGATATTCTGATCGACTGGAGCGGTCTTTCTAAAGTACTTGTGCTGTCATCCCCAGCTCTGTGCTTCTCAATCTCTTTGTGCTTATCGCGGACATCCTTATCTTGAATATCCTTATCCTGCATATCACTATCTTTCACATCATTATCTTGAATATCCTTATCCTGAACTACATCATTATCTTGCACTACATCACTACCCTTCACATCCCTATCTTTCACATCATTATCCTGCACTTCTGCATTACCACCAACCTTATTCTTATCTCCATCCGCTATTTTCGACTTCTCCACCATCTCGTCTAACTCTTCAGCGCGTCCTAGTTTATCACCGCCACTCTCCTCGGCATCCACATCCACTTCCATCTCTTCCTCCTCTAGATTCCTTCGTCTTGTACCCCTGTACTTCTCGATCTCGGATGTTTCCAAAGACACGTAGTAGTACACCAGGCTCTTGTCTGTTTCCAGTACCACGGTCGGCCCCTGTATTATTTCTACATCGCTCTGGTTTACGTCCCCTAGAATCGTGCACTCCACCGCCCACATCCTCTCCAGCTTCTCTCCAACCGGTATCTGCATTCCGTCGTGGTCTTCTTCTGGCCGGTACGCCTCTATGTCGCCTTCGGAGCTGCACGTCACGTACTGGAAGTCTATGCTTCCCGTGTGGGATATCACAATCAGCCTCTCCACCGGCCCTATTTTCTTAAGTGCCACTCCCCTGTACTCTCCTTCCTCTTCGATATCCATGCTGTTCTTGAGCGTTTTCTCAGTATACTGGTTCAGCACGACCATCATGTCTTTTTTGCTGATCTTCACCACAGCGTCCTCCAGCAGCATCCACACGCCTTCTGCTTTTTTTGTGCTCCACTCCTTCACAACCTCCTCCTCACCCAGCCCGTACACAGATATTTCCCCGCTTCTTTCTATCGCCATGTGCGTGTTCGATATTTCGCACCTTTCGACATCTTCTCTGAATATTTCCTTCTGTGCGCTGACGCTCCAAACGCTCACCTGCCCGCCTCTATTCCGAAAAACCTTCCCGCTTCGTATCTCCACCTTTTCGTCCGCGCCTATTTCCAGCCCTCCTACGCCCGCGTCTTCCACCACGGCTATTTTTCTGTTCTTCTCCTCGTACTTGCGAACCATCCCGTCTCTTACCATGTAAAAGCTCCCGTTGTTACCTGATATCACATCTCCGCTCCCTATTCGTTTTTTATCTCCCGACGGCACACCTCTCCAGTACGCAACTTCCTCCTCTTTTAGCACTACTCCGTTGCTTAGCGCCTGAACGTACACCTCCTTCTCTTTGCGTTGTGTGTTTCTGTCTCTTATGAACTTGACAGCTTGGAGGTCTCTCATAAAAATTAAATTTCTCCTCTGTTATATGGATGTGCAGGCCACCAGCGCAGTAAAATAGACCGAAGAGGGTAGGCGCGGAGGTGAATTAGGCAGATATATGAGGTAGATTGAGCGAATGGACAATGAGTGGATATTGGTGGTGATCGGTTCGAAATAAGACAGCAGCCGCATAACAGTGCAGATTGATAGTGCAGATTGACGGTGGGAATTAGCAGTGAAAAACCATCTTTATAACACAATTTATAAATACTAATCCATACTGACACGGATTCATCCATATCATCCTGGTATATCACCCATGTCATCTATGTCACATATGCCATCGACATATACCACCCCTATCACCCATGTCATCCTACCATAACCCATAATACCATCCATATCACTCATATCACTCATATCACCCATATCATCCTACCACACCACATCACCAACACCACGCCACCCCCTCATACGAAGGAGCCGGTGATCTGCATTTTCTTTATGTCTATATCTTCTATCTTATACCTGTGCGATCCCTCGGCTACTTTCTCGCTTGTTTTGATTCTAACGGGAAGAATTCCGAACGTGGAGAGCCACACTTCTCCCTCCGTTCTGTCCTCAAGCCTACCTCGTGCGTGCTTGCCGATAAGGATCTTCACTACAATAAACTCCACCTTTATGTTAAAATAAACCTGCGGGTCTGCGTCTACCACCGCTCCGCTCTCATTTACCATGTGCAGCTCGTCAGAGTAGCAGAGAACGACGCCTTTTAGCGCCTTAATGTACTTGCCAACGTAGCTGTTCAGGTGCTGGTACAGGCCTTCGGAGAGGTTGTCCAGCTGGCTCGGCAGCAGAGGCACCCAGGCCAGAACTTCGACTCTCTGGAACAGTATTCCGCTCATTCTAATAAAAATATTTGTGTATTTGATGCGTATGGAGGCAAGCGCAAGAGAAGAAATAGAGCTTGTGTGCGCGTCTGGGAGCTCCCTATTTGTTCCGTACGATATCCTGTCAGAAAGCGAAGTATTAAGGTGTTTTGTGGACGAGAAGGCGTTTGTTGAAGGAATAAATCAGAGAATAGAGCTTCCAATCACGGAGAGCGCTCTGCATCGCGCAGTGCAGTACCTCAGATACAAAAAAGAGTACCACGACAAAAGAGGAAACATCGAAGATTTTCCGATAAAAGAGGAGGAGTCTCTGTCATTGCTTGAGGTTGCTGCGTTTCTCAGGCTGTAGCGCTGCAAGTGCGATTGAGCAGGCAGTTATCTTGGTGGAGTGTAGTGAGTTGCCATGTTTTTGCTATGTTACCATGTTGTTGCCATATCGGGTAGTTATTCTGATGCAACATGTTGAGTTACCATGCGGTTGCCATATCAGGCAGCTTTCCAATTAGGGCAATACTCGAGATATGTATGTACAATGAAATTGTTTACCACGGGGTATCTAAGTGAATAATTCTTAAAATAAATATCTTTTAGTCTTTGATATGGGCCTACGGAAATAAAAGGTTATTGGAATAGCAGAAAGATCCTACTACCCAGCTCTCCTCAACTCACATGCCGTAGTTTATTAAACGCTTCAAGCTAGAATACAGGAAAGGCTACCTTATTTTTGCGGCTTTCTTTTTCTCCTGCTCTTTTCGGGTATTTTTAACGTTGTAGTACTTCATGTACACCAGAATTTTCGGCGTTATCACTGTGGCAAGCGAGAGAAAGTTCAGGGCAAACAGAATGTTGCTGAACTGCGCAAGCCGGGCTGCTAGAAGGAACAGAAAAATCGGGAACACCGTGAAAAAAGTCATTCCAGAAGAGCCGTTCAGCTGGATCATCAACTGCTCCCAAAAAGACATCCCCGAATACTCCTGATTGAAGGGGTCCCCAAGTATTGCGTGGAAAAAGATAAAGGTAATCGTGTTGTAAAGAAAAATAGCAATGCTCCAAGCGACCGGCTTAGAGAATATCTGGCATAGAATGAAAAGACTCGTTGCAGTCAGCAGAGACTGTCCAAACCACGTCGAAGGCTCCTGCGACCACTCGACATTCGGAGAAATGTACGACTCACAAGTCATAAACAACAAACATTTCGCATGTTAGTAGTAGTGGTGGTTTTGTTGCTAGGTAGTGGCTGATTGTTGTTGGGTACTGGTGGTGGTTTAGCAGGTAGTGATGGGTTACAGTAGTGGTGATTTATAGCAGGTAGTGATGGGTTATAGCAGTGGTAGTTTATACTAGGGATGATCTTTACTAGTGGTGATCTGTACTAGTGGTGATCTGTACTAGTGATGATCTGTACTAGTGATGATTTATAGCAGTGGTGGTAATTTCTTACTTCAATCTCACCACTTATCTACACACCCCTACCGCTCACCCAAACAACCCAACCGCTTATCTACACATTGAACAGCTCTGCTAATGCAGTGCCAAATATCAGAAGGAAGGCGAAATAGACAAGTGCTATTTCCATTTTCCTGTTACACGTTATATGGGAAAGAGCGCCTTGTAAAACCAGTTCTTCCGAATTCGTCACATAAAAGCACCAGAATATCGATAGTCAGTAGAATCAGAAGAGAGATAAGCATTTTTGGAAGATTTTCTGTGGTATTTGGAGTGTGTGAAAGTAGGAAAGGAAATAACCTCTCTAGAAACGAGCAGAGCAAGCCAAGAAAAGCCGTTAGAATCTTCAAGATCTGCTTTTTTTGTCTTTTGCACGCCGAACTAGACGGCATGGCGCTTTCTATCGCAAAAATCACACAGCATACGCAAAATACCACCAATACCGCCCTTACTGCCCCAGCTGCCATAGGCTGTGCAAGTAAAGCGGAAGAGGGCGCGAGAGTGGTCGCGGTATCTTTGGCGGCAGGTGCGTATGACCCATTATATGCACGATCAGAATTATCACGACCGTTAAATCCACTTCCAACGTTATCTCCAACGCTATTTGGCAGGTTATTCAGAGACGCGCAAAGGTATCCAAATATTGCAGAGCCGAAAAGAAATGCGCAGACGGCAGTAGCACAGGCTGTTTGGCTTTCTTTGCTGAATGCATTCGGCGCTCTTGGCTCTCCGTACCGGCACTTAGCGATCCTGAAATAGATCCACGAACTTGCAAGATCTTTCACAAACAGGCATCCCATAACGGTGTAAATCGCAAACATCGTAAAAACACTTCTTACGCACGTTTTTCCGGTCTGCGCGACCCACGGAGCAGCCGCAACGAGAGGCGCAATGGATACAAAGTTAGACAGCGCCGATTTTCTAAGTATATCGGCTCTGACGTACTCTTTTGTGAGTAGCGGGTCTTGGCCGCCCTGTTTTTTGCTGTTCTGCTTTTTGGGCACCCTCCAAACAGTGCAGGGTGGACGCCGCCCAGTCTCTTCCGTGCAGCTTCTGCGTGCATATCTGCTCGTCTGAAATACCTTGTAGCTCCTTCATAGCGATACAGGATCTGTTTTAAATATGCCTCTTCTAAAAGACGTTAGAATATTTTGGAAGGGAGGTGACAGCGGACAGGTTGCGATACGAGTATTTGATGTGTTTCTGTAGATTGACAGTATTGAGATGACCATATCATAGTTATGGGTTATTCAGATAAATATGTCATAGTTATGGGTTACTCAGATGAATATGCCATGGTTAACAAGTTATTCAGTTAAATACACCCTACTGTCAACACACACACCAATACCCCATCACAACACATAAACGCCCTACTGACAGCACCTCGACGTTTATTTATTCAAAGCAAATATCGCGGAAACCGAACTAACAAGATACTCTCTTTCCTCCTCCTCTAGCACCCCCTGCGACCCCGGAAGAGCGCTGTGGGTGTCCATCTGTATTATTCCCGAATAAAACGGCACAGACAGCGCCATTCCCATCTGCTTATCAAAGCTCGTGTAAAGAGACTCCACCACCCCGTAATTTGGATTAGACGTAGACACGATGAGCAGGTCTGTCTCCTCAATGTTGCCGTACACCTCCTCCACAGGCAGCTCTAAAACGCATTTTCTCACATCCTTCACGAGCTTATCATAGTCCAAAAACGGCAAAATAGCTACCCCCTGCCACGACTGCGACTTTCCAAACATGTCGATCTCCACCTTCTCCGGATAGTTCTCAGCAGACTCTTCGAATATCCGATGCAGCCCCTTTGGAACGCTTTTCGAAGATCTTGGAGGCAGCACCGCCATAATCTGCTCCAACGGTCTTTTTGGCTGGTCTTTCTCAAACGACAGAAAAGACCCCGGAATTTCCCTCAGTGCGCCCGCGATATCCTTCGCTAGCGGCGCAAAGTGCTGCGGATAGTACCACCCCCACGACGGACACCCTTTGTTGTAGTAGTGAAGCACCCACGCGAGCCCCCGCACGTACTCAAAACAGACGTTCTTGAGCTCTTCCGGGGAGGTTATTCCGAGCTTATCTGCGTAGTACTTCGTTTTTCCGATCTCTTCGTACAGCTTCGTGTTAACGTCCTCTTCTCTCGGGGTTTCTCCTTTTCTCCTGGTGAATGTCACGTACGAGTTTAATTTAGCCCTCAGAAGCGCGTTTTCTCTGCTTCCGATCTCGTCCATCAGGTGCACAAGCTCCTGGATGCAAATTTTTCCATTATCGGTTAGATATTTTTTTCTGCTGATCAGAACGTTGATATAAGACGCGGTGATTGTTTCGATCGCGCTGACCCTGATCTCCATCGAGGGAATTGAAGGAAGAAAGTCGTTACCCACAAAAAAACAGATAAACACCCAGTCGTCCACCATCCTTTCGAAATCCGCGCCCAGCGAAACGGCCTGTTTGAAATCCTCCTGCAGATGCTCCCTCAGCACGCCTATGTCCAAATAGATATGCGGCGGAAATTCCAGCGGAACGCAGTTTCCCGCAGAGTGTCCTTCCGCATTGCACTGTTTGCAGAACGATCTTTCCTGCTGCTCGACCCAAAACACGTCCTCTCTAAGTATCCTGAAAGATCTTTCGTGTGTTGCAAGACTCAGGAAGATCAAATCTGCATCGAGCCCGCATATCGCGTGGTTTATTCCTCTGCCCTTTACAGCCCGAATGAAGTCGTAGATCTTGTGCTCTCCCTCGCCTGGCACGCTATGTCCGCTGTATATCACGGCAAGCCCGTCCCAAACATCCGTTTTCTGCGCGATTCTGCTCTCCACGTATTTCATAAGCGAGCTGTGTAGACGCCGCATAAAAGGGGTTCCAGGCGTGATGCAGTTAGGATCAAACTTCTTTTCCACGTCTACTTCCTTCCTCACCGCTTCGCTTGCCGAGTCGTCCCCCGATTTGAATCTTCTTTCTCTTTGCTGGTTCATTTTAGCGCGCGGTGCCACCCCGTCCACTGCGATGTACACAAGATGTTTTGGCCTAGATATACTAACGAGGTGGTCCACCGCCTTGAATATTTCTCTGAACATTTCTGCTTCTGTTTTTGGCTCTGGCTTTTTCGCAGGATGGCAGCACGGATGAATAACTCCGTTGAGATCTATGTAAAGATTGTCGATAGGCTCGTTTCTCACGGGATATATGCACCGCTTGTACCTGTTAGCTAACCATCTGAAGAGTGAAGGAACACCCATACTTTTATTCAGAAAAAAATTCACTTAAATGAAAAGTGCTGAGAGTGAACTGTTTATCCGAGTAGCTTCCGTAAGTGCATAGACACACGTTGAGAAAGAGTGGGCTGGGGGGGATGTGGTGGGGTGTATTATGAGTTGGTAAGTATGAGGTGAGAAGGATGTGGTGGAGAGTATGAGTTGGGGAATATGTATGGTGATAGGTATAGGTCAATAAGTATGTCTGGTAATTATGTCTGGTGATTATTGGTGATAAGTATAGTTCGATAAGTACCATACCAATTCCATATACACATTATCGTACAATCAACGTATGCCATCTTACTATCCCATCTGCATTACTCATACTACCCTACACAACCTACCTTACCTTATCCACACCTACAAAACCCACCCCATACCAGCATATCTAGGTGAAACAGCAAAATTTTCAAACCCATAATAACACATACAGAGCGAAGAAAACACCCAATTAGAAAATGCGACGTGTTTGTTTATGTTTGCAGCGTATAAGTACCAGAAACACTGAAAATTCTGCATGGTTAAAATAGAGTTTTTCCTAAAGGCAAGGAGCAAAAGAGAGGCCGTAAGAAGGTTTTACGAGTCTCTTGGGCTTTCTTCGCAGTCCCAGAGGGGATATCTTCGAATCAAAAGCACTAATCAAACAAAAATTGTCTCGGTAGCACAGACAAGAATATGCCTTAGCGCGCAAAACCACAAAGAGATACTCGAAAAACACCAAGACCTCCTTTACGACCTGGAAACAGAGCGTCTCGAAGAGGACGTTGAGACAGACCACGCGCACAGGTCGCACCACATCCCTTTTAAAATCAAAATCACAGACCCAATTGGAAATTCTGTCTGCATCACCCCTGCACTAGAGCCAAAAACGGTTGGAATACTCACAAGCGGAGGAGACGCGCCCGGAATGAACTCAGCGATATGGGCGATGGTAAAAGCAGCGCAGAAGAACGGCGCAAAAACCCTCGGCATTTTCAACGGGTACGAAGGGCTTATCAAAGAGGAGATTCGAGAAATCACCGAAGAAGAAGCCGCATCGCACATGCACGAGGGAGGAACGTTCCTCCGATCCGCCAGATCCGCAGCGTTCACCACCCCCGAAGGGCTCGCGCAGGCTATAGCAACGATCAAGCAGAAAAAAATAGACGCGATTGTTGTGATTGGAGGAGACGGGTCGATGAAAGGCGCAGGGTATCTCTCAAAGGCGTATCCGGAGCTTTCCGTTGTTTTTATTCCGGGATCTATTGATAACGACATTCCCAACACAGAGTCACTCGGTGCGGCAACTGCGCTCCACCGAATCATCGAAGCTGTGGACTGCATCGAGTCAACGATGACTTCGCACCGAAGAGGGTTCGTTCTCGAAGTGATGGGACGGGACTGCGGGTGGCTTGGGCTCTCTGCAGCATTTGCCACAGATGCGTCGTACGTCTTTGTGCCAGAATACGCGCAGGACGCCGGATGGAAAGAGACATTCCAAAAAACCGTTAGAAAAAGAGATAAAAAATGCACATACGCAATACTCTCCGAAGGAGCAAGGCATATCAGCGGAGAAAAGCTCAAGGCAGACGAGATATGCGAGGCTCTTCAGGAGATAGGGATAGACTCGAGAAAAGTCGTTCTGGGACACACGCAGAGAGGAGGCGCGCCGTGTGCAGCCGACAGGCTAATTGCGCCAACACTGGGCGTGGCAGCAGCTGAGGTGGCGCTGAGCAAGCCGGGGGCGTACGCTATCTTCATCAACACAACCGAAAAGGTTCTGAACCTGCACACCTGCATAGAGCAGCTGGAGAGCCTCCGCAGATCCCCGATGGACGTAGCGAAGCTGCGGGGAAAAGAGTTCGTGGAGATGTACAACGCGATGAAAATGGTGGAGATAAAAGAGGCGGAGGAGACGTACTGCGTGGCGGCTGTTGGGGCACTAGGTGCAGGATCCGACACTCTTATTTCGAACCTGAAAAAGTACGGGGACTATCTCGGTAAAAAAATCGAAAATATTACCGAAAACGGATATTTCCAAAAAAGGAACTTAAAAACAAAACCGACCGAAGCGGAGCTTTTATCTATGAAGGCGTACCTCGCCTCTAGGTCGTGCACCTCTTTGGTTCTGATAGGCGGGCTGGACGCCCTGAACGAAGCAAAAAGACTTTCGCAAACGGTTAAGAGCGTGTACGTTCTCCCGTGCACGGTGACAAACAACATACCGGGCACCTCGTCTAGCATCGGCTCGGACACCGCCCTCGACACGATCACAGCCCTCTGCGACAACCTGAAAATAGGAGCGAGCAGAAATGTCGCGTATATTGTAGAGGTGCACGGAAGCGCGTGCGGGTACCTAAGTATTGCCACGGCGCTAGCGACTGGAGCGCTCGACTGCTACTTTCCCGAAGAGACAAAGGTGCTCAAAAGACTATCAAGAAGCGTTCGCGCTCTCGATAAGTATTTCAAGAGATACGCGCTTCCCCAGCTGATCATACGGGGAAACGGAGCAATGAAAGGGGTGTGCATTGAAACAGCCGCGAGAATACTTGAAGAGGACGGAAATGGCGCGTACATAGTGAGGCAGTGCTGTTTAGGACACGTTCAAAAGGGGAACAGGCCCACCGCAGTAGATCGAACAAGAGCGGCGCAAATGGCGCTGTACTTGATGAAATCAGCGCCAAAGGGAAGCTACGTAGTTGGAGTGCACAACTGGACGCCAAAAGCGCTTTCCATCGACGAGGCATTTCTCGAACTGAACGAGGAAAAGAGAAGGCTCAAAAAAGCAACCTGGCTAGAGATGGCGCGGACCTACAGAGTTCTAAATTGATGTACAGAAGATATCTCGATGGGTCAGTGCAGGGATGAGAATAAGTGAGAGGCGGTAGAGGACGGTCCGATATTGGCGGTGCTAAGTTCAGAGGGCATGTAGAGGGCATATAGATGGTACAACTTGTAAGTGCAGGGGTATCTTCTCAGCTCTATCTTTTCTGTCTTCTCAATAAACCATATCCAGTACAACGGTGTTTTTGCAGAACATGGTAGTTATGTGAATAATTTGCAGACATGCGGTATTCATTTAAATAACCCATACTAACTTCATTACACTCAGCCTAACTACTCACCATAACTACTCCCCCTATCCTCCATCACCAATCCACCACCACCCCATCCTAACTGCCCCTAAATTTCTTTCCCGCTAAAACTCTAATTACTAGAGCAATACCCCGGTTTTTTCTATTTAATCCGAAATTTTTTTAATACCATGGCAGAACAGTCTAAGAAGAAAACGAACCAAACAAACAGCGCAAGCGAAGTCTCATCCGGAACAGAGAAGCAAAAAAACGAAAAGATTTCAAAGTCATCAAAGACAAAGATAAAGAAGATAAAGGGAGAAAACGAGCCAAAAAAGCCTCTAACAGCGTTCTTCCTATTCCTGAAGGACGAAAGAGAAAAGATGGCGCCGGGAATCAAGATCGACGAGCAGACGCGAATTCTCAAAAACAAGTGGGAACAGCTAGACATATCGAAAAAAGACTATTATAAGGAGCAGTACACCAAGAACCAGGCCAAATACAAAGAAGAAATGGAAAAATACATGAAAACAGACGAGTACAAGAGCGTAGCCGAAGAGAACGTTAACATGAAGAAGATGAAGGGAGGAAAGAACGGAAAACCAAAAATAGTGAGAAAGCCCTCGGGGTACAATATTTTTGTGAAGGAAGAGCGCGCAAAAATATCGCAGAACAAGAACGAAGAGGAGCCGCAGGGGTTCAAGGAGATCACGCAGCTCATTTCGAAAAAATGGAGAGGACTTACGGACTCAGAGAAGAACGAGTACAACAAAAAAGCAAAAGACATGAACGATGACGAAGAGAGCGTGTCCGAGAACAGAGAGCCATAGGAATAATAATAAAAAGACATTTTATTTGGAAAAAGAAACGATCCTACAGGGATTCGAACCCCGAATCTTCGGTTCCGTAGACCGATGCCATAGCCATTAGGCCATAGGATCGCTTTTTTCTTCGCATCGAACATGTCACTTATTTATCTCAGACGGGAGTAGTAGGAGGATGTGATGGTTGGACGTGGTTTAACAGAGGGGTACCGAATAGGGCACTACAATGAAATAATAGATGGGCGTACTAGCGTGGTTTATTAATCATGTGAAGGGTATGTCCCACTGGTCTATGTCACTCGTCTATCCTACTCATCTATCCTACTGCTTATCCTCGCCTACTCTCCAAACCTACCCCCTGCTGGTCTCTTTTTCTTGTTGAATTTTCTGTTCTCTGCCTCTTTTTCTCTTTTCTGGCGGAGCTCCAGCACCTTCTTAACGGACCTCGTTGCGCCTTCTGATCTTTTGGTCTTTTCGGTCTTTTCCTCTTCCGAAGAGGGTCCCCGTTTCAGCAGGTGCCCTTTTGCTAGTCTTTCTCTGTTGTCTTTCTTCCACTCTGTGAATAGCTGTCCGGACGGCTTTCTCAGTCTTCTTACTCTCTCTTTTATCTCCTGCGTTTTATCTACCGGTTTTTCCGTTACTCCGTTAAAAGTTGCTGATTTGATGTTCTCGTACGGTATAAACATCTGGTCCTTGAACTTATCCAGGTCCACGCGTACAATTTCGCGCTTCTCTTTTCTTCTTCTCTTTTCTGATGTTTTTCCGCTGTTTTCCGTTAAATACGCGCTTGTCATCGGGTTGTACCGCGACTTGTACCTCCTGACCTGTCCGATCATCGCGTTCGCGTCTTTTCCGAAGTATCGGTGGAGCTGCACCTCTTTTGGATCGATCGAAGTTACCACCCAGTGATCCTCTATCTTTTCCGGGGGGTTTGTTCGCGCGTACTTCTCGTACGACCCGGAGTATCCCGCGTCCTCTGAATCTAACGCGCCTCTTGCAGGCTCCTCCGAGTTCGCGTAGAAATCTCGCGGCACGTTCCCAAGCCCTAAGTACGAACACGTCCTGTGCCCGTCCCCGCATCCGCACTCGCTCTGCCGGAAACAGATTCTCGTGACTCTTGTGCTGTCCCTCGGCCTCTCCGAGTGTATGTGGTTCAAAAACGCAAGGTACGTTGGAATGTCGGATTTTCTGATAAATGAGAATAAAACGGCTTTTTCGCTTTTACCCCTGTTCATTCTTCCGACCCTGTGGACCGACGTGCTTCTGTTCGCAGAGTAGTCGTATTCGATCATGGTGGTGACTCCGCGTATGTCGAGACCCCTGCATCCCACGTCTGTTGACAGGAGCAGGTTCGCCTCCCCTTTCTTGAACTCTTTTAGGACGATGTCTCGCGACTCTTCGGACTCCGCTGAGCTGAGCACCCCGTGTCTTATTCCGAGCCTCCTCAGCGCCTCGGATAGCACAATGCATCTTTTGCACGTGCTAACGAACACGAGCACTTTTCTGTGCTCTGGCCTTTTCAAAAGAGATAGCAGCATCGGAAGCTTTGCGTTTTCCTGCAGGAGCAGATTGTTGATCGTTAGTCTTCCCTCTTCCAGGTGGTCTGAGACTCCGCCGAATATTTCCACTAGCTCCATGTTTTTTCTGTCGAGCAGCGTTCTGATCTGCGTATTTCCTTTGTTGTGGGTGGCGCTGAAGAGCGCGTACTGCGGAGATGACTCTTTCAGGTGCTCGATGATTCTTTCTAGCGAGAGGGAAAGGCTCTTGTCTTCGAATATTCTGTCCATCTCGTCTATCACAACGATATCTGGTTTTGCGATTTTTTCGAAAAGCTGCTCGTTTGTGATGCTGACTTCCTTTTTCGTGTTTTTTTCTTCTACTTTTAGAAATATCGGCTTGTGCTTATCTGCTGAGACTATTTCGTTCAGAAGGTGCTCGAGTCTTCCGGGGGTGCATATTGCAACTTCGAAGTGTCCGACGACAAGGTAGTTGAACGAGTGCGCAACGGTGTTCATGCCCGAGAAGACCGCCGGGTGCACGCCTTTTCTGCTCAGCTCCTCGAAGACCTCTGCTACCTGCGTGGCGAGCTCGTACGTTGGGACGATCACTATCGCCTTCGCTCTTGTGTATATGTTTTTTTCGCTTTTTTTCTCAAGTAGCTTCATCAATATAGGAATTACGTACGAGTACGTCTTTCCGCTTCCCGTTCTTGACACCGCGATGACGTCTTCTTGTTTTAGCATTTTTGGGATGACTTTTCGCTGGATTGGCGTTGCAATTGGAAATCTGATGTTTGACAGGATCTCGACAGGCACGCCCAGGCCTTTAAATGTCACGACGTCTTTGGGTTTTGGCTCCAAGTGTATTCCAAAATCCATAAAATTTTTGTCAAACGGTCCTAAATCTTGGCGCTGGTCACGATTTACTGCTAGTGCTGGCCATGGCTTGGCAGAAAAGGTGAAGCCTCTGCACTTCAGGTAAGAAAATGTGAGAAGGCACCCCTGCACCTACATCTTTTAATCTGGATACGGGTGGAGTACCTTCACATATTTTACTCGTGATATGAGTCTAACCGGTCATTGAAATGGAAAATATTACGTCTCAGCCGCTGCACACACGTATCTTCATATCAAAGACTAAAAGATATCTATTGTAGGAATTCATCATCTATTGTGAGTATAAATAGGTAAGATTTTTTAAGAGATGTTAGAATTCATCATTTATTAAAACATTTTACCTACTTATACTCACATCTACTTATACTCACATCTACTTATGCTCACACCTACTGAACATTATCCACTTAAACACTTCAAGGTCAACATAACCGTTGTCTCATCTTTATTGCAAATCAGATGTGCCCAGATAATGCACGCGCCATGCGATCTCGTCTTCCCCTTTTTTAATCTGCTTATATTAGGCCTTCTCCAGGCCCGTAGTTTTTTTTCTTCACGAAGGTGTACCCTCCATGGTGGGTGAACTCTTTATAATGGTCCGGATAGTAGGCAACCAGAGGGTTTCCACCGAGCTGCGTAATCCTCCTGGCTACCAGGCGATTTTCCTTGTATTCAAACGTCTCGATGTGTTTTCCCACAAATAGAATTTCAACAACCCTTTTCTGTTCGTCGTATTTGTATACCTCTGTCTCATTGTAAGTGCCGTTTTGGAGAGCCTTGTGTGTTTCAGTAACTCTATTATTATCCGCATATTCGTAGAATATCTTTTTGTCAGCATATTCCTTCTCCGTGCATAATCCGCAGTTGTTGTAGGAAAAAACCCACTTACATTGTCCTAACTCATCCATATGGTTTGCAGTAAAACTTCCGTCCGCGTTGTGCGTATATTGGATGCTTACACCAGCACCCAAAGAATTCATAATACTTCCATATCCGTTGTAGGTGGTTATCAAAAGCGGTGCTCTCGGGGTGTTATAATTCGATGTGTGCTGCTCGCAGTTGCCATTCCCAGCGTACATAAAGACATTTTTAACTCCGTTACGAAACTCCTCGAGGGTGATGTTGCCGTACTTGTCGTATTGAAACATGCCTATACTCTCATCATTTGTGGTTTTTATCGTTCCAAACTGTATGTCTCCGTAGCTCATACCGTAGAAATATCTAAGGCCATCGAGAGGCACGTATCTCTCCACTGGGTTCCCATTCGGGTCGAACGTAGTGGTGCAGATTTGCACTTCGTAAAACTTGGTGTCTTTTGAAGAGACTGTTCCGTCTGGTTGGTAAACATATTCTGTGATGCCTTTCGCAGTCTCTGTTCTGTAGTTCCTTCCCTCTTTGTCGTACATAACAGATTTGTACGGTATGTCTGTTTCGTTGTTTTGCCTGTAGGTCGCTTTAATGGCACCGCTTGGATCGTACTCGTAAGTAATTATTTTACCGTGCTCATCTATTATTTTTGTGATTTTCCCGTATATATCGAATTCCGCCTGCTTGATTACCCTGTTATTCTGATCGGTGCATACTCCAACCCTCCTTCCGTCCTTGTAGTAATAAAAGTTAAGGACTATATCACTTGGAAAGGTGATGCGCAGACAGAGATTGTTGCGATCGAAATCCGCAGAGAGTGTCGCGTCCGTTTTGTAATCGAAGAAATCTTTAATGAAAGAATTCTCTTCATAGTAGTAGGAAAATTCTCCGACATCTGGTACTATTATACTAGAAATTCTGGAGTCTTCCGTATAGTTGACTGTTCTTACTACTCTGTTTTCGCTGTTTATATGCTCTTCAAAAAATATTCCGTTTTTGGCTTGGAGAGTAGCGAATACTTGGTTATTGTTGTTGATTTTCATGCATTCGCCAAACATCGTTCTCTCTCCTCGCCATAATTGATTTTTCTCTTTATCACAGCACCGCACACTTAAGAGACCGTTTTCATTGTACTTGTACACGGAGTAGGTTCTTTCGTAGCGCATTTCCTTGCAGAGTCCGTTAGCGTCTCTTCTGTTGATGTAATTCCAGTATCTCCACGGCATGTCAGTTGTTTTGATGGACGCAGCTGTCGGAAGTAGAATTGCAGCGACAGCAGTGGCATACAGATATCTCCACTTACCAGCTCCAAGCTGCCTGTCCAGCGTTCTTGACTCTGCTTTTATCCGCATCTCTTTTGGAGATATCCCAATTAGGGCAGGAAATTCTGCCAATCTTAGGATAGATAGCAGAGCTACCACGGCAAGTGTGTCCGCACCCTGGTACTGCGCATTTTTCAAGATAGACTTATCCTCTTGTCTTATAAGCAGTTCTGGCACTCCGCAGCTCCCTATCAGAGACAGGGGGTGTAAAAGTGAAAAAAGTAAATAGCACGCTGCTAACAATACCCAATTTACCCCGAGTTGCACTCGCCAAGCCGGTTTAACAGGCCTTGCATCCTTCTCGTCCCTAACATCTGCTTTTTGTTTCTTTGAAACCATAGAATCGCAAAAAATTGAAAAAATATACCTGATTTTTTTTAATTTCCATTTTAGGAAATGTATGCAAATACCGGCTGAGAAGGCAAGTACAGGCTATCTGTTGACCCAAACATCTACCAGCTCTGACAGCAAGCCGTGACCTCCATACCAAAAATTATTCGCTTAAACACCCCACAGCCCACAAATCCTAACACAAGATATTAAAATATAAAGTCTCTTTCACAGACCTCTAACAAAGCTACAGCTTGTATTAGCGATACGTCTTCTACTGTTGGTAGCATATACTAGATATGTTTAAGATATTATGGGTTAGTATTAAAGTATTAAATGCATAACTCTTTAATACGTAGAACAGAAGTAAAAGAGACGACCTCCAGATGAGATGAAAAATAAAAAAAAACTACTTAAAAATCTTCTCTCAAATCCCATACACCACATAGATTAGTAAAATACCTCTCGCAAATCCCCCAAAAATACTAACTTACTAAGAGACTCACCAGTACTGCAAAAATACCTACCCTCCCCTATACCTACAAAAGCTTTTACTTACCCCCTGCCTCCCACTCCATCTGCGTATCATGCGTCGCTCTCTTCATCGCTTGACAGCACCAGTTGCGCTTTCTTCTTTAACTGGCCCACCGGCTCTGTCTCGCCTCCAATATCTCCCGCCTCCTTTTTCTTCTGCCTTTTTTGTGCTTCTCCGCTATTCTCCAAATCACTTTTCTTCGCTGCGCTCTTCTGCACACCCTCTCGCTTATCTTCTTTTCTCTTCCTAGGCTTTCTCGGCGCCTTTGGCTGCTCCTCCTGCTGTTTTCTTCGCGTCTTCTTCTCTTTAGGCTCCGTCAGCTCCATCAGCGCCTTAACGAGCTCGTCTCTGATCTGCGTTAGCTCTGCGCTCTCCTGCGTGTCCTGCCTCTCTGCTGCTGATTTTTCGGCATCGGCAGCGCCGTACACCGCTCCCGCCTCTTTTTTCGCAGCCTCTTCCAGCGCGTGCAGCTCCTTCTGCGCCGCTTTTTTTATCTGCGCGATCTCTTCGGCTTCTTTTTCGTTCTCGTAGTGCTTCTCTATCTCCCCTGCGAGCTTTTCTGTCTTGTACGGCGACTCCGTTCTCGACACGTGTCCCAGCACGTCCAAAAGCGTCCTTTGCGCTAGATACTTCTGCGCCGCCATGCTGTAATTCGATCTTAAATAGAACTGCGCTCTCCTAACGACACTCTCCTCCACTGCCTCGCTGTTTCTGATCGTGTTCTGCACGTGGTTATGCACCACAGAGATGCTGCTGCGCGCCACCTCCCCCGAAGAGAGAATCGCCTTCTGGTACTTCACAAGCGCGCACAGCGACAGAACCCCGATGGTTCGCTCGCACCCGCTCTGCTCTTCTTTTTGCGGCATCTTCTGCAGCACCTGCGAAATTCTCTGCAGCGCGTCCGCAACGCCCGCAGATATCTCCGCTCCCAAACTGATCTTCACGTAGTCCAGGTGCGAAATGCTCTTGTTACCAGCTCCTGGAAGCGCGTTTTCTAGCAGCACCCGGCACTCTGGATAAGCCTGAATAGGCGGCTCTTCTTTTTTCTTCCACGTGTTCAGCTCCTCAAGGTTCTCCTCTATCACTTTTCGGTCTTTTTCCGTTGCAATTGCCAGCGCCTCCACGTACTTCTTCTCTGCGTCTTCTATTTCCCTGTGCGCAAAGTGGATGTTTCCGAGCCTGTTCAGGTATCTTGCGCGCTCTATGTTGATCTTCCACAGCACCCGCGAGTCCTGGAGCTCTAGCGCCTTCTGTATCCAGTGCGAGTCCTCTGCGCTGAACGACGAAAACATATCGTGTCTTCTTTTCGTTAGCTCTACAAAGTCTGCGAGGTGCATTCTTTCGCGTTCCGCTTTCCCCGCGTGTCTTTGCTCCCTTTGCGATAGGGCGTTAATAACCCATGCGAGGTCTAGCGCTGGTAGACTCGAGGTGTATATGTGCGTTAAAATGAGAAATACCGCGATTTTCTCGTCTGTTTTTTCTCCTGTTTTTCTGAAGTTCTTTTTGAGCGTTTCTGCTAGCGCCTGCGCCTCCACGTACCTCTGCTTCTTGCAGAACAGCTCGAGTCTCAGCAGCTCTATTTCAAGTTTCAGCTTTTTGGAGCTGCTTATGAGGTGCAGCACGTACTCTGGCCTATCTGTGTTATCTTTAACAAAGCTCTCCGTTGTGGAGAGAACGGAGCCTGCTTTTTTTCTGGCTGATATTTCTATTTCCTCGGCTATCTTGTCGTGGTGCACGCCTTCTCCGCGTCCCAGAAGCCTATCTGCGTACTTCTTGTAAGTCGTGTCAGGGCGCTCTTCTCCGCTGCTGCACTCTTCATTTGCATCGCGCTCTGCAATTCTGCATAGTTTTGCGTACTTCGCGTCTGTTTCCTTGCCGTCTGTGAAAAAACCACACACAAAAGATAGGAACACCGTTTGCGGCGTTTCTCTCAGCCTTTCCAGTATGCTCTTTGCGTCTTCGTACTTCTTTAGCTCCACGTAGCTTATGACCTTTACAAGCGCTGAGTGCTCGCACGCTCTGTCCAGCTTGTACCCTTCTTTCAGTATTTCCTGCTCGTCCTGCTCTTGCATTAAAAGATACAGCGTTTTAACCGACGGCACCATGTCCGTTATTCGCGCTAGCTCTTTTGCTCTTTTCAGGTGCGTCTCCAGAAACCCTCTGCTGTACCGCACAAGGTTCACCATGATCTCCTGGTTGTTTCTCAGATTTATCTCTTCTTGCGTCGTGGGCGCTATTTCCTTGCATATTTCTTCGTACTCATCCTCTAGCCCCTGCGAGAAGTATTTGCCTGCTATCGCGATCTTAGCTCTTTCTTCTAGCGGGCTCTTCCCAAGTCTTTTGCAAAGCGCATGTATCTCCTTTCCCTTTGGCAGCGTCTGCACTTCGCTCTGCTCTCTAAGCGCTCCCTTTTGGCTGCTCATAATATTTTTTTGAAATTTATCCAGTCCTAAATACCTCTGTCGCGCAAATCACGTAGACGAGTCTTAAGTAGTGCGCGCCCATCCTCTCGGACACAACACCTGGGGATACTTTTCTTGTGAGCTCGAACTCTGCCTTTCTGCACCCGTAGCTGAGCCCGCAGAGAAGAGTGCATTTGAAAATGACGTACAGGACGTCCTCCCGAGAAAAAAAGACCCTTTGAAGAGCGCCCAGCAGACACATTCTAAATACAACCTCTTCCAAAGATCTTTCAAAACTAACGTTTTTTTCTGTTTTAGGAAATATCAAAAAACCCAGAGTATTTCTACCAAACACTGCATCTTGCTCCTTCACCTTGTTCGTATGTCTGCTGGTGGCTGCGATGCTCTTACTATCTGCTATGCTAGTGGCTACGGTGCTCTTGCTATCTTCAATGCTCGTTCTGCTTTTATCACTTTCCCCATCTATCCCACCTCCCACGCCTACCTCGCTTATCCCTTTGCCGCTTCCCACGCCTACCTCGCTTACCCCTTTCACACTTCCCGCACCTTCTGTTTCACAATACGAGGTAATCGATCTAAGAGCCCTTGCGTTAACAGCAACCATGAATATAACCAGGTCCATTTTTGAATAAAGATATATCTGGGTGATAAGAAGATACAGTAGAAATAGCATTGCCAAAAACAGAGCTGATAAGCACCCTCTTAGATACACCCCGCCTGCGGACTTGCTTTCCGTTATGTTTATGTACGAAAAAACAGCGCCCATAAGAGATCCGCCCAGACCAACAACAACGTGCGCCCTTAGCTTCGTTTCTGCCTCGAGCCTTCTGCCCATCGCAAGGCATCCCGCCCCCAGGCTCTCCGTTTTATCTGACTTCATATCGACTCCAATAAAAAGAAATTTATTTATACCTTATTTGGCACCTAGACCCTCCCGATGCTTTTTTGTTTCGGACTCCAAACCGTTTTGGTACTGTCGGATGAACAGGTAGCTAGTTTTAGGTAGTTGTTGGTGTCTATAAGTACAGGATAAACAGGTTGTTAATTGACACTTGATATGTTACGTGCTTGATGTTTTATAGACGAATGATATTCGGTAGACGTCATGTCAAAGAATAACGGATAGTTACTGAAGTTTTTTCACAAAAATATATCATGGTCTGCAAATTATTCACCCAAATACCCTACACTCTATCAATCATCCACCCAAATATCCCATGCTCTACCAGTTATACACCCCAATACCCTACACTCTACAGTTAGCACTAGTCGTGATTTATTAGCCCTTTACACTCTCTAGGTACGCTCGCTCTTACAAATATTCACCCAAATACCCTGCTGGCAGTATAAATACGCGATAAAAATAAACCGCTCTTGAAATGGCACAGAGCTCTCCCCAACTGATACTCTCAGGCTCCTAGAAGCAGTCTAGGAGATCTTTGTGATCCTTTCTATCTTGTCTTTTGGAACCCCGTTTTTGACAAGAATTTCGATCACTCTGAGGTCCTCGGTGGTCTGTACCATCAGGTCTTCTGTCCCGCTGCCGTTTTTGATGAGGCTTGCCCCGCACGCGATGCCCTTCGAGCACTTTTTTGATATTTCCTTCATCTCCGCCTCGCTTACCACGGTGTGCAGGTTTCTGACCATCGTGACCTTTTTGTTGCCAGACACCTTCTTCAGCGAAACAGATATTTTCGTGTCCGGCTTTGGAGGCGCTTCCTTCGCGCTCGCGTTGCACTGCGGGGAGTACGCGCAGTACTCTCTTGGAAACCCGCATTTCTCGCAGTATATATCCATTGTTTGCGTCATGATAAATTTTTGCATGGAGCGCAGTAAAGAGCTAACTTCAAAAAAGTCTTCCGTACTTTTTCTCGACAAGATACAGGAGACTTTGTTCCGAATGCTGGCACTTTTTTACAGCGGCGTGGGAATCATCCAAAGAGACGCGCCAAAACACGGAGGAAGCGCAGACGCAAACGAAGTGTCGCAGCTGGAAGGCAACGTGCAGGAAATAATCGCGCACTTCACCGCGGCCACCGCAGATCTTCTATCAATGGTCAAAGACCTCGAGGAAAACAGCCAGGAAGAAGAAGAGATCGGCGACCTGATAAGAATAACAAGAGAGCTGGACGCTGTGCTGGAAGAGAAGATCAAACGAGCGGAAGAAGACCTTCCTCTGTTCAAGGAGCACTTTGAAAAACTAGTAGACAGAACAAACGGGATATAGAGCCAGCCGGGGCAGGCGGTATATGGAGGCACGCAGAGTCGTGGCTTGGATGGTTTATTTTCCGCTTCAACGATGTTGTAGACCTCATATCAAAGACTAAAAGATGTTTATTGTGAGTATAGATAGTCCAAATTCTTGCGATAAATGGTGGATTCTTACAAAAATTGATTTACTTAGATACCCATGGTCAGCAGATATTTTACTTCGAGTGCCTATTTCATCGCCCATTTATAACCCAACAGGGGTTCAAGGCGACCTATTTAGCCATCTTCGCATGGCTATATTGGGTTGGTGCTTGTGCTGTTACAGTCTGTATCAGACGGTAGGATTATTTCGAAATTGGCTATTTCTGACTCCGAAAACTCGTCTGACATTTCGACACGGCGGATTGCACTATTTATACCTCTACAATCCGAATTAGGAAATGACAATTTAACCGATTAAGTGCAATTTGAAAATAAAGTGTAGCGTGTAATATGCACTAGGGTGGACCAATATTATGGTGTATTGATAATAGGGTGGATTGACAGTAGGATGTGGGGTGGACTAGTATTATGGTGCAGGGTGGACCAATAATAGGATGTGTTGATAATAGTGTGGAATACTAATAGGATATACTGATAATAGGATATACTGACAATAGATTGTATTGATATTAGGGTGTGGGGTGGTTTACCAATATGGCATAACCTGAATTGACAATATCGTATCACTTGGATCACTACCACACATCACCACATCACCACCACCAATATCACCACATCGCCACCCCTCCTATCCCCCTTTTCTACAAAATTTTTCAAGTGTAGGAAAAGGCCACCGTGATGATCTATTAAAACTTTTATTTTTCTAAAATATTGTAAAAGATGATCAAAACGCGTCTTTCTATGGGCCTTGAAGCGCCTTCTGTCAAATTTTCGCTTGCAAAAAGCGCCATTATCTCATCGCTGCTAATGCTAGCCTGCGTGAGGTATTTGTCGTATCTTTTCTACACTCCCATGCCCATGTCGGACATCAACACAGACGCAGCGCCCTCGCTCTACAAGAAGTGCGTGGTCCTAGTGCTTGACGGGGTCCGCGCAGATACGATTTTCAAAACAGACAAAAACACGAAATACCACAACAATTTTCCGTTTTTGGAAACCGTTAAAAAAGAAAACGTTTTTAAGGCTCTTAGCGAAACAGACTACCCCACGGGCACCGCAATGAGGATCATGTCGACCTTCTCAGGCGTCCAGACCACGCTCTTCGACACGCAAAAGTCGTTCAAGAAGCAGAAGTGCGTGTACGACAGCTTCATCAAACAGGTCCTCAGGAGCAACAAAACCCTCGCGTTCTACGGAGATGAAACGTGGAGGTATCTCTTCCCCGAAATAGCCCCCCACATAAAGTTCGACTACCACGCGTTTGGGCTCGTACCGCTCGACGAAGAAAAAGCGATCATGGACGAAATCCTCATTGGCTTCGGAGAAAAAGACGTTAGCATCGTTCACTTCATCTCGCCAGACTCTTACGGACACGTGTACGGCGTTGACAGCGACGAAGTGCAAAAGTCCCTCGCGATGATGAACGCGTTTATAGAGAATATGTACAACCGAATGGACCCCGACACCTTCCTCGCAGTTATCTCGGACCACGGCGTAAACAACGACGGATCGCACGGGGGAACAAGCTACAACGAAACAGCGTCCATCGCCGTTTTTATCACCAAAGACGGATTCAAGCACAGTCCAAGCGCGCGATCCAACACCAGCACAGCTTCTAATGGCGCAACAGAAAATCAAAACACAACTGATCCGAGCGCAATCGATCCGAAAATACCCGAACCGTCCGCAACCGACCCAAACGTAGCCAGCCAGAACGTAGCAGAGCACAAGACGCAGCAAAGCAACTACGACGTCTACAGATCAACGCTAAGCATAACGGAGCCTTTCGATCTGATCTCGCAGCACGACGTTCTTCCGACACTTTGCGCGCTTCTCGGGATCCCAACGCCGATCAACGCGATAGGACACGTCGTCGAAAAGATCATTCCGCACTCTATGTTCCCAAAACACACAGAAGTCGACATACTGCGAAAAGAGACGCGTCTAAAAACTCTCAGAAGAAGAAGAGATAGGAGAAAAACCGGAAATGGAAATACAACCGAAAAAAAAACAGGAGCCGAGATAAACAAGGAGCTTAGCCTGGAGCTTCACAAGATGCACCGGGAAAACCACGCGAAGGGAATGATCGCGACTTCAATATGGCTCTCAACTCTTCTTGTTTCTTATCTCATCGTATTTAAGGTCAACCCATCTCAGCCGTACAGCATGGTGGTTCTTCTGATCTCATTTTTCTCGATGTTTATGGTTGCGCACTCTGTCTATTCGATTATACACGAGGACGTGCTGTGTATTTTCGCGATACTTGTTCTTATGGCGCTGCGAATCAACAGAGAGAGCCTTCCTTATCAGTTCTATCTGCTTCCGCTCAGTCTTTTGGTTGGGTCGTTCCCTCTTCACTCCGAGGACAGATTCCGTTATGTCAAGTGGATCGGAAAACTGCCAGAAAAATTGGAGGTGCCATCTCTCAAATACTTCGTGTATATGGGGCTAGCGGCGGTTATTCTTAAGTACCTGTTCGAAAAATACGTTCAGAGGAAAGATACCGCGGTTCCTGTCCACTACGTGTACGGCCTCTCCGCATGCGTGAAAATACTCGAAGAAAAGGAAGCCAGCTCGCTGTGGGTTCTTCCTCTGATGGTTTTTGTGCCAGATACTTTACTGTTCGCCGTTTACCCTGCGCTATCGGCTCTTTTTCTGCTGTACTTCTTCAAACCGACCGTTAATTACATCATACATGCGAAGGAGTGCTACGTGTGGAAGGGAAGTCTGCTCTATTTCATTTTGAAGCTGATGTTTTTCGTTACTAACCACAACCACAAGCTGTCGTCTATCAACTGGAAGGCGGCGTTTATCTTCAGCGCAAAGGCAATTCCTGTGTTTTCTCCGATTTTTGTGATAATCGATGTGTTCTATCCGTATATGTACGTTGCGTACTCGATATACGATAAGGAAATAGGCTCTGCTACTATTCTTCTTTTTCTTCAGGGAGCGACCGTAGCTTTGTCCTTCTTTATTAACTTCTGGTTCCTGCATACGTCGCTTCTCTGGTTTATCTTTGCAGGGCGAACTATCTTCGAGTTTATGTTCTTTATGTTCTGTCTAATTCTGCACTGTCTTTTATCGCTGAAGGCGGACCTAATCAATGCGTTAGAAACCAAGACAAAGCTATTATGAAGTATGGGCCATTATAGTCCATCGAAAGAGACTTAAAAATCGAAACACCCGTTGACGTATTTTAATAAACAGTTCGGATGATTATTGTGTCTAACTGGAGTATATTTAAGAGAGGTAGAGATAGGTGGAGATGTGAGGTGGTTGGGTATGCAAGAGGTAGGTGGAGATGCAGGAAGTAGTTGAAGTGTAAAAGGTAATTGGAGTGTAATTTTCGACAGAAATAGCCATTTTCAACGCGCAACTAAATCACCACTTAGACAACTTAACAACCAACGCACAACTAAATCACCACTTACACCACTAATACCCATCGTTTGACCGAATTTTCCAGCGTACACCAGAACCTTCTCACCCCAGAGGGCTGCCTCAGCCGCATCCGGTCTATTTCGGATTTATTTTCGCTGGTTAGAAAATTCTTTGAGTCCGCCATGGAAAAGTCACTTGAAACAATAAGAAGACTTATCAGCGACCGAATACCGTTCAACATCATCACGATCGAAGATGAAAGTCTCGTGCGAAGGCTGTTTGGAATACCGGGCGAAGTGACTTTCAAGACAGCGTACGAGCCAGACACGTTGAATGTTCTGCTGAGAATCACAAAAGAAGACATCAAAAAGCTTCTCAAAGACAGAGAAGGACTAGAAGAAGTCTTGCTAAAACACGAACACAACGTTTTCAGCGAGATAAACGTGCTGTCACAACAGAAAAAGCTTTTTCAGTCATTTGACGACCCAACAAAAACAACGCCTGCGGAATACAAGGCACTGAACGGAGAAACGGGTCTTCCAGGCACTCTACTCCGAGAGAACCTCAAGATGGAAGGAAAAATACCAGCAACGCGTGCTATTCGCATCTCAGGTAAGTACAAAGAAAAACACGAAGAGAAATACAAGCAAGAAATAGAGCCAGAAGACGAAGAATACGAGTCGACCGAAGAAGAGTGAGAGAGTTTCCGTTAAGACAGTGGAGAGGGCTGGTAAGGCATCTTGGCGATTTCAGACTTTTTGTAGACCTCATATTAAAGAGTGAAGATGTTGATTAAAAGATACTCAGATAACTACCATATAGTCTACAGATTCATTCACATAACTAACACACAGTCTACAAATCATTCGCATAACTACCACATAGTGTACAGATCACTCATATAACTACCACACGTCTACAAACTACTAACATAACTACTAAACAGCCCACACAACCACTGAACTGGCAATCCCCCATACCCCGCCACCACATCTTTTCATGGGTACTTTACCGGCTAAAAAACACAGCTGATCTCCAATACATCTCTTGCCTTTATTGTAGCTAGGGTTTTTCCCTTTCTCTGTGTGTCTTTGTACGTGGTTTTTTCGGTATTTCTCAGAATAGCTCTATAAATATTTTTCATTTTTCTCCCCTGTAAATGAGACTTCAAATAGAAAGAGGAAGGGTTGTTGAATTTAAAAGCAGCGAGATGAGCAAAGTGCTTGGAGTTATAATAGACTTTGTTACACAGACGAGCTTTGTTATCCAGCTCGTGTGCGCCGCAACGGGAAAAGCCATGGGAAGAGAAGTGATGAGCCAAAAAAACCTTGTTCTTATGCCAGCTGTAATCGACTTCGACGACTCGGAAACCGTCAGAAGCGAGCACTTCGTCAAATCGATCGAGGAAAAGATAAAAGAGATGGTTGCAGCGAAGCAGAGCTCTGAAGGGTACAGGGAAGCCGTTAGAAAAGAAAAACTGATGGAGATGACAGACTTTGAAAGGTTCCTCTCGGAGACAGAACAGAAGATCAGAGAAAACATACTCAAAGGAAAGGGGTTCTAAGATCCGAGGGAGCTGTTATGGTGCACTGCGATCGGCGTTTCTAGCGGTGAGCATCCTAATAAACACACTTATTCTTCAAACTCGCTCTATTTTAAAACGTGTCTTAGAATTTTAGCGCGATGGTACCACGATAATAGCGAGGCAGCTACGAACGGTCGAGCTTCTGAGGGGCGTTTTTCGGCATTTCAATACCCAGACGAGTGCAGAGCTGTTTGAAAAGAGGTCTGCTGGCTTAATCTAAGCTACGGGCACTTTGTAAGTTGTACGATTGGTGTTTGGGTAAGGTGGATCCATCAAAGCTGTTATGGCTGCACTGATCGTGGCTTGTTAGCTGGGAAGGTTCCTCTGCGCTTACGAACACTATTCGCTTAAATTGTTGACCATGGGGTATCTAAGTGATTCAATTTTTGTAAGAATCCATCATTTATCGTAAGAATTTTGACTATCTATACTCACAATAAACATCTTTTAGTCTTTGATACGAGGTCTACATAAATATCACAGCGGACAACAGCCTGCAGGTGCTTGTGGTCTCTCGGAGGTATTTCTGCACCTGCATAAGCAGCGCTGAGCCCGTTTATTAAAAAGTGCTGCTTAGGTTCCCAGGCCGCACTAACAATAAATAGCAATTAAATTTTATTTAGATGTCGATTGAAAGCGAGTGTGTAGAGGCGATGAGGAGAAACTCTGATGTTTTTTTGTTCTTAGCGCAGAGCTACAAGATATCGGTACTTTCAAGCAACACGGCAACAAAACACATGGACGAGATCATGTCGTTCTTCCTCCTGAAGCTGCTTTCCGAAGGAGACATGAAAAGATTCTGCTTGATAAGGTCCAGCATCGAAAGAATAACCGAAAAAGGAAATTTCCCGCTGGTATCGACACTGGACAAGATATGGAAGGCGAGTCTTCTTGGAGACATACCGCAGATGAAACAGGCGGTGCTCTCTCTCCCGCACATCCACAAACAGACCGGGGAAGAAGCGCTCAGGAAACTCACCACGCACGAAGAGAAGGGAAAGACAGACGAGGCAAAAGAGATCAAGGGAGGGCTGCAGAACGTGATTGAGGCTGCCAGGATGTACTTCCGCGTGTAGTGCGCGCACAAGAGAAAAGAGAAGCTGCTTCGCAAGAGGCGCCTCCGGTCCCGCAGGTGCAGCGGAGTTAACTCGCTATTCAGCGCGTTTAGTGTTGTGTGTAATAATAATCCATGAAACACTGCATCGAATATCTCATGAAACGGAGGTTTTACACATCGCATTAATAGAAGACCGAGCAGAAAATCATGGATGCGCCAGAAAAGGAAAGAAGAGCGGCAATAAAAAGAACGAATAACAAGAAAGTATTTATTCTTGATGAGTTTCTGGGGGTGGTGCCAGACGACTTCTTCACAAAAGAGTCTCTGAGGTTCGGAGGGTGCGATCTAAAAGAAGAAGACGAAGAGCGAGTCTTTCCGTACGAGGAGGAAAAGCTCCTGTCGGCAAAGTCCGAAAAAGACCGTTACGAAATAGATGAAGAGAAAAAAGAAGAAAACATCGTCTACACCGGCGGATGGAAATGTAGAAAGAAAAAGAGAACGGACTCCGGCATGTGGGCGTGTTCCAAAGTACCTGGCATTTCAGAATACGTTCCACGGCCGCTCATGCGCACAAAAAGACACCCTGCAGAGCACCGGACACAGAAGCTATGTCTTGGGGTGATAAAGAAGCAGACGCCCCAGCAGGAGAAAAACACGATAAACTCGATACTTCCGCTCTACCTTAACGCAACAACAAGTTTTGAAGGAGAGGCACAAAAATCCGAGTTCATGAAGATAAGTCGGAACTTTATCGAAAAAGTCGACGGAATAGATTGCGAATCTCTGACGGTGCAGCAGCTGAAGGGAATAATGAAGGAGTTCGGGCTGAACTACACGGGGAAAAAGCACGAACTAATTGCAAGAATAGAACAGACGTACCACAAGATTGTTCAAAAGCAGGAAAAAGAAGGAATTTCCGAGATAGAGCAGTGCGGGTACGCCGTTGAAAAAGAAGCTGAAGATAACCACGGCGAAGAGAGGCCTGGAAGCAACTTTCTTTTCTTCTAATGGCGTAAATAAATAAGAAATAGAATTTTATGCAAGACAGGGCAGCTGAGTTGAAAGGGGCTGTTTTTATTATGGCCTAAAACGGCTCTGGGCGCTATCTAGGGTATTATCTGGTTTGCGTGAACATGGCAATAGATTAGATGTGAATATAACGGGATAACAGTGGAGTATTTGACGGTGTCACGGGATAGAAGTGGGGTAAGTGACGATGTAGCAGGATCAATAACAACTTTTTCAATATGCCCACCTGCCAACATATCTCCCCTGCCAGTATATCCCTCAACATATCTCCCCTGTAAACATCCCCTGCCAATATACATCCCCTATCAACATACCTACCCTATCAACATAACACCCCCTCTCAACATAAGACACTCCTCAACATACAACATCCACTTAGAACCTACTTACATATCTCTTCTCAACAGACGAGTGCTCTTCTGGAATGAGATGCTCGAACAGTTTTTCGAATAATGGAAGAGTCTTGAGCCTTTCCACCGGTCCGAGTATTTTCAAGCTCGTTTGCGCCCGCGTAAGTGCAACGTTCAGTCTCTCTGGCGATTCGAGATTCTTGCTTCCCTCTGCGTTTGCCACGTACGCACAAGTCACCAAAATCACATGTTCCGCTTCACTCCCCTGGAACCTATCTATTGTCTGCGCGCTCTTTCCTAACGCACGCACCGCTCTCACCTGTTCGTTAAAGTAGCAGAGGACCTGCACAGCGCTCGGAGACTTCCTGATGATTTCCGAAACTTCTTCATCCGACTCTGCGTTGACAAAAGATGCCTCCCCTTTTTCATCTCTTCTACACTGCATCTTTCCGCTATAGAACATTTCATTCGCTACGTTCATGATGCACTTTGGCATCCGGTACTGGATAGACAGGCTCTGCAGGCCCCCCTTGTTCTGCATCAAAAGAAGCTCAAAAAGACTTATCTCCATCAGAGGCGTGCGCGCGAGGGGGTGCAGCTGCAGATGGTCTCCAACAAGCACAAGCCGCTCGCAGATAATGGATGGCACAACCGAGTACAAAAAGCTCTGCTGTGTCGCCTCGTCTAAGATGCACACGTCGAACTTCTGTCCCTTATCAAAAATAGGGTCGCTGAAATACGCTCTTGTCGTTGAAAAAACGACGTTAAAAGACGCTAGCTCTTTTTCTATATCTTCTGCTTTTGTAACGAGAGTTTCTACGGCTGTTTCTCTTGTCGTGTACGTTTTGATCCCGGGCTCTTCGAGCAGGTGTTTTTCGATATTCCTCAGCGAAAGCCTTGTGTAGCAGCACACCAGTACTCTCTTTCCCAAACTTGCGAGAATCTTCGCCAGCAGCACTATTACCCTCGTTTTTCCTGTTCCTGGCATTCCGTGGATTAGTGTGTAGGGGGTTGACTCTAGCGCTCCGGCAAGCGCAACTTTCTGGTCTTCGTTAAGATTCTCTATTTCTTTGTGGAATTTCTGCGGTATTTCTGTTTTCTGGCGTTTTGGAGCTTCTTTCCACATCTTCTGGACTTTTTCGAACGCCTTGAGAAGCAATAGCGATCCCCGGAATTCCGGCACGAGTTTTATCCCGAGATCTTTTGAGACCCGCACCTCCCTATCGCCCAACACGAGGTCTTCGAATAGCCTCAGCTCCAGCGTGGCGCCTGCGACCACCTGCACCACCGCCCTCGCTATCGAACACCCCGACTTATCGTAAACCGTTAGATAGTCGTCTTTTTGCACCCCTGCAGTGGCTTCTGCGCCGTCGACGCATCGCACCGTTAGGTAGTTCGGGATCCACTTTTCTACCTCTGCCCTGTGCGTTGTCTCCTTTGTTCTCTCCTCCTCTTCGTCGATAGCGTCCCAAAGGCCCTGAAAAAGGACGTTATCAGAAAAGTCCAGATTTTTGAGCCGTTTCAGGTTCTCCTGCCTCAGGCTCTCCTCTGCGTGCGCGCCGCTGCTTTCGAAAGACGCATTCTGTGTTTGCTCTGCCCTTTGCGACGCGCTCTCTATCTCCGATATCTCTGTGCAGGTTTTTTGAAGCATGCAAATTCTGCAGTGCGATATTTCCTTTTTTGGCGGCAGTTTTTTCTCTCTGACCATTTTGTTCCTTCCGATCAGGATGCAGACAACCTCGAAATGGTTCAGCCCTACCTCCTGGTACGTGCTGCCCTTGAGGTGGTACAGCCACTGCGAGAAGTACCCGTTTCTCTCCTTCTGAAGCAGCCCGTACAGAATCACCTGCGAAATATTATCTGGATATATTTTAGCCCCTGTCTTAAGCTCTATCTCTGTTTCCGTTTCTTTTTCCTTCGCTCTCTTTATGATCGTTACGTCCGGCCTCCCTTTCATCTGGAAAGACGTGCTGTACGTTGTAACGCTCTCTTTGCACTTGTCGTATTCTAGTCCGCTAACAAATTTCCGAAAGTTACCGAACTGTTTCATGACTTTTCTGAACAGATCTTCTGTTTTCATCCCTGCCCTGTGCGTTCCAAGCATGTTCCTGCCCAGTATCTTCTTTAACTCGCTTCCTGCGCTGCTCACTGTGCATCCCCTGTTCTTAACGATGTATTCGAACCACTCGTGCGCCACAATTCCAAAAATCTGCTGCTCTGTGTACTTCTTGTTGTACTCCTGAACCATTTCCTGGATTAGTGACTTTCTCAAACACTCGAGCGACTGGATCACGTTCGTTGTTTTGAGCGATCTGTCCGAGTGTATCACCAGGTAGTTCTCAGAGTCCGTCACGTTTCTTGTATCTGCGCTATTTTCAACGCTATCGCAGCAGAAACAGCTCATGACTGTGACGGTGTTTCCGATTCTCGGGAGCGCCTTTCTCCACTGCCCTGTCACTCTCACGAGCTCTCCTCTGCTTCCTCCTATGACGTCGTACCTCGCTGTCTTCTCAACCGAAGTGACCTGGAACGTGGTTCTTTTGCTGTCGCTGTGCGTGTCGACATCGATTTCGCTGAAGATCGGGCTGCTTGGGACTGTTAGATCCTCCCAAAAAGAGGCTTCTGGGCGCTCTTCCCCTATCTCTATTTTGAGCCTTTTTTTAGGGGATGTTTCTGAGCTGTTCCATCCTATAGCCATGAATTTTTTTCGAATGAAAATTTATATGGACATTGCAGGAGAGATTCTGTCGTACCTCGAGATGGAGCTCGAAGGCAAAAGAGTCAACAGAACAAGAGTGGCGCTGCACACCTCGCGTCTTGGAAGACGAGATAAAAAAGCCGTAATTAGCGCTACCAAGAAAATAATTAGAAGCAGAATAGAAGAAGATAGAGGGCTGGTCACCGAGATATATCGCAAGTGGAGAGATCTCGAGCGTGTTCTGATAAGAACGCTTTCATTCCTGAACGTAGAAGAGCGCAACCGAAAAAAAAGAAAAAAACTGCCGATTTCAAAAACAATAGAAAAATCTATCTTGAAAAAAACCCGCCTAAAAAAAGAAGAGGTTTTGCTGTCTGCTGTGGATCTTGCCAAACGGTCTCTAAGAGAAATCGCGTCCAGAACGCTCTCTGGGGCTACGGAGATGTCTACCAGCGTAGCGCACATGGGATGTCCGCCCGAACCTTCCAGCGGCAGCACGCACATACACGTCTCAGCAGGCGAATTCGCAAGCAGGGACGTAAAAGATAAGGAAAAACACGCAAAAAGAAGAAAGATCGGAACAAACCCCGCGCTCTGTGAAGGAAGATCTGAGGAAAAGAAAAACCAGATAGATGGAGATATTTCCAAGAAGAGAAGAGCTGCGCCCCTAGTCAGGTCGGATCTAACAGAGATGTTGAAGATACACGTGAGGCTGTTAGACAAAATAGGAGAGCACGAGAGCTTAAAGAACAAAATAGTCGAAGTCTACTGCGAGCACGCACAGAGAAGCTTGGAAAGTGCTGCTTACGCGAGTGGGCATGTAAAAGGCCAAGATATCGCGATGGATAACACAAGCAGAAAGGTAGTAGAGGAGAGGATCGAAACAATCAGCAAACTGCCGGGAATATTCGTACAGGACAAAGGCATGAGCTCGCGAATAAGAAAAAAGATCAGAGCGTCCGTTTCTGAAATAGTGCTGGACGACCGCGTGCTAAACGGCAGCGACTTTCTGCGCCTGCTCGAAGAAAAAGACGCTAGGTCGTTAGAAAAGCTTTTTCTGCTAGATTTTCCGAAAAAGGAAAGAACTCTCCTGATTAAGAAAGTCAGAGAGGGCGTATGCGCGTACACAGGAAAAAACCCGTACAGAAAAACCGTTGAGATAAAGAGCGCACCCTGGGGCGCCAACACAGAACAGAGCCTGCGCCAGATACTCCGAGAAGAGCTCGTGAAACGTGTGAAAGAAGACCCCGAAAGGCATTCTGGGACGCTGCTCCTCGAGCTCTTCCACCTGCTCACCGGACAGAGCAAGACGAAAGAGGAGATGCAGGCCATCAAGGCGATTTCCAAACACGTATCGGACACGCAGCACTTCAGAGACGCGCTCTGCCTGTTCCTCATGAACGCCGCTATGAAAAGAGTTCCCAAAAAGGAAATAGAGCGATCTATCGCACAAATCAGCCGAAAATGGAAACCAGACACACGAAGACGCATAGAAAAAACAGTCCAGGAGTACACCGCCGAGGAGCCGTTTGATCCAGAAAACGCGCCTTTTCCGCGCGGCGCCGTCTCCCTCGTGCACGTGAGCAGCTTCCGCTGGCCGCAAAGCCTCGAAACACTCGACATTAAACGGCTCCCAGACGAAATCACGAAGCTGAAAAAAGCCGTTACCGCCCAAAAGAGAAAACAAAGAATCAAAATAGACTGGCTGGACAGCTTCTCAACAGTAGACATCGAAATCGGGCACCTCACAGCCACACTCACACTTCCCCAGTACTGGGCAATCTACGCTCTCGAAAACTCCGGCAGCATCACCAAAGAAGACGCAAAAAACGCCCTCCACGCGCACTCCGACCATCTAGACCCCCTGGTTCAAAAAAACATCGTTAAAATAGATAATAGCAGCGGACTAATCGAAAAAGGAGCGTCTTTCAGCGATCCAGAAGCGTGGCGCGAACTGCTCCCGGAGTACAAACACGCCACCGAGCACCCAAATACCGCGTCCAAAAAACACCTCACCTCGATGTTCGTCGACAGCTACATCTCTCGAACGCTCAAGCACCGAAGCACCGCAGATAAGAGCGCGCTGCTGGCAGAGATCGCAAAAATGTGCGAGCTACCAGAAGAGCTCGTTGTAAAAAGATTAGAGGCGCTCGTGTCCAAAGGGCTGATAAAAGAGAACGGAGAGACGCTTCTTTATCTCCCATAAGCTCAAATGCGCTTCGAAATTTCTTTTTATGATTAAAGAGGAGAAGGACGCAAAAATTAGGAAGATCGTGAAAGAGCTTGGATGCACGGAAAACCAGGCGCGAAATGCCCTGGAGCTGGCAAGATACGACGAAGAGCTTGCAAAAGTCATTGTCAAAGAGCACAACGGAGAAAAGAGAACGAGCTACGCCGGAGGAGTCAGCGGGCAGGTCGTGGAAATGCCGAAGTCCGAGTACGCAGACGACTTCAAAAAGCTGATGGAGCACAGCAACAAAAACCAGGAGGAAGCTGCTACCGGGAAAAAAACACTAACGATATACAAAAACGGGCTGCTGATAGACGACCGTTTTGTAAGACTTCCAGAAAAGGAAAGAGACGAGGTGATAAGAAAAATTTCGGAAACCGGCGAAGTGCCAAGCTCGCTGTTCGGAATAAAACAAGGAGATTTAATTGATGTCGAAGTGAATGTCCAGACAGGCGATATGTACAAAGAAGACTACCCTGGAAAGTCCCACTCTGTCCGGACAGCGGTCCCTAAAGAGACCGGCGGTGTGATCGAAATAGGGAGCAACCCCGATGTTGTGTTCAAACTGACAATTAACAAGCAAAACGTAATTGTAAAGCTTGGCGGATGCACAACGTTCCTCCCCTTGAAAGAGCATCTCGAAAAAAACAACATCCCCGGCGTGCTGACACACAACGGAAAAGAGGTCCGGTGGAACGAAGCTCCTTCAAAATACAGTAGGTCGCTGCTCCAGCTGCAGTGAGAATAAACCTATTTCTGAAGTATTCCGTATCTTTTTTGAATCAACTGGATCTTCTCGTCTATTTTCCTCAACTGCTCTTTTGTTGGAAGCTCTCTTCTGATAGTGCTCATCTTGATTTTCTTCACAGCCTCAACGGTTTCCTCCATAAAAAACCCAAGCAGCTCGGACGGCTGGACTGTGAGAGCGGCGAGCGCAACCTCGTGCGGGTTCAGCTCCGTGTACTTGTCGGATAGCATGATGTTTTTCAGATTTTCAACGGACTTTTCCCAATTTAGAATCTTGTCAATTTCCTGTATCTCCTGCGTTTGGACGGAGTCTTCCGTTGCGATTCTGATTCTTTCTCTGTTCTTCATCATCAGAAAGACCCCCAGGAGCCTGAGATGCGGGGACGGGACGTGGAAGTTGAAGTTGAGCGCGTTGCATATTTCTATTTCGTACTGCACTAGAGAGGTTACGTCGATGAAGGTCAGCCGCGACTTCAGTATCTCAGCGGTGACGTATATGTTTTCTACCTTCATTGCGAGAAACACGCACGCTGCTATGAGGTTTCTCATTTCGTACTGGAACACTCTTTTCTGTGTGAACAGCGTCTTGTAGTACACCGTTGAGGTGCTGTGGACCTGAATCGGCGTTTTCAAGTGTTCGCACATGTCGAGCATCTTTACGTGGTAGTACAGCACCATTTCTTCTTCCTCTTCTTTTGTTATGTCCTCGGGCACCATCTCAACCATTCTGTGCGTGCTAAAAACTTTGCTTAAAATCCAGCGGTATTTGTTTCATCGCGTGCAGAGGAGGAAGCTCGCGTTCTCATTGGGGTGTTTTTTGTCTGTTGTCAATATGCCCAATTGCCTTGAGGTATATGGAACAGTTCGCTCCAAACAGCGAGCACTGGCGCAGCTGGGATCAAAAACTGTTTGTTTTTGGGTAATCTAGTCTCTCTTGTTCTTTTTGAAGAAACGGTTATTTTTGTAATAGATAAGATAATTGGGCAGTGTAGTGTGGTGCAGGTGGTGTAGATGGTAGATATAGATTGGTGAGGGTTATTTTAGGAGATAGGTACGGATTAATTGTAGGGTAGTGGAGGGTAGGATAGGAGAGGTGATAAGTATGGCTTAATTGTATTGTAGATAATAGGTACGGCTTAATCTTGCTTTTCTTTTGACATCCTATTCCAGGTAACACCCTATTCTAGATAACATCCTATTCCAGGTAACACCCCATCCTATTGATACTCTAGCTATCCTGCCATCGCTACACCTACGATCTCGCTATTCCCAAAACACACAACAAACAAGATGAGAACGATTATGGCTTCCCTCCTTATGCTCTTCCTGACACATACAGAATGCAGTGAAGGAAAGGCGTGCAGAAGAGTCGAGATATCTACCGAGTTTGTCTTCGAAAAAGGCGCACTCAGAAAAAGTCCCGACATTTCCCTCATCTTCTCCTATTTGCAGCGCATATTCGCTAATTCGCAAATAGACATCGACATGGTAATGCTTCCTCCCAGGCTATTTAACAGAGAAATTCTCGCCCGCTCCGAAACGCACCGAGACGTTCCATCTGACGAAAGCGAAGGAGAACACGAACTCGACGCTATTAGCGAAGAAGCTAGAGCCGTACGGGACGCATCTTCCGTTCCCACCCCATCCACCCCCACCCACCTAATCAAAAGCGATAGCCTCCAGTACGCAGCAGGAGATTTCCCGATACGGAAGCATATTTCCATTTACATCGTAGAAGATAGAGGAAGAGAGAAGTTTTCCGGTGCTTCAAGAAAGTACGGGATATTCCAGATGCGTTCTTCCGTTTTCTGCGCAATCAGACGCACAGACTCTCCTCTCGCTGCGGCAGGAATCATCGGACACGAAATCGCCCACCTTCTCGGCAGCTCGCACGATGGAGACGCCAACGCGTGCTCCAAAGGGTATCTCATGCAGCCCGTCTACGGCAGCACAGCGTCTCTTCTGCGCATGAGCCCGTGCTCTGTCCGCAGCGTAAAAAATACCCTGGCAAAAATAGCATGCGCGAAAAGGAGGTAAAATGGGCGCTTGCATCGCTCGAAGGGTTCTCGTCTCCGAAGGCGCAGCACGAGCAGTACGCCACCCCACCAGAGCTCGCTGTTTCTGCGCTCTCCCTAATAGAAGAACGCTTCGGAGACATAAAGAGAAAAAGAGTCCTCGATCTCGGGTGCGGAACAGGAATGCTGAGCGCAGCGTGTCTTCTCTTTGGCGCAAAGGAAGTTACCGGCGTAGACATCGACAGCGCAGTAGAAGAGATATACGCAAGAAACATGGAGTACGTTTCGGGTCTAGTTGAGAACAGGAGAGAGATCGCCAGCGCGTCCGGAACAGAAGATCGCGAAATCTCCACAGCACCAGAACAGCTGTTCGATGAAAAAACAGGGGCACCTGAAAATGCGAATAGCCGCTCTGCTCCAGCACTTCGCAAGAGCAAGAAAAAGTATGCGTTCTATAAAAGAGATATCGCCAAAGAGGGGGTGGGCGGCCTTCCTCAGTTCGATATTGCGCTTACCAACCCGCCATTTGGCACAAAAAACAACGAAGGAATAGACGTGCTATTTTTGGAAGCAGCTCTTTCGAAATCGAAGGTCGTTTACTCGATGCACAAAACAAGCACAAGGAAGTATTTGCAGAAGAAATACGGAGAGAGAATCGAGGTTATTTCCGAAATGAAGTTTGAAATACCGAAGATGTACAGATTTCACAAGAAAGAGAGCGTGCATGTGGATGTGGATCTTATCAAAGTGCTCAGAGCAGAGCCGTAGCGGGCTCGCAGTTGAAATTGGAGTGCACTGCAGCGCTACGCAAGTGTTATTACCGGTTGGGGTTTTCCGTATCTATAATTGATGCTGCTTACTTGTTGGTAAGGATAAGGACAGGCCGTTCTGACAGCACATCATTACCACCAGTATCATTATCACAAGTATCATTACCACCACTATCACTACTACTATCACTATCATTACTATCACCACCATCATTAACACCACTATCACCACTGACAATCCACCTAACTCATCTAAACCCATTAGCGATTTATTTTTCTGCTATAGAAGAGACATCGGCAAGAAGATCTCCGCTCGCTTTCTTCGGACTGTTCTGTGCGCTGTGATCTTCTTTTTTCTCCTCCAGCGCGGGGCTCTCCTGTGCCTCCTCGGATATAACTTCCAGATCCATTACAAACCCGCTATTAATGTCGTTGTTTTTTGAAAAGGCGTTTTGTATTATAGAATCTAGAAAAATTGTGAACGTATGGGCCTCTTCATTAAAACCTTCTACTTCATTGTTATTTTCTTGTTCTGCAACATAGGCCTCGTTTTGTAGCAGAGGGTTTACAATCGGGCTTATTGTCTCGCTCGAAGTGGGAGTATTATTCCCGTTGCACTCTGCGCACAGTATGTCCTGTAGCATGCAAGCAACAATAATGCATACCATTGCTACGTATTTCGTCTTCGAAAAAAAACCCATAATCATCGCTTCTTGTTGCTATAAATACTTTAGATTTTTAGATTTGATCATCACCCATTCTCATTTGATCCGTCTATCAACAGATCCATTGATGCTATCTGTTTTCTGTGCAGCGTTTATACTGATCGATACTGATTGAGAAGACTTATCTGCCATTTAAATAACTCTGCTCTATCACTACATCAATTGATACTTAACAAAATACTCTTCTAGGCACCCCGATTCTTCTCTGACCTATCGCAACCTCAAGTACCCCAATCCATGACCGGCACTATCTCCATAACACATCATGTTCAGAATGTACGTCACAACTAAGATCTACACTAGATGCAGAATGTACATCACAATTATGATCTACGCTAGGTGCAGAATGTACGTCACTCACACCCTCTCTTAGCTCACCCTTTTCCGTCAAGCCCCTTGTACTTTTTGAATATCTCCTCTACATCCGCTCCTAGCTCCTCTGCCGTATCTGTTCTTGTCTTCCTTAACTCTTCCAGCTCCGTGAATATCTTCAACCCCTCCTGCGCTGTCGCGCTCTTCACGCCAATGCTCTGCGCCGTCCTGTACATTATCGCAAACTCTCGCTCCACCGCGTACACCTGCTTGTACGTCTTCATCTGCGGCAGCTGGTGCAGAACCGTCCTGAAGACCTCTTCCACCCTCTCCTCCAGCACCTCTTTTTCCACCGCGTGCTCGTAGCTCTCCAATATCCTTCCAACCTTCGACGAGTACAGCGACACTTCCGTCTCCTTTGTGATCTTCATTGTTTTGATCTTTATCTGCCTGATCACATCTTCTATTTCCTTTTTCAGGTCTCCATTCGTCTTCCTTGCTATTTCCCGCTCTTTCTCCTCTATTTTCCCCAGCTCCGGCACCCGCGCAAATATGTACTCCCTGAGCCCCGTCTCCGATCTGCGGCACATAAGCTCGAGCGCAAGCTCTCTGTGGATATCTTCTGCGAAGTCTTTCGATGCTACCGATTCTTCCGGCGTGGATATCTGCACGCTCTCTCTTGCCACGCTTATCTCCTCGTTAACGCACTTCAGCACTATCTCGTCCAGCTCGTCTTCTATCTGCTCCACCCCCTGTATCACGCCTCTTGCCTTCCTGAAGAACTCCAGCACCTCTGTTTGCACGTGAAACAGCCTCTCCTTCACGCTTCCCTCTTCCTCCGCTGCTTTTTTGACTCTGTCCTTTGCTCTCTCGTTCTCTCGGTGTATGCACTTGTACGCGCACTGCAGAAGTATCTCAGAACACTCCTTAAGATAGACGCCACACCCCATCGCAAACGTGAACAGGTCTTTCATTTCGCGAATCACCGCCTCTTCTTCCATGTTCGCGAACTCCGGCCTGCTTAAAAGCGACTCTGTTTTTCTCTTTATCATCTCGTCGTACTCCTCTGTGACTGCGTCTATTTTCTGCGGGACGACCTCTGCTATGTCGCGGTCCACTTTGATGAACTCTTTGAATGCGCTCAGCAAACACACCAGCTCGATTTCTGGCGTCTCTTCGTGCACTTCGAGTTTGCAAAGCTTGCCGAGCTCTCTGACCCTTGCTTCGTTCACGTACTTTGTGAAATCTTCTTTTTTGCCTATTTCCTCGTATATGTACTTTCCTGTCCGCACAAGTACCTTGTTTTTCTTTGCGAACTGTCTCGCCTCCTGTGCTATCCCCACCGCCTCTTGCCTCTCCTCCGCTTCTCTGCTGGCTTCGTCTCCCTCTCTGTTCTTTTCCGCATCTTTTTTGCTGCTTTTCCTGTTTCTGGCTCTCGCTACCTCTTCTACGCCTGTCACAAGCTCGCAAATCCACCACTGCACCATCAAGTTCGCGACCGTTTCTAGCTTTACGTGCGTGTGCTGTATCACGCTCCAGAGCTTTGTGTAGAACCTGTGGTCTGCGAAATACTTCGAGATTTTCTCTAGCTTCTTCACCGCGCTTGTCCACTGGTAGATCGCGCGCACCTCTGCCTCTTTCATCGCCTCTCTTTTGTTCAGCATCTTTTCCGTGTCGAGCATCGTTTTGATCGAGACTCTTTTGAGTTCCTCCACTATCTCCTCCATTTTCCGGATCTTTTCGACTCCCTCGATCGCGTCCTCGACCCTTTCTCTTATCTTTCTCGTTTCAAAGATCGCCCGCTTTGCCTCCTTGTACCTCGCAGTGTTTATTTCGATCAGGCTTTCTGCCTCGTCTATTTTTCTGCTGAGTCTTTGCACGCCCTCCATCATCAGCTCCACCTTGTCGATGTCCTTCACTATCTCGAGCCCGTGCTCCTGGAACAGCGCCTCTACTTCTTTGTGTCTTTCGCTGGAAATCGCAGCCTGTATCTCTTTCTCCTGCTTCCTCTGCTCCTTGTCCAGCACGCTTCTCAGATACTCTTTGCTGATTGGCGTCCTCAGCTCCTCTGCTCCGTTTTGCGTGTCACGTTCTGCTTTCATTTATGAATGAAAAAGTTTCAGCTTATCTGGGCAAGTATCCTGTAGAAGCGTCCAGCGCGCGTCTCTCAACTGCTCTCTTTATTTATGTGTCTCTGCGTGCTGGGCGCATATCTCCTGCGTAGCCGTGTGAGTTTTTCTCCTAGGCCGCTTTTTCTCTTCTGTCTCTCCCTCCGGAAGTTAATACCTGCGCTCTCCACCGCAAGCGCCACAAGCTCTCCCGTGCGAGCTCTGTAATAGGGTCTAGAATATGACGCGTCCCTGATAGGCCTTTGCAGTCGCGATGGTTGCAGGCCTGCGAAAAGCTCCCTGGCTCTGCGGCTAAATCTCCCCCTCGGGCTTATTTGAGAAGAACATGGACGCGACGTGCACGAGAATGTAGGAAAGAAGCCCAAAAAGACAAAAAAGAACAAGCACCTCTATGAAAAACGACTGGAGTTTTACTCGCGCTCTCGAGCTCATTGTTGTTCCTTTTTGTTTTCATATTTATCTATCTCTCCAATTCTGTATAGTGCGGTCTATTGGAAATCTGCGGCAGATAAGCGCTAAGAAGAGCCTGCATGCGCTCAGGAGGCGCTATTCCGTGTGCTGTTCCCCTTTGTCTCCTGCATCCGGCCGTCTACCATGACCTTCGCAAACATTCGAGACATTTGGTGCCATTTCTCAAGTTTCCCAGACTGCACCAGGCGTATTTGATTATTCCTTGAATAGGCACCCCGTATCAATCAATGGCTGGGATAGCGACCCTTCCGCTATTTTCACCCGTTGTCGCTGCTATTTCCTGCTCCAACTTGATCCGAAAGCCACCCGTTTCTTTTTGAAAAAAAATACAGGACGTTTTTGGATTTGAGCAGCTCCATAGCAGATTAGCCCCAGGACAGTCCGTTGGCTGTGCGATGGCGAGTTAAAAGCGGGATATTCGGTTGGCTCTGCGATAGCAGGTTATCTGTATCATAAATTACAAAATGTATCACAACATATCAACTCTATTATACCCCATCAACTACACCACCCACACCACAATCCACCATATCCCATCAACTCTATCATACCCCACCAATTACATCACAACCTACCAACTACACCACCCACCCTAACTTACCAGCTCTATATGAGCGCGCCCTCAGAACAACCTTCGGACACACCTGCAGCCAGAGAGCACCACCAAATTAGCCCATGCCCCACCCTGGTGAGAAGAAGACGCGGGCCAATCGCGCCCCAGCACATCCGACATTATATCTCATGCAAACACACCATTCCCCGTCTAAAACACGCGCTTTTTCGAATATGCGCTGCATCTATCCCTATCACATTCCACAGGTTCGTTCTGAAACAGATCATTAAACAACAATATATACTTTGCCTGTCTCCCGACAATGCGTAAAAGAGCCGGGGTTTTCCTTCTACTGCGTATAGTCGCAGCAAGAATAGTCCTCATCGACGACATCTCCGGGATAGAGAGGCACGGGGACATCTCCATCGACAGCACAAGAAACGGGGTCGACCACATCGTCCAGAAAATCAAAAGGATGAAGACCGACGAAGCGCTGCCCTACTCGCAGCCCCTAGTGCAGCCCATCTGGTCCCAGAAGCTGCAGCAAAAAACGCTCTTCCTCCGCCCGCTTCCCACAATCCACAGGGTGCGGCACACCGCGAAGTTCAAGTACATCCTCCCGCCCGCCGCACCGCAGCTGCCGCAGGACTACCCAAGCCCCCTCCCGCAAAGAGACTACACAGCACCCCCCGCGTACCCGCCCTACGCGCTCTCGTCCGAAAGACACGCAGAGATAACGGAAAAGATCCGCGGCGAAAAAAGAAGACAAGAGGAAAAAGAGACGCTGATACTCGAGCTGAACGGAAAAGAAAACGCGCTGAACAACTCGCTTTCCGAAATAGGAAAAGAGCAGGAAACAGTCCGCTACTCGATCAGGCTGATCCGCTCCGAAATAGAAAGCCTCCAGGTCGAGCTGGAAAACCTGAAAACAAAGCTGAAAGACCTTGTAGAGAAGTCAGAGTCGCTCGAGTCGAAAAAATACAGAATAAAAAACACGCTGCAAAGCGTCAGAAAGACGCTCCAAGAGTCCATACAGGCAAAAGAAACACACAAAAGCCGCATCTCCTATCTGAAAAAACAGTACACAAACTTCAACACATTCTACATCGAAGGGAGCCCAAGCAGGTCCGTATCGGGATCAGCGCTGTTTGAAAGATGAAAATAATAAATGCCAGAGAAGGTGTAAAAGAATTTTATTTTTGTTTGACATGAGAGCACAGGACGCAGGGGGCGCAGAAGAGCTTCTGGGGTACCAGATAGAGCTCCACAAAAAGCTCAAAATGGAAAGGATGATAAGAGCCGAAAAAAGACTGAAAGAAAAATACGAGGCAGCAAGACGCACCTTCGGAGCCCTCGGGCTGAACCCAGACAGGGTCCCGTATCCCACAATGGACAGAGAGATCAAAATAAGAAGGGTAGAGGAGGAAGAGATCATAAAGTCCGTGGAAAAAGAACAGAACAACGAGCGGTACATGACAGCAGAGGAGGAGACAAGAAAGATATACGAAGAGATATGCAAGTCGCTAGTGCCCAAAACACACAAGGTGCTGCTGTCCGTTATATCAGCAAAACAGAACCAGCACAGAAAGATCAGCACGGTCTGCCAAAGGGAGTACAAAAGAGCCCTGCTGAAAACGTCGAAAACCAACCCGTTTCTGAAAGGCAAAAGGGTCACAAAAGAGCTGCAGCTCTTTTTCAAGCGGACAGAGAGAACGAACAGGGAGAAGAAAAAGAAGGAGGAGAGAGAAGACTACGACAGGCGGAAAAAAGAAGAAGAAGAGAGGGAAGAGGAAAGACAGGCAAAAAAGCTCGACTTTTTGATAACGCAAACGGAGCTGTTCTCGCACTTCATTCTCGGCAAGAAGCAGAACGTAGAGATGGACGAGCACTCGAAGATAGCGATGGAGGCGGCTGAAAAACACAAAAAAACCCTCAGAGAGTTTGAGAAGCCGGGAAAACAGGAAAAAGAGGCCGGGAGAGACAGAGACACGGAGAGAACGAGCAGAGACGCCGGGGCAGCCGATCTTCCGGTCTACAACAACTCGGTGCTTCCGATATCGGAAAGCGTAAAGGTACCGAAGATTTTGAAATGCGACCTGAAAGAGTACCAGAAAAGAGGGCTCGAATGGCTTGTCAGTCTTTACGACCAGGGGATCAACGGCCTGCTTGCAGACGAAATGGGGCTTGGAAAAACGGTGCAGACGATCTCGTTTTTGGCGCACTTAGCAGAGAGCAAGAAGATGTGGGGCCCCTTCCTTGTGATAACGCCTTCCTCTACGCTCCACAACTGGGAGCAGGAGATAAAGAAGTTTGTTCCGGGGTTCAGGGTGCTCTCGTACTGGGGAACGGTTGCGGACAGAAAAGGGCTCAGGAAAAACTGGCAGCAAAGAAAGCTGCAGAGGGAAGACTCGCCGTTCCACGTGGTGATTACCTCGTACCAGCTTGCGGTAACGGACGAAAAACAGTTCAACAAGATCAAGTGGCAGTACATGGTGCTCGACGAGGCGCAGGCGATAAAAAGCAGCACAAGCACGCGGTGGAAGGTGCTTCTGTCGTTCAAATCGCGAAACAGGCTTCTTCTAACGGGAACGCCCATACAGAACACGCTCCAGGAGCTGTGGGCGCTTCTGCACTTCATTATGCCCACGCTGTTCGATTCCCACGGGGAGTTTTCGGAGTGGTTCAAGATAGAGGACGGAGACAGCGTGACAGAAGCTGCGCGGCTCAGAATGGTGCTGCAGCCGTTTATGCTAAGAAGAGAGAAAAAAGACGTTGCAGACGAGCTGGGAAAAAAGGTCGAAAAAACGATCGTGTGCGGACTCTCGCCAAAGCAGAAGAGGCTGTACGGATGGATCAAGTCGAGGGCGCCGATGGCGTCATTTCTCGAAAGCGCGATCCCGGACAACATCGAAGGGGTGGAGGGCCTGATGAATCTCGTGATGCAGTTCAGGAAGGTGTGCAACCACCCGGACCTGTTCGAGAAAAGAGAAGCAGCTGCAGGGTGGACGGCGCCGGTGCAGGAGATATACGTGCCCCAGGTGGTGGTAGATAAGGTGATAAATAGGAGAAGATGCCTGCCGGACGCTCTTTTAGTGGACGTAGAAGAGATGAGCGGCGCAGGGGAAGAGTGGACCGTTGCGTCTTACAGAAAACCCTCGAATAAGAAGGCGAAAATAGAAGAGATAAGGGATGTGATCGTGGACGCGGACGGAAGAGAAAGCGTCGTGAAAATGGTCGAGGGTGTTGTTGTGCCGAAATGTCTTCCGGCAAGACAGGAGGTGGTTTCGCCGGGATTTATCGCGCCGCCGGAGACTGCGCCCGCAGAGGTTGTCAGAGAAGTGCCGGGGCCCAACATATACGTGCCGTCGATGGAGCGATTTGTGAGCGATAGCGGGAAGCTGTGCGTGCTGGACGCGCTGCTTCCAAAACTGAAAGAAGAGGGGCACAGGGTGCTGATGTATTTCCAGATGACGCGGATGATCGATCTGTTTGAGAACTATTTGACGGTTAGGAACTACTCGTATTTGAGACTGGACGGAAGCAGCAAAATATCAAATAGGAGGGAGCTGGTGAAGGACTGGCAGTCTAACTCGGACAGATTTATCTTCCTTCTAAGTACGCGCGCAGGAGGGCTCGGGATCAATCTGACGGCAGCGGATACTGTGATCTTCTACGACAGCGACTGGAACCCGACGGCAGACCAGCAGGCAATGGATAGGGCGCACAGGCTTGGGCAGACAAAGCAGGTTACGGTGTACAGGCTGATAACAGCCGGCACGATAGAGGAGAGAATAATGGAGAGAGCGGGCGTAAAGGGAGAAATCCAGAGAATGGTGATAAAAACAAGAGACTGAATGTAGATTGGAAGGACCAGAGCGTCCAACAGAACATACTGAGATAGATTTTGGTGCTGGCGAAGGATATTTCGCTTTTCGTGGAGTATTTATAGGATCGGCTTAGGCGCAGAGCTTTAGAGAGCGCAGAATTCTAATAAACCCATGACCACTACTAAGTATGGAGACTTTCTGCGGTAGCTTGGATTGAGATTATGGATTAGCCAAGAAGTCTTCTCACTGGAATATCCTGACAAGGTAGTTTTCAAAGTTCTAAGATAGATATGCGATATAGTTTTGGTATCTCAATCTTTTCAAAATTCTCTATCGATATGGGGATATCTTTTCAGCCGCTTCTTTTCAAAGCTCTGAGATAGATGTGCGATATTCTTTTGCCATGTCAATCTTTTCAAACTTCTCTATCGATATGGGATGATATCTTTTCAACGCCTTATCGGCACCTTTGAAGCGGATTCTGCTGCTGTGTACAAACTACATGAAGTATATCGATGGAAGCGGCTTTCTCTTCTGTTCCTCTGCTTTCTCTATCTCGATGTACTCCAGCGTGCCGCACGAGACCTTCAGCACGCCGGCTCTGTTCATGCATCTGTAGCAGTAGTTGGGAGCGCTCCATATTGTCACAACTTTCCCTCCGAAGTCTTCTCTGTACCCCTCGTCGACCAGCTGATGCGATCGGATGATCCGCGTGAATCCCGTTTCCGAAAAGAACCGGTCGACCTGCGCCTCTCCAAAAAGATACCCAGACCCTCTTGCGCTCTTCTCGTACTCCTTTGCCGCCTCTTTTGGGTCGCTCCACATGATCTCGCTCATAACCCCGTTTAGGTCCACCTCTTCTACTCTGTTGCTGCGGATAAGGCTTCCGAGCGATACCTGCGGCCCGATTCCGCCGTGCACCGCCAAAGTTGTTTCGTCTATCACCGCTGCAAGAGGAAGATAGTCGAACACTTCGCAAAGCGCCTCCCAGACTGCAGACGTTTGGTACGTCCCAACGCACTCTGCGAAAAACCCGTACTCGTACGATAGCCTCCTGGACTCGTGGTTTCCCCTGATCATCCACACCTTTTCTCTGTTTCTTATCTTCATGTGCAGTAGCAGGAGAATGACCTCTAGCGAGTTTACGCCCCTGTCTACGTAGTCGCCGAGAAACAGGTACTGCGCGGAGTGCGGGACTTTCAGAACGTTGAGAAGATCGAAGAACTGCCCGTGGATATCTCCGACCACAAGAACGTCGGAGCTGATTTTCAGCACGGAAGGCTCTTCCGACAGCACCTGGATGCTTTCTTTGCATATTGTGAACAGCTCTTCTATTTCGATCTTCCCAGAGACCAGCTTTCTCAGAAACTCCCTATCTACCAGAGGGGTAACGCCGCGATATTCGTCGTCTATGTGCAAATTCGCGCTGTCTGCCGGCGCCTCTCCCTCTGGCGTGCTTTGCGCCTCCTTCTCTTCTCTTTTTCTCTCCGTGCGGTTCTCGTCTCCAGCGCTGCTCTCGTCCCACTTCTCAAGAGCCATTTTAGAAATTTCCGGAAACAATTACGATAAATAGAAGACACGAAAAAATCTTCATGCAAAGACCGCAGGTAGACCTCTACAAAGTGCTTGGCCTGAACAGAGACGCGAGTCAGGCAGAGATCAAATCAGCGTACAGGAAGCTTGCCAAGAAGTACCACCCGGATATGAACACAAACAAGACGGAAAAAGAAAGAAAAGAGATGGAGGATAAGTTCAAGGAGATAGGCGCTGCGTACGAAGTGCTGTCTGACGAGAAGAAAAAAGAGTTTTACGACAGCACGGGGGGAATATCTCCGGAAGGGTTCGGGGAGAGCAGCGGCATAGACCTAAACGATATATTTGGAGGCGTGTTTGCGCACGGGTTCGGAGGCGGGAACTCGTTCTTCAAGTTTGCAAGCGAAGCGGGGAGGGACCCCTTTAAAAACCCGATGTCGTTTTTCAGCGAGTTTGACGCAGGCAACCACAGCCACTTTAGAAGCCAAACAACGAGAAAAGAGCCCGTGAGAAACGCGATAAAAGAGTACAACATGAACGTCACGCTTGAAGAGATATGCAGGGGAAGCAAAAGACAGCTGAAGATCAATAAGGTGCTGAGAAGCGGGGAGAAAACGGCGCATAATATAGAGGTGGAGATAAAGCCGGGATACAAGCCGGGAACAAAAATAACGTTTGCAAACGCCGGGGACGAGAACTGGGACGGGTCGGGAACAGATCTTGTGGTAATACTGACGCAGACGCCGCACGCATTGTACACGATCTCAGGATCCGACATAGTGTACGAGCTGACGCTCGGAGTGAAGGAGGCGCTCGGGCCAATCAGGAAAAGCATTCCGGGGCTGATGGGGAACACGGTAGAGATAACGGAAAAAACGCTCGGGCCGAACGTTGAAGGAGGCGAGATAGAAGGGGAAGGGCTTCCAGACAGAAAAAGAGGGGAGAGGAGAGGAAAGCTCATCATCAGAACGCGGCTAGTATTCGATCTGACGAAAAAAGAAATGAGCGATATAAAGAAGGTTCTTCTCTAGGTTGCGACACCACGCGATAGAGGGCGTGCTGCCGGGCGCTACTGAAAACGGCTTTTATTGGGGCGCGAATTTAGAGCTGTGTGCTGAAAGCAGATGCAGGCCAGAGACAGTGGCGTGTTTAATAAAGATAATAAGTGTGTAGACCTCATGTCAAAGAGTATGTAGATATCATATCAGAGAGTAAAAGATGCGAGTATAAATGGGTAAAGTTTTCTAGTAAATGATGAATTCTTACAATAATTATGTAGACTACTATCAAAGACTAAAGATGTTTGCTAAAATTTATTCGCTTAAATACCGCACGGCCTGCAAAAAATGTATCCTGTAGGCATTCAAGTGAACAGGTTTTGCTGTGCTGATCACGATCTGTTGAAAAATAAACCCGCGAAGGTACCCTCTTCCAAGAAATATAACAGAGGTTGAGCATGTGGAAATGCGACGTGTTATGAAAGCCTCGAGTACGTTTCGGGCAGGCTCCGCGAAAACATGTGCGGGTTTTAAAAAATGTTCCGTACTTTTTTAAAATATGGTAGAGAACGTTTTTGGATGCAGGTGCGTGAGCTAGCATGAGTTGTTACTGCAGTCGCAGATTGGCGAGTAAAGGGGGTTTGTGGCCGAGTTGGGATTGCTGTGGTGGTATTGGGGTGGTTATGGTCATAGGCTGTTACTGGTCATACTGCGACGATAACGGTCACATTGCTATGGTACAGAAGCACGGTCACTACTGATCATTGGATTGTAGATCTCATATCAGAGACTAAAAGACTTATTAAAAGACATCCGCTTAAATACCCGCTGTCAAAAGGCTCATCAAAACTACACAACCCTCTCGTAAATACGCCATGCAATCAATAAAAACAGTTTGCAGGGTCTGAAAGGCCCAGCTGCCTATGTCTCTTCGCGCCGCCCAGAAAGCATCGCAGCAACCCGGTCTTTAGCATCCAGCGCCAACCTGGAGACTTTTTCCGAGCTGCTAAAACTTCTGCGCGATCCCGGCTTTTTCGCCTCTATTTGAAATGCAACATGAATAATTTTTAATGGTTCGAAATGCCTTGTCAGGCGGAGGCGCAGCCGCATTAGGAGAAGGAGAGGCCAAATCGGGTCAAGGCGCCGCCAAAGCAAGAGAGCCCCCAGTCATATCCAGCGGCGACTTGTTCAACCAGCACGCTAACTCGCTCGACCCAATGCTCGCGTACACGATAAAGAACATGGAAAGACAGAAAACCAGCGCCATGCCCCACAGCAGAAAAACAGAAGAGACCGCGCCCGACACAGAAAACGAAGAAGGCGAAAGCAGCAGCATCTCTTTTGTCGAGTACTCAAAAGAAGTCGAGGGCGCTACGAGCTCCACCGCGCTAGACGCAACAAACTCTTCGCTCGTTCTCCAGAACGCGTCTCCAAAAGAAGTGGAGCAGGTGCACGAAATATCGCTCAGAATCTGCGACATACTCGAAAAGAGCGTCCCCGAAGCAAAAGCTCTGCTGAAAAGAAGACAAAAGATCTTAGAACAGATAATGCAAAGGAAAACGCACGATATTTTGAACACGGACACAGACAGCATCCTACGCTCCATCAGCATCGACAGCTACAAAAAGACGTACCCCGCCAGCGCGCTTAGCGAACACGCACACAACACGCCAGAGTTCGAAGAAGACCTAGAGAGTATGTACAGGATCTCCAACAACAGCGGTAGGTACGCAGCTATCGAGGGGTACGAAGGAAGAGATAGGTATGCAAGCAGTGAGAGATACGAAGGAAGAGATAGGTATGTGATCAGCGGAAGATACGAAAACACAGAGATCAACGGAAACCCTCGCCCCTACCTGGGCCAACACGAAAACAGCGAAGAAAAAGAGATAGACAGACGTACCGAACGCTACGCTCCAGAATCCAGCGCGCGCACCGATAAACAGCGCCCCGAAGGCGAATTGAGGGCGCCCCCGCAGGAAACCCGAAAAAAGCCAAAAACAGAGCCTGCTCGAACAGAGCTCACAAAAGAAGAGCTGCAGGCGTACGCGTGTCTCCGAAAAGTCTTCAAAATGCAAGAGTTCAGACACAACCAGCTAGAGATAGTTCTGGCAGCGCTCCGAGGAGAAAACATATTCGTTCTGATGCCAACCGGCGGAGGAAAGTCCCTCACGTTCCAGCTTCCAGCAATCATCGCCCCGGGAATCACAGTTGTGGTGAGCCCGCTGCTTGCGCTCATCCAGGACCAAATAAAACACCTCGTCGAAAAAGGCGTGCCAGCGATAGGCCTAAGCTCAGCGCTAACGAGATCCGAAAAGAGCCTGTGCTTTAAGGCGCTCAGAGGCTCGCAGCGCGGAGAAAAGAGCGTGCCTTTTGTCAAGCTGGTCTACGTCACGCCGGAAATGCTCGTCTCGAGCGCGGTATTCCGGTCTTTTCTTCACGAGCTTGTCGACAAGAAGAGGCTTTCGCGCTTTGTGATAGACGAGGCGCACTGCGTGTCGCAATGGGGGCACGATTTCCGGCCAGACTACGTGAGGATGTCGTTTCTTAAGAGAGAGTTCCCAGAAACGCCGATAACTGCTCTGACGGCGACAGCAACGCCAACGGTAAAGAAGGACGTTCTCAGCGCGCTGGGAATAAGTGGATGCAAGGTGTTTTCTCAGAGCTTCAACCGGCCGAACATCTCGTACGCGGTTGTTCCCAAGCCACCGAAGCCGCTTCCAGAGCTCGTTAGCTTTGTGCAGGCGAAGTATCCGGAGAGCTCGGGAATCGTGTACTGCCTGACAAAAAAAGAGTGCGAGGAGCTTTCGCACGCGCTTAACACAGTGTACGGGCTCCGGACGGGGTACTACCACGCAGGCCTATCGCCGAAGGAAAGGCTGCGGGTGGCAAACAAGTGGGGCACTTCGGAGATACAGATCGTGGTGGCAACAATCGCCTTCGGAATGGGAATAGATAAGAAAGACGTGAGATTCGTCGTGCACTTCTCGCTCCCTAAGTCGCTGGAGGGGTACTACCAGGAGACAGGGCGCGCCGGAAGAGACCAGCTTGAAGCGGAGTGCATACTGTTCTACTCGTACGGAGACAAGAAGAAGATCGAGTTTATGATAGAGCACGGGGGAGGCGCGCTAGGGACGAAGAACATAGAGGCGCAAAATAGACAGAAGGACCATCTGCGAGAGGTCATTGCGTACTGCGAGAACAACGTGGAGTGCAGGAGGAAGCTGCTTCTCGAGCATTTTGGAGAGGCGTTCGGGGCGGAGTGTAACAAAGGATGCAATAATTGCAAGTCGGGAGGGCGCGTGCTGATGCGGGACTGTCTGAAAGAGGCTCTTGCGGTGCTGAAGGAGGTGTCGCTAACGAAGCTTGCGAAGGAAACGCAGCTGGTAGCAGATGTGGGAAGACAGACGGGGACAAGGAAGGACGTGGTGACGAGAATCGTGCGCTGGCTTGTGGGGCGCGGGTATTTGGAAACGCAGCTGGTAACGGGAAGAGGCGGGTTCTCCTGGAGCTATTTGAAAAGAGGAGCAGGGGTGCCGGAGGAGGTCATGATCGGAATAAGCGAGAAGGAAGGGAAAAGCGCGGAAAGGGGTTCGAGAGAAGAGCACGAGGGAAAACAGAACGGAAAGAAGCGGAAGAGGAGCGCGGTGGGGAAGAGGAAGGACGTGGTCGAGATCCGGAGCAGCAACGAGTACCTGGACGGCCTGGATTTCTGAGTGGGTAACTGGAATGGGTTGCGAGCCTGGCGAACTGCAATAAATACAGTGTAGACCTATTAACTGGAAGATGCTTATTGGGGACGGTATGTGGAGCTTGGCGTATGTATAAGCTGCTTTTTGGAGGTTTATTGGCTGGCATTGGGTCGAGGTGGAGGTCATTTGAGGAGGTGGGTGGTGGGAGCTTTCATTGCCTTAACCTCGGGTGCAATCCTTCACTACAGCATCGAAATGTGGGCCTTAGCCGAGACTGCAACAAAAAAGTTTCGTGCTGCTCGAGTGATCTAAACCCATCAAGCGCTCTTGTATCCTGGTCACAGTAACGTGGCTTTCAAGTATATGCGCCGTGGGCGTTTAAGTGAATAAATTTTGGAAGTGCAGAGGTGGCTTGCGAGGACGGGACCGCCATTAAATGGACTCGTCCGACTAGGTGGTAATTTTCGGGCATAAACACTGGCAGCACAGATTGGGACCATCAACATAGCCCTCCATCCCAGCTCACCAGTACTACGGGTCAGTCTATTGCTAAAGACTTGCCATCGATGGAGCTTTTGTTCTCTGTCGGTGCTGGTTAGGGTTATATTAGGGCTGTATGCTATTAGTAAAGGCTGGCTATGCTTGTTAGTAAAGCCGAGAAAGCGCTCCTGCACTACAATAGACGTCTTCCAGACCTTGATATGAGCTTGCTAGTTCAATAAATCGTGCCACTGCAATCCACCCCATGTCACCGACCCACAGTATCTCGGTGTTGCCTTTTTACTGCTCGCTTCTCTTGCTAGAAATACCCAGAAAGTCTCCGGTACTTTTTTTTGAAAAGGTAGAGAAGGTTTGCGGATTGTGTGAGAGTTGTGTGAAAGCGTTTATTTGACTGGGTTTATGGCAGTGAGGCGCGGAGTCAGTGTGGCAATAGACGCGAATAGGGTAAGCATGCGCACCCAGCTGGTGCTTGCAGCAGGAAAGAGCCGCGGAGCTGCCATAAAGGAGCCTGCTGCATCTACTTGCTGTCCTGCCTCTCTGTCTCTTTTTTAGCGTCTTCTTTGCTTTTCTCCAGCTCGCGTTTTAGCTGCGCCACGAGATCGCACGTATTGAAGTGCTGCATGTCGCCAAACAGAACCTCGATGTTTTGTTTCAAGCGATAGTTCTCTTCCTCCAGACTCTCCGAAGACTTCGCGCTCTCCTGGTGCTTGAAAATAATCTTCGGCGTGAATATCCGGGGGATGCACCCGGGCCGCTCCTTCTTGCATTTTTCTATTTCCAGCGCACTGGTTTTCGAGTACGCGGAAAACAGAGAAGACTTCAGCCCCGATATCGTGACTGTCCCCTTTGTTATGTCGCCTACGAACTTCGCGAGCTGCTCCTGGTTCAGAGTCGAGATAACGTCGAGCAGGTACACGAACTTTTTCTTGCTGATCGCAGAGACGTTTTGCACGAACAGAAGCAACTTGTCAAACTCCTCTTCCGCGATCTTCTGTCCCTCTGGCGAGAAAAACACGCCGTTCAGGTTGGAGCACAGCAGATACATGAACTTGAAGAGCACTGCGACCTCCATCCCCGTTATAAACGATACCCCTGTCAGAACCGCGCAGAGAACTCTGTCAAGGCTGTCTTTTGAAACCTTCCCGCTCTTTGCAAGCATCTGGTAATCTGCGGTTTTTCTAAGGGCGCAAAGAATCGTGCGGATAAGATAGAGCCTTTCTTCTTTTGTCTTCTCCTCTTTTTCCTCTTCTCTGAACGAGCTGTCCACGTGGCTGAACATCTCTTCGATGTCTTTTTCCGGAAATGACTCGTCCTCGTCGGATTTCTGTTCTGGCTCCTTTTGTTCTCCACCGCCTTTCTCTTTGGTCTGTGGCGATATTTCGCTTTCTTTCTCTGCAGCCTCCGCCTCATCTGTCTTTTCCGCGGGTATTCTTCTGTTGAAGCAGTCTAGACACCTTCTTTCGGGCACGCACTTGAGAAACACCGTGTACTCGACTCTTCCGGGCCTCTCTGCTCTTTTGAACCATGTCTTTGTCAGCCCCAGCGACCAGAGAGCGGCTCTCGAGTGGACAGGAGCCTCTTTTGAAATGAGCACATCAACGTACTCTTCCATGCTCGTTATTTCACTGTGTGCAAGCCATAGAATAAGCAGGTCTTTTTCCTTCTCCATTTTGTTTTGTTTTGATTTTCTGTTTATGTCTCTTGTTGTTTGTTTATTATCTCGTGGTACCTTAAGTGGAGTTTTATTTCCTTTTTGGAGGCAGAGGAGTAGAGCATTCCGCAGGTGGGGCAGCTTCCATAGACTTTTCTGCCTAATTTAAGTATCATCTGTTTACTGGTGGCGTTTCTTTTTGTGAGGCCTATTTTGGGTGGGTCAGCCGTGTTCTCTCTTCCCCTACGCTCTTCTGACTCGGGCTCTTCCTGGTCCTTCAAATATCCGTACTCTAGTATGCTTTTTCTGCCTTCCCTGCTGCCTTTACTTATCTCTTTTGGTGTACCCCTTTCTCGTTTGGAAAACGTCTTCATTATTTGTAGACTCATGTGAAAAACTAAAAGATGTGTAGACCGTGGGATGGATATGTGGTTGGGTTGTAGACTGGGATAGTCAAGTGAGTAATTTGCACACTGTGGCATAGTTATGTGACTAATTTGTAGTAGATATCGTCTGATCTTTGATATGAGGCCTACAGGATGTAAGTGCAGGGCGCCTTTTGCTTTATTAAGGAACGCGACCAGTAATAACAAAAGATATCCATATAAACACCAACAGAAAGGGGTATCTTTACCGTGCTGAATAGCTATCCTAACACGGCGCTAGTATAAACAGTTCGCTGACAGCGCTTAGAACGCTCGTAGATAAACCCGTCAACTTGCCGCTTTTTCTGTTTGTTGCTCTTCACCACCTCCATCCTGTAATCTGCTTCGGGGTCTCTACGGTAAACAAGCCCGATAGTTTTATACAGGGGCTGTATCTTCTGGATGAACACGCTTATATTGGGAAGCTCCAGAATACCGCGCAAGTACAGAAAATACGTGGAGGACATTAAAGCGAAGCAGGCTGAAGGGCAGGTGTACGAAAAGAAGGTGGTTGACGAGCTCATCGAAAAATTCCTAGAAATAGTAAAAGACAACGAGTACATAAAAAGCATATACAAGCTTAAGGAGAGCGAGCTATCTGTGATCAAGTCGGAAAAGCTCGACCAAATGGTAAAAGCGCTAGAACATGAAACGGGGATGGCGCAGGCAAGCGTGATAGAGATAGAAAAAACCGTTAAAAAAGAAACACGCTGTGAAGAGGAGACCGGCGCTGAGTATGTTAGTGGAAAGAGCAGAGCCAAGGAAAGCTTGGAAACGCAGCTTCTTCAGATAAAGGAGGAGTTTTCCGAATTGAGGGCGTACACGCTTTCCGTTCTTTTGATTATTTCAGAGCTGGAGGACGCTCTCAACGCAAGGTAGAAAGAGCGAGCGAATTTTAGACCGCCGTCCTGGTCTGTGGATTGCCTTAGGATAATTGCCTTAGGATATTTAGCTAATGCGGCAAAGATCCAAACGGAGCATATGTCGATACAACATGTGCCTCTCAGACTGTCTGAGTTTTATTATGAGTTAGTGCTAGCCAAAGTTTATGTAAGCGCAGGGATACCTTCTCAGCTTTGATAATAAGCCATGACTGGTGCTGAAAGTAACTTATGGGTTAGTGCTAACGGTAAACTATGGCTCATACTGAAGATGTTTACTGTGGAGGTTATATCAAAGGGTAACAGATGCTTGTTAAAAGTTAGTCACATGACTATCCCATGGTGTGCAAGCTATTCACTTAAGTACCTAAGACATGCAATTTATTCACTTGACTATCCCATGGTATGCAAGCTATTCACATTACTACGCAACGGCCTGCAATTTGTTCACTTGGCTATCCCGCGGTCTGTAAAGCATAATCAACGCTATCTCACAGTTTACAACATATTCATATAACTATCCCAAGACCTGCAATTTATTCGCATAAATACACCACGGTCTACAAACTATTCACATAATTACCCAACGGCCTGCAAAAATAAACCTGAGAAGGCTCTCCTACCTACACTACGTTGCTATTTCTTTAAGTATCTCCTGTATTGCCTCGTCCAAAGGCGCGCTGTTCTGCGGGGCCTGCTCCTTCAGGCTGTTTAGATAGACCAGCTGGTTGAACAGGACCTGGTACCTTTCTTCCTGCTCTTGCTGCAGGTACCAGCTGCAAATGGCGTGCTTGATCTGGTATACGATGTTTTTTTTGATCCTGTTCTGTAGGTCTGTGTGAAAGGCTCTATTTTGGAGGTTTTCGCAGCACAGGAGAAGTTCTGAAACCTGCTCGCCGAATTTTCCGGATGAGGAAAGCTTTGAAGATCTTTTCAAAAGCTTGTAGCACTCTTCGAGCTCCTCTATATCCACGCCGCTCTCTGCGCCGCTCTCTTTCTTTTCGGGTTCCACAAGCGCTGCTGCGCACCCGCCACACACGCCCACGCGGTCTACCAGTCTGACGCACACCGTGCATATCCAGATGCCGCACGTTTTGCAATTAACGCCGCAAATGTATATCTCTTTCGAGCACTGCATGCAGGATATGCGGTAAGCGTAGACGCACACGCGTTTTTCTAGGTAGTTAGACACCATGCCGGTTATCGCGCTGGCGAGCCCGCACTCGCTGGCCGAGAAGCCCGCGGACGCGCTGTGTTTTTGCGGGTTTGATCTCTTGTACTCGCAAAATTTGCTCATAACGGCTGTTTTTCTGTGCGAGTCCAGGAGCCTCCGTGCTCTCAGCTCTTCCAGGTACTCTTTGGTCCTGTTTTTCATCGCTTCCCCTCCAGTGGCGCTTAAACGTGTGAAAGTGAACCAATAGAATTTATTCTTCCTTAGTCGGATGCACGTCCTTCAGACTCTCTGAAAGATCCTTTACTTTTTTCGAAGCTTCGCTCTG
>Ga0190275_10000044_pt1 | contig 160676 bp, 150 predicted proteins | sample Popmic550T_FD_133745 | JGI IMG/M metagenome (GOLD analysis project Ga0190275, IMG submission 133745) | Populus adjacent soil microbial communities from riparian zone of Yellowstone River, Montana, USA - 550 T | ecosystem: Environmental > Terrestrial > Soil > Riparian zone > Trees stand... | reverse complement strand
GGGAGAGGAGGGGCCCAAGCGCAGCTTGGGAGGTGAGGGTCTGTACTCCGGACTCAGCAAGACCCTCACCTCCCACCGCTTCGCGGCGGGCCCCTCCTCTCCCGTGAAGGACGGGAGAGGGGCTGGGCGCCTGGCGATCGTCCGCATATCGTCGATCCCGATGGTCGATTCTGCTATGCTCGCCGTCGGTCTCTCCGGGGCAATCATTGAATGAAACGCATCGTCTTCTGCTTCGACGGTACCTGGAACAAGCTGGCCGTCGACACGCCCACCAACGTCGTCCTCACCGCCGCCAGCATCGAACGCGAGGCTCGCGACGGCACCGTCCAGATCATTCATTACGACGAAGGGGTCGGCACCGGCGCCTTGGACAAGGTGACCGGGGGAGTCTTCGGAGCGGGCCTCGTCTCGAACGTTCGCGAGGCCTATCGCTTCCTGATCTTCAATTACGACCCCGGCGACGAGATCTACGTCTTCGGCTTCTCGCGCGGCGCGTTCAGCGCCCGCACCTTCATCGGCTTCGTCCGCCATGTCGGTCCCCTCAGCCGGCTTCACGTCGCTCGGATCGACGAAGCGCTCGGCCTCTACGAGCAGCGCCTCGGGGACGCCGACGGCGCGGGCGAGAGAATGCGCAGGTTCCGCGCCGATTATTCCGCCGAAGTCTGCATCGGTGCCGACGACGATAGCTGGCGGTGCGAAAATGTGCCGGGCTACATCGCGGGCCAGGCGCCGCCGCTTCGAATTCGCTACCTTGGAGCCTGGGATACGGTGGAAGCGCTCGGGGTTCCGGGGATGTTGTGGATCAGCCGCTGGACCAACCGCGGGAACGCGTTCCACGATCCCTCGATCACCGACTTCGTCGAGAGCGTCCGCCACGCCGTCGCGATCGACGAGCGCCGCTCGACCTTTCCAGCCACTCTGTGCGGCGATCTCGACGTCCTCAACGCGGCCAAGGGCAAGACGTCCGACGCGCCCGACGCGCCTTATCAGGAGAAATGGTTTCCGGGAGTCCATGGGTCGGTCGGCGGCGGCGGCGACATTCGCGGCCTTTCGGACGGAGCGCTCGACTGGGTCCTCAAGGGCGCCAAGCTGGCCGGACTCAAGCTCGACATCAAGGAGGGCTCGCGCATCCAGGCCTTCGCTCCCGATCCCTTCGCGCCGCTGGTCAACAGGAGCAGGTTCAAATCCGGCTTCCTCGACCGGCTCAGCCGGGACCGGCCCGGTCCCGGCCAAATCTGGCAGGTCAGCACGGCGGCGATCCGGCGCTGGAAGGCGGACGCCTCGACCCTGCCCGAAAAGAAGCGCTACCGGCCGAAGTCGCTGGCCAGGGTGGCGGCGGAGCTCGACGAGCTGACCCTGCCGGGCCCGGTCGCGGAGTCGACGATGACCACCCACCGAGTCGCCCTGAGCGACACGCTGGGCCGGATCGCCCAGCTTCATTACGGCAAGGCGTCCCTCTGGCCCGACATTTTCGACGCCAATCGCGACCAGATCGACGATCCCGACGAGATATTCATCGGCCAGACGCTTCGAATCCCGCACCCGCCGCCGGAACGATGAGCCTTCCCCGGTTTTCACGCCGGCTTCCCGATCGGCGCCGGCCCGCGTTCTCCTCACTTTCGGTTTCGAAGCGGGGCGCCCCAGCGTAGGAGTGACGGATGAACCTCGATGATCAGCTCCGCCGCTATTTCGGCACCGCCGACCTGGCCGCAGTCGCTCCCGCCGCCCTCGATGCGGGGGTCGAGCGAATAAAGGTCGATCTCGGCCTCGAGAAGGAGAGGGGCAATCGCTTCGCACTCTGGGCTTTGCTTCACATGCTAGGCTCGGCTCCCGACCTCGACGTCGCCTTTCCCAATGAGCGCGATCGGGAGGCGGCACGCAATTTCATGGACCTGGCCGGCCGCGCGGATGGAACATAAGTCAGGTTTTCGCGGTTTCCCGCTGCGGACCGCGAAGGTTTAACCTCCGAAACGGCCCGTGTGACATTTAGACTCCTGCGCTCGCTTCGAACGCGGAAGCGAGGGATAGTGAACGATATAGCGACGAAAGCGGCGACCGGCGTCACCGGACTGGACGACGTCCTCGCGGGCGGGCTGAGGCGCGGCCGGGTCTATCTGCTCGAAGGAAGCCCCGGCACCGGCAAGACCACGATCGCCACGCAATTCCTGATGGAGGGCGCCGCCCGGGGCGAGAGCGGGCTCTACATCACTCTGTCCGAAACCGAGACCGAGCTTCGCGAAAGCGCCGCGTCCCACGGCTGGGACATCGCCGCGCCGAATGAGATTTTCGAGCTGGTGCCGCCCGAGAGCCTGCTCGACGACGAGCAGCAGCAGAGCCTGCTTTATTCCTCCGACCTCGAGCTCGGCGAGACGACGAAGCGGATATTCGAGGTGGTCGAACGGGTCCAACCCATGCGGGTCGTTCTCGACAGCCTCTCCGAAATCCGCTTGCTCGCCCAGAGCTCGCTTCGCTATCGGCGCCAGATCCTGGCGCTGAAGCATTATTTCTCGCACCACGACGCGACCGTCGTGATGCTCGACGACCTCACCACCGAGGTCAACGACAAGACCGTCCACAGCGTCGCTCACGGAGTCATCCGGCTGGAGGAGCTCGCCCCCGAATATGGCGCCGAGCGCCGGCGACTGAGGGTGATCAAATATCGCGGCCAGCGCTACCGCGGCGGTTATCACGATTTCGTCATCGCTACCGGCGGCGTCCGGGTCTACCCCCGCCTCGTCTCGTCGGAGCACAGGAGCAGCTTCAAGCGCGACACGCTCAAGAGCGCTTCGCCCGAGCTCGACGCCCTGCTCGGCGGCGGCATCGAGCGCGGATCGAGCACCCTCGTCCTCGGCCCGGCCGGGACGGGCAAGTCGCTGCTTACCCTGAGCTTCGCGGTCGCGGCGGTCAAACGCGGCGAGAAGGCCGCCTTGTTCATCTTCGACGAAGAGATCGGACTGCTCTTCGAGCGCGCCAAGGGCCTCGGACTCGACCTCCAGGCGCTGGTCGACGAGGGCGGGCTGACCGTCGAGCAGGTCGACGCGGCCGAGCTTGCGCCCGGCCAGTTCGCGCACCGGGTCCGAGCCGCCGTCGAGGAGGACGGGGTCCGGACCATCATCATCGACAGCCTCAACGGCTACCAGGCTTCGATGCCGCAGGAGAAGGCGCTGGTCCTTCACATGCACGAGCTGCTCCAGTTCCTGAACCGCAAGGGGGCGAGCACTTTCCTCACCGTCGCGCAGCATGGCCTGGTCGGCGACATGCGGTCTCCGGTCGACGTCACCTACCTTGCCGATACGGTGATCCTGCTTCGCTATTTCGAGGCGCTCGGCCGGGTCCGAAGGGCCATTTCGGTGATCAAGAAGCGCACGAGCGCCCACGAGGATACGATCCGCGAATATCAGATCGGCGCCCATGGGATCACGCTCGGCGAACCCCTGAACAATTTTCAGGGCGTCCTTCGCGGGGTCCCGGAGCTGATCGGCGACCGCACCCCGGGCCTCGGCGAACCCACTTGAGGGACGAGCTTTCCGAACGGGCGCTGATCCTGGCGCCCATCGGGCGCGACTCGGCCGTGGCGCGCTCCATGCTCGGCGAAGCGAGCATCGGCGGCAATATATGCGCCGACCTCGCCTCCCTGGTCGCCGAGCTCGGTCTCGGCGCCGGTTTCGTCCTCGTCACCGAGGAAGCTTTGATGCGGTCCGATTTGCGCGCCGTCCGATCCTGGATCGACGCCCAGCCCGAATGGTCGGACCTGCCCTTCGTCCTCCTCACCGGCCGCGGCGGCGGGCTCGAGCGCAATCCGGCCGCGGAGCGTTTTCTCGAAGTGCTCGGCAACGTCACCTTCCTCGAGCGGCCCTTCCATCCCACCACCCTGGTCAGCGTCGCCCGCTCCGCCCTGCGCGGCCGGCGCCGTCAATACGAGGCCCGTGCCCGCCTCGAATCGCTCGCCGCGAGCCAGTGCGCCCTCACCCTGGCGAACGAAACCCTGGAGGCGCGGGTCGACGAGCGCACCCGCGGCCATGAATCCGCGCTCGCCCAGCTCCACGAGGCGCAGAAGCTGGAGACGCTCGGGCAGCTGACCGGCGGGGTCGCCCACGATTTCAACAATCTGCTCACACCCATCATCGGCAGCCTCGATCTGCTCCGCCGCCGGGCGCCGCCGGCCGACAAGTCGCACCGCCATATCGACATGGCGCTCCAGGCCGCGAGCCGGGCCGCGACCCTGGTCCAGCGCCTGCTCGCCTTCGCCCGCCGCCAGGATCTCCAGCCGCGCTCGGTCGACATCGTCGCCTTGCTTCGCGGGATGCAGGACCTGATCGGCAAGTCGGTGGGGCCGATGGTCGAGGTCGCGGTCGACTGCCCTGCGGTGCTGCCGCCGGCGCGGATCGATCCCAACCAGCTCGAGCTCGCCATCCTCAACCTCGCGCTCAACGCCCGCGACGCCATGGCCGGCGGCGGCAAGCTGAGCATCTCGGCCGCCGCCGAGCGGGTCGCGCCCGGCCAGCTACTCGCGGCCGGCGAATATCTGCGCGTGGCGATCAGCGACACCGGCGTCGGCATGGACTCGGTGACGCTCGGCCATGCCGTCGAGCCCTTCTTCTCGACCAAGGGCGTCGGCCGGGGCACCGGCCTCGGCCTGTCCATGGTCCACGGCCTGTGCGCCCAGCTTGGCGGTACGCTCTATCTCAAGAGCAAGCCGGGGGAAGGCACGACGGCGGAAATGTGGCTTCCGGCGGCTTCGGAACCGGCCGGTCGGGAGGAGACGGAGCAGGCGCCTTTGGTGGTCGCGACCCGGGCCGCGACCGTCCTGCTGGTCGACGATGAGGATATCGTCAGGCGCGCCACCGCCGATATGCTGGCCGACATCGGCTATACCGTGATCGAGGCCGCGTCCGGAGCGGAGGCGCTTCGGATGGTTCGCGACGGGGCGGCGTACGACGTCGTCATAAGCGACTATCTGATGCCCGGGATGAACGGCGTGGACCTGATCCGCCATTTGCGCGACCTTGCGCCGGCGCTTCCGGCGATGCTGATCAGCGGCTATTCCAACATCGCCGAAGGCTCGGGGTCGGATCTGCCCCGCCTCGCCAAGCCCTTCCGCCAGGCCGATCTCGCGCGAAGCGTCGCTCAACTCCTGGCCGAGCCGGCCGATGGCACGATCAAGTTCCCGGTGGAGCGGACGAGGCGCTGAGAGCCCCGTCCTCCTGGACCACGTCGCTTCGACCCTCGATCTGAAGCGCGTCGCTCTCCTTCTCCTCGAACTCGCCGCCGTCCCCCGCCAGCGCGGCCCTGAGCTGGACGGGATCGACGGCCTTCTCCCACCGCGCAACGACGATGGTGGCGACGGCGTTGCCGATGAAGTTGGTCAGCGACCGGCACTCGCTCATGAACCGGTCGACTCCCAGGATCAGCGCCATCCCCGCCACCGGGACGGTCGGAAGCACCGACAGGGTCGCGGCGAGGACGATGAAGCCCGATCCGGTCACCCCCGCAGCGCCCTTGGAGCTCAGGATCGCGACCGCCATCAACAGCATCTGGTCGCCGAAGCTCAGCGGCGTGTTGGTCGCCTGGGCGATGAACAAGGCGGCGAGCGACATGTAGATGTTGGTGCCGTCGAGGTTGAAGCTGTAGCCCGTCGGGACGACCAGTCCGACGATCGGCTTGGGGCAGCCGGCCCGCTCCAGTTTCTCCATCAGCAAAGGCATCGCGCTCTCGGAGCTCGACGTTCCGAGGACGAGCAGCAGTTCGTCCTTGAGATAGCGGATGAGGGCGAAGATCGAAAAGCCCGCCGCCCGGGCGACCAGCCCGAGCACGACCAGCACGAAGAGGAGCGAGGTCGCGTAGAAGGTGAGGACGAGCTTTCCCAACTCGCGCAGGATGTCGATGCCGAATTCTCCGATGGTATAAGCCATCGCCCCGAACGCCCCGATCGGCGCCGCGTACATCAGGATGTGGACGACCCGAAACATGACCGCCGTCACCACCCGCATCGCTCCGAGCACCCGCTCGCCCCGCTCGCCGAGCAGCGCCAGCGCTATCCCGAACAGGATCGACACGAACAGGACCTGCAATATCTGCCCCGAGGTGAAGGCACTGAAGAAGGTTTCCGGGATGATATTGAGGGCGAAACCCGTGATCGTCTGATCGTGCGCCTTGTCGACATAGGTGGCAACCGAGCCCCGATCGAGCTTGGCGGGATCGGCATTAAACCCGTCCCCGGGCCTGACGACGTTGGCGACGATGAGCCCGACCGCCAGCGCAAGGGTAGAAAAGGTCAGGAAATAGGCCATCGCCTTCGCCCCGACCCGCCCGAACGCCTTCAGATCCGACATCCCCGCGATTCCGGTGACGACGGTCAGGAAGATCACCGGAGTGATGATCATCTTTACCAGCCGGATGAAGGCGTCCCCAAGCGGCTTCAACGAGGCGCCGAAAACGGGGAAGAGCCAGCCGACGAGGATCCCGAGGGCGATAGCGATCAGCACCTGGACATAGAGGCTTTTGTAGAAGGGTCTTGGCTTGGTGACGGTCATCGCGCCTGTTTCCTTGCGGCTCTCACCACCGCCGCATAGCGCGGGTCGAGCGCGATGGCGCGCTCTTCGTCGGCGCGGGCGCGCCTTGCGTCTCCGCGCTCCCGAAGCAGAAGGCTGCGATGGTAATAGCCTCGGGCGGACTGGGGCGCGTAAAGGATCGCCTTGTCGAGATCGGCGCGCGCGCGCGCCGCATCCCCGAGGCGGTGCCGGGCGAGGCCTCGGTTGAGATAGGCGGCGGAGGAGCGCGGGGCGAGCGCGATTGCCCGGTCGAACGCGCCGACCGCTTTGTCGAGCTCGCCCTCCCAGGCCCGCGCAAGCCCTTCGGCCAAATGGGCCGAAGCCCTGCCGGACGCGCCTCTCGCGACGGACGCGACGTCCCGCCGGCAGGCGCTCGGGTCGCGCTTCGGATCGTCGACCGTGCAGGCGTTCCAATCCCCGCGCCGCGCCGCCGCGCCGGTCTGGAAGAATTCCTCGCCGCCGATCGAAGTGATCGGAACCGCCGATTCCAGGTGCGGCCGCGGGATTCGCGATCCCGTGACGACGACCTCGTCGCCCCCGACCGCCGTCACGGGCGTCGAGGAGGGCTCGTTCGCCGGCGGGATTTGAATGCCCGTGACCGCGACTTCCCCGTTGTCGCCGAGCGCGGTTTCGTCGGTCATCGGCGCCGGCGGAGGGGCGACGTCCGCGCGTGCGGCCGGGTCCGCGGCCGCGTCGGCGACCGCGGACGGCGAACCCGGCTCTCCGGATTCGGGCGGGGCGGGATCGCGATGGCTTTGGGTGGAGACCGAAGAGGCGTCGGGATTCCCCGAGCGCATCGCGCCGCCGGGCGGCTCGGCGCGCTTGTCGCGGCCGCCGTCGAGTGTCCGGTCGGGAAGCGACGACCAGGCCAGCGGCAGGGCGATCAGGGCGACCAGGAAGGCGCCGGCAAGCGCGCCCGCCTGGGGGCGGTTGAACCGGGTCCGCCAGGGCGCCGGCCCGGACTCGAACCGTTCCCCCGGTCCGGCCGCCGACGGCTCCTCGCCGCCGTCGAACCGCCGCATCGCCTCCGCGATCGCCGCCTCGCGCCGGGCGGGGGCCGGGAACGGAGGCCGCGGCAGTGCGGCGGCGATGTCGTCGTCGCCGCCCGTCACGGCCGGCCGTCGCCGCCCTCGAGGCGACTCCGTCTACGGCGGCGGCGGGGCGGGAGAGGATTCATTCGGACGGACCTTATATCGAAAGTGCGGGCCGGTCGAACGCACGATCTCCCCCTCCCGCCTTCGCCCTCTCCCGGTCGGCGGGAGAGGGTTCGGGCGGGCCGGTTTCACTGGGTGCCGTGACCCTGGCCGCCCATCGACTTCGCGGCGCCCGCCGTCCGGATCAGCTGGATCAGTTCGGAGCGGTAGCCGAACGGGTCCTCGCCGCGCGCCGCGGAAACGAGGTTAAGGACGTCCTCATAGCCCATCGATCCGACGTGCCGGCCGCCGCGGAGGAGCTCCGCGAATGCGGCGACTCCGGCGGCGAAGCGGGCGTCGCGCGGAGCGTCGGCGAACCGCCGAACCTCGGACGAGCGCGCGATCGGAGTCGAGATGAGCCGGCTGACCGACGATTTCGGGAGCTTGTAGCGGATCTTCACGAAACCGTATTCGCCGCTCGCGATCCGGCTAAGGGCCGGGGCCGGGGCGAGATAGCGCCGGTCGCCGATCAGGCGCGGCCCGCCGACCGGAACGATCTCGTAGAGCGCGGTGACGCTCTGGCCCGATCCGACCTCGCCCGCGTCGACCTTGTCGTTGTCGAAATCCTCGCGGGCGAGCATCCGCGTCTCGTAGCCGATCAGCCGATATTCGGCGACCGCCGCCGGGTTGAACTCGACCTGGATCTTCACGTCCTTGGCGATCGGGAACAGGGTGGAGGTCGCTTCCTCGACGAGGGTCTTCCGGGCTTCGGCGACCGTGTCGATATAAGCGGCGGCGCCGTTTCCGTTCTGAGCGAGCACCTGCATCAGTTCGTCATTGTAATTGCCCATCCCGAAGCCGAGCACCGACAGGAACACGCCCTTGCCGCGCTCGCGCTCGACGAAGCCCTTGAGCGTGTCCGGATCGGTGATCCCGACGTTGAAATCGCCGTCCGTGGCCAGGATGACCCGGTTGACGCCCTTGGGATCGAGATTGCGCTCGGCCAGCGCGTAGGCCTGGCGGATGCCTTCTGCACCGGCGGTGCTGCCGCCCGCGCCGAGCCGGTCGATCGCGGCCCGGATCGTGGCCTTCCGGCTTGCCGGAGTCGGCTCGAGCACGGTTCCGGCGGAGCCGGCATACGCCACGATGGCGACTTTGTCCTCGGGCTTCAGCTGTTCGAGAAGCATGATAAGCGACTGCTGGACGAGGGGCAGCTTGTTGGGCGCGTTCATCGAACCCGACGTGTCGATCAGGAAGACGAGGTTGGCGCGAGGCCGGGTCGCGGCCTGGACGGAATAGCCCTTGATCCCGATCCGAACCAGCTTGCGCCCCGGCGCCCAGGGGCTCGGGAAGACCGAGATGTTGCTGCTGAACGGCTGCTCGGCGCGCCTGGGAGATTCATAACCGTAGGGGAAATAGTTGATCATTTCCTCGGTCCGGACCGCATCCTGCTGCGGCAGGACGTTGCCGGCGAGCGAAGCCCGGACGAACGAATAGGAGGCGGTGTCGACGTCGATCGAGAAGGTCGAGACCGGCGCCTCGGCGGCGACGTTGAAACCATTCTGCACGACCGAGGCGAAGCGGTCGCGGCCGACGTCGACCGGCCGATAGCCTGGCTCCGCAACGTAGGCCGGGGAGACCGGGGCCGGAGAGGCCCGGTGGGCCGTGGTGCCCGTCTGGAAAAACTCTTCGCCTCCGATCGACGTGACCGGAACCGCCGATTCGAGATTGGGCCGCCTGATACGCGTTCCGGTGACGGTGACGGTTTCCCCGCCCGCGACATCGGCTCGGGCGAGGGGAATATCGGCAGGGGCGGGCATCGGCACGACGAGCTCGGTTGGCGCCGCCTCGGCCAGGACGGGCTCGGGCGCGGCGGAATCGGCCGAAGCGGAGGCGCCCTCGGGCGGAGGCGCGCTGTCGAGGCCGGGTCTGGCGCAGGAGGCTAGGAGGGCGGCGACGAGGCCGACGGCGATCGCATTGGGCAGGCGGGGCATGGATTTCTCTCCCTGTGGCAGCGGCTCACATTCGTCCGCATGTCACTGGGACGCGCGCCGGCGGGACATCCTTGGAAGCTGGAAGAAATTTTTTTGAAAAGGCGGATGTTGAAAACAGGCGCGGCGTGACGGAGGATGCGAAGATCGCAGCTCAGCTTCGCTCACCGCTCTCCGCCGCGAGGCGCCGTCTCACCTCGTGCATCCGCCAGGAGACGGTCGATTCCGCCACCCCCAATATCTCGGCCGCCTCGGCATGGCTGAGCTGCTGGCCGGCGACGAGCACGGCCGCGTCCCGAAGGGCGGGTTTCAGACGGGCGATGGCGCTCCTAAGCCAGATCGCGTCGTACAGGTCGCGCCCGTCCGGCGCCCGCGCAAGGCCCGCCAAGACCGCCAGCCGTTCGGTCAGGCCGCGGAACGACCGCCGCCGCCGCGCGAGGTCACGGCAGGCGTTGAAGGTGATCCCGCATAACCAGGTGGTGAATTTCGCCTCTCCCCGGAAGCTGCCGACCTTCTCGACCAACGCGCAGCATACGTCCTGGGCAATGTCGTCGGCGTCGGCCCGCGACCCCGTCAGCTGCCAGGCCAAAGCGTGGATCCGGTCGTAATGGCGCTTCAGAAGCTCGGCGAACGCCGCCCGGTCGCCCGCCGCGGCGGCAAGGACCAGCTCCGAATCCGGATCACCCACCGCTCACCGCCCGCCACGAATTGCGGCAAAGGCGGCGGGGAGCGGGCCGTCACCCGCTACCGGTCGAAGATGCCCCTCCATAGACCGTACCACCGCCCCTCGAGCCCGAACGACGCTGATGCATGATTCGACCGGCCGATGCCATCGACCTCGAGACGGTCGTTCGCGCCTCCCTTTTCGCGCCTCTGCGTGAACCCAGCCTCTGCCGCCGCACGATGGGGGCGACTGCCACTCAGAAGGAAGACTTTCAGCAATCCCCCCTGGTTTTCGGGAATGGGACACCCACTCTCCAAATTTCTCGGAAATTCACGATGTCAAAGAGCCGGGTCGTTCGAACGGGCGAAGAGTCCCACGAAAAATCCTACATTGCGAATCCTATTTGTTCCATTATTGTTCTATTTTTTTGCGTGATTTTGAAAAGCGTCACGCCAGTTGCCAGGCCCAAACGCGCAGCCCGCGCAGCCGCTCCGCAAGTTTGCTCGATCGAAAAAAAGCACATTCGGGACGGGTCCGGCGTCCGCCGTTAATCCCCAAGTCATCTAGAGCGCTGAGGCCCCGCGCCACCTGTTGCTTTAAAATCACGCTGCACTGCAATATCTTGCCAGTGTCTTGCGAACGCACCTTAATCTCCTAATTCGGGTCCACCTGATCGCAGGTAAGCGACAGATGAAAAGGACCTTATTGTAATGAAGAAATTTGCATTGCTGGTGAGCGCTGTGGCCCTGCCGTTTGCCGTTCCCGGCGTCGCTCACGCCCAGGACACCCAGTCCAGCGCGCATCCCTATGTCGGCGTCTCGGTCGGAATGCACGATCTCGGCGTTAACGAGAGCGATATCGACACCGCCGGCTTCGATCTAGACGACAACGCCATCACCTACGGCGGCTATGCCGGAGTCGACTTCGATCTCGGCAAGTCGGCGATCATCGGCGTCGAAGGCAATCTCAGCCTCGGCAACGGCCCGATCGACGCGGAATATGGCGTCGCCGGTCGAATCGGCTTCCGTACCACGGGCGGCTCGGTCATTTTCGCCCGCGCCGGCTATCAGTGGATCAACATCGACGGCTCCGGCCTCATCGGCGTCGATGACAATCTCATCGACGACGACGATCTCGGCGATGCCGGAACGATCGACGATTACCTCGTCGGAGTCGGCGCGGACATCGCGGTCGGCGAGAAGATGGGCCTCCGGGTCGCGGTCGACACCGTCTCGTTCGACACCCTGCGCCCGAGCGTCGGCCTGCACCTGAAGTTCTAAGCTTCGGTCAGCCGACACTTGAAAAATCGAAGCGGCCGGTCACCCGATCGGCCGCTTCTTTTTTTGTCGCCGCGTCCTACGCGGCCGCTACCCCTGACGGTCGAAACCGCCGCGATTACGCCGAGCGGCCGTCGCCGACTAAGGCTGCGTCTCGACGACGGCCAGGAGCGATTTCCTGATTTCGAGGGAAGGCGCCGATAAGTCGACCGTCGCGAACCGCAAGCGGTGACCCTGGATCAAGACCGATTCGTCGACGTGGCGATCCAAGGCCGGATGGAGCAATAACCCCTCGGCGGCGTCGGCTGCCCCATCGCCCCTCCCCGACTGGGAGCGGATGTAGGCATAGAGCTGATAGAGGTGCCCGCTCTTCAGGCCGCTTCGAAACCGTCGCGGCGTGATGATCCCGGTGAACTTGGTGTCGACGACGATCCGTCGTCCCGACTCATGGTCCAGGATCAGGTCGGCCTCCATTCCGGGGAGAAGCGGCGGGAGGCCCGGAGTCGGAGCCTCCGTGTGCCACGTCAGCCTGACATTGTTTCTCACCGTCCAACCGTCCCGGAGGCGGAGCTCGTGCCGATAGAATCCCGCCACGCTCTTCTCGAAAATGCGTCGGAGGAGATGTTCCTGACGCTCGAGCCGCGTTACCGCCGCCCGGCCGGCCTTCTCGCTCGGCAAGACCATGTCCAACGTCAGCTCCGCGACGGAGACCATCAGACGATCGTCCGCCTGATGGCGCGCTATCTGATCCTGCGACATTTCGGTGCGCGACGGGCGGACGGACGACACGCCCGCCTGCGCGAGCGCGCCCGCAAGCTGGCCGCAGGCTCCCGATATCCGGCGATCGGAAATCCGCGCCTGCATCGCTTCGAGGGCGTTACGGACGAGGCGATTGCGCGGCGTATCGTTCACCAGGTCTTCGAAGCGACAAGCGATTCGGCCGCGCTGCCATTCCCCTTTCGACTCCGATCGAAGCCAGTCGATCCGTCCACGCACCCGCGAAAGCGATAGGGCCTGACCCTGATAGCCGCGCGACAAATTGTAGCGCAGTCGACGCTCCACGACGAAGATCAGAAGCCGCGCCAGCAGTTCGGGAAGCTCGGCCGACTCGTCCACTTTCGAATCGAACCGGTCGACGAATCCGGCAAGATCGGCCGCGTATACCAGCAGCATCCACAGATTGCGGACGGGAATGCCCTTGGCGCTGTGCCAAGCGGCCTCCCCGCCGATCGCTTCATCTTCGGCAGCCGACGCCATGGTCAGGCCTAGAACTGCAAATTCGCGACTTGCGCCTCGGCCTGCGCAATATCGTCGTACCAATATTCGAACAACAACGGGCCGATCTCGGTCTCGACCAACGTTCGATACCAGTCGTGCCATGCCTGCGCCGAGGGCCCTGGCGCCGTCATTGGAGTGACGAAGCTGTGGCCGATCTGGAACTGGCTGCCGAGCGTGCGGTCCTCCTCGATTGTCCGGTTGAGCGCGAGCAGGCGGTTGGCGACGCCGTCGAGGAACTCGGGCGGAGCGCCTTGCTCGCCGCACCAGCTCCGCCACGCCGGGCCGAGTTGCGGTCGAAGTGTGAGGAAGGCGAATCTGCGCCGAAGCGCGAGGTCGACCAGTGCCAATGATCGGTCGGCGAGGTTCATGGTGCCGATGAGATATAGATTCTCCGGAATATGGATCCGCTCGTCCAAGGTTCTCGGATAGGCGAGCCGGAGCGCTTCCTGCGGGCTGCGCTTGGTGTCTTCGATCAGAGTCAGCAGCTCACCGAGGATTTGGGCGGGATTGCCGCGATTGATTTCCTCTATGACGATCACGAAGGGACGCTTGGGGTCGTCCCGGGCGGCGGCTACGGCGTCGAGGAAGGCGCCGTCCGCCAGCGCGAGCCCCCCCTGGCCGTCGGGCCGCCAGCCGCGAACGAAATCTTCGTAGGAGAGCGACGGCTGAAACTGCACGGCCATCAGCCGATCGGGATCGGATGCGCCGATGAGGGCGTAGCCGATTCGCTTGGCGAGCCAGGTCTTTCCAGTTCCTGGAGGCCCCTGGAGAATGAGATTCTTCTTGCGGCGGACCAAGCCCACCGCCGCTTCCACTTCCGATTCGGAAAGAAAGCAGCCCTCGGCCACGATATCCGCGACGCTATAGGCCGAAACTCGATCGCGGCTCGAGGAGGGCTCCGTGCGGGCCGCGCCGTCGTCCAAATCCGCTCCGGCGGCCGGTTCGATCCGCCAGCGATCCTCGAAATCTTCGGGAAGCGCGGCCAGATAATCCGCTCCCTCGTCGGTGAGGACGAGCCGACCGCCGCCCGGACTTTCGTCCAGCTGGACGAGACCCGTCAGCCGCGCCCAGGCGAGGATATGCGATCCCGGCAAAGTCGAGGTCCAGGTCGGGACCAAGTCCTGAAGCTTCCTCGCGGCATCGGTCGGCCGGAGCTTGGCCGACTCACGATTGATCATCAGCAGCAGGTGCCCCATGCCGAAGACTCGGCCGACCAGCGGCGCCCGGAGGACCGGCGCCGGATCTCCGGCGTTCAGCAATTCTTGACCTCGCTCCGTCGGGCGATAGGCATTGCCGTCGAGCCGGATGAGCCCCAGGCCGCCCATGGCCTGGGAGATGATGTTCGCGGCCGAGCTCGCATTCAGCTGAGTGGCTTCGGTCAGGATGACCCCTACGAGGTCTTCCCGGGTAATTCCCTGTTCCGCCTCGCGGACCATCGCCATGAGCAGGCCAATATTGTCCCTGACGCACGCAAGGCTGCGGCGCTGGGCGTGGGCGGGCAGTAGCGACAAGGGCGGGAGGGCATTGGCCTCGCGGTTAAGCGGCTGGACGGGAACCGCGCCCTCGTCCTGCCTGTCCACCTGCGTTTGCCACAGGAACCAGGCGAAGATGGATTGATCCACCTGCGCTTCGACGCTGTCGTCGGAACCGACGATCTCGCGGATACGGGAGCGAAGCATCGGATGCTGCGCGACGAAATCTCCCGGGGCCCGGCTGGTGCCGAGCAGGCGCTGCACGCCGGGAACGCGAGCGGCGTCCATGAGGCAGGTCATGTCGCGGGGGAACATGGCGGCGAGGAGCCGAACCAATCGAGCCTTGGGCCGGCGGGGCGTGTAGAGTGGATAGACCCACTCCAGCACTTCGTCGTAAAGCGCCTGAAGCTTGGCTCCGCGGGCTTCGACCGGGACGCTCTCGAGCATGTCTCGCGCATCGAATAGCCGATCCGCCAACTCCCGGTCCGTGTAAGCGCCGACGACAGTTACCGACTGGCCTGGACCGATTCTGGATACCGCGGCAGTGTCCCAAAGCATTTGTTGAAAAGCGGGCGCACACCAAGTCGGACGATCAGCGGCCCGTACCCTGCGGATCTGATCCGCATAGGACCGTCGCCAGTCGATGGCCCACGCCTCTTCGCGGTAATCCTTGAAAGGTCCATCGTACAGCTCGCTGAGATCGCGAGACGTCAAAACCTGCATATTGCGTTGCTCCAGCTATCCTTCTGGGGCCCGGTTATGAGACCAGGAAGCCGTCGCCGCTAGCGGGCGCGACTACTTTCCGACGCCGGCTTGGGCACGGCGCCCGCCCTAGCGCCCCCGCCGCTCCCCTCCTATAGAACCCCACCGAATCCTCGCGAGGCATCAATGGACATCAGGCTAGGGCTCACCTTCGACGACGTGCTGCTTCAGCCCGGCGAATCGTCGGTGCTTCCGAGCCAGGCGGACACCAGCACCCAGGTGACCCGCGAGATCCGCCTCAACATCCCGATCCTGTCCTCGGCGATGGACACGGTGACCGAGGCCGACATGGCGATCGTCATGGCGCAATTGGGCGGGATGGGGGTCCTTCACCGCAACCTCACGATCGACGAGCAGGCGGCGGCGGTCCGTGCCGTGAAGCGCTTCGAGAGCGGGATGGTGGTCAATCCGATCACCATGACCCCCGAGCAGACCCTCGCCGACGCGCTCGAATTGATGGCTCGGCACAAAATCTCCGGAATCCCGGTGACCGAGAAAGGCGGCCGCCTGGTCGGCATCCTCACCAATCGCGACGTTCGCTTCGCCGAGAACCCGCGCCAGCCGGTGTCGGAGCTGATGACCCACGACAATCTCGCCACGGTCGGCCCCGGCGTGACCCAGGAGGAGGCGCGGCGGCTTCTGCACCAGCGCCGGATCGAGAAATTGATCGTCGTCGATGAAGCCGGCCGCTGCACCGGCCTCATCACCGTCAAGGACATCGAGAAAGCGGTCACCTATCCCAACGCCACCAAGGATTCCGCCGGGCGGCTCCGGGTCGCGGCGGCGACGACGGTCGGCGACAAGGGCTTCGAGCGCTCCGAAGCGCTGATCGACTCCGAATGCGACCTCATCGTCATCGACACCGCTCACGGCCACAACAAGGAGGTCTCCGCGGCGGTCGAGCGGCTCAGGAAGCTCTCCAACTCCGTGCAGATCGTCGCCGGCAACGTCGCCACGGCGGAGGCGACCCGGGCGCTGATCGGGGCCGGGGCGGACGCGGTCAAGGTCGGCATCGGCCCGGGCTCGATCTGCACCACCCGGGTCGTCGCCGGAGTCGGAGTGCCCCAGCTGACCGCGATCATGGACGCGGCCGAGGCGGCCGCCGCCTCCGGCACCCCGATCATCGCCGACGGGGGCCTCAGGACCAGCGGCGACCTCGCCAAGGCGCTCGCCGCCGGCGCCTCGACGGTGATGGCGGGCTCGCTTCTCGCCGGGACCGAGGAGGCGCCGGGCGAGACCTTCCTTTACCAGGGCCGCTCCTACAAATCCTATCGCGGCATGGGGTCGGTGGAGGCGATGGCGCGCGGATCGGCCGACCGCTATTTCCAGCACGACATCAAGGACCAATTGAAGCTCGTCCCCGAGGGGATCGAGGGACAGGTCCCCTACAAGGGCCATGCCAAGGATGTGATCCACCAGCTGGTCGGAGGCATCAAGGCGGCGATGGGCTATACCGGCGCCGCCGATCTCGAAGCGCTTCGATCCAAGGCGAAATTCGTCCGGATCACCAATGCCGGCCTTCGCGAAAGCCACGTCCACGACGTCGCCATCACCCGCGAAGCCCCCAATTACCCGACTTCGGGCTAGCCATGACCCCGGCGGCCCGTGCCGAGGCGGCGATCGAGCTTCTCGACGAGATCATCGCCTCGGCCAAAGGCGGCGGCGCGGCCGCCGACACTTTGATCGTCCGTTATTTCAAGACCCGGCGCTACGCCGGCTCGGGCGACAGGCGGGCCGTGCGCGAGCTGGTCTATCGCGCCATCCGAGCCTGGCCGGAGCCGCCTTCCTCGGGGCGGACCGCGATGCTCGGCCTCGCGTCCGAGGATCCGGCGTTGTTCGCCGCGTTCGACGGGTCGCCGCACGGCCCGGCCGAGGTCGGTCCCGAGGAAAAGGGCCTGAAGCCGCGCGCCTCGGCGGTGCCGAAATGGCTCGTCCGCCGGTTCGATCCGGTCGTGTCCCCGGCCGATCTCCAGTCGCTCCTCGGCCGCGCACCGCTGGACCTCCGGGTCAATCGCCTCCGCGCTGAGCGCGACGACCTTCTTCACGCCTTTCCCGGATCGATCCCGACGCCGCTGTCGCCGGTCGGCCTCCGGCTTCCCGATTCGATCCCGGTGGAGGACAGTCAGGCTTGGGCCGGCGGCCTCGTCGAGGTCCAGGACGAAGGCAGCCAGCTGCTCGCTCTGGCCTGTGCCGCCCGGCCGGGCGAGACGGTCCTCGACCTTTGCGCCGGCGCGGGCGGCAAGACTCTCGCTTTGGCCGCCGAAATGCGCAATTCGGGCCGCCTCGTCGCCTCCGACACCGATCGCGGCCGACTGTCGCGGATGGACCTTCGGCTGAGGCGTGCCGGGGTGACCATCGTCGAGCCGCGATTGCTCAACCCGGGCCGAGAGCGGGAGGTATTGGCGGACCTCGTCGATGCCCCCGACCTGATCCTCGTCGACGCGCCCTGCTCGGGCACGGGAACCTGGCGCCGAAATCCGGAGCTGCGCTGGCGGCTCGATCCGCAGCGCCTCGCCAATTATGTGAAGCTTCAATCCTATCTTCTTGATCTCGCCGCGGAACTTGTTCGGCCGGGCGGACGTATCGTCTACGCCGTCTGTTCGCTTCTGACGGACGAGGGGCGGGGCCAGGCGGCCGCGTTCGAAAACCGTTCAGCCATGGTTCCCGAACCGGGTGCGATGGCGGGTGGACGGACCGCGGGCCCGGGGCGGATACTCACCCCGGCCCAGGACGGTACGGACGGCTTTTTCGTCGCGCGGTGGCGGGCTCCATGCTAGACCTCCGCCCGACAGGATCATGGAGTTACTGATGCGCCTTACCCCCATTGCCCTTACCGTCGCCATCGCGCTGGCGACGGTGGCGAGCGCCGGCCTGGGCCAGAAGCCGGACGACCAGATCGACGCCCGTTCCGTCGCTCTCACCCAGGAGGGGCAGGCTCTGGCCGCTCAGGCGCGCTATCAGGAAGCGACCGACCTGCTCGAATCCGCCCTCGTCCTCGATCCGCGCAACCGGCAGGCCTATATCGGCCTCGCCAAATCCGCTCAGGGGCTGAAGCTCCCGGGCAAAGCTATCAAATTCTATTTCGAGGCCCTGAAGCTCGAGCCCAACGACGTCGCCGCCCTCGCCGGCCAGGGGGAGGCCCTCGTCCAGCGCGGCGCGGTCGAGCGGGCCAAGAAGAATCTCGACCGGATCCGTACTTTGTGCGCCAACCCCTGCCCGCAGGCGACCCAGCTCGCCGCCGTCATCGCCAAGGGCCCCCCGCCCGAAGTCCTGACCGCGCAGCGGCCCCAGGCGGTAGCGCCGAAGCCCTGAGGTCTAAAATCCTCCCCCGGCTTTTGCAGGGGAGGATTTAAATTAAGCGTCCATCGCCTTCGCCACCGCGACGAACTCTTCCACCGTCAGGGTCTCGGCCCGCCGCTCCGAGTCGATCCCGACCTCCGCCAAGGCGTCCAGCGCGCCCTCCAGCCCCTTCAGGCTCTGCCTCAACATCTTGCGCCTCTGCCCGAACGCCGCTCCGGTGAGCCGCTCCAGGGTCGCCGCCCGCACGCCTTCCGGCGCCGGCTTGGGCACGATGTGCACCACCGCCGACATCACCTTGGGCGGCGGGACGAAGGCCGAGCGATGAACCTTCATCGCGATCCGGGCCTCGCCTCGCCATTGGGCGAGAACCGCCAGCCGGCCGTAGGCGCCGGTGCCGGGGCGGGCGACGATCCGTTCCGCCACCTCGAGCTGGAACATCAAGGTGAGCGAGCGCCACCAAGGCGGCCAGGCCTCGCCGCCCAGCCAACGCACCAGAAGGAAGGTCCCGACATTGTAGGGCAGGTTGGCGGCGACATGGGCCCCGGCCCCGGCTTCCGCCGCCTCGTCGACGGCCAAGGCGTCGCCATCGATCACCCGCAGCCGTCCGGCGGCGGCCTCGCCGACTTCGGCGAGGGCGGGGAGGCAGCGGCGATCGCGCTCCACCGCCACGACCTCGGCGCCGGCCCGAAGCAGCGCCCGGGTCAGCCCGCCCGGCCCCGGCCCGACCTCGTACACCCTTTGCCCCTGGAGATCGCCGGGCACGCGAGCGATCCGGTCGAGCAATTGCTCGTCGAGCAGGAAATTCTGGCCGAGCGACTTCGCGGCCCTCAACCCGTGCCGCGCGATGACGTCGCGCAGCGGGGGCAGCTCGATCACGCCGCCGCCAGCCGCTTGGCGCAGGCGGCGGCCATCTTCAGCGCCGCAAGCATTGCGGTGGGCTCCGCCTTGCCCCGTCCGGCGATGTCGAAGGCGGTGCCGTGGTCGGGCGAGGTGCGGACGATCGGAAGCCCGAGCGTGATGTTGACGCCCTCGTCGAAATGAAGGGTCTTGAGCGGCACCAGCGCCTGGTCGTGGTAGAGGCAGAGCGCGGCGTCGTAGGTCGACCGCATCCGGTCGTGAAACATCGTGTCGGGCGCATAGGGTCCGGTGACCTCGGCCTCCTCTTCCCGCAACCGGTCGATCGCCGGGATGACGATGTCTATCTCCTCGCGGCCGAGCGCTCCGCTTTCGCCGGCATGGGGGTTGAGGCCGGCCACCGCCAGCCGCGGCCGCTGGATCCCGAACAGCCGGCGCAGGGCGCGGATCGTGGTCCGTCCGCGCTGGACGATGAGCTCGGTGGTCAGAAGCTCCGGAACGTCGCGGAGCGCCACGTGGGTCGTCACCGGGACGGTGCGCAGGGAAGGACCGGCGAGCATCATCGCGACCATGTCGGCGGCGATCCCGCAGCGCTCCGCGACGAACTCGGTCTGGCCCGGATGGGTGAAACCGATGGCGTAGAGCTGCGCCTTGGAGACCGGCCCGGTGACGAGCGCGGCGCTCGCGCCCGAGCGGGTCACCCCGACCGCAAGCTCGAGAGCGTCGAGCGAGTTGCGGGCGCCTTCGAGGGTCGGCTGGCCCGGGCGGGTCTCACCCGCGGCGTCGATCCGGATGACGGGAAGGGCGGATTCGAAGCAGTCGGCGGCTTCGTCGGGACCGGCGACGACCTGAAGCGGACCGCCCCAGACCGCGCGCAAGGCTTCCGGTGCGCCGACGGCGAAGAACGCCGGCACCTGGTCGGCGACCCGCCGCTCCCAGGCCTTGGCCGTGATCTCGGGTCCGATCCCCGCGGGGTCCCCGAGCGCGACGGCCAGGGGAGCGATCAACGGAGCTTTCTCATGAGGGTTGGACGCTAACGATAGTCGACCACCGCGTCGCGCCGGAGATCGCGAAGGAAGCGCCTCGCCCGCAGGTTGACCCGGTTCTCGGCGAGCTGGTTGTAGACCGTCTCGAAGCTGACGTTGTTCACCGGATCGGGATCGTCGCGGCCGCACAGCACCAGGACGCTCACCCGGTCGTCGGCGGAACCGAAGGCCGGGCTGGCCTGGCCCAGGCCGAGGCCGAGCAGGGTCTGCTGAAGCGCCGGCGGAAGCTCGCGGACCTTGACCTGATCGTTGGTGACGACTTCGGCGCCGATCGGCACCGCCGCCGCTTCGGCGCCGCCGCAGCCGCCCATCGACTGGACGGCGCGAAGCAGGCCCTGCACCTTCTCCTCGACGACGGGCTTCGGGCTGCCCGCCGCGAAGCGGACGGTGATCTGCTTGAGGCTGAGGACGGCGTCGCGCGGATCGGCGGTGAGGACCTGCCTCGTATCGGCGACCTGGATGATCGAGAAGCCGCCGGGTATCGCGATCGGATCGCTGACGCTTCCGACCGGGGCCGATTGCACGACGCCGCTCAGTGCCTCGGGCAGCTGGGCCGAACGGACCCAGCCGAGATCGCCGCCCACCGCGGCGGTCGACGCCTCGGAGAATTGCCGCGCATAAGCGAGGAAGGAAGCGCCGCCGCGCAGCTGCTGGACGATCCGGTCGGCGTTGGAGCGCACTTCCGCGGCCGTCTCCGGGGTCGCCGAGAGGAAGATTTCGGAAACCTTGAATTCCTGGGTGCCCTTGGCGGCGTTGAGCCGCTCGATCACCGCCGTCACTTCGTCCTCGCTGACGTTCACGAACGGCTCGATCTTCCGGCTTTGCAGGCGGGCCCAGGCCATTTCGCCGTGGATCTGCCGCTTCAGGGTGTCCGGCGAAGCTCCGTTGCCGCGCAGGAAGGTCGCCATCTGATCGGGGGTCATCTTGAACTGCCCCTGGGCGTAACGGGCGAAATACTGGTCGACCTCGCCTTTGGTGATCTTGATGTCGGCCTGCTCGGCGGCCTGGATCTGAAGCACCTCGTCGACGAGGTTGCGAAGCACCTGCTGGCGCAGACGCGGAAGCTCCTCGGCCGGGATCGGGGCGCCGGCGGCCATCCTGATGATCGCAAGCCGGTGGTCGACCTCGGTTCGGGTGATGACGGCGCCGTTGACGATCGCCGTCGCCTTTCGAAGATTGGGATCTTCCTCGGTGATGAACTGGGGGTTGGCGGGAATGGTGAGGCTTCCCAGCGGCGCCGGGCCGGGGGCGCCGGCCGTCTGCGCCACGGCCGCCGCGGCGGCCAGCGAGCCGGCCAGCATCAGCGCCGTCCCGTGATAGATCCCGAGCTTCATCGTTCCTCCAATTAAAGCAGGCCGCTAGCGATGCCTGAAACCGGCTGAACGCCAGCTTACGGGCACATCTTTAGCGTCCGAGATTCTTCAGCGCCACCCGGAACTGGAAAGTGTTGCCCCGGTCGATGTCTCCGACCCGGTCGTAATCGCGGCGCCAGGTCACCCCGATCTCGAGGCAATCGTCGTCGTAGCTGACCCCGATCCGGTGGCGAACGGGCTCGTAGCCGTCCGCGGACGACAGCGGGCTCTCCTTGGCGTCGGTGAGGTCGATGACGGTCGAGCCGAAGACCGACCAGTAGCGGGCGAAGCGAATTCGGCCGCCGAGCCGTATCTCCTCCCGGTCGCGCAGATCCTCGATCGAGGGGTCGATATTGCGGTCGAGGCGAAGATAACCGATCGTCGCATAGGTCTGTCGGCCGCCGACCACGGCGTCCACTTCGTTGCGCCTCAGCGCCAGGCTCTCCTTGTCGATCCGGAAGCGGTGGACGAGGTTGAGCCGTCGGCCGACCTTGACGTTGGTTCGGCCGACGTAATCGGAGAAGCGGTCGGAAAGTCCGGTGCCCGGGGGCAGGATGCTCGGCTTGTCGTCGAGGCGATAGCTCTGGCCGACCGTGGTCCTGACCGCGATTCCGGGCAGATCGAGGCCCCAGTCGACTCCGTAGGTCACCCGCGGGCCGTTCTCCCAGCGGTCGTAGCCCGGGAAGCGGTTGAGCGCGAAGAGGTTGGAATCCTCGAGATCCACCGCCCGCGCGTCTTCGTTCGGGACTTCCAGATTGTCGGTGGCGCCGGAAGCGATCAACTGGAGCCGGGGGGTCAGGCGCTGGGTACCACCCATGAACGGCCCGACCAGCGGCCAGCGGAATTCGGCGGCGAGAGCGCCGATCGCCCGGGCGTGCCAGCCGGCCTCGCCGCGATAGATGATCGTGTCGGTGAGCAGATTGTCGCTGCTGTGGTAGAGGTCGCCGCGCGCATAAGCGGTGAGCAGCATCTCCTGGCCCCAGGGCGTCAGGCTGCGCCGGTCCCAGCGCGCGCCGGCGAAGGCGCGCTGGGTGTCCTGGCCGCTCGTCCGGAGGATCGCGAGGCTGTTCGCCTGAAGCTCGACCCGGCCGCCCCAGACCTTGCCCGGCAGGCGCCAGCGCGCGTCGATCGCGGGGAGGGCGATCGGCTGCTGCCCGGCGACATCGGTGATCCGAAGCCCCTGAAAGGCCCAGCCCGCGATCGAGACGTAGCTGTCGGACGTGATCCGCTCCGCCTCGATCACTGAACGCAGCCGGGTGTCGCGCGAAATGTCGTAGCGGCGAAGGAAGGTGCGATCGGTGACGTAGCGGCCCGAAGCGGTCACGGTCCAGACCGGGCTGAGCTGGAATCGGCCATTGCCCTCGAGATAGGCGCGAACGCCCTCGTCCCTGAGGGTGGTGACCGGCGCGGCGATCGGAATTCGCGACCCATAGGTCAAATACGCGCCGACCTGGAAAGCGCCGAGGCTCGTCAGCTGCCGGTAGCGGCCCTCCAGCATCGGCGCCACCTCGGTATAGACGTGGGGCGTGATCGTGGCGTCGCGATTGGGGGCCAGCTTCAGATAATAAGGCACGGCCAGCTCGAAGCCGTTGCTCGAGCTCAGCCTTATGTCCGGAACCAGCACTCCGCTTCCGCCCCCCTCGCTTCCGTCCGGGTGCGAGAGAAAGGGCAAGGCGGCGATCCGGGCGCCGAGCAGGTTGAGCGAAGCGCCCTCGTAGCGGATCCGGCCCTTGACCGGGTCGTGAACGACCTTGACCGCGTTGATCTGCCAGGTCGGGTTCTTCGGGCAGCCTTTCGCGTTCACGACCGCGCAGGGCGAATAAGCGGCGCGGTAGAGGGTCGTGTAGCCGTCCTTGCGCTCGGCCTTGTCGGCGGCGAGGCGGCCGCCGTCCGCGAGCACCAGAAGCATGTTCTGGACGATTCCGTCGCGGAGCGCGTCGGTGAGCACGACGCTGTCGGCGTAGACGACGTCGCCGCCGGGATTGACGACTCGGACATTGCCCTCGGCGCGAACCTCGTCGTCGGTCCGGTTCCAGGTCACCCGCTCGGCGCGAAGCCGGTTGCCCTCGCTGTTCATCCGGACGTCGCCGCTCGCGGTCACGACCTGGGCTTCGCTGTCGTAGCTGAGTTCGTCCGAGCTGAACGCCACCTCCCGGGAATCCGCGGCGGCAGGCGCGGCCGAGCCGTCGTCGACGACGGGACCGGTCTCCTGCGCACGCGCGGCGCCCGGAGCGGCGACCAGCAGCGGCAGCGCGGTCAGGCAGATGAGATTGAGCTTCTTCACTTTCCCCGCCGCCAGGCATGCGCTTGCCTTGGTCGGCCTATCGCACTGGAAGGGCGGGGGAGCAATGCGCAAGGTCGAGGGAAGCGTCATCCCGGCGAAAGCCGGGACCTCGGGGAGACCCACCGTGCCGTCTCGTCCTGGGGTCCCGGCTTTCGCCGGGATGACGGTGCCGCCCCCCTTTGCAGCGGCGGGGCGAGCGCCTAGAGGCTTGAAGCCAAAGCCAGGAGCAAGATACCGCCCATGAAAATCAGCTTCGCCAGTGAGCGCCCCGCCGGCGCCTATGCGCTCGCCCTTCCGGTGTGGAGCGAGGATATGGTCACCGACCGTCTCGCCGGCCTCGATCCCGGCGCTCGCGCCGTCGCCGCCCGAGCCGCCGAAGCCCAGCGCTTCGAGCGCGAGGCCGCCTCCATCGCCGAGACGTTCGTCGCCGAAGGGGAGGGCGCCCGTCGCCTGTTGCTGGTCGGATTGGGCGACCGCCGCCAGGACGAAGGCGTGCTCGACAAGGTTGGCGGGGCGCTTACGGGGCGGCTCCTGACTTCGGGCGAGACCCGCCTCGTCATCGATCTCACCGGCCTTGGCCTCGACGGCGAAGCCGCGGCCCGGATCGGGCTGGGTGCGGCGGCTCGGAGCTGGCGTTTCGACCGATATCGCACCAAGCTCTCCAAGAAGCAGAAGCCGACCCTGGAGGAAGTGGTGATCGTCGGCGGCGGCGATACCGGCTCCGCCTGGGACGAACGCGCCGCCTTGCTCGACGGCCTTTCCTTCACCCGCGAGCTGGTCACGGAGCCGGCCAACATTCTCTACCCCGAGTCTTTCGTCGAACGCTGCCGCGAGCGACTGGAGCCGCTCGGCGTCGAGTTCGAGGTGCTGGACGAGGAGCAGATGCGGTCGCTCGGAATGGGCGCATTGCTCGGAGTGGCCCAGGGCTCGGTCCGGCCGCCGAGGCTTCTGGCGATGCGCTGGAACGGCGCGGCCAGCCCCCATTCGAAGCCGGTCGTTCTCATCGGCAAGGGGATCACCTTCGACACGGGCGGGATCTCGATCAAGCCGGCGCTCGGAATGGAAGCGATGAAGTGGGATATGGGCGGCGCCGGCGCCGTCGCCGGGGCGATGGCCGCTCTCGCCGGCCGCAAGGCGAAGGCGAATATCGTCGCGGTGTGCGCGCTTGCCGAGAACATGCCCGACGGCAACGCCCAGCGCCCGGGCGACGTCGTCACCTCCATGTCCGGCCAGACGATCGAGGTGATCAACACCGACGCGGAAGGCCGGCTCGTCCTGTGCGACGCAATGACCTGGGCCCAGCGCCAGTATAAGCCCGAGGTGATCGTCGACCTCGCCACCCTGACCGGCGCGATGATCATTTCGCTCGGCCACGAATATGCCGGCATCTTCTCCAACGACGACGGCCTCGCCGGTCAGCTGGTGGCGGCGGGCGCCGCGAGCGGGGACAAATTGTGGCGGATGCCGCTCGGCGATCCCTACGACAAGCTGATCGACTCGCCGATCGCGGACATGAAGAATGTCGGCCCACGCGAGGCCGGCTCGATCACCGCGGCGGTCTTCCTCCAGCGTTTCGTCGAGACCGGGGTCAAATGGGCCCATCTCGACATCGCCGGAATGGCCTGGGCGGACAAGGCCAGCAACCTCTACGACAAAGGCGCCACCGGCTACGGGGTCGCCCTTCTCGACCGCTTCATCGCGGCCAATTACGAATCATGACCCGTCATCCCGGCGAAAGCCGGGACCTCGCGCCGAAACCGCATCTCCTTGGCCATGAGGCCCCGGCTTTCGCCGGGGCGACGGGCAGATGATCGTCGACTTCTACCACCTTACCGCCTCACCCTTGGAGCGGGTCCTGCCGAGCATCGCCGAGAAGGTCCTTGCCGGCGGCGAGCGGCTGCTGATCGTCGCCGAGCCCGATCGCCTCGCCGGCCTCGACGAGACGTTGTGGAGCTTCGCCAGGGACAGCTTCCTTCCCCACGGCCGCGAACGCCCCGAAAGCCAGCCGATCCTCCTTTCCGACTCTCCCGGGCCCGCCAACGGCGCCGCCAACATCGCTTTGGCCGACGGCCGTTGGCGCGAAGAGGCGCTCGGCTTCGCCCGGACCTTCTATTTCTTCGACAATGACGGCCGCGACGCCGCCCGCGAGGCGTGGCGCGCTCTCAAGGCCAGGCCCGAGGTCGAGGCGCGCTACTGGAAGCAGGACGAGCGCGGGAAGTGGGTGCAGGGGCCGTGAACCGGGGGCTCGTCGCCCCAGCGCAGGCTGGGGCCCCAGCGGGTGAGGAACGCCGGCGCCTTTCACCCGCTGGGGTCCCAGCCTTCGCTGGGACGACGCCTAGTTGCCCTTTTCGCGCGCCCCTCCTAGAGCACTGGGCAATTCCCCTCATCAACGGAGCATAGAGCCGGCCATGGCGACCGAACGCACTTTCTCGATCATCAAGCCCGACGCCACCCGGCGCAACCTCACCGGCGCGGTCACCGCCAAGCTCGAGGAAGCGGGCCTTCGGGTCGTCGCTTCCCGGCGCATCCGGATGAGCCGCGAGCAGGCCGAGGGCTTTTACGGGGTCCATCGCGAGCGGCCGTTCTTCAACGACCTCGTCGCCTTCATGACGTCAGGTCCGGTCGTCGTCCAGGTCCTGGAAGGCGAGGACGCCGTCGCCCGCAACCGCGAAGTGATGGGCGCCACCAATCCGGCCAATGCCGACGAAGGCACGATCCGCAAGGCGTTCGCGGAGTCGATCGAGGCGAACAGCGTCCACGGCTCCGACAGCGCCGAGAATGCCGCGATCGAGATCGACTTCTTCTTCAAGCCCGAAGAAATCGTCGGCTGAAGAAAATCCTCCCCGCTTTCGTGGGGGAGGGGACCATGCGAAGCATGGTGGAGGGGGTTCTTCCGGCTCGAGAACCCCCTCCACCGCGCGTTGCGCGGTCCCCCTCCCCGAGAATTCTCGGGGAGGAAGAATGCCGGCGCGATCGATTACCAATCACAATGTCAAAGAGCCTGGGCAGTCCGCGACTCGCCCATCCCCTATCTAATAGGAAGAATCCTACAATACAAGAACAAAAGTGGTCCGAACGAAAAAATTCCCTCGAGGCAGCCCTATTTGGCCCTCGCCGCCCAGACCGCGTCGAGCCGCCGTTGCGCCTGGCCGGCCTCCGTCCGCCCGATCAGTGACAAGCCCTTGAGCTCCACCTCGGTGCCGCCGAACAGGCCGCCGCCGCTCTCCTTGTAGCCGACATCGTAGAGGGCGGTGTCCGTGAAGGGGCGCCTGTCGGCGACGAAGCGGCTGGTGATGGCGACCGGCATCCGAGCATCGCCGCGGACCTTCTCGTCCTTCCCCTGCGCCTTCCGGATCGCGCGTTTCACCCAATCGGCCTCGATCCTGGGCTCCGTCGTCTCGAACGCACCGAGGCCGAAGGCGGAAGGGAAGAGCAGGGTCTGGCTCTGGATGGCCTGCTCCGGGTCGTGGGCCGTCAGAGCGAGGCGCTTGCCGCCGCCGCTCGACTTCAGGAGGAGGATCCGCGACACATTCGCCTGCCGGGCCTTCTCCGCGACCCGTTCCTGCTCGGCTGTGTTGCGCTCGGACCAGCTGTTCCACAACGCCAGGCCCGAAATCAAAACCCCGATCACGGCAAGGACTTCGCCGATCGTGATCCAGCGCCGCCGGATCGCCGCCGCTTCCTTCCGCTCGGCCGGGCTCTGATTGTCGTCGCTCATGGCTTTCGGCCTTCCAGAATGATTTCACGACGCGGGAGCAAGCGGGCCGCGAAGGCGTCCAGCGTCTCGGGATAGAGCCGGTGCTCCTCCTTGAGTACCCGGGCCGCCAGCATCTCGGCCGTCTCACGCTCGCGCACCCGGACCTTGGCCTGGGCCAGGACCGGGCCGCCATCGAGCTCGTCGGTCACGAGATGGACCGAGCAGCCGACCCAGACCTCACCCGCCTCGAGCGCCCGCCGATGGGTGTCGAGCCCCTTGTAGGCGGGGAGGAGGGAAGGGTGGATGTTGAGGATCCGTCCACGCCACTTGGCGATGAACTCGCCCGAAAGCAGCCGCATATAGCCGGCGAGCGCAACCACTTCCGCGCCCGCCTCGCGCAGCGCCAGGTCGAGCAGATGGTCGAACGCCTCGCGCTCCATGCCTTGATGGCTTTGCGCCCAGGTCGGTATCCCGAGCCGCCGGGCGGCGACGAGGCCGCGGGCTTGCGGGACGTTCGAGGCGACCAGGGCCAGATCGTAGCTGCGCGCCTCGCGCCTCTTATATTCGCTGAGGGCCACCATGTTGGTGCCGCGCCCGGAGAGGAGCACGCCGACCCGGACCCGATCAGCCATGGTGAGTCGCGGTCCAGGCCCCCCGAGCGCTCCAGCTTCCGGCCGGGCCGGCCACGGTGCAGCCCTTCGCACCCTCCTCGATCCGGCCAATGGCGAAAACGCTTTCGCCCGCATTCTCAAGGGCCTGGGAAACTTCGCTCAGATCGTGTCGAGAAACGATCAAAGCCATTCCGATGCCGCAGTTGAAGGTCCGCGCCATCTCTTCGGGCTCGACATTGCCCTGGCCCTGGAGGAAGGCCATCAGCCTGGGTAGCGGCCAGGCGCCGGCGTCGATCCGGGCGTGAAGGCCGTCGGGAAGGACTCGCGGCACATTCTCGAGCAGGCCGCCGCCGGTGATATGGGCCATGGCGTGAACCTTGCCCGCACGGACCAGCGGCAGGAGCGGCTTCACATAGATTCGCGTCGGCGCCAGCAGCGCCTCGATGAGGAGAATGTCCGGATCGAACAAGGCTGGCCGGTCCAGCTTCCAGCCCCGATCGGCGGCGAGCTTTCTTACCAGCGAGAAGCCGTTGGAATGAACGCCGGACGAGGCGAGTCCGAGGATGACGTCGCCCGCCGCCACCCGGGCTCCCGTCAAAGCCTCGTCGCGCTCGACCGCTCCGACGCAAAAGCCGGCGAGATCGTAATCGCCGTCGGCATACATGCCCGGCATTTCCGCCGTCTCGCCGCCGATCAGGGCGCATCCGGCCTGGCGGCAGCCCTCGGCGATCGACGCGACCACCCGCTCGGCGATTTTCCCGTCGAGCTTCCCGGTGGCGAAATAATCGAGGAAGAAGAGCGGCTCGGCCCCCTGCACGATGAGGTCGTTGACGCACATGGCGACGAGATCGATGCCGACGCCCTCGTGCCGGCCGGAATCGATGGCGAGCTTGAGCTTGGTCCCCACTCCGTCATTGGCGGCGACCAGGAGCGGATCGCGATAGCCCGCCGCCTTGAGGTCGAAGAAGCCGCCGAAGCCTCCGAGCGAGGCGTCCGCCCCCGGCCGGGCGGTCGATCTGGCGAGCGGAGCGATGGCCCTGACCAGGGCGTTGCCGGCGGCGATCGAAACCCCCGCTTTCGCATAAGTGTAGCCGCCGTCGTCGCCCATCGCCGCCGACTAAAGCTTGTACCGGCGATATTGAAGCCCTTTGTTCCCGGCGAAGGCAGCGGCAGGGTCTCATCCACGGAATACTCCACCGTGCGAATGTCGATACGGCCGAGTTCGCGCTTGGATTTCCCCGTCCAACTCGCCAAAAGGCGGGCGTGAAGCCAAGCTTTCGTCTGTCCCTCCTGTTCGCCGCCCTCCTTGCCTCGCTGTTGGCGGGCCGGGCGGTCTGGGCGCAATTGGAGGGAGGCGACCGCGGCGTTCCGCCGATCGACAGCGCCAGCACCTTCGAGATCACCGGGGTCGAGGTCGACGTCGGCGCCGACACCGCCGCCAAGGCCCGCGAAGAAGGCTGGCGTCAGGCCCAGCAGAAAGGCTGGAAGGCGCTCTGGGCCAAGACCAACGGCCGGCCCATCGAGCAGGCGCCCGGCCTCACCGACGCCGCCTTGAACGGAATGGTCGCCGGGATCGTCGTCGAGGCCGAGCAGATCGGGCCGAAACGCTATATCGCGACGCTGGGAGTCCTCTTCGATCGTGCCCGAACCGGCCAGCTGCTCGGAGTGAGCGGCTCGGTCCGCCGCTCGGCGCCGGTGCTCGTCATCCCCGTCATGCTGACCGGCTCGTCCTTCCAGACCTTTGAATCGCGCAACGAATGGCAGCGCGCCTGGGCCCGCTACCGCACCGGCAACAGCCCCGTAGATTATGTCCGCCCGACCGGATCCGGGATCGATCCCTTGCTCCTCAACGTCGCGCAGACCGGCCGGCCCGGCCGCGCCTGGTGGCGGATGCTGCTCGACCAATATGGCGCGGCCGACGTGATCGCGCCCGAGGTTCATCTCAAGCGCCTCTTCCCGGGCGGCCCGGCGGTCGGGACCTTCATCGCCCGCCACGGCCCGGACAATCGGGTCCTCGGCCGGTTCACGCTCCGGGTCGAGAGCAGTGCCGGCATCCCCCGGCTGCTCGACGAGGGCGTTCGCGGCCTCGACCTGCTCTACAGCCGGGCCCTTGCCGCCGGCCAGCTCAGCCCCGATCCGTCGCTGATCGTGCCCGAGCCGCCGTTGCTTGAGGAGATCGAGGAGGAAGAGGGCGTATTGGCGGAAGAAACGGCGCGGCCGCTGCCGCCTCCGGGCAGCACGCCGGTGGGCTCGGTGACCGTCCTCAGGGTCGAGGTCGACACTCCGGACCAGGCGGCGATCGGCCGGGCGGAGCTGGCGGTGAGCCGGGTTCCCGGAGTCACTTCGGCCTTCACGACCAACCCGTCGATCGGCGGAACCTCGTCGATGCGGGTGAGCTTCATGGGCGAGCCCGCCGCCCTCGCCGCGGCGCTCCAGTCGCAGGGCTGGCGGGTTTCCGGATCGGGAAGCAACCTGCGCCTGTCGCGGGGCGGCGACTGAGATGCCCCAGATCGCGCTGCCGCTCGACTGGCCGGTAGCCGACCGCGATGAGGATTTCCTCATCTCCGAATCCAATCGGGCCGCTTTCGAGCATCTGAAGCGCTGGTCGCTCTGGCCGGTCATGGCCAGCCTTGTCACCGGGCCGCGCAAATGCGGGCGAAGCCTGCTTGGCCGGCTCTTCGTCCGCAAGACCGGCGGCCGGTTGTTCGACAATGCCGAGGATCATGACGAAGAGGCCCTGTTCCACGCCTGGAACGAGGCCCAGCTGTCGCGCCGGCCGCTTCTGATCGTCGCCGACGCTCCACCGCCTTCGTGGCACATCGCGCTCCCCGATTTGCGCTCCCGGCTCGCCGCGACCCCGCACGTGGCCATCGCCGGGCCCGACGACCGGCTGATCGGCGATCTCATCGTCAAGCTGCTCGGCGACCGCGGCATCGCCGTTCCGCCCGAGGTCCCGGCCTTCATCGTTCCTCGGATCGAACGTTCCTACCTGGCCGTTCTGCAGGTCGTCGCCGTGCTCGACCGCGCCGCTTTGTCGCATCATCGTCGAATGACGGTGGCAATGGTGAAGCGCGCGCTCTCGGAAGACGGCATGATCAAGAGAGCGAGAAGCCACCCGGAATGAACGAGACCGCCATATCGTCCCCGCCCGGGCCGCCGCTGGCGGCGCGGGAACGTTATTTCAACCGCGAGCTGAGCTGGCTGGCCTTCAACCGGCGGGTTCTCGAAGAGGCGTGCAATCCCGCCCATCCTCTGCTCGAGCGGCTCCGCTTCCTCTCGATCTCGGGAAGCAACCTCGACGAATTCTTCATGGTGCGAGTCGCCGGCCTGAAGGCGCACCGGCTGCTCGGCGTCGAGGAGGCGTCGACGGACGGCCTCACTCCGGTCCAGCAACTCGCCGCGGTTGCCGCCGAGGCCGACGAGCTGACCCAGAGCCAGCAGCAGGTCTGGACCGAGATCCGCCGCGCGCTCGCCGATGCCGGAGTCGCGGTGATCGGCAGCGGCGCCATCGATTCCGACTCGGCTGAGTGGCTCGAGCGTCATTTCCGCGAGCAGATCTTTCCGGTGCTGACGCCCCAGGCGATCGATCCGGCTCATCCCTTCCCCTTCATCCCCAACCGCGGCTTCTCGCTGATCTTCGACCTTCGGCACCGGGCTACGAGCGAGCCGATCCGCGAATTGGTGATGGTGCCCTGGGCCCTTCCCCGCTTCATCCGCCTGCCCGGAACGGAAGCGCGCTACATCGCGGTCGAAACGCTCATCCGGCGCAACATCGCCGCCATGTTCCCCGATCATGAGCTGGTCGGCGGCGGCGCCTTCCGGATCCTTCGCGACAGCGACATCGAGGTCGAGGAGGAAGCCGAGGATCTCGTCCGCTACTTCCGAAGCGCCATCAAGCGCCGCCGGAGGGGCAGGGTGATCCGACTGAAGCTGTCCGCCGAAATGTCGGACGAGCTTGTCGCCATGGTCCGCGAAGGCGTTGGCGCGGTCGAGGCGATCGTCACCGAATCGACCGGCTTTCTCGGCATCGCCGATCTCGACGCGCTCTACGAGGAGGACCGGCCGGACCTCAAATTCGCCCCGTTCGCGGCGCGTTTCCCCGAACGGATACGCGAGCATGGCGGTGATTGCTTCGCCGCTATCCAGACCAAGGACATCGTCGTCCATCACCCCTATGAGAGCTTCGAGGTGGTGGTCGAGTTCCTGAAGCAGGCGGCCGCCGATCCCGACGTCATCGCGATCAAGCAGACCTTGTACCGCGCCGGCAAGCAGTCGGCGGTGATCCGGGCGCTGATCGACGCCGCCGAGGCCGGCAAGTCGGTGACCGCGGTGGTGGAGCTGAAAGCCCGGTTCGACGAGGAGCAGAACCTGCTCTGGGCGTCGGCGCTCGAGCGGGCCGGAGTCCAGGTCGTCTACGGCTTCATCGACTGGAAGACCCACGCCAAGGTCTCGATGGTGGTGCGCCGCGAGGAGCGGGGCTATCGGACCTACTGCCACCTCGGCACCGGCAACTATCACCCGGTCACGGCGCGCATCTACACGGACCTCAGCTTCTTCACCGCCGATCCCCGGGTGGGCCGGGACGTCGCCCAGCTGTTCAATTACATCACCGGCTATGTCGAACCGCGCGATCTCGAGTTGCTCTCGACCTCGCCGCACCAGATGCGGGACCATCTTCTCGCCCTTATCGAAGCGGAGATCGAGCATGCCCGCGCCGGCCGCCCGGGCGTGGTCTGGGCAAAGATGAACTCGGTGGTCGACCCGGCGATCATCGACAAGCTCTACGAGGCCAGCCAGGCGGGGGTCGAGGTCGAGCTCATCGTGCGCGGAATCTGCTGCCTTCGGCCGGGCGTGCCGGGCCTGTCCGACAACATCCGGGTCAAGTCGATCGTCGGCCGCTTCCTCGAGCACAGCCGGATCTGGTGCTTCGGCAACGGCGACGATCTGCCCAATCGCAGGGCCAAGGTCTACATCAGCTCGGCCGACTGGATGCCGCGCAATTTCGATCGCCGGGTCGAATATATGCTTCCGCTCGAGAACGTCACCGTCCACGCCCAGGTGCTCGATCAGGTCATGGTCGCCAATCTGATCGACAACGAGCAGAGCTGGCGCCTTCATTCCGACGGCAGCTACGAGCGGCTCGGCGCGGAGGATGAAAAGTCGTTCAACCTTCATCATTATTTCATGACCAACCCGTCCCTCTCCGGCCGCGGCGCGGCGCTGAAGGAGAGCGGGTCGGTCCCGAAGCTGCGCCTTCGGCGGGGTCCGTGAGAGAATGGCCGTGAGGGGAGGGGCATTGCTTCACGCCGAGCCGATGGCGATCGTCGACATCGGTTCCAACTCGGTGCGCCTGGTCGTCTATTCCGGGGCACCGCGGGCGCCGTCGATCATCTTCAACGAAAAGGTGCTCGCCGGCCTCGGCCAGGGGCTGGGCGAGACGGGCATGCTCGGCAAGGGGCCGATGGCCCGGGCGCTCGCCGCCCTGCGCCGCTTCCGGCTGCTCGTCGGCCAGATGGAGGTGCGCGACGTTCGAGTCCTCGCCACCGCCGCCGTCCGCGACGCAAGCAACGGCGATTCCTTCCTCGACGAGGTCCGGGCGCTCGGCTTCGAGCCCAAGGTGATTTCCGGCGAGAAGGAAGGGCGGCTTGCCGCGGAAGGGGTCCTCTCGGGCTTTCCGGACGCGGACGGGCTCGTCGGCGATCTCGGCGGCGGCAGCCTGGAGCTTGCCGATGTCGGCGGCGGGGCCGTTCACACGAGCATTTCCCTGCCCTTCGGAGTCCTGCGGATCGGCACTCCCGACGCGGCGGCGGAGAAGAAGCTGCGCCGCCGGCTCGCCCGGGCCCTCGAAGACTCCGGCCTCGGCGAGCGCGGCCGCGGCCGGCCCTTCTACATGGTCGGCGGTTCGTGGCGGGCTCTTGCCCGGCTCGACATCATCTCGCGCGACTATCCGCTTCCGATCACCCATCACTACCGGATGCCGCCCGAGCGGCCCGCCGAATTGAGGAGGCTGATCGCGTCGCTGAGCCGAAGCGATCCCAAGAGCATGCCGATGCTGACCGCGTCGCGCATTCCGACCTTGGCCAACGCCAAGCTCATCCTGTCGGCCCTGGTCGACGCGCTCGAGCCGAGCGAGCTTGTCGTCTCCAGCTTCGGCATTCGCGAGGGCCTGCTCTATCACGAGCTTCCGGCGGCGGAGCGGATCAAGGACCCGTTGATCGAGGCCGCGCGCGACGCCGGCCGAGGCCTCAGCCGCTTCGGCGAGCATGGCGACCTGCTCGACCGCTGGATCTCACCCATCTTCACCAACTCGTCCGCCAACGCGCGGCTTCGCCTCGCCGCCTGCCTGCTCGCCGACGTCGCCTGGCAGGCGCATCCGGATTTCCGGGCCGAGCGCGGCGTGGAGATGGCGCTTCACGGCAATTGGGTCGGGATCGACGTCTGCGGCCGGGTCATGGTCGCGCAGGCGCTCTTCTCCAATTTCGGCGGCCGCGACTTTCCCGACCGGCGGATCGGGGGCTTGTGCAGCGCGCCCGAGCTGGCCTGCGCCTCGCGCTGGGGCCTCGCCATGCGGCTCGGCCAGCGCCTCAGCGGCGGCCTCGCCTCGAGCCTGGAGCGCAGCCGGCTGGAGCGGGAAGGGGACGTGATCCGCCTGGTGCTGCCGAAAGCGGAGGAAGCGCTCTACGGCGAGACCGTCGAGCGGCGGCTGAGGAAGCTCGCCTCCGCGCTGGGATGCAAAGCGGAGATGGCGGCGGAGTAACTTGCCTCCCTATCGCGAAGCGATGGGGAGGGGGACCAGCGAAGCTGGTGGAGGGGTGACCGGTCCCAAGGCTCGCCGGCAGAGCCAACCACCCCTCCACCGCCTACGGCGGTCCCCCTCCCCAAGCTTCGCTTGGGGAGGCAAGCTAGCCGCAGTCGACCTTCGTCACCTTGCCGGCCGAATCCGTGTGCAGGTTCAGCCGGTTCTCGCGAAAGTCCATCGTCACCATCGTTCCGGGCGCGATCCAGCGCAGCGTCGCGGCGCCGCTGAGCCGCAATGCCGCCGCTCCGGTCCTCTCGCCTTTCGCTCGGCCGATCAGCGCCCGCGCCTTCGCGGCGTCGCACTTGCCGCCGGCTTCGGCCTCGACTGGCGGAGCGGTCGCGCAGCCCGCGGACAACAAGGCGGCGATGACGACGATCCTCATCCGCCGTCCGCCGTCAGGGTCATCACCAGCTTGCCGCCGCGCACCGCGAACGCGAGCCGTCCCTCGACCAGGTCGAGGGCGTCGCGGCCGAACTGGTCGAAGCGCCAGCCCTCGAGGATCGCCAGCCCTTCGCGCCGGCCCGCGGCGAGCAGCTCCAGCTCCTCGGTGCGGGCGATCAGCCGGGCCGCGACGTTGCTTTCGCGCGAGCGGATCTTGAGCAGGAGCTTCAGGAGGTCGGCGACAAGCGCGCCTTCCTTGCCGAGCCCGGGACCCCGGTCCTCCCGCGCCGGAAGCTCGTCGGCCGGCATCGGCACCGCATTGGCCAGCGCCGCCATCAGCCGGGCGCCGATCTCGTTGCCCGCCCAGGCCGGCGACAGCCCCCGCACCCGCGCCAGCGCATCCTGGCTGACCGGCGGATGCGCCGCAACATCGGCGATCGTCTCATCCTTCATGATTCGCCCGCGCGGGAGGTTCTTGCCGCGCGACTCCTGCTCCCGCCACGCCGCAAGCGCCTTCAGCCGGCCGAGGACCTCGGGCTTGCGGCTGGAGATCCGGATCCGTTTCCAGGACAAAGCGGGGTCGTTCTCGTAATTGGAAGGATCGGCGAGCTTCTCCATCTCTTCGTCGAGCCATTCGCCGCGCCCGGTCCGCCGAAGCCGTTCGAGCATCTTCGGGAACAAGGCGGCGAGATGGGTGACGTCGCCGATCGCATAGTCGATCTGGCGCCGGTCGAGCGGCCGGCGGCCCCAGTCGGTGAAGCGGGCGCCCTTGTCGAGACTCTTGCCGACCAGGCTCTCGACCAGGTTCGAATAGCCGACCTGCTCGCCCAGCCCGAGCGCCATCGCCGCGATCTGAGTGTCGAAGAGCGGGTGGGGGGTCTTGCCGGTAATGTTGTAGATGATCTCGATGTCCTGGCTTCCGGCATGGAAGACCTTGAGGACGTCCTCATTGTTGACGAGGAGGTCGAGCAGGGGCGTCATGTCGAGCCCCTCCGCCTTGGGATCGATCGCCGCGGCCTCGTCTATGTCGCCGATCTGGATCAGGCACAGATCCGGCCAATAGGTGTTCTCGCGCATGAATTCGGTGTCGACGGCGACGAACGGCTGCCTGGCCAGTCGCCCGCACAGACACTTCAGCGAATCGGAATCGGTAATCAGTGGGTGAATCTGCATCGCGAGGGCTCATAGCGGCGCCCTCCCGGCTTGACAAAGCAAGGCTGCGTGGCGAAGCGCCGGGCGACGAAAAAGTCATTCCGGCGAAGGCCGGAATCCACCTTCTTCCTCGCTTATGGAGCCCAAAGGCAGGTGGATCCCGGCTTTCGCCGGGATGACGGAGCAGGATTAGACAGAGCATGCACGCCTATCGCACCCATCATTGCGGCGAGCTCCGCGCCTCCCACGTCGGGAAGCGGGTGAAGCTTTCGGGCTGGATCCACCGCAAGCGCGATCACGGCGGAGTCCTGTTCGTCGACCTGCGCGACCATTACGGCCTGACCCAGATCGTCGCCAAGGCGAACAGCGAGCCGCTGAGGGCGCTCGAGCATCTTCGCGCCGAATCGGTGGTGACGATCGTCGGCGAGGTCGTGTCGCGAGGGCCGGAAGCCTCCAACCCGAACCTTCCCACCGGCGAGATCGAGATTTCCGCCGAGGAAGTCGTCGTCCAGTCCGCGGCCGAGGAGCTTCCGCTGCCCGTCGCCGGAGAGGCCGATTATCCGGAGGACATAAGGCTCCGCTACCGCTTCCTCGACCTTCGCCGCGAGCGGCTCCACCGCAACATCGTTCTTCGAAGCCAGGTGATCTCGTCGATCCGCCGCCGGATGGTCGACGCCGGGTTCACCGAGTTCCAGACGCCGATCCTCACCGCCTCCAGCCCCGAGGGCGCGCGCGACTATCTCGTCCCGAGCCGGGTCCACCCGGGCAAATTCTACGCGCTTCCCCAGGCGCCGCAGATGTTCAAGCAGCTGATCATGGTCGCCGGCTTCGACCGCTACTTCCAGATCGCCCCCTGCTTCCGCGACGAGGACGGCCGCGCCGACCGCTCTCCGGGCGAATTCTACCAGCTCGATTTCGAGATGAGCTACGTCACCCAGGAGGACGTCTTCCAGGCGCTGGAGCCGATCCTCGCCGGGGTCTTCGAGGAGTTCGCCGACGGCAAGAAGGTCACCCCGGCCGGGGAATTCCCGCGCATCCCCTATAAGGAGGCGATTCTGAAATACGGCTCCGACAAGCCGGATCTCCGCAACCCGATCCTCATTTCCGACGTGTCGAGCCACTTCCAGGGCTCGGGCTTCGGCCTGTTCGCCCGGATCGTCGAAGGCGGCGGCACCGTCCGCGCCATTCCCGCGCCTGGCACCGCCGAGAAGAGCCGGAAATTCTTCGACGAGATGAACGATTGGGCCCGCTCCGAAGGCCATGCCGGCTTGGGCTACGTCACCCAGAAAGGCGGCGAGCTCGGCGGCCCGATCGCCAAGAACCATGGCGACGAGGGCATGCGCAAGCTGATCGCCGAGCTCGGCCTCGGGCCCGACGACGGAATCTTCTTCGCCGCCGGCAAGGAGGGCCAAGCTGCCAAGCTCGCCGGGGCCGCGCGCACGCGGGTCGCCGAGCAGCTCGGCCTGATCGGCGAAGACGAGTTCCGCTTCTGCTGGATCGTCGACTTTCCGATGTTCGAATATGACGAAGAGGCCAAGAAGGTCGACTTCAGCCACAATCCCTTCTCGATGCCGCAGGGCGAGCTGGAAGCGCTGGAGACCAAGGACCCGCTCGACATCCTCGCTTTCCAATACGACATCGTCTGCAACGGCGTGGAGCTGAGCTCGGGCGCGATCCGCAACCATCGGCCCGACATCATGTACAAGGCGTTCGAGATCGCCGGCTATTCGAAGGCCGACGTCGACGAGAATTTCTCCGGAATGATCAACGCCTTCAAGTTCGGAGCACCGCCCCACGGCGGCTCGGCGCCGGGCATCGACCGGATCGTCATGCTTCTCGCCGGAGAGCCCAACATCCGCGAGGTCGTGCTCTTCCCGATGAACCAGCGCGCCGAGGATCTGATGATGGGCGCCCCGGGCGTGGTTTCGGCCAAGCAGCTTCGCGAGCTCAACATCCGCCTGGTCGAGCCGGCGGGCGCCGCGGCGAAGGATCCGGCGAAGACGGTGGCGCCTGAGTGATTTTGCCTCCCCATGCGGCACGCATGGGGAGGGGGACCGCCCGAAGGGTGGTGGAGGGGTAGCTGCGCAGGCCTCGCCAATTACCCCTCCCCCATGCTTCGCATGGTCCCCCTCCCCATCTGCGATGGGGAGGCATAAGGAGGGCGGATGACCATCGACCTTTCCGGCTTCGAATCCGGCGCCCGCTATCGCGGCGCTTATTCCGACGACCTTGCGGCCCTCCAGGAGCGGCTGGGGCGGATCCTCGTCGCCCATATCGTTCACAAGCGCCGAAGCCTGATCGTCTTCGAAGGCTGGGACGCGGCCGGCAAGGGCGGTGCGATCCAGCGGCTGACCTCCGACTGGGACCCGCGCGCCTTCCAGGTCTGGCCGATCAAGGCGCCGACCGAGGAGGAGAAAGCTCGCCACTTCCTCTGGCGTTTCTGGAACAAGCTGCCCGGCGCCGGCGAGATCGCCGTCTTCGACCGCAGTTGGTACGGCCGGGTCCTCGTCGAAAGGGTCGAAGGCTTCGCCTCCGAAGCCCAATGGCGCCGGGCCTATGACGAGATCAACGAGTTCGAGGCCCAGCAGGTCTATGACGGCACCCATATCGTCAAGCTCTTCTTCCACGTCACCCGGGAGACCCAGGACGAGCGGCTGAAGGCGCGGCTCGACCATCCCTGGAAGCGCTGGAAGGTGACCGCCGACGATTTCCGCAACCGCGCTCGGAGGGAGGACTATCTCGAGGCGGCTGGAGAAATGTTCGAACGCACGAATACGCGCTGGGGCCCGTGGACCGTGATCGACGGCAACAATAAGAAAGCCGCCCGGATCGCCGCCCTCACCGCCATCGCGGACTCGCTGGAGGCGGTCTGCTCCCTCGAACCGCTGGCGGCGGATCCGGAAGTGGCGAAGCTGGCCCGGGAGGCGTTCGGGGAAAATGGATAGGGTCTGCCCAAGCCGTCATGCTGAACTTGTTTCAGCATCCAGCCGCGAGCCCCTCCGTGGGCGGAGACCTGGACCCTGAACCAAGTTCAGGGTGACGGAGCCTCCGGATACTCGATCGACATCACCTCCAGCTCCCGCTCGCCTCCCGGCAAGGTCACCCGCCGAAGATCGCCCACTGCGGCGCCGCGGATCGCCCGCCCGATCGGCGAGGTCCAGGCGATCCGGCCGTTCGAGGCATCGGTCTCGTCCTCGCCGACCAGGGTCACCGTCCGCCTCTTGTCCTCCTCGTCGGCCAGCTCGACGGTCGCCCCGAAATAGACCTTTCCACGCTCCGGCTGAGCCGCGGCGTCGATCACCTTGGCGTCCTTCATCCGCCGCGACAGCCAGCCGAGCCGGCGGTCGATCTCCCTCAGGCGCTTGCGGCCGTAAATATAATCGCCGTTCTCGGAACGATCGCCGTTGCCGGCGGCCCAGGAGATCGTCTCGACCAGCCTGGGCCGCTCGAGGGCGAACAAAGCCTCATATTCCTCGCGCAGACGGCGATAGCCGTCGGGGGTGATGTAATTGGGGCGATCGGTCAACTCATCCTCCCCGCGCGTAGCGGGGGGAGGGGGACCACCCGAAGGGTGGTGGAGCGGTAATTGGCGAGGCCTCGGCAGTTACCCCTCCACCATGCTTCGCATGGTCCCCCTCCCCATCTGCGATGGGGAGGATCACCTAGCCCGGCCCGCTTTTGCCCAGGTAATAAGACAGCCGGTTCGGCGGCCTGCCGCCGCGCTGGGCCCGAATGGCATCGTAGACGACCGCATTTTCGAGCACGCGCTGCACATAGTTGCGGGTCTCGGTATAAGGGATGGCCTCGATCCAGGTGACGATGTCGGTGCCGCCCCGAGGGTCGCCGTTCGCCCGGACCCACTTGTTCACGTTGCCGGCCCCGGCGTTGTAGCTCGCCACCGCCAGCGCCGCCTGGCCCCCCCATTGGTTGAGCAGCCGCTCGAAATAGCTCGAGCCGAGCATGATATTGTAGGCGGGATCCGAGGTCAGGCGGCCGAAATCATAGGGCAGGCCGAGCTTGCCGGACTGCTCGCGCGCCGTCCCGGGCATGAGCTGCATCAGCCCGCGGGCGCCGGCATGGCTGACCGCGGCCCGGTCGAACGAGCTTTCCTGGCGTGTGATCCCGTGTGCCAGCGCCCAATGGGTCGAATAAGCCGAAGGCAGGTTCACCTCGGGGAAGCCGGCCGGATCGTAAAAGCTCTGGCCCTTGTTGCGCGCCTCCCGAGCCACCCAGACGCCGAGATCCTGACGGCCGATATTGCGGCCGAACTGGGCGGCAAGGATCCGGTCGCTCTCCGTTTCCGCCTGCTCGGCGATGGCGCGGACGAACAGGGACTGATCGCTCCACCGGCCCATATCGCCCAGCGCCTTCGCGGCCTGGACCAGCGGACGCGCGGCGAAGGCCGAACGCTGAGCCTGGCTCGGCACGGCGGCGGAAGGCGAGGGAGGCGTCATTCGCCGTCCCAGCCGCTCGAGGGCGAGCTGGCCGTAAAACTGGTCCGGGCTCGCCGCCGCCTGCTCCAGCCAGCTGTTGGACTGGGCCTGCTGGCCGGCGTTGAAGGCCGATCGCGCCGCCCAGTAGAATCCCTTGGTCCGGGTCTGTGAAGAGCGCGCAGCGCGGCCGTAGCGGTCGAACATCCGCGACGCGTCGGAGTGACGGCCCAGCTTGCCAGCGGCGGTTCCGGCCAGCCAGGCGAGATTGGTATATTCGTCGCGCTCGCCATAGGATCGGCCGCTGACGTCGGTTCCGGCAGGGTAGGCGTCGTCGAGCTGCGAGGCGATCCCATAGGCCGTCGACCATTGCGCGTCGTTGGCCGCGCCCTTGGCCAGGGTCAGCATAGCCTCGAACCATTTCTCCGCATTGGCCGGCGGCCTCGAAAGCCGGCGCGGCTGGGCCATCAGCTGACGGGCGGCAAGGCTCTGGCCGGTGGCGCGAAGCCAATTGGCGCGGTCCATCAGGAGCCCCGGATCGCCTTCGACGGAGCCGAGGGCGGAGAGCCGTCCGGCGGCGTCTCCGGCCCGGGTCTGAAGCGCGATCCGGGTGGCGAAGAGCGCCTGGCGCTGCGCCGAGGCCATCGGCAGTTGCCGGGCGGCGCTCTGCGTGTCGCCGTTGCCGAGCAGGGCCTCCAGCCGGGCGTCATGGTCGGCGCTGGTCATCTGGCCGCCGAACTGGCCGAGGATCCGCGCTTCGTCGGTCGCGGGGAGCACTCCGCCGGTCCAGGCCCTGCGCGCGGCCTCGATCGCCTCGTTGCCGCGGCCGGACGCCTGAAGCGCGAAAGCGTGGCGGGCATGGCCGGCCGGGGTCAGCGGCGGCAAGGCGTTGAAAAAGGCGATCGTCTCGAAGGCGGCGCCGCCGTCCGAAACGGCCTTTTCGGCGGTCCGGCGCATCGCCGTCTCGCCCGGCCAGCCGCGATGGCTCATCAGGAACGAAGCGTAAGCGGAGAAGGGCAGGCCGTCCGTCTGCCTGAGGCTGTTCCAGCGGGCCAGATCGGCGGCGACCCCGGACGGAACGGGCGAATAAGCCGGCGCGGGGCGCGGCTCGAACCGCGATTGCGCAGGCGCCACGCCGCTCTGAACCGCAACGGGAAGGATTTTGGCGACGTGCGCCGGCCTCACCCCCGCCGCGACCGCCGCGACGGACATTGCGGACACGCCCAACAGGCTCAACGCTAACGCTTTTTTCTGCATGCTGGACAGAATGCCAACCCCCTCCTTATCAGGCCCTGAACGGGCCCGCCCTTATTGTCCTTATTGTCGGGCCCGCACCCTCACGTGAAGGAGTTTATCGATGTTCCGCGGGTCGATCCCGGCTCTGGTGACGATTTTCCGGGACGAAGCGTTGGACGAGCGCGCGTTTCTCGACTTCGTGCGCTGGCAGGTGAGCGAAGGGAGCCACGCGCTGGTCCCGTGCGGTACCACCGGCGAATCGGCGACCCTGACCGCCGCCGAGCACCGGCGCGTGATCGAGCTCGCGATCGAGGGCGCCGACGGACGGGTCAAGGTCATCGCCGGCTGCGGCTCCAACGGCACCGCCCATGCCATCGCGCTCACCCGCTCGGCCAGGGACGCCGGGGCCGACGCCGCGCTCCATGTCCCGCCTTATTACAACCGGCCCAATCAGGAGGGCATCTACGCCCATCTCGCCGCGATCGCCGAGGCGGTGGACATCCCGATGATCCTCTACAACGTACCGGCGCGAACGATCACCGACATTTCGGTCGAGACGATGGCGCGGCTGGCCGGGATCGCCAACGTGATCGGGGTCAAGGACGCGACCGGAAATCTCGCCCGGGTCTCCGCCCAGCGCGCCGCCTGCGGTGAGGATTTCGTCCAGCTGTCGGGCAATGACGACATGGCCCTCGGTTTCTCGGCAATGGGGGGAACGGGCTGCATCTCGGTCACCGCGAACGTCGCTCCAAGGCTTTGCGCCGAGTTTCAGAATGCTTGCTTGTCAGGGGATTGGCAGGGAGCATTGAGACTGCAGGACAGGCTCTATCCCCTCCACGCGGCGCTCTTTACCGACGCCTCGCCGGGGCCGGTCAAATATGCCCTGTCTCGAGTCAACGGCGGCCTTTCGGCGGAGTTGCGGCTGCCGATGACCCCGCCGTCCGAGGCGAGCCGCGCGGCCGTGGACGAAGCCCTGGCGCATGCGGGGCTGGTATGAGTTGCACTGCTGACGGACGGAGAGTCGGTCGGGCCGGTTTCCTTTCCGCCCCGATCATCCCTATCTGCTGATCATGGTCCGTCCCCGTCCCGCCACGTTCGACAAGGTGAAGGTCGTTGCCGAGAACAGGCGCGCGCGCTTCGATTATGCGGTCGAATCGACCTATGAGGCCGGGATCGCCCTCACCGGCACCGAGGTGAAGTCGCTTCGCTTCGGCGAGGGCTCGATCGCCGAGAGCTATGCCGAGGTGAGGGACGACCAGGCCTGGCTGATCAACGCCAACATCCCCGAGTTCAGCCACGGCAACCGCCACAATCACGAGCCCAAGAGGCCGCGCAAGCTGCTCCTCCACGAGCGCGAGATCGCCAAGCTTCACGGCGCCGTCGCCCGCCAGGGCATGACGCTCGTGCCGCTTTCCATCTACTTCAACAGCCGCGGCCGGGCGAAGGTCGAGCTGGCGCTGGCCAAGGGCCGCAAGGCGCCCGACAAGCGCGAATATCAGAAGGAGAAGGACTGGAAGCGGGAGCAGGGCCGGCTGTTGCGCGACCGTGGCTGACCGTGCCGGGCGCTTCGCCCGCTGGGCCAAGCGCAACATGCCCAAGCGCGAGGAGCTGGCCGGCAACCGCTGGCTCAAGCCGTTCGGCCAGCGCGTCCTCCACTCCGAATTCTGGCGCTTCACCCGCCGCTCGGTACCGCGCGGAGTGGCCATCGGCCTTTTGGTCGGGATCTTCGTCATGGTCCCGGGCCTTCAGATCATCGGGTCGGCGCTCCTGTGCATTCCGTTCCGAGGCAACATCCCCGTCGCCGCATTCATGACCTTCCTGTCCAACCCGTTCACCACGCCCTTCATTCTCACCGCTTCCTATTTCGTCGGAAGCTCCCTCGGGCTGGGCGGGCATACCGGTGTCCCGGGGCGCGAGGCGTCGATCCGGGAATGGTTCACCTGGCTCTTCTCCGACGCCGCGCTCGCCATGGTCAGCGGACTCTTCATCATCGCCGTCCTGAGCGCCGTCGTCGGCTATTTCGCCTCCATCCTGATCTGGCGCTGGTGGACCGGGCGAAAATGGCGACGGCGAGCGATCAAATTAGGGCCATAGGTCCATCCCCAACGTCATCCCGGCGAAGGCCGGGATCCATGAACGCGGTCCTTCGAAAAAGAGGCGGCCCCGGCCGCGCCTCTCACGACGACTTTCCATGTTCATGGATCCCGGCCTTCGCCGGGATGACAGTGAGTGTTCAACGCCGCGCCCGGCCAGACGCTCCGTCTGCCGCCTCAAGGGCAGGTTCGCCTCCTCCGCCGTCGCCGCGCCCTTGACCTGAGGGAGAGAAAGAAAGGAAGGGTCCGTGGATGTCCACCGCCCTTCCTTCCGGCTCCGCTTCCCGGCCCCGCTTCGGCCTTGCCTTGCTCGCGGTGCTCGCCGCCGCCGCGGCCTCGGCGGCGCTGCTGCTGTGGGCGCTGGACAATATCGTCTTCGCAGCCGCCTTCTTCGCCGGGGTGCTCGCCGTCGGCCTGCCCTTGTCGGTCGTCGGCCGGGCCGCCGTCGCGGCACCCGACAAGGTCGAGCCGGGCGCCGACCTCGCCCTCGTCCGCGCCGGCCTCGAGGCTTCGCCCGACGCGGTCGCCGTCACCGACTCGGCCGGCGGCCTGCTCGCCGCCAACTCCCGCTACGAGAGCTGGTTCGGGATTCGCCCGCCGCTCGATCTTCCCTTCGGCGAGACGCTACGCCCGACCTTCGCCGCCACTTGCCGAGACGGGCAGTCGGAAGCGGCCGGTCTCGAGGCGGGCGACCTGCGCCTTACCGCCGATGTCCGAGCCGCCGGGCATGGCTCGGGCGCTCTGCTCTGGCGCTTCGCCCGGACCGACCGGGAGGACGCCGCCGCCGAGGCGCGGATCTTGCTCGGCGGCGAGATCGGCCGCCGGATCGCCCAGACCGGCTTGATGGCCGCTCTGACCGCCGCCGACGGCCGGATCCTGGAAGCCAATGCCGCCTTCCACGCCCGCGCCGGCGGCGAGGCCGAGGTCGCGCCCGGCACCCCGCTCGTCGACCTGCTGGTGATGAGCGAGCAAAATCAGTTCCACTTCGCCCGCGAGGGCAAGGCCGGCGGAGCGTTGCGCATCCTGCAGGTACCGCTCGCCGAGGAGGAAGGCGGGCCGAGCCTGTTCCTGATCCTGGACGAGGTCGGCGGAGTCGGTGCCGACGGCGCCCACAACATCAACGCCTTGCTCGAAATCCTGCCGCTCGGCCTCGCTTTGGCCGATCGCGACGGCCGCTTCGTCTATCTGAATGCCGCCTTCCGGCGCGCCGCCGGCCTGTCGAAGACGGCGCTGCCGACCTGGCCGAGCGACCTCGTCGTCGACGAGGACAAGGCCGCCGTCGCCGATTCGATCCGCCGCTTCGCCCGCGGCGCCTCGCTTTCGGGCGACGTCGCCGTTCGGCTCAAGGCCAATAAGGAGGAGCCGGTCGCGCTCACCGTCGCCGGCGCCCGCGGGCTCGGCGAGGCGGCGGTCCTGCTCTCCCTGAAGGACAATAGCGAGGAGGACCGCTTGAAGCGCCAGGTCGCCCAGGCGACCAAGATGCAGGCGGTCGGCCAGCTCGCCGGCGGGGTCGCCCACGATTTCAACAATATCCTCACCGCCATCATCGGCCATTGCGACCTGATGCTGATGCGCCATGCGCCCGGGGACAGCGATTATGACGACATCCAGCAGATCCGCTCGAATTCGAACCGTGCCGCCAGCCTGACCCGCCAGCTCCTGGCCTTCTCCCGTCAGCAGACCCTTCGCCCCCAGGTCCTCCAGCTTCCCGACGTCATCGCGGAGGTCTCTACCCTCCTGAAGAGGCTGCTCGGCGAGCGGGTGAAGCTTCAGGTCAAGCATGGCCGAGGCCTCGGCGCGGTCCGGGCCGACCCCGGGCAATTGGAGCAGGTCATCGTCAACCTCGCCGTCAACGCGCGCGACGCGATGACGGTCAAGGACGATCAGAGCGTCGGCCTGCTCACCCTCCACACCTACGCCGTCACCGCGGACGACGTGCGCCGGATGGGCAGCGAGATATTGCCGATCGCCGACTATACGGCGCTTCGGGTGTCCGACACCGGCACCGGCATCCCGGCGCACCTCCTGCCCAAGATCTTCGAGCCCTTCTTCACCACCAAGGAAGTGGGCAAGGGGACCGGCCTCGGCCTCTCCACCGTCTACGGGATCGTCAAGCAGTCGGGCGGGTTCATCTTCGCGGAAAGCGAGCCCGGGAAGGGGACGAGCTTCGTCATCTATCTCCCCGTCCACCGCGCCGAGGCGGTGAAGCCGGCGCGCAAGGCGCGCGAGCCGGCGGGCGAGCTGTGGGGCACCGGAACCATCCTCCTGGTCGAGGACGAGGCGACCGTCCGCGCCGTCGCCGAGCGCGCGCTCACCCGCCACGGCTACACCGTCCTCCTCGCCGAGAATGGCGAAGCGGCGATCGAGATACTCGACCGCGAGAAACGGGTGGATCTGATGATCTCGGACGTCGTCATGCCGACGATGGACGGCCCGACGACGGCCCGCGAAGCTCGGATCAGGCAGCCGGATCTGCCGATCCTCTTCATCTCCGGCTATGCCGAGGAGCAATTGCGTCAATCGATCGACCTCGAACGCGTCGCCTTCCTCGCCAAGCCCTTCTCCGTCCAGAAGCTCGCCGAGGCGACCCGGGACGCGCTGGTGATGAAATAGCCCGTCGCCCCAGCGAAGGCTGGGGCCCCGGCGGGTGAAAAACCCGGCGTTCCTCACCCCCTGGGGTCCCAGCCTGCGCTGGGACAACGGGCACAAAAAACTTGTTTCGCAAACGATAGTTACGCCTTAAGCCCACGCCCGTGACCGCCCGCTCCATCCTCATCGTCGAAGACGAACCGCTGATCGCGATGATGCTCGAGGATTTCCTCGACTCGCTCGGCCATACGGTCGCCGCCACCTGCGACACCGTCGCCGACGCCCTCGTCCGGGTCGCCCAGGGCGGCTTCGACATCGCCATCATCGACGTCAATCTGAACGGCGAGCAGGTCTGGCCCGTCGCCGACCGCCTCGCCGCCCAGGGCGTTCCCTACGTCCTCGCCACCGGCGGCCATATCGAGCCCCCGCCGACCCTGCATGCGAGCGCGCCGGTACTCTCCAAGCCTTTCACCCTCGACGCCATCGAGCCGGCGTTGGCGGAGGCGTGCAGGGGCTAGATTCCTTCCGGAAGGCAGGAGCATCCGGCGTCTCTTCTCGCCGGCCGCGGGCCAATCATTCTCAACGCAACGACGCAATGATGTCGTGCAACTTCCAAGGCGCCGCGAACTTCCAACCGGCGGAGTTTGAGTGGGGCTACGCCCGGATCGGAAAAGCGAGCACAGATCGCCTGGCAGCAGCGGCTTCGACTCGCCCAGCGCGAACGGCGCGGGGCCGGCACACGTCCCCCGTCGCCAAACTATCTCACGATGTCAAAGAGCCCTGCCGATACGCAACCCGGCCATGGGAACAATATAGGAACGTCAAGTCCCTTATTCTCCTACAGAAAGATCCGTTTCGGAAGTTGCAGGACCTCGGCCCCTAACCCATCGTCAGGGCGTCGATCGCGCCCTGGAGGATGTAGGCGGCGGCCATCTTGTCGATCAGCTCGGCGCGGCGGGCGCGGCTGGCGTCGGCGTCGAGCAGGGTGCGGGTCACCGCCTGGGTCGACCAGCGCTCGTCCCAAAGCAGGATGGGCAGCCCGAGCGGCTCGAGGTTGCGGGCGAAGGCCCGGATCGACTGGGTGCGCGGCGAATCGCTGCCGTCGAGGTTGAGCGGAAGGCCGACGACCAGCCCGGTGACCCGCTGCGCCTCGGCGAGGCTCCGGAGCCGCTCCAAATCCTTGCCGAACTTGCCGCGGTGGAGGAGCTCGGCGGGCGTGGCGATCGTCCAGTCGGCATCGCAAAAGGCGAGGCCGATCGTCTTGGTGCCGACGTCGAGCCCGAGCAGGCGCCCGCCCTCGGGGAGCGAGTCGCGATAGTCGGCGGCGAAGGCGGTGATCACTTCCCGCCGCCGAACGCCTTCACCCGGGCCGCCGCGTCGGCGCGCAGGTTCGACCAGAAGAGGGCGTAATCGTAGACGTGGTAATTATTGCCCGGAAGCACATAGGGCCCGAGCTCGGGCGCGTCCTCGCCGAGCAGAAGGAAGCCGCGCACGTCGCAACGGGCCGGAACGCCCGGCGCCTTGATCTCACCTTGGGTCAGGGCCTCGTTCGGGACGAGAGTTCCGATATTGGCCGAAGCCGGAGCCTCGCCGCCGCGACCCCCGGTCAGCGGGTTGGTGCAGAGCATCGGCGATCCCGCCCGCGATATCCCGGTCACGCCCGCGGATCTGTCGTAGACGTCGGTCACCTGCTTGGGGTCGGCGGGTTCGGCGAAGCTCTGCCAGCTGACCACGCAGCCCGACTGCTCCCTTTTCTCGCAGGCGGGCAGTCCGAGCGAGGGGAGATCGGCCGGGATCGAAACCGGCCAGCCGATCACATAGGCGGCGACGATCCTCTTCGCCTCGGGCTTGCCGGCGATCCGCTCGGCGAGCAGGCGCATCAGATGGAGGCTGCCCTGGCTGTGGCCGGCGAGGATGATCGGCCGGTCCCTCGGCGCCTTCTCCAGGAACTGTTCGAACGCGGCCGCGACGTCGCGATAGGCGAAGTCGAGCGCCTTTTGCGCTTCCTCCTGGGTGGTGAGAAAGGCGCCGAAGGTCGCCTGCCGATATTTGGGCGCCCAGATGTCGGCAACCGAGTTGAACACGCTCGCCTGGCTCTGGACGAACAGCTTCGCCCGCCATTGCGATTCCGGGTCGGCGAGCGGGGCGTTCCAATGCGCCGTCTGGAGATAGGAGGTGGGATGGATAAAGAAGGCCGAGGCCGAGGGTGTGCCTTCGGGCCTCAGCCCGGCCGGCAGCCAGAGGCCGGGGCTGTCCGGAAGGTCCGGCCGGGCGATCCACAGCCTCTTGTCGGCATAGGCCTTGGGTGCCGGAGCCGGTCCCTCCTCGAAGGCGGCCGACGGAACCATGGTGAACCGCATCAGCTCGGCGCCGAACAGCCGATAGACAAGCGCCGCGGCCATGGCGAGCATAGTCAGCCCCGCCACCACCCACAAAAACCGCCGCGCCAGCATCAAATCCTCCCGGTCTGCATCGCCGCTGCACAAGCGGATGGTAGATTCGATTGCAAGCGATAGAAGGTGAGGTTGGAGACCAGCATGAGCGAGGCGAAGCCGATCGAGCACGAACCGTGGCCGCTTCGAGCGGCGATCCTGCTCGCCCTCGGCGCGGCCTTGGCCCTGGCGGTCCATCTGCTCACCCGCGGGCCGGAAATCTGGAAGTGGACCGAGAATCCGGCGCGGCTGGGCGCCGCGGCGGCCTTGGCCGCGGGCGGGATCGTCTTCGCTTTCTCTCTGGAACGGCTACGCTGGCTGTGGTCGCTCCTCTTCGCCGCCGGCGCGGGGGCCATCGTCGGCTTCGTCACCTTTTGGAACGGTCAGCCCGAAAGCTGGGGCGCGGGCGAGAGCTGGCAGCTCGCTTCCGCCTTGCTGGCCCTCGTCATCGCCGTCCCGCTGTTCCAGGCGTCGCGCGACGCGGGGCGCCGGAACCTCGATTACCGGGCGGTCCACGCGCATATCCTGACCAACATCGTCCTCTGGTTCGTCGCCTGGGGATTCGTCCTCATCACCTTCCTTCTCGTTCTTCTTCTCTCCGAGCTGTTCCAGCTGATCGGGATCGTCATCCTTCGCGACCTGCTTCAGAAGCCGTGGTTTCCCTGGCCCCTGATCGGCGGCGCGCTCGGAGCGGCGATCGGGCTGCTCAGGGATCGCGACCGGATCGTCGGCACCCTGCAGCGTGTCGCCACCGCCATCCTCTCGGTCCTCGCTCCGATCCTCGCCGCGGGACTCGTCATCTTCGTGCTCGCTCTGCCCTTCACCGGCCTCGAGCCTTTGTGGGAGCAGACCCGGGCGACGACTCCGATCCTTCTCGTCTGCATCCTCGGCGCCGTCGTCCTGGTCAACGCCGTGATCGGCAGCGGCGGCGGCGAGGACGAAGCGCGTCCGCGGATCGTCCGCCTGGCCGCCGCGGCCCTGGCCGCCGTCCTCCTCCCGCTCGCCATCGTCGCCGCCGTCTCGACCGGCAAGCGCATCGCCCAGCACGGTTTCACTCCGGACCGGCTGTGGGCTGCCGTGTTCGTCGCCATCGCCGTCGCCGGCGCGGCGGTCTATCTGCTCGCCTTGGTTCGCGGCCGCGCCGGCTGGCCCGACCTGCTTCGGACCCTCAATCTCAGGATCGCCATCGGCATCTGCATCGTCGCCTTGTTCCTCGCGCTTCCGATCGTCAGCTTCGGCGCCATCTCGACCCGCGACCAGGTGGCACGCCTGCAATCCGGCCGGATCGCCGTTGACAGGTTCGACTGGGCGGCGCTGCGCTTCGACTTCGGCCCGTCGGGACGCCGGGCCCTCGAGCGCCTGGTGCGAAGCCCGAATGCCGCGATCCGGGACAACGCCCGAGCGGCGCTTGCAACGACGAACCGCTGGTACGCCCGCACCCAAATCGAGGATTATGCGGAGGCGCCCAAGGAATTGCGGGCCTTCCCCGCGGGTTTGCCGGTGCCGGCCGATCTGCGCGAGGCCGTGCTCGGCCGTCCGGGCCAGCCCGGCGCCTGCACCGGCAAGGGCGAATGCTTTCTCCTCTGGACGCCCGGCCGGACCAGGGCCGTCGCGGTCATGGATCGATGCTCCGATCCGGCTCGGACGAAAGACAGCGGGCCGTGCGATCTCAAGGTGACGATCGTCGGTCGGACGAATGGCCGGTGGGTTCGTCCCGCCGACGAGCCCCTGATGCCGGCGAACGCTCCCGGCCCGGAGCAGGCGGCCAGGGCGGTGCGACTGCAGCGCGAGGCGTTGAGGCGCGGCGAGGTCGAGGTTCGCGAGGTCACCCGGCGCCAGGCCTTCATCGGCGGCGAGCCCGTGGGCGACCTGTTCGAGTAGGCCTGCTTGCCGCGTTGCAGCGCGGATGCTAGCGCGCCCGCCATGTCCGTCGACGCCGCTACCGTTCGCCACATCGCGAAGCTCGCACGAATTGCCGTCTCCGACGCCGAGGTCGGGGCGCTCGCGCCCGAGCTCAACAACATCCTCGGCTGGGTCGAGCAGCTTCAGGAGGTCGACGTCGAGGGCGTCGAGCCGATGACCGCCGTCATTCCGAACAGGCTGCGCCTTCGCGACGACGTCGTCACCGACGGCGGCAAGCGGGACGACGTCCTCGCCAACGCGCCGGGGGCCGAGCATGGCTTCTTCGCCGTCCCCAAGGTGATCGAATGACGAGCAGTCTCCCCGTCATCCCGGCGAAAGCCGGGACCCCAGGCCGGAAAGGCACAGCGGGCCTCCCCGAGGCCCCGGCTTCCGCCGGGGTGACGGCATGACCGACCTCACCGACCTCGGAATCGCCGCGATCCGCGACGGGGTGCGCGACGGCGCCTTCTCGGCCCGTGAGGTCGCCGGGGCGTTCAGCGCGGCCGTCGAGAAGGGCAGGGCGCTCAACGCCTTTACCGTCGAGACCCCTGACCATGCCCTGGCCGCCGCCGCCGCCGCCGATGCCGCCCGCGCCTCGGGCGACCTGAAGCCGCTCTCCGGAGTGCCGCTGGGGATCAAGGATCTGTTCGCCACGCAGGGCGTCGCCACCACCGCCGGAAGCCGGATCCTCCAAGGCTTCGAGCCACGCTACGAATCGACGGTCGGCGCCAGTCTCTTCGCCGCCGGCGCGGGGATGCTCGGCAAGCTCAACATGGACGAGTTCGCGATGGGCTCGTCCAACGAGACCAGCGCCTGGGGCCCGGTCCTGTCGCCCTGGCGCCGGAACGACGGCGGCAATGCCGCGCTCACGCCCGGTGGAAGCTCGGGGGGCTCGGCCGCTGCGGTGGCGGCCCGGCTCGCTCCCGGGGTCACCGGCACCGACACCGGCGGCTCGATCCGCCAGCCGGCCGCCTTCGTCGGGATCACCGGGATCAAGCCGACCTACGGCCGCTGCTCGCGCTGGGGGATCGTCGCTTTCGCTTCGAGCCTGGACCAGGCCGGGCCGATGGCGCGCGACGTCCGCGACTGCGCGATCCTGCTCGAGGCGATGGCGGGCTTCGATCCGAAGGATTCGACCTCGCTCGACTTGCCGGTGCCCAATTGGGAAGCGGCGCTGAGCGGCGATGTCCGCGGCAAGCGGATCGGGATTCCGAGGGAATATCGGATCGACGGAGTCCCGGCGGAGATCGACCGGGTCTGGGAAAAGGGCATCGCCCTGATGCGCGACGCCGGCGCCGAGATCGTCGAGGTCTCGCTGCCCCACACCCGATACGCGCTTCCGACCTACTACATCATCGCCCCGGCCGAGGCCTCGTCCAACCTCGCCCGTTACGACGGGGTCCGCTACGGGCGCCGGGCCCTGCCGGAGAACGGCAACCTCACCGACATGTACGAGGCGACCCGCGCCGAGGGCTTCGGCGCGGAGGTCAAGCGCCGGATCATGATCGGCACCTACGTCCTTTCCGCCGGCTTCTACGATGCCTATTTCAACCGGGCCCAGAAGGTGAGGGCGCTGATCGCCCGCGATTTCGAGCGGGTCTGGGAGCAGTGCGACCTCATCCTCACCCCGACCGCCCCTTCGGCCGCCTTCGCCCTGGGCGAAAAGAGCGCCGACCCCATCGCCATGTATTTGAACGACGTCTTCGCCGTCCCCGCAAGCCTCGCCGGCCTTCCCGCGATCTCCGTGCCGGCGGGCCTCAACGACGAGGGTCTCCCGCTCGGGCTTCAGCTGGTCGGACGGGCGCTCGACGAGCAGGGCGTGCTGAACGCCGCTCTGGCCCTCGAAGAGCGCGCGGGCTTCACCGCGAGGCCGGAGCCCTGGTGGTGAGCGTCAAGATCCCGCAGATCCTGGCGGGCGCCCTGGGGGCAGCCGTCTATACGTGCCTGGCCCAGCGGGCCGGCGCCTACATCCTCGAGCCGAACACCACCGCCGATCTGCTTCACTGGAAGGGCGCCGTCCCGAGCGCGTTCGATTGGGCGACCCTCGTCTTCGTGCTGATCTGGAATACGAAAAATCTCGTCGACGATTTCAAGGCGTTCGAGCATCCGCCCGACACCGCTTTCCACCTGTTATGGACGATTTTTTTCAGCGCTTTGTCGTACACTTTGTTGGCCTTGGCCGCTTCCTCGGCGTTTCGCGGCCCGGCCGCGACGCAGATCCTTTTCCTCTACTTTTGCACGCTGACGGCCTGGTCGTTCTTCAGCTGGATGCGGCGTTGTCGCTCTACAGATAGGTCTCCCGAAGCCGTCGCCAAATTACATCGTCGCGGCCGCTGGATCATCATCAAGGCGGCCTGTGCGGGGGCCGTGGCCGGCAGTCTCTTCGTGGGATCGCCGATCCTGATGATCGTCGTCGTAGGCGTGATCTACATTTACGATTGTCGGGATTGCGGAACTTATTCGACCGATAATCCAGGTGGAATTTAACATGTCGACTTACCGAATTCACGGCGCAACCGGCGAATGGGAAGTGGTGATCGGCCTTGAGGTCCACGCCCAGGTGACGTCGAACGCCAAGCTTTTCTCGGGCGCCTCGACCGAATTCGGCGCCGAGCCCAACAGCCAGGTCAGCCTGGTCGACGCGGCCATGCCCGGGATGCTTCCGGTGCCCAACGCGGAGTGCATCCGCCAGGCGGTTCGGACCGGGATGGCGCTCGAGGCGCAGATCAACCCGTGGTCGCGCTTCGACCGGAAGAATTATTTCTACGCCGATCTGCCGCAGGGGTACCAGATCAGCCAGCTCTACCATCCGATCGTCGGCGAGGGCGAGATCGAGATATTGCTCGACGACAAGGACGAGGGCTCGGCCAAGCGCATCGGGGTGGAGAGGATCCATCTCGAGCAGGACGCCGGCAAGCTGATGCACGATCAGCATCCCAGCTTGTCCTATGTCGACCTCAACCGCTCGGGCGTGGCGCTGATGGAGATCGTCTCCAAGCCGGACATGAGAAGCCCCGAGGAAGCAGGGGCTTACGTCAGGAAGCTCAGAGCGGTCCTGCGCTACGTCGGGAGTTGCGACGGCAATATGGAGCAGGGCTCGATGCGCGCCGACGTCAACGTCAGCGTCCGCAGGCCCGGCGGCGCGCTCGGCACCCGGACCGAGACCAAGAACGTCAATTCGGTCCGCTTCATCATGGCCGCGATCGAGCATGAGGCGAACCGCCAGGTCGACGTGCTCGAGGGCGGCGGAAGCATCGTCCAGGAGACCCGCCTGTGGGACCCGGACAAGTCCGAGACCCGGAGCCTTCGCTCCAAGGAAGAAGCGCACGATTATCGCTATTTCCCCGATCCGGACCTGCTCCCGGTCGAGCTGGGCGACGAGTTCCTCCGCGACTGCCGGGCCTCGCTCCCCGAGCTCCCGGACGCAAAGCGCCGCCGCTACGAGCAGGGGCTGGGCCTCTCCGCCTACAACGCCAGCGTCCTCACCGCCGACGTCACGACGGCGCGATGGTTCGAGGCGCTGCTCGAAAAGCTCGGCGAAGAGCATTCCCAGCGCGCCGGCAATTGGGTCACGTCCGACCTGTTCGGCGCCCTGAACCGCCTCGGCAAAGGCATCGAGGAGAGCCCCGTCACCCCCGCCCAGGCGGCCGAATTGCTCCGCCTCACCGCCGACGGCACACTCTCCGGCACCCTCGCCAAGCAGGTCTTCGAGATCATGCTCGAAAACGGCCAGGATCCGGCCCTCATCGTCGAGGAACGCGGCCTCAAGCAGACCAGCGACACCGGGGCGATCGACTCCGCCATCGCCGACGTCATGGCCGCCAACCCCGACAAGGTCGCCGAATATCGTGGCGGCAAGGACAAGCTCTTCGGCTTCTTCGTCGGCCAGGTGATGAAGGCCATGCAGGGCAAGGCCAATCCGGGCGTGGTCAACGATCTGCTCCGCAAGGCGCTGGGCTAAAACCCCTCTCCCGCCACTTGGCGGGAGAGGAGGGGCCCCCCGCGAAGCGGTGGGCGGTGAGGGTCTTGCTGACTCGTTGCTACAGACCCTCACCTCCCAAGCTTCGCTTGGGCCCCTCCTCTCCCGTGAAGACGGGAGAGGAAAATGGAGAAGCCATGAAAGTCGGCAGAAGAGCGGTCAACGCCGTCCGCTACATCCTGGAGGATATGCTTCCCCCGGCGCTTCGGGATTCGCCTCTGTTTCTGCCCGTGATGTACCTGGTGTGGGGCCGGGACGCGCGCCGCTTCATCGCCTTCCGCGACCGCCTTCGGACGATGAGCGCCGAGGAATATGCGTCGTTCTACGCCACGATTACCCCCATCCACGGCGAATGCGACCTCAACCGCGCCTGCCTGGACCGAATCCTCGCCGAGGTCGAAGGGGAAACAATCCTCGACGCCGGTTGCGGACGAGGCCATTTGGCCGATCTGATCGCGCGCCGCGACCCCGGAAGGAGCGTGGTCGGCGCGGACCTTGCGCCACCTCGAGGCAATTGGCCCTCCAACCTCGGCTTCGTCGAAGGCTGGCTCGGCCGCCTCCCTTTCGCCGACGCTTCGTTCGATACCGTCGTGTGTACCCACACTCTCGAGCATATCCTGGACCTGGACGGAGCCGTCGCGGACCTGAGGCGGATCGCCCGGCGGCGACTGATCCTCGTCGTGCCCCGCGAGCGGGAGGCGAAATACCCGCTCAACCTCCACGTCCACTTCTTTCCCTACGCGCACACCTTCCTCAACCGGATCCACGCCCCCGACGGCCGCTTCGTCTGCGAGGTCCTGAACGGCGACATCTATTATCGAGAGGACATGACCTGACCGGCCACCCGCGCCTGCCAGAGGACGAGCAGCGGTACCGCTCCAAGCTCCATCGCAAGCCCGAACACATGGCCCGTGCCCGGCATCCCGGACGTGACCAGGCCCATCAGCCGTCCCAGCCCTCCGACGAAGACCAGGAAGGCAAGGAGGCGGAAGCGGGCCGTCTTGCGCTCGATCCCGGGAATGCAGCTCGCGAAGGCGAGGCCGATGGCGAAGAGCAGCCCGGAGAGGTAGCGGAAGTGGCTGTCGAGGTCGGCGGGCACGGGGCTCTCCACATCGCGGAGAAAGGTCGGACCCTCGATCATGCCCGATCCGCCGGCGAGGAACGGAACGACGCAGCCCAGCGCCACCGCAGCCTGGAGCAGGCGCCGCTCCAGGCTCACACGTTGAACCGGAACAGCATCACGTCGCCGTCCTGGACGACATATTCCTTGCCCTCGGAGCGCATCTTGCCCGCGTCCTTGGCGCCCGCCTCGCCTCCGAACTTCACGAAATCCTCATAGGCGATGGTCTCGGCGCGGATGAAGCCGCGTTCGAAATCGGTGTGGATGGCACCCGCCGCCTGGGGCGCCTTGGCGTTTTTCTCGACGGTCCAGGCACGCGCCTCCTTCGGACCGGCCGTGAAGAAGGTGATCAGGTGCAGGAGGTCGTAGCCGGCGCGGATCACCTGGCTGAGGCCGGTCTCCTCCAGGCCGAGGTCCCTGAGGAATTCGGGCCGGTCGACGGGGTCCATGGTCGCGATCTCGGCCTCGATCGCCGCCGAGATGACGACCGCGCCCGCGCCTTCCGCCTTCGCCTTCTCGAACACCCTGGCGCTGTGCGCATTGCCCGTCGCGGCTTCGCCCTCGTCGACGTTGCAGACGTAGAGGACGGGCTTGGCGGTGAGCAATTGCGCCCGCTCGAGCGCGACCTTCTCCTCCGAATCCTTGGGCTCGGTCAGCCGCGCCGGTTTGGAATCGCGAAGCAGGTCCAGCGCCTGGCCGAGCACGGAGGCCTGGATCTTGGCCTCCTTGTCGCCCTGCTGCGCCTTCTTGGCCAAGGCCGGGACCCTCTTCTCGAGGCTCTCCAGGTCCGCCAGCATCAATTCGGTCTCGACCGTGTCGGCATCCGCCACCGGGTCGATCCGGCCCTCGACATGGGTGACGTCGCCTTCCTCGAAGCAGCGAAGCACATGGACGATGGCATCGACCTCGCGGATGTTGCCGAGGAACTGGTTGCCCAGCCCTTCGCCCTTGGAAGCGCCCCGGACCAGCCCGGCGATGTCGACGAATTCGAGCTGGGTCTCGATTTCCTGAGCCGACTTGGCGACCCGCGCGATCGCGTCGAGCCGGGGGTCGGGGACCGCGACTCGACCGACATTGGGCTCGATCGTACAGAACGGATAATTCGCCGCCTGCGCCGCCGCCGTCTCGGTCAGCGCGTTGAACAAGGTGGACTTGCCGACATTGGGCAGCCCGACGATCCCGCAACGAAAACCCATAGTCTCTTACACACTCCGCACGTCGTCATGCTGAACTTGTTTCAGCATCCAGTTCGATGAAGGTCGGCGATGCTCGAAACTGGACCCTGAAACAAGTTCGGGGTGACGATGGGTGCAATTCGTCGACCGCCCTGAGGCTCGAAGCCGGACCCTGAAACGCGTTCAGGGTGACAGGGATGGGCAAGCCTGCTACATATGTAACATGATCAAGATGAGAACCTGGGCATTTGGGCTGATGGTCGCAGCGATGGCGGCGCAGCCCGCGCCAGCCCGCCCCTCCGCCCAGAAGATCGACTCGGCCGCGCGCGACGCCATGCGCCGCACCGGCGCCCGCGGCCTCGCTCTCGCCATCGTCGACGGCGGCAAGCCGGTGTTCGTCCGAGCCTGGGGCGACCGCAACGCCGCCGGCGATCCGCTCGAGGCCGAGACCGTCATGTACGGCGCCTCGCTGACCAAGGCGGTCTTCGCCTACACCGTCATGCAGCTGGCCGAGGAGGGCAGGATCGCGCTGGACCGGCCGCTCGCCGAATATCTGCCGCGCCCGCTTCCCGACTACGGCAATCTCGACGCTTACGGGAATTGGGGCGATCTCGCCGGCGACTCGCGCTGGCGCAAGCTCACCGCGCGCCATCTCCTCACCCACAGCTCGGGGTTCAGCAACTTCTCCTGGGACGAGCCCGACCGGAAGCTTCGATTCCGTTTCGACCCGGGCGCCCGCTACGCTTATTCGGGAGAGGGGATCATCCTGCTCCAGTTCGTGCTCGAGAAAGGCCTCGGCCTCGATCTGGGAGCGGAGATGAAGCGCCGGGTGTTCGACCGTTTCGGAATGAAGAATAGCAGCATGGTCTGGCGGCCCGACTTCGCCCGCAACCTCGCCGACGGCTGGAAGTCGGACGGAAGCGTCGAGCCGCATGACGAGCGAAGCCGGGTCCGGGCCGCCGGCTCGATGGACACGACGATCGCCGATTTCGCCCGCTTCGCCGCCGCCTTCATGCGCGGCGAGGGGCTCGAGCCCTCCTCGCGGGCCGAGATGGTTCGAGCCCAGCTGCCGATCACTTCCACGTCCCAGTTTCCGAGCATGGCTCCGGAGGCGCCTTCCGAAAAGCGCTGGAAGGGGCTGGCGGCCGGCCTGGGCGTGGTGACCTTCGAAGGGCCGCAGGGCAGGGGCTTCTTCAAGGGCGGGCATAACGACAGCACCGGCAACAGCTGGGTCTGCCTCGAGCGCGGCCGCCGCTGCGTCGTCCTCCTCGCCAACGACGTCCGCGCCGAAGCCGCCTTCCCGGCCCTGGTCGACTCGATCCTCGGCGACACCGGCCTCCCCTGGCGCTGGGAATATAGCTGGCTGCCGGAGTAGAGCCGCGCAACGGTTGGCATCATTGCCTCGAGCGGGTCACCTCCCCGGCCGGCAGGCCCTGGATTTTCGAGAGAAGGCACGAAGGCACAAAGGCACGACGTAGAAAAAGGAGCATTCTACGTCGTGCCTTCGTGCCTTCTCTTTAAGTTTGGCGCCGAGGCGCCGGAGGGCAGGCGCAAGCGTCTGTCCCACAGCCCGACCTCCGTCGACTGGCCGAACCTTGACCGGCTCAGGCTGACGTCGGCGTACGGATTTCGTTCGGCTTGAGCAGAATGAGCGCCGCCAGCCCCGCGACGATGGCCGCGCCGGCCGCCGTGAAGGCGGCGACGGCGAAGGCGTCGGCCAGGGCTTCGCCGCGCGCGGCGAGCACTCCGCCGACGAGCGCCGTGGCGATCAGGCCGCCGGTTCGCGCCACCGCGCTGTTGAAGCCGTTGGCGGTTCCGACATGGTCGGAATCGACCGAGGCCATCACCGCCGTCGTCAGCGGCGCCACCGCACCGGCCATTCCGATCGCGATGACCAGCATCGCGGGGAGCACGCTCGTCCAATAGGAGCCGCCGTCGCCGATCCGGGCCGCGAGCACGAAGCCGGCGGCGACGATCAGGGGCCCGATGGTGAGCGGAAGGCGCGGCCCGATCCGTGCCGCGACGGCGCCCATCCCCCGCGAGGCGAGGCCGAGAATTGCCGGCAGCGGAAGCAGGGCCGCGCCCGCTTCGACCGGCGAATAGCCGCGAAGCTCGATCAGCAGATAGGGCAGAAGCACGAACAGTCCGCCCAGGGCCGCGTACAGGAAGAAAGTTAGGAGCGTGAGCCCGGCGAAGCTGGCGGTCGCGAACAGCGCCGTCGGCATGATCGCCCGGTCGCCCCGGCGGCGCTCGATCGCGACGAAGCCGATCAGGGCGCCGCCGCCGAGCGCCGTGGCCGTCCAGCCTTCGAGAACCAGGCCGCCGCCGCCCGACAGCACGGTCAGCCCCCAGGTGATCGCCGCCAGCGCGAGAGTCGCGGCGCCGACTCCGAGCCAATCGAGCGGAGCCCGGGTTTCGTCGCGGCTCTCGTCGACATGGCGCCAGCCCAGATACAGAGCGCCGGCGGCGAGCGGCAAGTTGATGAGGAAGATGGAGCGCCAGCCGACGCTCCCGACCAGCCAGCCGCCGAGCAAGGGCCCGAGCGCACCGGCGATCGCGCCCGCCGCCGCCCAGCTTCCGATCGCCCGGCCGCGTGCCTCGCCGGCGAAGGCCGCGCCGAGCAGCGCCAGGCTGTTGGGCATCAGCATCGCCGACGCCATTCCCTGCAGGGCGCGCCCGGCGAGCAGCCAGTGCAGGGACGGCGCGAGCGCGCACAAAGCCGACGCCAGAGCGAACAGAGCCATGCCGATCAGGAACAGCCGCCGCCGCCCGAACTTGTCGCCGGCCGCCCCGCCGAGCAGCAAAAAGGCGCTCAGCGGAAGCAAATAGGCGTTGACGATCCATTGCAGGCCGGACGCCTCCGCCCCCAGGTCGGCGCCGATCGCGGGGAGGGCGACGTTGACCACCGATCCGTCGACGAAGGCGAGGCTGGAGGCGAGGATCGAGGCGAACAGCGTGAGCCGACCGCCGGCGCCCGGCCTTCCGCCCGCGCACTGGGCCGCGACGGCGCCGTCGCACGGGCCGGGCAGCGCCGCGGTCACAGCCGGTAGTTGAAGCTGATGCTGATCCGCTCCCCCTTGCCGGTCCCCGAAACCACCTCGTGCCGAAGCCAGCTCTCCCACAGGAAGACCGTCCCGGGCTTCGGCTCGGCATAGACGAAGGTCTTCATATCCTCCGGCGCATCGGGCCGGCGCGGCGGCGCCGCCATCATCATCGGCAGTCGGGGATCCTCGAGCTTCAAGGCGCCCGATCCCGGCGGAACCGCGACATAGACGGTTCCGGAAACCACGCTGTGCGGGTGGATATGCCCCGAATGGGCGCCGCCCGGCTTGAGGACGTTGACCCAGAGGCTGTCGAGCTTCAGCCGCGCTCCGCCCAGGTCGAAGGCGCAGTCCGCGGCGAAGGTGGCGACGTGCCGGTTGAGGCGCCGAACGAGCTCGGCGAAGGCGGGGTCGCGCCTCGGCAGGTCGTTCAGCGAGGCGTAGGACGTGTAGCCGCGATAGCCATGCTCGAGCGACCAGCGCCGCCCGGCCCCGTCGTCCCGGGCCAGCGACCGGCAGGAGATATCGAGCTCGGCAACGAGGTCGGCCGGGCCGATCTCGCCTTCATGGAAACGGCTGGCGAACAGCGAACGCGTGGGCATTGGCCCCGGTTAGACGATCTCGGGCCGGTCGGCGAGCCTGGAGCGGCGTGCGCCTGAATCCGCATATTGCGTCATGTCGGACTTGATCCCGCATCTACCTTTTTGCGCACCAAGGCCGGCAAGAACATGGACCCCGGGTCGAGCCCGGGGTGACGACGAAGGTTCAGCGCACGCCCCTACGCGCGCTTGGGGCTGCAGCTCCAGCGCGCCGTGACGGACGACGTGGCTCCGCGCCGGCGAACGCTGATCTGCGCCGATTGGTGGGTCCGCCCGTCCGAGGCGACGTCGTCGACCGGCCCCGCCGCGGGCGCGATGGTGATCTTGAACGTGTTGGATCCGTAGCGCGCTCCGCCGCTCGGGTAGCCGTCGTCGTCGAGGCGGTCGAGCAGGAGGATATCGCCGTCGGAATTGACCACCGCGTTCCTCTTGGTGGCGACGAGGAGGACGGCCGGGCCGTCATGGGCGTAGCAGGCGCTGTTCTTGAGCGCGTCGGCGCCGACGTCGGCTTCCGTGAGGGCTTGCAGCGGGATGCCGGAGGCCATTGCGGCCGCGGCGGCGGGGACAGCCCAGAGGGCCGGAAGGAGAAGTGACCTCATCGTCCGATTATGCGCTCGTCCGGCCTCTCCTGCAAGAGCGCCGCCGGAACCCGCTCTCACACCGCGCGGTTGGACAGGTCGAGACCTTTTGAGGGAGAATCACCATGGCAGGACAAGGCAGGCTCGCGATCGTCACGGGCGCCTCCAGCGGCATCGGCCTGCAATTGGCGAAGCTCGCCGCTAAGGACGGCTACGACCTGATCGTCGCCGCCGACACGCCGCTCGTCGACGCCTCGCTCGAGCTCGAGGGCCTCGGGGTCGAAGTCCGCAACGTCGAGACCGACCTCGCCACTTTCGCCGGAGTCGACCGGCTGCTCGAAGCGGCCGGCGGTCGGCAGGTCGACCTGTTGGTCGCCAATGCCGGCCACGGCCTCGGCCGGGCTTTCCTCGATCAGGATCCGGCGGAATGGCGCCACGTCATCGACACCAACGTCACCGGCACCGTCTATCTCGTCCAGCAGGTGGCTCGGGAGATGGTGGCGCGCAACGCGGGCCGGATCCTCATCACCGGTTCGATCGCGGGGCACATGGCCGGCGCCTTCCAGGCGGTCTATAACGGTACCAAGGCCTTCGTCGACAGCTTCGCCGACGCCCTGGTCAACGAGCTCAAGGACAGCGAAGTGACGGTCACCTGCCTCAAGCCGGGCGCCACCGATACCCATTTCTTCGAGCGCGCCGACCTCAAGGACACCAAGGTCGGGACGATGAAGAAAGACGATCCGGCCGACGTCGCGAAGACCGGCTGGGAGGCGATGAAGAAAGGCGAGCGAAGCGCGATCCACGGCGTCCACAACAAGCTCCAGGTCGCCGCGGCGTCGGTCCTGGGCGGCGGGTTCTCGGCGGAAATGCACCGCAGCATCGCCGAGCCCGGTACGGCGCAGAAGGAAGACAAGAGCGACCCGCGCTGATTACGTCACCCCTCCGGCCTCGTCGCGATCCAGCTTCCGCCCACCAGCCCGGCACCGGCCGGGACGAGCAGCCACGGGAAGGGCAGCAGGACCAGCCCGAGCACCGCGCTGAACGCGAAGGCGACAAGGGCGGCGCGTTTGCCGGCCGGGCTGATCGCTCCGCTTGTCCGCCAGGCCCTTATGTGCGGCCCGAACCGGGGATGATCGACGATCCAGGCCTCGAGCCGGGGCGAGCTTCGAGCGAAGAAAAAGGCGGCGAGAAGCATGAAGGGCACGGTCGGCAGCAAAGGCAGCACGACCCCTAGGCCTCCGATCCCGACACAGGCGAAGCCGAGGCAAAGATAGAGCAGCCGTCGCATCGCCTCGGGATTTGACCTTTCAGATGAACAGTCCGGAAATATCGGCGTCTGACACCGAATTAAAAAATCGGTGCCAGGCACCGGTTCAATCCTGGAGCCTGAGCGCGACCGCGTTCATGAAGCGGGCGTCGTCGCCTTTGGCCAGCCATTCGGCCTCCGCAGCGATCGCCCCGAGCATGTCGGCGAGCGGGTCCTGCTCGGCCTTGGCGTAATTGCCCAGCACATGGCCGGTCACCCTGTCCTTGTGGCCGGGATGGCCGATCCCGATCCGGACCCGGCGGAAGGCGTTGCCGGCATGGGCTTCGGTCGATCGCAGCCCGTTATGCCCGGCCGTGCCGCCGCCGACCTTCACCTTGACCTTGAACGGCGCCAGGTCGAGCTCGTCGTGGAAGAGCGTGACGTCGCCCACGTCCTTCTTGAAGAAGTCCATCGCCGAGCGGACGGCCCGGCCGCTGTCGTTCATGAAGGTGGCGGGCTTGAGCAGGAGGATCCGGGCGCCGCCGATCCGCCCCTGCTGGGCCCAGCCGTGGAAGCTCTTCTTCGGCGGTTCGAAATCGTGGGTGGCGGCAATGGAGTCCACCGCCATGAAGCCGACATTGTGCCGGTGCATGGCGTAGCTCGCGCCGGGATTGCCGAGGCCGACCCAGATCTGCACGGGCTCGAAATCCCCCCAATCCGAGGCGGCGGGAGCGTCCTGGGGCTGACCCGGTATCTCGACGGTCCTGGGACCGAAGAGAGCGCCGAGCCAGTCCAGGATGGCCATCAGCCCTCTTTGGCCTCGCCTTCGGCCTCGCCCTCGTCGCCCGAGGACGCTTCGGTCGCCGGGACCTCGTCGGCGGGCACTTCGGCTTCGGCCGCGGCGTCCTCGGCCTCCATGACCGAGCCCGACGAGGGCACGATCGTCGCGATCGTGAAATCGCGGTCGGTGATCGCGCTCTCGACGCCCTTCGGCAGGGTCACCGCCGAGAAGTGGAGCGAATCGCCGATGTTGAGGCCCTTGAGGCTGATCTCGATCTCTTCCGGTATCTCGGCCGCGTCGCAGACCAGCTCGAGCTCGTGCCGGACGGCGTTCAGGACTCCGCCGCGCTTGATTCCGCGGCATTCCTCTTCGTCGGTGAAGCGGATCGGAACGTTGACGTGAACCTTCGAATGCTCGGAGATTCGAAGGAAATCGACATGCAGCGGCCGGTCGGAGACCGGGTGGAACTGGACGTCCTTGGGAAGGGTCCGGGCGGTGCCTCCGCCGGCGACCTCGATCATCACGACCGAGTTCATGAAGTGGCCGGTGTTCAGCATCTTCATGAGGGCCTTTTCCTCGACGTGGACGGCGAGGGGCTCTTCCTTGTTGCCGTAGACGACGGCGGGGACTCGGCCTTCGCGACGCATTGCGCGGGAGGCTCCCTTGCCTGCCCGCTCGCGCGTCTCGGCCGACAGCGTAAGCTGATCGCTCATGTGCATGTCTCCAAAAGCTGGATTGATAAAAAACCCGCGCTCACGCCTCCAGGGATGACCATGAACGGGGAAGCGGCGCTCTACGCGAGAGGGGCGGGGAAGGCAAGGGAAGGGCTCGAAGGAAGGAGCGGACCGTCGTCCCGGCGCAAGCCGGGACCTCAGGACGAGAAGCCTCGGCGGGCTTCCCGAGGTCCCGGCTTACGCCGGGATGACGGGTATCTACTGAACCCGTTTCGCCTTCAGCCCCTTCTTCCTGAGCATCGACTGGACCGAATCCTCGCCGACCAGATGCCCCGCGCCGACCGCGACGAAGGCCGTGCCCGGTTTCTCCATCCGCCTGGCCAGCCACTCCGCCCAGGCGGCGTTGCGCCTGCTCATCAGCGCCGACTTCAGCTCGGGCGACATCTGGGCCTCGTCGTCGAAGGTGCGCGCGATGCCCTTGAGGTCGCCGCTGGCCCAGGCGTCGAGCATCTGCTTGAACTGCGCCCTCGTGTCGGCGCTGTCCTCGACGACGGAAAGGAGCATGGCCCGCTGCGCCTTTTCCGAAAGCGTGTCGAGATACCCCAATTGCTGCTCGACCGTCTCCAATCCGGTCACCGGCCTGCCCGTGGCTCGGAACGGAGCGCCGATCTGGTTCTCGACCCCGAGCGAAGCCTCGAGCCCGAGGCGCTTGAACGTGACCCCGAGCAGAGCGAGCGACGCCGCCCAGGTCTCGAGACGGTCGTAAACGGCCTCGGGATAGTCGCTCTCCGCCATCATCGCCTTCAGCGCGGCCCTCTTTCCTTCCGGCACCCGCTCGGCGATCGGGGGCAGGCCGGGCGACATTCCAAGCCTGACCATGGCCTGCGCGGAAGCCGCCATGTCGTCGATATCGTTGAGCTCGAGGACCAGCTCGTCCGCGCCGGCAAGCGCGGAGTCCATCGCCGGGGTGCGCCACTTCTGGCCCTCCGGAAGCAGGTGGATGGTCCCGAACAGATAGAGGGTCGTGTCGGCGTCGGCGACCTTCCACATGGCCGGCCGCGCCGCCTTCGCCGCCGGCGCCGCCTGGGCCGCGCCGCCGACGAGCGGCAAAAGCCCCGCCAGAGCGAGCCGAAGCCACTTCCTCAATCCCGTCGCCATGCTCGTCGTCCTCGGTTCGTCCGTGTCAGCCACCATGTCGCGGCGATCTCCGGCGATTCAACCACCCGCCGGTTAAATTCCTCCGTCATCCCGGCGAAAGCCGGGACCTCGGAGAGACCCGCCGTAACTTCTCGCGCCGAGGTCCCGGCTTTCGCCGGAATGACGATTGCTCGCACCGCTTGACCCTCCCAAGCTCCTGCGCCAGAGCGTCGCCACCCCTTGTTGCAGGTGCGAAGCCCACGTGGACCGGCCCCCCAGCTTCCAGTCGCTGATCCTCACCCTCCACGATTATTGGAGCCGTCAGGGCTGCCTGATCCTCCAGCCCTACGACGTCGAGATGGGCGCCGGCACCTTCCACCCCGCCACCGCCCTTCGAAGCCTGGGCCCCAATCCCTGGAAGGCCGCCTACGTCCAGCCCTGCCGGAGGCCGACCGACGGCCGCTACGGCGAGAATCCGAACCGGCTCCAGCATTATTATCAATATCAGGTAATCTTGAAGCCGAGCCCGCCGAACCTTCAGGAGCTCTATCTGGGCTCGCTGGCCGAGATTGGGATCGATTTCATGCGGCACGACATCCGCTTCGTCGAGGACGATTGGGAAAGCCCGACCCTGGGCGCCTGGGGCCTCGGCTGGGAGGTGTGGTGCGACGGGATGGAAGTGACCCAGTTCACCTATTTCCAGCAGGTCGGAGGCTACGATTGCAAGCCGGTCGCCGGCGAGCTCACCTACGGCCTGGAGCGTCTCGCCATGTACGTCCAGGGCGTCGACAACGTCTACGACCTCGCCTTCAACGATGAGGGCGTGAGCTACGGCGACGTCTTCCTCGAAAACGAGAAGCAGTTCAGCGCCTACAATTTCGAAGTGGCGAGCACCGAGACGCTGTTCCGCTGGTTCAAGGACGCCGCCGAGGAGAATGTCCGCTGCATCCTCGCCAAGCTCCCGCTTCCCGCCTACGACCAGGCGATCAAGGCCAGCCACATCTTCAACACCCTCCAGGCGAGGGGCGTCATCTCCGTCGCCGAACGCCAGGCCTATATCGGCCGGGTGAGGGACCTGGCGAAGGGCGCCTGCCAGGCCTGGATGGAAAAGAACGGGTGGGCGGCGTGAATAAGGGTTCACCCAAAGCACCAAAGGACCAAAGAGGCTGGCGCGGCCCGGCGCGCAGCGCCTTTCAATCCCGGCGGACGAGAAGACATAAGGCGGCTTCGCCGCCCGGGCGCCTTCGGTCCTTTGGTGCTTTGGGTGAAACACCGGCTTTAGCAACGTCCGCGGGAGCGGGAGGCTGAATGCCTGATTTCCTCCTCGAATTGCTCTCCGAAGAGATTCCCGCCCGAATGCAAGGCAAGGCGCAGCAGGACCTTGCGCGTCTTTTCTTAGAACAGCTCTCAAGTGCGGGCCTTGTCGCGGAGGCGGTCGAGACCTACGCCACGCCGCGCCGCCTGACCCTTATCGCCCGCGGCCTCCCGTCCGAAACCGCCGCCGTTCGGGAGGAGACGAAAGGCCCGCGCGCTTCCGCTCCGCCGCAGGCGCTCGAAGGCTTCCTGCGCAAGACCGGCCTGAGCCGGGACCAGCTCGAGGAACGCGACGGCGTCTATTTCGCAATTCTCGACAAGCCCGGCCGAGCGACCTCCGCCGTCCTCGCCGAAGCCGTCCCAGCGATCGTCCGCGCCTTCCCGTGGCCCAAGTCGATGCGCTGGGGCGCCGCCTCGGCCTCGACCGAAAGCCCGCGCTGGGTCCGCCCGCTTCAGGGGATCGTCGCCCTGCTCGGCGAGGAGATCGTCGATTTCGAGATCGCCGGAGTGAATAGCGGCGCCGCGACCTTGGGCCACCGCTTCCATCATCCCGGCCAGATCACCCTGGGCGGCGCCCACGATTATGTCGAGAAGCTCCAGGCCTGCCACGTCGTCGTCGATCCCGCCGAGCGCCGCCGGATCGTCGCCGAAGGCGCCCGAGCCGCCGCCGCGGCCGCCGGCCTGGCCCTGGTCGAGGACGAGGGCCTCACCGCCGAAAATGCCGGCCTCACCGAATGGCCGGTGCCCCTGCTCGGCCGCTTCGACCCAGCCTTCCTCGAAGTCCCGCGCGAGGTGATCCAGCTCACCATGCGCACCAACCAGAAATATTTCGCGGTCACCGACGGGGAGGGGAGGCTTGCACCGAACTTCGTCTGCACCGCCAATATCGAAGCGATCGACGGCGGCGCCTCGATCGTCGCCGGCAACGAACGAGTCCTCTCGGCGAGGCTCTCGGACGCGAAATTCTTCTGGGAGCAGGATCTCAAGGTTCCGCTCGAGGAGCAGGCCGAGAAGCTCGGCGACATCGTCTTCCACGAGAAGCTCGGCACCGTCGCGGATAAGGTCGAGCGGGTCGCGAAGCTGGCAAGGTGGCTGGTCGAGGAGGGGATAGTCGGGAGTTCAACTCCCTCCACCACTCCCATCTCCCGTCATCCCGGACTTGATCCGGGATCCATGAACACCGCCGGCGGAAGCCAGCCACCATCCGTGTTCATGGATCCCGGCCTTCGCCGGGATGACGGGAATGAGGCTCTCGCCGAACGCGCCGCCCGCCTCTGCAAGGCCGATCTCGTCACCCAGATGGTCGGCGAATTCCCGGAGCTCCAGGGCCTCATCGGCGGCCACCTCGCAAGGGCCCAGGGCGAGGACCCGGCCGTCGCCGACGCCGTCCGAGACCATTACAAGCCGGTGGGGCAGGGGGATGAGGTGCCCACGGCGCCGGTAACGGTGGCGGTGAGTTTGGCGGACAAGCTGGATTCTCTCGCCGGCTTCTTCCTCATCAACGAGAGACCGACAGGCTCGAAGGATCCGTTTGGGCTCCGACGGTCGGCTCTCGGAGTTCTCGCAATTCTGGTGGCAAATGGCTGCAGAGGGAGCATCCTCAATTGCTTCGGATACGCGCGACGCAGCTATATTGACCAAGGAATGGAAGATCTGAGGGACGATCCTTCGTCCCCGGACGATCTTCCAATCATTATAGCTGCTCAGGTCTCTCGGGTGTTCATGCGCGACGTGAGTGAGTTCATTCAGGACCGCCTGAAGGTCCAGCAGCGCGAAGCCGGAGTTCGCCACGACCTGATCGACGCCGTCTTCGCGCTTGGCGGGGAGGACGATCTCGTCCGGCTGCTCGCCCGGGTCCACGCCCTCCAGGCTTTCGTCGAGACGCCCGAGGGCAAGGACCTCCTCGCCGGCTACAAGCGGGCGGCGAACATCCTCAAGAAGGAGGGGTGGACCGGAGCCTTCGCTGGGACGACGGAACAAGTCACGAACAAAACCCTTCCCTACACGCCCGAAATAGAGGAGACTGCCCTCATCGCGGCCCTCGATTCGGCCGAACCCCGAGCCGTTGCCGCGGTCGAGGCGGAGGATTTCGGCGGCGCGATGGCGGCTCTGGCGTCCCTACGCGCGCCCGTGGACGCCTTTTTCGACAAGGTGATCGTCAATGACCCCGATGAGCAGAAGCGCCAGGCCCGACTCTCTCTCCTCGCCCGAATGCGGGACGCCGTCCATCGAGTCGCGGATTTCTCGCGGATCGAAGGCTGAAAGGTTCAGCGGAAGTTTTTCGTTCTAAGGAAGCCGAAACAATGAAACTTCCGAAACTTTCGGCGAAACTGTCGACCCAGCGGGGTTCGCAATGATCCGGTCAGACCGTCATCCCGGCGAAAGCCGGGACCTCGGGTCGAGAAGTCTCGGCGGGTCTCCCCGAGGTCCCGGCTTCCGCCAGGACGACGCCTCATGACCCGCTTCGTCTACCGTTTCGGCGGCGGCGCCTCGGACGGCGAGGCGGGGAACCGGAACCTCCTCGGCGGCAAGGGCGCCAACCTCGCCGAAATGGCCTCGATCGGCCTTCCGGTGCCCCCCGGTTTCACCCTCTCCACCGAGACCTGCGCGCTTTATTACGCCGAAGGGGAGAGCTTCCCCGATTCCGTGCGCGCTCAGGTCGCCGAGGGCCTCGCCCATATCGAGGGCCTTTGCGGCAAAAGCTTCGGCGACCCCGCCGATCCACTGCTCGTCTCGGTCCGTTCCGGCGCCCGGGTCTCGATGCCGGGGATGATGGACACGGTCCTCAACCTCGGCCTCAACGACCGGACCGTCGAGGGCCTCGCCGCGATCTCCGGCGATCCGCGCTTCGCCTGGGACAGCTATCGCCGCTTCATCCAGATGTATTCGGACGTCGTCCTCGGCCTCGATCACGGCGCCTTCGAGGAGGCCCTGGAGATCGCCAAGGAGGACAAGGGCGTCCATCTCGACACCGATCTCGAGGCGGAGGATTGGAAGCGCCTCACTGTCCGCTACAAGGATCTGGTCGAGGAGCAATTGGGCCGCCCCTTCCCGGAAGACGTCCACGAGCAGCTCTGGGGCGCGGTCGGCGCCGTGTTCGGCTCCTGGCAGTCGGACCGGGCGAAGACCTACCGGCGCCTCAACGGCATCGCCGGCGAATGGGGCACGGCGGTCAACGTCCAGGCGATGGTGTTCGGCAACATGGGGGAGACCTCGGCCACCGGGGTCGCCTTCACCCGCAACCCCTCGACCGGGGAGCGCGCTTATTATGGCGAATATCTGATCAACGCCCAGGGCGAGGACGTCGTCGCCGGGATCCGGACTCCGCAATATCTGACCCGCTCGGCCCGCGAGGCCGCCGGCGCCAAGGCGGAATCGATGGAAGAAACCATGCCCGAGGTTTATGGCGAGCTCGCCCGGGTCTTCGACCTGCTCGAGCGCCATTATCGCGACATGCAGGACATCGAGTTCACGGTCGAGCGCGGCAAGCTCTTCATGCTCCAGACCCGGTCGGGCAAGCGCACCGCCAAGGCGGCCCTGCGGATCGCCGTCGACATGGCCGGGGAAGGGCTGATCACCCAGGAGGAGGCGGTTCTCCGGATCGATCCGCAGGCGCTCGACCAGCTGCTCCACCCCACTCTCGACCCGTCCGCCGAGCGGCGGGTCATCGCCAAGGGCCTGCCCGCCTCGCCGGGCGCGGCCTCCGGAGCGGCCGTGTTCGACGCCGACACCGCCGAGCATCGCAAGAGCCTGGGCGAGAAGGTCATCCTGGTCCGGATCGAGACCTCGCCCGAGGACATCCACGGGATGCACGCGGCCCAGGGCATCCTCACCGCCCGCGGCGGGATGACCAGCCACGCCGCCGTCGTCGCCCGCGGCATGGGCCGGCCCTGCGTCAGCGGCGCCGGCTCGATCTCGATCGACTACAAGGCTCGGGCGATGCGGGTCGGGAAGATCGAGGTCAAGGAGGGCGAGACGATCACCCTCGACGGTTCCACGGGCGAGGTCATGCTCGGCGCCGTCGCCACCGTCCAGCCCGAGCTGGTCGGCGATTTCGGGACCCTGATGGTCTGGGCCGACGCCCACCGCCGGCTCCGGGTCCGGACCAATGCCGAGACCCCGCTCGACTGCCGGACCGCGCGCGAGTTCGGAGCCGAGGGCATCGGCCTGTGCCGGACCGAGCATATGTTCTTCGATTCGGTACGCATCGCGGCAGTCCGCCGGATGATCGTCGCCGCCGACGAGGCCGGCCGCCGCTCCGCTTTGGCGAAGCTGCTCCCGGCCCAGCGCGCCGATTTCGAGGAGATTTTCCGGATCATGGCGCCGCTTCCGGTGACGATCCGGCTGCTCGACCCGCCGCTCCACGAATTCCTCCCCCACAGCGAAACGGAGCTGGCCGAAGTCGCCGCCGACGCCGGGGTGAGCGTGGAGGCGCTGAAGCGCCGGGTCGCCGAGCTTCACGAGTTCAACCCGATGCTCGGCCATCGCGGCTGCCGGCTCGGGATCACCTATCCCGAGATTTACGAAATGCAGGCGAGGGCGATCTTCGAGGCCGCGGTCGCCGTGGCCGGGGAGGGCGGCGAGGCGCCGGTTCCGGAGGTAATGGTCCCGCTCGTCGCCACCCGTGCCGAGCTCGCCATCATCAAGGCCCTGATCGACCGGACCGCCGAAACCGTCTTCGCGGAGCTCGGCCGGAGCGTCGACTATCTGGTCGGCACCATGATCGAGCTCCCCCGCGCCGCCCTTCGCGCCGCCGATATCGCCGCCGAGGCCGAATTCTTCAGCTTCGGCACCAACGACCTCACCCAGACGACTCTGGGCGTGAGCCGCGACGACGCCGGCCGCTTCCTCACCCAATATGTCGAAAAGGGCATTTTCGAGCGCGACCCCTTCGTCTCGATCGACGAGGAGGGGGTCGGCGAGCTGATCGCTCTGGCCGCCGAGCGGGGCCGGGGCGCCCGCTCCGGCCTCAAGCTCGGCATCTGCGGAGAGCATGGCGGCGACCCGTCGTCGATCGCCTTCTGCGAGAAAATCGGCCTCGATTACGTCTCGGCCTCGCCCTACCGGGTCCCGATCGCAAGGCTCGCGGCGGCGCAGGCGGCGCTACGGGCCAAGCCGTCATAGAGCACCGCAGGTGCCGGACCGGCGACGTCCGTGCCCGATCCACGGCAAGGAATGGAGTTCTCACAAAGGCACGAAGGCGAAGGGGCCAGCGCGAAAAGGTGCGCAGCACCCTTCATTCCATCTCGAAAGAACAGACGAAACGGCTTCGCCGCGGAGGCCTCTTTGCGCCTTCGTGCCTTTGTGCGAACCCAAAAACCCCGGTCGAGCACGCCGCCGCTGGAAGAATGGTCCCGGCGCCAATCGCCGCCCGCTCTACTTGCTCGCGAACTGCCCGGCTTCGGCGCCGAAATGCTCCTTGGCGTAGGCGCGCGCCGCCGTCGCCGTGGCGAAGGGCTCTTCGTGGAGCGTCGTGGTGACGATCGGATAGCCCTGCCCGTTGTAGCGCGTCTCGCGAAGCGTCAGCCGGACTCGGCCTTCCTCGTCCTTGTTGATCAGGAAGGGCTTGATCGGGGTGCGGGTGCTGTCGGGGGTGCCGCCCATAGTGAATCTCCTGTCCCGTTCTTGCGGGACGATAACGTCGAGTGAAGGTCTATCGTTTCGCGCCGGGACGCCGGGCGCCGCTGTTGGGGCCCTGGCCGGGGGTGCGCTCGCGGAAGATCAGCCGGCCCTTGGTCAGATCGTAGGGCGTCATCTCGACATGGACCCGATCGCCGACCACCGAACGGATTCGGAAGCGCCGCATCTTGCCCGCGGTGTAGACGATCACCCGATGCTGGTTGTCCAGCATCACGCCGAAGCGGCCGTCCGGATAGATTTCGTCGATCTCGCCCTCGACGGTAAGAGTCGCTTCCTTCGCCAAACCAAATTCTCCTTCGGCCCAGGCGGCCGGTAAATTGCATATCCGCGCGAGCGACGATCGCTTGGCGCGGGCGAGAAGCGTGAAAGGGAAGGCGGGGCCGCGAGGGACCGCAAATTCCGTCGCAGCGACGTCAGCCCTGCGTATATAGGCGCAAAGGCCGATTTTAGCAACTTCGCCGGCTAGACAAGGTACCGCCGGCCATGACGCGCGCCCGCGTTTTCGAGAACGGCTCTCAGATTTTTGAGGAATACCCCCTCCGCGCCGGCGGCCAGCGGGACCAGACGCTCGACCACGAATCGCTCCGTGGCGCATTTGCCCAGCAGGTGGCCCTCCAAGGCCGTTATCGCGTCCTCCCGGCTGAGGTCGGCCAAAAGATAGGAAATGGCGTCTTCGGAAAGATCGTCGCTGCTGACCGACGGTGCATAGGGGAGGATGAACCGACCGATTAAGGGACGCCAGCGTGAGTCCGACTTGCAGAATTCGTCGATGAAACCCCGACACGCTTCCTCTCCCGAATAGGTGCCGAGCAGCGAGCCGAACCGGCTTATCTCCCAAAGGTTGTTTTTCTCCTCGCCCGCCAAATCGAGCATCCACTGGAACCATTGTGCCAAATCGCCCAGCGGGAGGGAGCCGAGCCCCCTGACGGTGACAGGAAGCCCTGGCCCCAAAAGATAATCGCGAAGCTTGGGATCGCGCAATTGCAGCAGGCTTACATACAGGTCCTCATGCCCCGCCCAGTTGAGAGCGACCGGAGTCAGCAGGCCATAGGGAATGTGACGACGCTCGTCCGCGGGCATTTCTACAATTCCCTGCAGCAACGAGAATAAATTCGACTCCCCGCTTCCACCGGCAAGATGGACCAGCACGGCGCGCACCCACTCGCTTTCATCTTCAGCGAGTTCGACCACCTGCGACCGTAACTCGGGCCGATGCTCGCAAATCTTGCTCAATGCCATCGGAGACCAACCGCCATTGTCCTTGATTGCTACAATCAAAGCTCGGAGATGGTCGGAATTAAACAAATCCCACTCTTGCTTCGTGGTGGAATTCTTGGCTTGTTTTGAGAAAAAGATGATTTCTGCGCCTTCTTCGCCATGCTTCGCGGCTATGAGATCGGCGGCAATCTTGATCTCTTTCCCGTCCGTCCGGTTTTCGACGGCGTTCGCTATCGATTTGGCAACGGTCGAAGATATCTCATGCAGGCCCCGCCCGCGTAAAAACCCTTCCAGCACCGTGTCCACGTCCAGGTCTGCGAACAACTTCGAAAATCCGTACTGGATTCCTGAGACGTCTTCGTCGTCATGTTCGTGCAGCTCTTCCAGCTCCTCTACCCAGCGGCCGAGGATTTCGACATCGGGCGGGTCTACGAAAGGCGCCAGGGTCCTCAAGATGCCGCTCGTCAGATTGAAATCTGTAGGATTGGCCGCGAGAATGTTCAGGAGTTCCGCCTTGATTTCTCGTCCCTTCATGGCCGCCAGCCCCTTCGCGGCGGCGGCTCCCAGAGCACCGCCTCTGCCCAGCATCTCCTTCAACAAGGGCTCATGCCGGGGAGCGAGCGGCAGACTCCCCTCGATCGCGTGGGTAATGAGAAAGTCGGGCCGTCCCTCCTCGTCATATTTCGACAAAACGGTCCTCAGGAGACGCTCCACCAACTCGTCCGTCGGCCCATCCACATATTTTACCGCGTTCAGCGCCAGCAACAGATCCGCCGCGGTCAGACGGTCGATGAAATCGTCGCTCTTCTCTGCGGGCAGGAGACTGAGGGTGAGGAACAGCGCCTGGTCCCACCGGCGGAGCGCCAGCTTCTCTTCGAGCGCTGCCGGCTCCGCCTCATAGCGCCGGACGAACTCGGTGGCCGCCAGATATTCGGTGATCGACTGGTGCACAAAGGTGACCCGGCCGCCTGTTCGAGGCAAGATCACCGATCGGGCGATCAACCAGTTGACTGCGTCCTGGGGATCCGTGGCTGCCGGGCTTGCGTCCAGGGCCTGCCGCAGGACGCGCATGAGCTCCGCTGCCGGAAAGGCTTCCTCCCCGGCGTTGAGCGCCCCAAACGCGCAGGCGGAAAGGACTGATACGAGGTTCAGCGGATCCGAGAAGCGCCGATCCCATTCAGATTGCACGTTCCCGAAATAGCCGTGGTAGAGATCCTGCGGGCGCGGACTTGTCCCGAGCGCAACGCCTTTGGTTGCGACCATCTGCAGGAAGAAGGGACGACTGAGCAGCCGAAGGAAATCGGATCGGAAGGGCCCCCGAATGTCCAGACCAAGCCGGGTGACCTCGGCAAGGACATCCTTGTCGTCGATATGGTCCAGATTGTAGACCGGAATGCCCAGGTCCCTGAGACCGTCATCGCTTCTCGAGCCGATGACCAACTCCACGCCGCCGAACGTCTTGAGGAAGTCCTGGAGATCGCCCGAATAGGCCGCATTCTCCCAGAATTCACGGGGCATCTCGTTGAAGGAATCGAGGAACACCCGGACGGGCCTTGTCTGTGTGAGGATCGTGAACGGCAATGCGGGAGGCAGGGTCTCGTCGATCAGCGCCAGCAGGCTGCCGCGGTAAAATTTGAAATCCGCGATCACCGGCACGGGAGTATTGAGATCGGGATTCTCGGAGAGGCAGTCGGCCTGCGCGGCCTCAGCCATCGCCGCCGCAGCCATGTGCATCGAATAGCTTTTTCCCGCTCCCGGCATACCGACGAGGATCGCACGGGGCGGACCCTGGGTGAGCAGTTTCTCGACGGGCGCGAAATGATAGGGATCCGCGCCGGCGAAGGGCCGCCCCGGCTGTGCCCGCTGTTCGGACGTGACCCGGATTTGGAACTCGCGCTCGGCCCGGGAAACGCGTGTCAGGCCCGAGCAATAGCGGGTCAGCGCAAACAGCATGTCGGACGATTTCGGGTCGGGGCCGGGGGGCGGTGCCGAATCCGAGGGCTCGGGCAGCTCGGGCTCCAGAAGCCCGTCGAGCAAGGAGAGCAGCGCGCTATGGTCCCTCCCGCCGTCCGGCGACGGCTTGGTCTCATAGGAGACGAGGTGGATTCCGTAATGCCGCCGCCAGTGATCGATCTCCTCCGGGGACAAGTCGGGCATGATCGCGAAATGGTCGCGCATCGAGCCCTTGTACGTGTTGGCCAGGATATCGCGGAGATAGAGGAAATCGGGGTCTCTCAATCCGAAGCCGATATAGACGATGGGGCGGGTCACCATCAGGGTTTTCAGGGCGTCGAGCGCGGCCGCCCGATCCCCCTGCGGAAGCAACTGGCGATATTGCTCGCGGGTAAGGATGATGCTGTCGCTGTCCGCAGCGTCGCCGTGCGGCTTGAAGATGAAATCGGTCGATCGAGCCGAGATGATCTCGCCCGTCTCGCTCAAGTGGCGGTTGGTTATCGCCGGCCTGTAGAACCGGTCGGGATGCCATTTCCGAAGGCTCTGCTCGACCAGATCGTCGTAATTCGTCGTTATGAAGCATCTCGGTCCGAGCTTGACGACCTTCTCATGGATCGCCGCCGGACGCGCCGTTCCCAGCTTGCATTGAGACCGGATGAACTCCCCGATCTGCGGCTTGGTAAGCTTGTCGAACCCGTAGCTTGCCGCCTGGAGCAGGTCCCCCCGTCGTGCCTCGGCCCGGACGACGGATGCGTCCAGACCGGTATCTTCGAGAAGAACGGCGAGATTGTCGATCAGGTCGTGCCAGCTCGGCAAGCCGGACCATAAGGACAGGCCCGATCCGACGAAGATGATCGTATCTTCTTGGCTCAGAGTATTCTTCAGAATGCGCATCGGGCAGCTCTTGATCCCAGCGTATCACTATCGATTCGCCCGCCGTCTGCGCGCGCCCCTGGCGAAGCGCAAGGCACTTGGCGAGCCGCCCGGCATGTCAAATCTGATTATCGGTTTTGAAACCGATCCGGACCACCCTCGAGTCATGCGCCGTGTCCCGATCCCGCTCGCCGCCGCCGCCATTTTTCGCCGCGTTCTATGCACTTGCGCCGGCACAGGGCCCTGCTTCTGTCGAGGAAGCGCCCATGCAGGGCTCTGCTTTCGGCGAGCATGAGGCGCGGTCCGAACTTACCGCTTTTTATCCGAATTCCGATTCCGCCCGGGCCGCCGGCGCGGTATACGAAGCGCGCCGCTCTTAGCGTTTTGGAAATCAACGGGTGGCATATTCGATCTGTGCATTCCGCCACCATTCCGCTCGCCGCACTGGCTACTTTCGCCGTCGTCTACTGGCTCGCGCCGACGCCCTCCGCCGCCCCGGAGCCGGAGTCGGAGCCGGTTGCCGCCGTCGAGGCTCGGCCGCCTACCGCCCAGACGCTGCGCGCGGCTCCCGTGGCGGAGAGGGTGCCCATCCGGCCCTTGAGGAGCCGTTCCGCCCGGCCCCACCGGACCGCCGCCGCGCGCTTCCGTGCCGCCGCGCCGGTCCGCCGGGTCCAAGCGACGGAGGTCTATTTTTCAGGCTGCAACGAGGTACGCGCGGCGGGCCTGGCGCCGCTCTATCGGGGCCAGCCCGGCTATCGTCCGCAAATGGACGGCGACGACGACGGTATCGCCTGCGAACCCTATCGAGGCCGGTGACCGGCCTGGAGAGCGCTCGGGAAAGCTCAGTCGATCCGGCGGCGCTAGCGGTCGCGGCCGGTGCAGCTCGGCGCGGCCTTCCGCTCCACCTTTTCCACGGTCCAGGGTCCGGCGGTGCCGCCCCGGACGCGCAGGAACCAGCCCGGAGCCTCCTTTCCGGCGATCTCGACCTGGCTCGCTCCCCCGGCGCAGCCTCGGATCGAGCCGAAGCCGCCGAGCGTCTTGTACCGAGCCGACTGCAATTCCGAATGGGCGCCGGGCAGAGCGGGGTCGCGCCCCGACCAGTCCTTCGCCTCCGCCCAGGGCGAATCGATCCATTCGTCGACGAAGTCGCGGACATTCTCCGCCACCGGCTGGACCCGGCGGACGCTTTCGCCCGCCACCGAATAGCGCCGGACGTGGCGGCGGATGAGGATTTCGGGGTCGAGGCTGGAGCCGTCGTGGCGTAGCTCGAAGGCGTTCGGCTCCGCGCGCACGAGCAAATCCGCTTCATTGCCCAGATAGATCGTGTTCTTGCCTCGGAAGAAGACGGTCGGGCGGTCCGGCGCCGGTCCGGGCCGCGCCAGCGCGTACGGCATTCCCTGCCAGGCCGAGGTGCACCAGGGCGTGATCGAGACGGTGGCGACGAACCAGCGGCCCCGCTTGTCCTTCGGCGAGACCGCGAAGCGAAGGTCCCCCCAGCCGCCCTTCACTTCCGAATAGGGCTCGGCGCGGCGGACCATCGCCTCGCGCCAGCCGGCGGCGGTTCGCCGGTAGAGCATCAGCATCGAGTCGGTGCCGCAATGGATCCCGAGCCTCGCCACCACCGCCAGCATGTCCGGCTGCGAGGCCACGCGCGAGACTTCGTAGGCGAGCAAGTCGCCGTGGCGATCCGGCGGAACTTGGTCGCGGGAAGAGCGGGGGCGGCCGGCGGACGCGTCGCCCCGTGCCGCCAGCGCCTCCGCCAGGTGTTCGGGGACGGGCGAGGCGGGCGCGCAGGCCATCTCGGCCCGGACGAAATCGCGAAGGCGGTCCTTGACCCGTTCGATCCGGCGGCTCGTCGCCGGCGGAACCAGGCTGTCGTCCTCCTCGAGAGCGATCGCCGTCAGCTCGGCCCGGGCGGAGCGGAGCGCGGCGCCGGCGGCGGTCGAGGCCGCCGGCGAGCAGTCGGCGCCTTGTGCGGCCGAGGCGGGCGCGCCCGACGCGGCGAGGCCCGCGGCGGCCAGCAGGATCGGTCCCAGCTTCATTTTCATCCCCCCTCAGCGCCCGGAGCTTAGACGAATTTCTTCCAGCTTCCAGCCAAAGCTGTGGCGGCGGAAGACGAGGCGGCGGTCTTCGCGCTCGATCGGAACTCGCCGGCGCCGGAGCGGACTAGCGCGATCCCGGCCGGCTTGCCGCCGCCGCGCCCCGCTCCGCGGCCGCTGCCCAGAGCCAGGCGCAGGGCCGAAGGGCTGACCAAAGCGTCGACGGCCGGGCCGGCGAAGGCGTTGCCGAGCGGTCCCAGGCGCGGGGCGAGCTGGGCCCGGGTCGAGGCGCGAAGGGCCGGGAAATCGATATAGCCGGCGAGCGCCTCGGAATCGCCCGACTGAGCCGCCTTGCGCATTCGCCACAAGGTCCACCAGGGCGAGCCGAACCACCAGCCCGAAGCGAGGAGGGCGAGGAGAGCGGCCGCGGCGAGTGCGATCGTCCGGCTCTTGCGCATCCCCGACGTGCCTTTCGTGTCGATTCGTGGCGATCTTTAGCGATTATCGGCCCTGAAAATGGCGCTTTTCCGGCGTTCCGGCCCTAACCGGCCGTTTCGACCCCTTTCGAAAACCTCGACCCCTTTCGAAAACTTCCCGCTTCAAACGAAAAGTGCCCGGGCATCGCTGCCCGGGCACCGTCGCGGCGCTTGCGCGCCGACCCCCTTAGTCAAGATGCCAAGGCCCGCACACATCCTCCCTCGCATGAGGATGCGGGGCCGAAGCCTCCCCGAACCCGGCTGACGCCTTCGTTCGTGGGCGGGACGCTATGAGCGGAGCCGCGGCTTGTCACCTGCCTATCCAAGGGGTTGAGGCACTTTGCTCACGCCCTGTGTCGGTACTGCAACACGGCAGGGCCGGTTCGGCCAGGTTGCCTTGGCGAAGGGCGGCCCCTAGAGGCGCAGCATGCGACTTTCCCGTTACTTCCTGCCCGTCATGAAGGAGACCCCTTCGGACGCCCAGATCGTCAGCCACCAGCTGATGCTCCGGGCCGGCCTCGTCCGCCAGACCGCCGCCGGCATCTACGCCTGGCTTCCGCTCGGCCTCAAGGTCCTGAAGCGGATCGAGCGCATCGTCCGCGAGGAGCAGGACCGGGCCGGAGCGGTCGAGCTGCTGATGCCGACGCTCCAGTCCGCCGACCTCTGGCGCCAGTCCGGCCGCTACGACGCCTACGGCCCCGAGATGCTCCGGATCCGCGACCGCCACGATCGCGACATGCTCTACGGGCCCACCAACGAGGAGATGGTCACCGCCCTCTTTCGCGACGGCGCCAGGAGCTACCGCGATCTTCCGCGGATCCTCTATCACATCCAATGGAAGTTCCGCGACGAGGTCCGCCCCCGCTTCGGGGTGATGCGCGGCCGCGAATTCCTGATGAAGGACGCCTATTCGTTCGACCTCGACGAGGCCGGGCTCAAGGCCAGCTACGAAGCCATGTTCGTCGCCTATCTCAGGACCTTCGCCCGCCTCGGCCTCACCGCGGTCCCGGTCAAGGCGCCGACGGGGCCGATCGGCGGCGACCTCAGCCACGAATTCCACATCCTCGCCGACACCGGCGAGAGCGCGCTCTTCTACGACGCCGCGATCGAGGACATTTCGCGCGACGAGCTTCTAGCCGCCGACGCGTCCACCATCGCCCGGCTCACCGGCCTCTACGCGATGGAGGAAGAGGAGCATTCGAAGGTCGCCGACTGCCCGGTGCCGGCGGAAAGGCTGCGGACCCGTCGAGGAATCGAGGTCGGCCATATCTTCGCCTTCGGCACCAAGTACAGCGCCAGCATGGGCCTTTCGGTGCAGACCCGGGAGGGAGCCCAGGTCCATCCGCAGATGGGCAGCTACGGAATCGGCGTGTCGCGGCTGATGGGCGCCCTTATCGAGGCGAACCACGACGACAAGGGTATCGTCTGGCCCGACGCGGTGGCGCCATTCCAGGTCGGCCTGGTCAACATGCGGGTCGACGACGGCAACGTCACCAGCGCCGCCGACGAGATTTACGGCCGCCTGCGCGAGGCCGGGGTCGAGACGCTCTACGACGACCGCGACGAACGCGGCGGCGCCAAGTTCGCGACCATGGACCTGATCGGCCTGCCCTGGCAGCTGATCGTCGGCCCCAAGGGACTCGAGCGCGGCGTGGTCGAGCTCAAGCGCCGTTCCGGCGGCGAGCGCGAGGAGCTGTCGATCGAAAGCGCTCTGGCGAGGTTGACGTCGTGACCGGGACCGGCATCCCGGCGAAAGCCGGGACCTCAGCGAGGATAAGGCCGTGCCAGATGAGCTGGGACCCCGGCTTCCGCCGGGGTGACGCGCTGTCGGGCGCGTCATGATCCTCTCCCGCTACGAGCGCATGGTCGCCCGGCGCTATCTGCTGCCGGGCAAGGGGGAGGGGTTCATCTTCCTCGTCGCCGGGATCAGCCTGGTCGCGGTCGCGCTCGGGGTCGCGGCGCTGATCGTCGTGATGAGCGTTATGAACGGCTTCAGGGCGGAGCTGTTCGACAAGATCGTCGGCCTGAACGGGCATGCCGTGGTGCAGGGCTATGGCGGCCAGCTTTCGGACTGGCGCGAGATCGTTCGGGAAGCCAAGGCGACGCCGGGAGTCACCGAGGCTCTGCCGCTGATCGAGCAGCCTTTGATGGCGACCCACGAAGGGCGGATGTCGGCGGTGCTGATCCGCGGCATGAACCGGTCCGACATCCTTCGCAACGAGACCCTTCGCGGCAAGGTCCTCGCGGGCTCGCTCGAAACCCTGCGTCCGGACTCGGGCAATGTCGCGGTCGGAGCGCGGCTCGCCGAGTCGCTCGGCGCCAATGTGGGCAGCCAGATCAGCGTCCTCTCTCCGGAAGGGCGCACGACCCCCTTCGGAACGGTTCCGCGGATCGTCTCCTACACCGTGTCAGCGATCTTCGAGGTCGGGGTCTATGACTATGACAAGGCGTTCGTGATCCTGCCCATCGAGGACGCCCAGACCCTCCTGCTGATGGACGACGCGGTCGGAATGGTCGAGGTCCAGACCGTCGACGCAGACCGGGTCGGCGAGATACTCGAGCCTCTTCGAGCCAGCGTCGGCGGTCGGGCCGTTGTAGCCGATTGGCGCTCGATGAACGCCTCCCTCTTCGAGGCCCTGCAGGTCGAGAGGGTCGCGATGTTCGTCATCCTCTCGATCATCATTCTCGTGGCGGTGTTCAATATCCTGTCGTCGTTGATCATGCTCGTGAGAGCCAAGACCCGCGACATCGCCATCCTTCGAACCATGGGGGCCAGCCGCCGCGGGCTGATGAAGGTGTTCATGACGGTGGGCGTGATCATCGGCGTGATCGGGATCCTCGCCGGGCTGGGCCTCGGCTTCCTTCTCCTCTATTTCCGCCAGCCCTTCGTGAACCTCATCCAGTTCCTCACCGGCCAGAATCTGTGGGACCCGTCGATCCGCTTCCTGACCGAATTGCCCTCCAAGACCGACCCGTTCGAGGTCCTCGCCATCGTCACCATGGCTTTTGTGCTGAGCTTCCTCGCCACGCTCTATCCGGCCTGGAAGGCGGCGAGCACCGATCCGGTCCAGGTGCTCCGCTATGAATGAGGTCCTCGCCGTCAAGGGCCTCAGGCGCAGCTTCCGGCAAGGCGAAGTGACGATCGACGTCCTTCGCGGAATCGATCTCGCCGTTCGGCCGGGCGAGATCGTCGCCCTCCTGGGGCCTTCGGGGTCGGGCAAGTCGACCCTCCTCCAGGCGGTCGGGCTGCTCGAGGGCGGTTTCGAAGGCTCGATCCGGATCGCCGGCGAGGAAGTGGCCGAGCTGGGCGACGGCAACCGCACCCGGGTGCGCCGCGACACGCTCGGCTTCGTCTATCAATTCCACCATCTCCTGCCCGATTTCACCGCGCTCGAAAACGTCGTCATCCCGCAGCTCGTCAAAGGGGCGACCCGCGAGCAGGCCGAAGAGCGCGCCGCTTCGCTGCTCGGGACTCTCGGCCTGGCCGAGCGGGTCACCCACCGTCCGAGCAAATTGTCGGGCGGCGAGCAGCAGCGCGTCGCCGTCGCCCGCGCCCTCGCCAACCGCCCGGCCCTCGTCCTTGCGGACGAGCCCACCGGCAATCTCGACGAGGCGACGGCCGACATCGTCTTCGCCGAATTCCTCCGCCTCGTGCGCGACGAAGGCAGCGCCGCCCTGGTCGCCACCCACAACGAACGCATCGCCGCGAAGATGGACCGGGTGCTTAGGCTCCACGAGGGCGTGCTGGAGTGAGCCCGGCCTCCCGCCGCGTGATCTGGGGAACCATCGTCGGGATCGCCGCCGTCATAGGCCTCATGGTCGTCGCCTTGGTGGGGGTGTTCGGAAGCGGCTATGTCAGGCATTTCCACCTGCCCTCCGAGGCGATGGCGCCGACGTTCGAAAAAGGTGACCGCTTCGTCGCCTCCATGGACGGTGGCGGCGACTTGAAGCGCGGCAATGTAATTCTTCTCGCGGTCGGGGAAACGACCTACGTCAAGCGGATAGCCGCCTTGCCGGGCGACAGGATCGCGATGAACGGCGGTCTCGTCATCCTGAATGGCCGGCCGATACCGCAGCGCTTCCTGGCCGAGGAACGGCGCCCGGAAATGGCCGGTGCGCCGCCCGCCCGCCGGCTGGCCGAGCAGCTTCCCGGCGAAGCGGCGCCCCACGAGATACTGGACATGGGGCCGTCGGAGGTCGACGAATTTCCCGAGCTGCGGGTCCCGGCCGGGTTCGTCTTCGTGCTTGGCGACAATCGCGACCGGTCCGCCGACAGCCGGGTGTCGCGCGTGTCGATGGGCGTCGACCTGCTTCCGGTCGGCGACGTCAAGGGCCGCCCTCTCTTCTGCACGAAGGGCTGCAAGCTCGGCCGCTGAGCCCGTGTCCGACCTTCCAACGTCATGCTGAACTTGTTTCAGCATCCAGGGTTAGCGCTGCTCGGGCGTCAGGGGAGCTATCCGGCTTCGGCGCTGTTCCACCCTGGACCCTGAAACGAGTTCAGGGTGACGGCTGGGAAAGATGATCCCCTTGCTGCGTTGGCGGCGGACGAGCGGGGCAGTTGGAGCGGTTTGATGGTATTGCGTAATCTGATTCTGTTGGTCGCGGGGACGTCCGCCCTGCTCAGCGGCTGCGACTGGATGAAGAAGAAGGACGCCCCGGCCCAGAAGAGCAAGACCGAGCTCGCCGCCGAGCAGCGCGAACGCATTCGCAAGGCCTGCGCTTCCGACGCCACGTACGACAGGCTGAAGGAGCTGGTATTCGACGAAGCCGCCCGGATCCGCAATTCCGACCCTCGCAACCTCGATCCGCTCGCCGCTTCCGCGGTGGTCCGGATGGAGAATCCGGTCGTGAAAAGCCGCGACGACGAGCTCAACGTCACGGTCTGCAAGGGCCGCTTCATCCTCGAGCTTCCGCCGGGTGCGGAAAATGCCTTCGACGGCAAGCGGCGCCTCGACGCCGAGGTCGAATATGCCGCCCAGGCGGCGGTCGACGGCAGCGGCCTCGTCTATCAGATGGATGGCGCCGAGCCGATCATCTACCGGCTCGCCACCTTCGGGATGAAAGCCGGCCCGCTGCCGAAGGTCGCGCCTGCCGCCCCGGTCCCGATCCCGGCGCTTCCGCCCGAGGCGGCGCCGGCGGAGCCTGCCCTGATGCCTCCGGTCGCGGAGCCTGCCCCTCGGCCGGCGCCGCCCGTTCGAACCGCGGAGAAATCGGCCGCACCGGCTCCCGCGGCCCGAGTGACGGTAAGGCCCAGCTTCAATTGCCGCCACGGCAAGACCCGTACTGAGAAGATGATCTGCGCGTCGCCGCGGCTGGCGGCCCAGGACCGGGCGATGGCCTCGCTTTACTACGACCTGATGGCCGGCGCCGATCCTGCGACGAGAGGCCATTTGCGGCGGAGCCGCGACGCCTTTCTCGGCCGCCGGGAGCAATGCCGGAGCGAAGGCTGCATAGGGTCGGCCTATGCGTCGCGAATGGCCGAGCTGAGGAACGTCGGCAGGGGGGATTAGCCGACGGTCTGCGAATAGGTGTGGAAAACCCCCCGCTCGGCGCTTCCATCGCCGCCCGCCAGCCATCATAACGGGCCGATGGCCGGCCCCTACGTTCCACTGAGAATCTTCTCCAGCTACACCATGCTGGAGGGTTCGATCGAGCCCAAGATAATCGCCAAGCAGGCGAAAAGGCTGGATTTTCCCGCCGCGGCCCTGACCGACAGGAACGGCCTTTACGCCGCCATGGCGTTCACCGACGCCTGCCGGGAAGCGGGGGTTCAGCCGATCGTCGGGACGATGCTCGCCGTCGCTCGCCCGGGTTGCGCGGGAGGGCAGCCAGCCCTGGACTGGATAGCGCTCTACGCGCAGAACGACCGCGGCTACGGCAATCTGTGCACGCTGGTGTCCGCTGCCCACCTCGGCCGCCCCGTCGAGGAACCGGCCCATGTCCCCTTCGATTGGCTGGAGGGCCGGACGGACGGCCTGATCGCCCTCACGGCCGGAGCCGACGGTGCGCTCGTGAAGCTGATCAGCCAGGGCCAGGATTCGACCGCCGAGCCGATCCTCGAGCGGCTGATCGCGCTGTTCCCGGGCCGGCTCTATATCGAATTGTCCCGCGGCCGGGACGAGGAGGAAGAGCGCGCCGAGGCCCGGCTGATCGAGCTCGCCTATCGCCATGATCTTCCACTCGTGGCGACCAATCCGGCCGCTTATGCCGACGCGCATTTCCATGAGGCGCACGACGCCTTGTTGTGCATCGCCCAGTCGAGCCAGCTGGACCGCGACGACCGCAAGCGTTCGTCCCCCCAAGACTGGCTCAAGCCCGCCGACGAGATGCGCCGGCTGTTCGCGGACCTGCCCGAGGCGATCGAGAATACGGGAGTCATCGCCCGCCGCTGCGCTTTCGGAGCGCCCAAGCGCGCGCCGATCCTTCCGAGCATCGCCGGCGACACCGAGGCGGAAGCCCGGCAGCTGCAAGAAGACGCCCGCGCCGGGCTCGAAGCGCGGCTCGCGCTTTACGCCGATCTGAGCGCGGAGGAGCGGAAGGCCTATTTCGACCGGCTCGACTATGAAGCGGACGTCATCGTCCGGATGGGCTTCTCGGCCTACTTCCTGATCGTCGCGGATTTCATCAAATGGGCCAAGGAGAACGACATTCCGGTCGGCCCGGGCCGCGGCTCGGGCGCCGGCTCGGTCGTCGCCTGGGCGCTCACCATCACCGATCTCGATCCGATCCGGCTCGGCCTGCTGTTCGAGCGCTTCCTCAACCCCGAGCGCGTGTCGATGCCGGACTTCGACATCGACTTCTGCGAAACCCGGCGCGGCGAGGTCATCCGCTACGTCCAGCAGCGCTACGGAACCGACAAGGTGGCCCAGATCATCACCTTCGGGAAGCTGAAGGCGCGCGCCGTGCTCAAGGATACGGGGCGGGTCCTGCAGATGCCCTACGGTCAGGTCGACCGGCTCGCCAAGGCCATCCCCAACCATCCGACCGATCCGTGGACCCTGAAGCGGGCGCTGGACGGAGTCACCGAGCTTGCGGGCGAATATAAGAACGACCCGCAGGTGCGCCGACTGTTCGATCTGGCGATGAAGCTCGAGGGGCTGCCGCGCCACGCCTCGACCCACGCCGCCGGGGTCGTCATCGGCGACCGTCCGCTCGAGCAGCTCGTCCCCCTCTACCGCGATCCGCGCTCCGACATGCCGGTCACCCAGTTCGACATGAAATATGTCGAGGCGGCGGGGCTGGTGAAGTTCGATTTCCTCGGCCTGAAGACCCTGTCGGTGCTTCAGAAGGCCGTCCAGATGCTGGCGAAGCGCGGCGTGGTCGCCGATCTCGACCGGCTCTCATGGGACGACGAGGCGGTCTACCGATTGCTCCAGCGCGGCGACACGGTCGGCGTGTTCCAGCTCGAATCCGAGGGCATGCGGCGAACTCTGGCAGCGGTGAAGCCGACCAGCTTCGAGGACATCATCGCGCTCGTCTCGCTCTATCGGCCCGGCCCGATGGACAATATCCCGATGTTCGGCGCCCGCAAGAACGGCCGCGAGCCCATCGAATATCCGCATTCTCTGCTCGAACCGGTGCTGAAGGAGACCTACGGGATCTTCGTCTACCAGGAGCAGGTGATGGAGGCCGCCAAGGTCCTTGCCGGCTTCAGCCTCGGCGAGGCCGATCTGCTCCGCCGAGCCATGGGCAAGAAGATCCAGGCCGAGATGGACGCCCAGCGCGCCGGCTTCGTCGCCGGCTGCGAAAGGGTCAATTCGATCCCCGGGGGCAAGGCCAACGAGCTGTTCGACCTGATCGACAAGTTCGCCGGCTATGGCTTCAACAAGAGCCACGCCGCCGCTTACGCCCTGATCGCCTATCAGACCGCCTGGCTGAAGGCGCACCACCCGGTCGAATTCTACGCCGCGTCCATGTGCTTCGACATCCACCAGACGGACAAGCTCGCCATCTTCACCGACGACATGCGGCGGATGGAGACCCTGTGCCTGCCGCCCTCGATCAACGCCAGCGAGGCGGAGTTTGCGGTCGAGGCCGCGGGAGAAGGCCTTGCGGTGCGCTATGCCCTCGGCGCCCTGAAAGGCGTCGGCGAGAAGGCGATGGAGCTGCTCGTCGAGGAGCGCGGCGCCAACGGCGGCTTCAAGTCGCTCGAGGATTTCGCCGAGCGGGTCGATCCGCGGCTCCTCAACCGCCGCCAGATCGAGAGCCTGGCCGGCGGCGGCGCCTTCGACCCGCTGAACCCCAATCGCGCCGCCGTCTTCGCCGCGGCCGAGACCATCCTCGCCCACGCCTCCAGCGCCGCCGACGCGCGCGTGAGCGGGCAGGGGGGATTGTTCGGCGGCGGCGAGTCCAACGTCGTCCCGATCCGGATGCCGGTGGCGGCGACCTGGTCCTTAGCCCAGCGCATGGCGGCCGAGAAGGACTCGTTCGGCTTCTATTTCTCGGCCCATCCGGTCGACCGCTACCGCCACCTCGCCGAAGCCCATGGCGCGAAGAGCTATGCCGCTCTGGCCTCGCTTCCGGCGCCGCCCGACGGAGGCCGAACCGGAGCGGTGATGGCCGGGATGGTCGAGGAAGCGCGCTGGCGGACCTCCGCCCGCGGCCGGCGCTATCAGATGGCGACCATGTCCGACGCCTCCGGCCAGTTCGTCGCGACGATATTCGACGACGACGCCTCGGCCCAGGTCGAGGCCGCCGCCAAGTCCGGCGCCTGCGCGCTGCTCAACGTCGAGCTCGACCGCCGCCCCGGCGAGGAAGCGCCGCGGGTGACCATCCGCTCGCTGCAATTGTTCGACAGCCTGTCGAAACGCGCCCGCCTTCAGCTCGAGGTCGAGGTGAACGAAGCGGCCGCGATCGCCCGGCTCGCGGAGGCGGTCGCCGGCGAGCGCGGCGGCCATGGCGAGCTTCGCCTGAGGGTCGGGATCGAAGGCGGCGAGGCGGAGCTGGTGCTCGGCCGCGATTTCGGCCTCGACGCCGAGCTCGCCGCCCGGCTCGAACGGATCGAGGGGGTCGTCGCGGTCCGCCTCTCGGTCGCGCCTCAACCGCGGCTTGCGCTCGTCTCCTGAGCGCATAGACTGGCCCCTTCCACGCAAAGGAGTGCTCGATGCTCGGAGGGATGCAGGACTGGCCGCTCAGGATCATGCGGATCCTCGACCATGCGGCGCGAGAGCATGGCACTCGTGAGCTGGTTTCGCTTTATGCCGACGGCGACACCGTCCGCACCGACTGGGCGGGGATCGCCCGCGATTCGCGCAAGCTGGCGAAGGCGCTGGAACGTCTCGGCCTGAAGCCGGGCGACCGGATCGGCACCCTCGCCATGAACCACGCCCGCCACGTCGTCGCCTGGTACGGCACGATCGGGATGGGCGGAGTCATTCACACCATCAACCCGCGGCTGTTCGACGATCAGCTGGTCTATATCGCCAACCATGCCGAGGACCGGGTGCTGTTCTACGACCGCGCCTTCGCACCCCTCGTCGAGCGGCTGAAGCCGCGCTGGACGAGCATCGAGCATTTCATCTGCTTCGACGACGGCGGCTTCGACTCCCTGATCGCGTCGGAGGATGACGATTATCGCTGGGTCGAGGGCGACGAGCGCGATCCGATGATGCTCTGCTACACCAGCGGCACGACCGGCAATCCCAAGGGCGTCCTCTACGAGCATCGCTCGACCGTCCTCCACGCCATGGTCCAGATGAGCCCCGACGTCTTCGACCTCTCCGCACGGGCGGTGGTGCTTCCGGTGGTGCCGATGTTCCATGCCGCCGGCTGGGCCTTGCCCTTCTGCACGGCCATGGCGGGGGGCAAGATGGTGTTCTCGGCCGATTATACGCCCCAGGTCATGTGCGACCTGATGAGGACGGAAGGCGTGACCCACACCGCGGGAGTCCCGACCGTCTGGCTGGCCCTGGTCAATCACGTCGATTCCACCGGCGAGGATCTCGGCAAGCTCACCACCGTCCATATCGGCGGCTCGGCGGCGCCTCGGGCGATGATCGAATGGTTCATGGACCGTGACATCAGGGTCGGCCACGCCTGGGGGATGACGGAGATGTCGCCGCTCGGAACCGTCGGCGCGGGCAGCGGCGACTGGGAGGATCTCAGCCGCGAGCAGCGAGTCGCCTTGCTCTGCAAGCAGGGCAGGGTGCCCTTCGCGGTCGAGCTTCGGACCGTCGACGAGGACGGCAATCTGCTTCCCCGCGACGGCAAGGCTTCGGGCCGGCTCCAGACCCGCGGGCCGTGGATCATCCGGCAATATTTCCAGGACGAGAAAGGCGAGTGCATCGACGAGGAGGGATGGTTCGATACCGGCGATGTCGCCGCGCTCCACCCCGACGGAGTCCTCCAGATCACCGACCGGTCGAAGGACGTGATCAAGTCCGGCGGCGAATGGATCAGCTCGATCGACCTCGAGAATGCCGCCGTGGGCTGTGCCGGAGTGGCCGAGGCGGCGGCCGTGGGGGTCAAGCATCCCAAATGGGACGAAAGGCCGATCCTGCTCGTCGTGAGGAAGACGGGGTCCGAGGTCACGCCCCAGCAGATACTCGATCATCTCGCGGGCCATGTCGCGAAATGGTGGCTTCCGGACGAGATCCTGTTCGTGGACAGCCTTCCCCACACCGCCACGGGCAAGCTGCTCAAGACGGCGCTCAGGGAGGAATATCGGGATTACCGGCTGGCCGGCGCGGCCTGACCGTACGTCGCCCCAGCGAAGGCTGGGGCCCCAGCGGGTGAAGAGCGCAGTGCCTCTCGCCCCCGGGGATCCCAGCCTTCGCTGGGATGACGAGCTTACAGCAACCGCAATTGCGGGCCTTGCGGAGCCACGAACAAATCCGTCCGGAGCTTCCTTTTCTCCCGATTCAACCCATGCTTCCTCGCCGCGATCTCGAAGCGCACCCGCAACAGCTCCGCCCAAGGGCCCGAGCCGCGCATCCGGGTGAAAAAGTTCGGATCGTTGTCCTTGCCGCCGCGCATCGATCGGATGATGTTCATCACCTTGTCCGCGCGCTCGGGGAAATGCTCGTCGAGCCAGGCGCGGAACAAGGGCGCCACCTCATGGGGCAGCCGCACCGGAAGGAAGTAGGCGCCCTCCGCTCCGGCCTGTGCCGCCGCTTCCACGATATGCTCGACCTCGTGGTCGGTGATCCCGGGGATGACGGGGGCGATCATGACGATGGTCGGAACGCCCGCTTCGGTCAGCGCCTTGACCGCCGCCAGGCGCTTGCGGCCGGACGGCGCCCGGGGCTCGAGGGTCCGGGAGACGGCCGGATCGAGCGAGGTCACCGACAGGGCGACCCTGGCGAGGCCTTCGGCCGCCATCCGGGCGAGGATGTCGACGTCTCGAACCACCCGGTCGGATTTCGTGGTGATCGTCACCGGATGCTTCGTCTCGGCGAGCAGCTCGAGCACGGAGCGGGTGATCCGCCACTCGGCCTCTATCGGCTGGTAGGGATCGGTATTGGTCCCGATCGCCATCGAGCGGACGACATAGCCGGGCCTGGCCAGCTCTTCGCGGAGGATTTTCGCGGCGTCCGGCTTCGCGAACAGCTTCGTCTCGAAATCGAGGCCGGGTGAAAGATCGTGAAAGGCGTGGGTCGGCCGGGCGAAGCAATAGATGCAGCCATGCTCGCAGCCGCGATAAGTGTTGATCGATCGGTCGAAGCCGATGTCGGGCGAGCGATTGTAGGTGATGATCGACTTCGGCTTCTCGACGGTGACGGTCGTCCGAAGCGGCGGCGGCCCTTCGTCCAGCGCCTCGCGAATGTCGAGCCAGTCGCCGTCGAATTCCCGCACCGGCAGGTTGAAGCGCGTCGGCGTCCGATTCTCGGGCGCGCCGCGGCCGTGACGGACTTCGGGTCGGGGCATGGGAACGAGGTAACGATAAAAGAAGAACGGAGCAAGAACTTTCCCGCCACCTCAGCGAAGGCTGGGGCCCGGGCGGGTGAAAAGCGCGGTGTTCATCACCCGCCGGGATCCCAGCCTTCGCCAGGATGACGAATCACTCGCTTGTATAAGCCAGCTTGGTCTCGTCCGCCTTCAGCCGAACCCCGCTCGCTCCGGACAGCCCCGGAAATCGCGGCCACATGCCCTGAGCGAGGGCCGCGCGGCTCGGGCCCGGCTTCCCGGCCTCCTCCTCGTAGATCCAGTAATTGCGGAGCACGATCGGGACGTAGCCGCGCGTTTCCCAATAAGGCAGCGACTCGATGTAAAGGAGCGGATCGCCCTTGTCGAAGCGGCGGTTGTTCCATTCCGCGACCGGCACCGGCCCGGCATTGTAGGCCGCGATCACCTTGGGCAGTAGGCCGCCGGTGGCGCCATGGTCGCGCAGGGTCTCGATATAGCTCTGCCCGAACTCGATATTGGCCGAAGGGCTGGCCAGCATCTGGCGGTCGAAAGGCTCGCCGCGGGCTCGGGCGATATCGCCGGCCGTGCCCGGCCGCACCTGCATCAGCCCCATCGCCCCGGCCGGGCTGACGACCGAGGTTCGGAAGTTCGATTCCTGGAGCGCGTGCGCGAAGGCGAGCGACGGGTCGACCCGCCAGCCGCGGGTGGGCTGCCAGTCGGGGCGGGGATAGCGGGCGGCGAAATTCACGCTGGCGCCGCGAGGCGCGTTGTGAGCGAGCCAATATTGGGCTCCCGCGAGGTTGAGGTCGGCGGCAAGGTGGAGAAGGGCGTTGTGATCGCCCGATCCCCCGATCCGCGCCTGGTGACGAAGATACTGGTCGGCGAGGTCGGCCTCGCCGATCTCCGCCAAAGCGAGGGCGGCCCGGACGTTGGGCTTGCCGGCGATGGGGCGCCATTCGGAATCCCGGTAATTGTGAAGGCCGGTCGCCCCCGGGCCGCTGATGCCCAGGGCGGTCGTCGCGATGAGGCCGTAGAAGGTCTCCTTCTGGCGCGCGGCGGAGCGGAGATGGGTCTGAACCCGCTCGGGCCTGCCGCACATCATTTCGGCGCGGGCGGTCCAGTAAGAAGCGGCAGCGGCGAGCTCGACGTCGGTCGAGCGGGCGGCGACATGGTTGAAAGCGTCGGAAGCGGCCTTGCAGTCGCCTTCGCGCCAGGCGGCGAGGCCTTCGGACCAGGCGCCGTGGATCGCCCATTCGCCGCTTCCGGCGCGGGCGAGCGCGGCGAGGCGCCGGGCGTCGCGGTCGTTGCCGACGATATAATAGGACCAGGCGATGCGCTGCTGATATTCGGTGCGCGCCTGGGCGCCGAGCCGGTCCTGCCGAGTGACGAAGATCGCCTCGGCCTCGTAGGGCCGATTGTCCTTGATCAGGGGCTGGACCAGAGGCTCGAGCTCGCCCGCGCCCGGGTCGCCCTTGGTGGCCTCGGCGCGCGAGCGGCGCGGCTGGCTGCCTACCCAGACCAGTTTCTCGGCCGCCGGAAGGCTCGGCAACGCGGTCGCGCCCCGCGTTTGGGCGAGGCGAGCGAGCTGATCCGCCTTCGGCATTTCCGGGGCACGCTCGAGCACGGAGAGCAGTTCCGGGACCTCGACCCTGGGCGATCCCTTGGCGAGGAATATCTCCGCGCGCGCCGTGCTGTGGAGCGGCCCCTCGGGCAAGGCGGCGAGCCTGGCGGAGGCGCCCAGCCAGTCGTTGGCCCGGATCGCGGCGAAGACCTCGCGATAGCCGGTCCTCTGCTCCGAGCTGAGGCCCGCCGAAGCCGGCTCGCGCGTCCGGACGCTGTCGTCGGCCATGGCCGCGCCGGCCGGAAGGACGAGCGCGGCGGCAAGCAGGAGAGACCGCAGTCGAATCATGACTTCACCTCTTCGATCAGCATCTGGAGATCGGCCCAGGCCATGGCCTTCAGGCGCGGCGACTCCAGCAATTGCCGGGGAGCGATTGTCGCCAGGGCTTTGACGGGCCCGGCGTGGGTGGCGATTTCGTGCCAGCGCCCTCGCGCTTGCGGCACCGAGAGGCCGAGCAGCGCCTTGGCGCAGGCATCGCCGAAGAGCAGGACCGCTTTCGGCGCGGCGAGCCCGACATGGTGGCGGGCAAGAGCGGCGCAGCTTTTCATCGACTCGCTGTTGAGCTGTCCGGACGGCGAGCGGATGCAGGACAAAGCGGCCAGATAGACGGAGCCGCGATCGCGGCCGATGGCGGCGAGCATTCGCTCGAACAGCCGGCCGGCTTCGCCGCTGATCAGGGTGCCGGCGGTGCAATCCTCTCCCGTGGGCATGTCGGCCAGGATCATCAGCCCGGATGTCGGATCGCCGGCCGGGCAAACGCGCGGCGCGGCGGGCGCGGCGAAGGCGAGTCGGTCGCTCGACGCGAGCCACGCCTGGAAAAGGTCGAGTTGTCCGGGAAGGGTCTCGCCCGGAGCTTCGTCTGCGGCCGCCGGAGCTGGCGGCGGGGCCTCGCGAGATTTCGGCCGGAGCCAGTCGCGCGGTTCCTCGTCGACGAGCGTGTCGACGCCCGCTTCGGCCCACCAGCTCAAAGCGCTTTCGGCGTCCGCCGTTGAAAATCCATCGCTGCCCCGCTCCACTCCGTCATGGAGTCCTCCGCGGGCGGGCTGGTCAACCTCAAATTCTCTATCTATCTGCAAGGCGTTGGCTGCCTGCGACGACATGAGTGCAGGCGCCGTCGCCACGGGAGCGCCTTGATGTCCGAACGCGAGTCGATGCCTTATGACGTGGTGATCGTCGGCGCCGGGCCGGCGGGGCTCGCCGCGGCCATCCGCCTCAAGCAATTGGCCGAAGAGAATGAGCGTGAGCTCAGCGTCTGCGTCCTCGAAAAGGGATCGGAGGTCGGGGCGCATATCCTTTCCGGTGCGGTCATCGATCCCCGGGCGATCGAGGAATTGCTTCCCAATTGGCGCGAGCTGGGCAGCCCGCTCACCGTGCCGGTGGTCGAGAATCTCCACTGGGTGCTGACCCGCACCGGCAAATATGCGCTGCCGCATCTGATGATGCCGCCCTTCATGAACAACAAGGGCACCTACACCGCCTCGCTCGGCAATTTCTGCCGCTGGCTGGCGGGCCAGGCGGAAGCGCTCGGGGTGGAGATATTCCCGGGCTTCGCCGCGGCGGAGGTGCTGTTCAACGAGGACGGCTCGGTCAAGGGCGTTGCGACCGGCGACATGGGGGTCGCCCGCGACGGCACCCACCGCTCCGACTACCAGCCCGGGATGGAGCTTCACGGCCGCTACACCTTCTTCGCGGAGGGCGCCCGCGGCCATCTCACCAAGCAGCTCAAGCGGATCTTCGACCTCGAGCGCGAGTGCGAGCCGCAGGTCTACGGGATCGGCCTCAAGGAGCTTTGGGACATCGAGCCGGGCAAGCATGTCCCCGGCCGGGTCGTCCACACCCAGGGGTGGCCGCTCGAAGACAGCGCCTGGGGCGGAGGCTTCCTTTATCACCAGGAGAACAACCAGGTCGCCTTGGGCTTCGTCGTCGCCCTCAACTACCGCAACCCGCATCTCTCTCCGTTCGAGGAATTCCAGCGCTGGAAGCAGCATCCGGCCATCCGCGAAATGCTCGAGGGAGGCCGTCGGGTCTCCTACGGCGCCCGGGCCATCAACGAGGGCGGCTGGCAGTCCGTCCCGAAGCTGTCCTTCCCGGGCGGCGCCCTGATCGGCTGCTCGGCCGGGTTCGTGAACGTGCCGAGGATCAAGGGCAGCCATACGGCGATGAAGTCCGGGATGCTCGCCGCCGAAGCCGCCTTCGCCGCGATCGCCGCGGAACGTCAGGCGGACGAACTGACGATTTACGAAGAATCGCTTCGAAGCAGCTGGATAGCGACCGAACTTAAGATGGTTCGTAACGTCGAGCCGTTCGTCGCCAAGTTCGGAGGCACCGCCGGTACCCTGCTCGCCGGAATGGACATGTGGATGCGCTACCTGAAGGTCGGGCTGCCCTTCTCGCTAAGGCACCATCCGGACAATGAAACGCTCTACCGCAAGGATCTGGTGCCGCCGATCGACTATCCCAGGCCCGACGGAGTGATCAGCTTCGACAAGCTCTCCTCGGTGTTCATCTCGAACACCAATCACGAGGAGGACCAGCCGGTTCACCTGACGCTCAAGGACGATTCGATCCCGACCGAGGTCAACCTGCCGCTCTACGACGGGCCCGAGCAGAGATACTGCCCGGCCGGGGTCTACGAATATGTCGAGGAGGGGGGGCGCCCGAGGCTTCAGATCAACGCCCAGAATTGCGTCCACTGCAAGACGTGCGACATCAAGGACCCGACCCAGAACATCAACTGGGTCGTCCCCGAAGGCGGAGGAGGCCCAAATTATCCCAACATGTAAGCTCCGGGTGAAGAAGGGCGGTCCCGTCGCCCCAGCGAAGGCTGGGGCCCCGGGGGGTGATGGGCGCCGGCGCCTTTCACCCGCTGGGATCCCAGCCTTCGCTGGGATGACGGTGGTTTCCATCCTTCTCGCCGCCGCTCCCGCCGCCGCCAACGTCGACGACGCCTCCGCGCTGACCGCCTACGTCCGCGCCCGCGCCGCCGACAGCGACGGCGCGGCCGAGCAGGCGGCACGCAATTACGGGGCCGCGCTCGCGCTCGCGCCGGCGAACGAGGTGCTCGCCGCCCGCGCCTTGTCCCAGGCCATCGCCGTCGGCGACCGGCCTCTGGCCCTGCAGGCCGCGCGTGTGCTCGACGCCGCCGGAAAGCTCGCCCCCGACGGCCGGCTGCTCCTCGTCGGCGAGGCCTTCCGGGCGAAGCAGTGGAAGGAGGCGGGCCGGCAGATCGAAAGGCTCGAGCAGGACGAGGTCTTCTCGTTCATGACTCCCTTGCTCCGCGCCTGGCTGGCGCAGGGAAGCGGGAAGGGCAACCCGCTGGCCCTCCTCGAAGCCTCTTCCGGCAACGCGCTCGCCGCCACCTACGCTTCGGAGCATCGTCCGCTGCTGCTCATCGCCGGCGGCAAGGCGAAGGAAGGCGCGCTCGCGCTCGCGCCACTGCTCGAAGACGAATCGATCCGCTCCCAGCGCCTTCGGATCGCCGCCGCCGCGATGCTTGCCCGCAAGGGCGGCGCCAAGGAGGCGCTGGCGATCCTGGAGGGCGATGCCGAGGCGCTCGTCGAGGCTCGGCGGCGGATCGAGGCCGGCAAGCGGATCGGCGGCGAGATCGTCACGCCGGCGGCCGGGATGGCGGAGCTGCTTGGCCGGATGGCGCTCGACCTCAACGGCCAGGAAGTACCCCAGCTCGCGTTGAGCTTCGCCCGCCTCGCCACCTTCCTCGCGCCCGAAAACGCTTTATCTTGGCTGATCGCCGCGGACCTGCTCGGCGGGCAGGGCCGGCACGATTCGGCGCTGGCGGCGCTGGCCCGTGTGCCTCGCGACGACGTCTTCGCGGCCGCGGCCGCCGAACGCCGGATGACCGTCCTGGTCGACGCCGGCCGCACCGACGAAGCGCTCGCCGAGGCCCGCCAGGCGGTGGCCGATCGTCCCGGCGAGATCGAGAATTGGAGCCGGCTCGGCGACATCCTCAACCAGGCCAAGCGCCACCGCGAAGCGGCCGCCGCCTACGGCAAGGCGCTCGACCTCGTCAAAGCCGGCGCCGAAATCCGAAATCCTCTCTGGGCCCTGTGGCTGCTCCGAGGCAGCGCCCTCACCCAGGCGGGCGAGTGGGCCGCGGGCAAGTCCGCGCTCGAGGAAGCCCGCCGGCTCGCGCCCGACCAGCCTGTGGTGCTCAACTTCCTCGGCTATTCGCAGCTCGAGCGACGCGAGAATCTGGCCGAGGCCGAGAAGATGATCGGCGAGGCGAACCGGCTCCAGCCCGACGACGCAGCGATCACCGATTCGCTCGGCTGGGCGCATTACGTCCGCGGCGACGTCGCCAGGGCGATCATATTGCTCGAGCGGGCGGCCCAGGGCCAGCCGGACGACTCGGCCATCGGCGAGCATCTCGGCGACGCTTATTACAGCGCCGGCCGCCGCTTCGAGGCGCGCTACGCCTGGCGCGCGGCGCTTCACCATGCCGAAGGGCCCGCCGCGGATCGGCTGCGCGCCAAGATCGACACGGGGCTTCGGCCGGACCTCGCCGCCCCCTGATGGAGGAGACGGCCTATGCGAAGCTGAACCTCGCCCTCCATGTCCGCGGGCGGGAGCCCGACGGCTATCACCGGATCGAGACCGCTTTCGCCTTCGCCGAGGACGGCGACCGGCTGACCGTGGCCGAAGGCGAGGGAATAAGCCTCGAAGTGACCGGGCCGTTCGCCGGCAGCCTGGCAGGGGACGACAATATCGTCCTTGAGGCGGCCCACGCATTGCGCGGCCGCGGCCAGGTCGCCGCGGGCGCCGCTTTGACGCTCGACAAACGCCTGCCGGTCGCCTCGGGCATCGGCGGCGGCTCCGCGGACGCCGCCGCCGCGCTTCGGCTTCTGTCCCGCTGGTGGCGCCTGGAGCTTCCCGACGGAGCCCTGGCCGGAATCGCCTCCGGCCTCGGGTCCGACGTACCGGCCTGCCTCCATTCGCGAAGCGCCCGAGGCGAAGGCCGCGGCGACCGGCTGGATTTCGCCGATTGGGGTCTGGGTGGAGCCCCAATGCTCCTCGTCAATCCGGGTGTGAAGCTGTCGACCCGGTCGGTCTTCGAGCGGTGGAACGGCCGCGACGGCGGCGCCCTCGGCGACCCGGCAACGGGGCGCAACGATCTCGAGGCGCCCGCGCTCGGCCTCGTTCCGGAGATAGGCCGGGTGCTCGAGGCGCTCGCCTCGTCGAATTCCGCCAGGATGGTCCGGATGTCCGGCTCGGGCGCTACCTGCTTCGGCCTGTTCGAAAATTCGGAGGATCGCGACGAAGCGGGCCGCCGGATCGCCGCCCGCCATCCGCGCTGGTGGACGCTCGCCAGCCGCCTCAGGTGACCCGCAAGTCCCACGGCGGGACGCCTCTTCCGGCCCTTAACCATCGTATCCCGCAGGCTTGCGTCGTGGCACGGTCCTTGCTGCGGGTCCGACGACGAGTCGAAACGGGGCCCGAGGGGGCTTGGTGGACATTCGCCCATGGTCCCGCTCCCGTTGCGTATGGAGCCGGCGCCATGGCCCTCTAGAGCCGGCCGCGTCCGACCGCGCGGCCGGCTCTTTTTTAGGGCGACAAAGTCGGCGCGTGCCGCGTAGTCGGCCCCATGTTCCTATTGACCTCGGAAGGGCAGGTCGCCCGCCTCCACCTCGACCGGCCCGAGGCCCGCAACGCCATTCCCGTCCAGGGCTGGGCCCTCCTGGCCCATCGCTGCGGCGAAGCCGTCCGGTCCGGCGCACGCCTGCTCGTCGTCACGGGGACGAAGGAGGCCTTCTGCGCCGGGGCCGACCTCGAGGATTTCCCCGCCTTCGCCGCCGATCCGAAGGCCGCGAGCGGCTTTCGAAGGATGATGCGAACCGGCCTCGACGCCTTGCGCGACCTTCCCATCGCGACGATCGCCGCCATCGAGGGCCCCTGCTACGGCGCCGGAGTCGCCCTCGCCATGGCCTGCGACATGAGGGTGGCGGGGGAAGGCGCGCGCTTCGCGATCACCCCGGCCAAGTTCGGAATTTCCTATCCCCAGGAGGACGTCGCCCGACTCGTCGCGCTGGTCGGGCCGGGACAGGCGTCGCGGCTCCTGCTCGCGGCCGAGACCATCGACTCCGTCGAGGCGGCGCGGATCGGGCTGGTCGAGCTCGCCGCGGCGGAAGCGGGCGCTGCCGTCGACCAGCTTGCCGGGACCATCCTGGCCAATAGCGGCGAGAGCGTCGCCGTGCTGAAGCGGGCGATCCGACTCGCGAACGAAGGCGCGGATCGCGACGACGGCCAGGATGGCCGTTTCGACACCCTTTTCGGGTCGCCCGACTTCCGCGCTCGGCTGGCCGCGCTGAGGCCGCGCCGCTGACTTGCCTGCCCGGCGGCAATGAGGGAGAAGCCGGCGCATGAAGCGCTTCGCCGCTCTCCTCTTCGTCCTCGCCGGCTGCGGCGGCCCGCCGGCCCCGAAGGCCGAGGATCTCGTCGAGTGCGCCGTCGACGGCGCCACCGCCTTCGAGCGGGTCTGCACCCTCGAACGGAGCGCCGGCCGCGAAATCCTGCTGACGCTTAGAACCCCCGGCGGAAGCTTTCGCCGGCTGGTGGCGACCCGGGACGGGCGAGGCGTCGTAGCCGCGGACGGCGCCGAGCCGGCGACGGTGACGATTCTCGGCAAGGATCTTATCGAAGTCTCGATCGGCGCCGACCGCTACCGACTGCCCGCGCGCGTTCAATGAGCCGTCCGATCCTCACCGCGGCCGAGATGCGCGCCGCCGAGGCCGAGGCCATCGCCGAGGGGATTCCGGCCGCGGAGCTGATGGAAAGAGCGGGGGCCGCCGCCGCCGAGGCGATCCGGCGCTTCGCCGGGCCGCTGCCGACACTGGTCCTGTGCGGCCCCGGCAACAATGGCGGCGACGGCTACGTCATCGCCCGGCATCTGGCCGAGATGGGCGCGAAGGTCCGGGTGGCGGCGTTGGGAGAACCGAAGACCGAAGAGGCTCGGGCTGCCCGAGCGGCTTGGCCGGGCGCGGTGGCGCCTCTCCTGGAGGCCTCGCCGGCAGCCCTGTTGGTCGACGCGCTTTTCGGTACCGGGCTGGTCCGGCCGCTCGACGAAGCGCTGTCGAAACGCCTGTGCGCCCTCGCCGGCGCCGCCCGGGTGCGGGTCGCGGTGGATCTTCCGAGCGGCGTGGCGACCGACGACGGGGCCATGCTCTCGCCGATACCCGATTTCGATCTCACGATCACGTTCGCGACCTTGAAGCCTTCGCATCTCCTCCAGCCCGCGGCCCGCCGCATGGGGCGGATCGTGGTCGCCGACATCGGCCTGGATCCCCGGAGCCGGCTTGGCCTGATCGAACGGCCGGCCTTGCGCGCTCCGGGTCCGGACGATCACAAATATACGCGCGGCTACCTGGTCGTCGCAGGAGGGGTCATGCCCGGCGCGGCGGCGCTTGCGGCGAGCGCCGCCGCCCGTGCCGGCGCCGGCTATGTCGTGTTGGCGGGGGAGGGTGGAGCGGTGCCCAACGCGCTGGTTCGGCGGCCGTTGGAAGAGGCGCTCGCCGACCGGCGGGTGACGGCAATCCTCGTCGGCCCCGGACTGGGGCGCGGCGCGGAAGCGGCCGAGACGCTCGACCGGATCCTGTCCTGCCCCCATCCCGTGGTGGTCGACGGCGATGCGCTGTGGCTCCTCACGGACAAAGGCGGCTACCGGCCCAGGAGCGCTCCTACCCTCTGCACGCCTCATGCCGGCGAGTTCCACCGCCTCTACGGCGACGGAGGCGGCAAGATCGAGGCGGCGCGCTCGGCCGCCGCCCGGACCGGCGATACGATCGTCTACAAGGGGCCGGACACGATCGTCGCCAGGGCGGACGGAAGAGCGGCGATTGCGCGGCCGTCACCGGGGTGGCTTGCAAGCGCCGGCACCGGCGACGTCCTCGCCGGGATCATCGCTGCCCAATGCGCGTCCGGGATCCCCGCGTTCGAATCCGCCTGTACCGGCGTCTGGCTCCACGGCCGCGCCGCGGAGCTGGCCGGTCCGGGCCTCATCGCCGACGATCTGATCGCCCATCTGCCCGCGGCGCTGGCCGAGTGCCTGTGAGCGAGAGCGACGTCGTCCTCCGTCTCGCCGGCCGCGGCGACGGAGTCGGGGAAAGCGGCCGCTTCCATCCGCTGACGGCTCCGGGCGACCGGGTCTGGGAAGACGGCGCGGTCGAGCCCGGGCCTCACCGGCAAGTGCCGCCATGCCGTCACTTTCCCGAATGCGGCGGCTGTCAGCTGCAGCATGTCGACGACCGCGCTTATGCGGATTTCCTGTGCGACCGGATCGGATCCGCTCTGGCCGCGCAAGGCGTCGCGGCGCCCGAATTCCTTCCGGCCCATATCTCGCCCCCGAACAGCCGCCGAAGAGCCTCGCTGAGATCGGAGCGGGGCGGGGCCCTCGGCTTCAACGCCGAGGCGAGCCACCGGATCATCGACATGCGCGAATGCCATATCCTGAGGCCAGAGCTGTTCGCGCTGGTCGCGCCTTTGCGGGCGCTGTTGCGAAAGCTGAAGCCCTCGGCGACCGCCGGCGTTCGCCTGACCATCGCCGATCAGGGCGTGGACGTACTTCTCGAAAAGGTCGAAGCCGACGGCCTCGCCGCCGCCGAAGCCCTGGGCGCGTTCGCCCGCGAGCATCGCCTCGCCCGGCTGGCGCTGGACGACGGCTATGGCGCCGAGACCCAATGGGAGCCCGAGCCCGTCACGGTCACCCTCGGCGGAGTGCCGGTCGGGCTCCCGCACGGCGCCTTTCTCCAGGCGACGGCGGAAGGGGAGGCCGCCCTGGTCGAGGCGGTGCGGCGGGCGGTGGGCGAGGCGCGCGTGGTCGCCGACCTGTTCGCCGGACTCGGCACCTTCGCCTTGGCGCTCGAGGGGCGGATCCTCGCCGCGGAGGGCGCCCGGGACGCCGCGCTCTCGCTCAAGTCGGCGGCGGCGAGGGCGCAGCGGCAGGTCTTCGTCGACCATCGCGATCTCTACCGCCGCCCGCTGGAGACGGCCGAGCTGAGCCGCTTCGAGGCCGTCGTGCTCGATCCGCCCCGCGCCGGAGCGAAGGACCAGGCGCTCGCCCTGGCCCGATCGGACGTACCGCGCGTCGCCTACGTCTCGTGCAACCCGTCGACCTTCGCCCGCGACGCCGCCGCCCTTATCGAGGGAGGCTATCGCTTCGACTGGGTCGCGCCGGTAGGCCAGTTCCGCTGGTCGACCCATGTCGAGCTGGTCGGAGCGTTCAGCCGCGGGGATTCGGGCTGAAGCGTCCTTCAGCCCGTTCCTCTCAATTCATCCAACACTGTCAAAGAGCCCGCCGATACGCGACTCGTGCACGATCCGACATGAAGAACAATATAGGAACAATGCGCTCCCGATCTCCTTCAGATGCATCCGATCCGGATGTTGCGATCGGCTCGTCATGCAGATCCAAAGCCCAAATCTCTACATGTGGCTGCAGACCATCCGGATCGCCTGAACCGTCAGCCCCGCCAGGACGAGGGACGACAGCCCGAACAGGATGAATCGGGTGGTGATGACGTTGACCGTCGTCTGGACCAGGCTGTGCGCGATCCTCAGCGCCACATAGGCCCAGGCCAGGACGGCGCTGTAGCCGCCGCCGCCATGGCCGATGGCGAGCGTCAGGGCGATGGCGTAGAAGAGCGTCGGCTGCTCGACCAGGTGCATGTAATTATGCGCTTTCCACATCACTTCGTCCTCGACCACGCCTTCGAGCGCGGCGCCGCCGCGGCCGCCGACCCGGCCCTTGAGGGAAATGCCCTTGCGCTTCATCGCCGCGAAGCGGGCCGCGACCATCCAGGCCATGATCAGCAAGGTCCAGGCCACGAGCGCGACGATCGGCGCGAGAATGGGACTGTTCATGATTACTTTCTCCCCCTTTTGAGGCACCAGAGTGGCCGGCACCGGCGCGGGAGTCAAAGTGCGCTTTAGCGACTGGGAAAGCCTGCTAAGCAGGGCTGCGCAGGATGGGAGGAGTGAAGTGATGAAGCGGATCGCGGCGACGGCAACGGCGGCAATCCTTCTGGCGGGGGCAGCGGCGGCCCAGCCGCCCGCGCCGCGCCAGACGCCGCGCCCGCCCGTCGCCCAGCCCCAGCGCCCGCCCGCCCAGGCGCAGCCTCAGCAACGCCCGCCGGCTCAGGCGCAGCGCCCGGCGGCGCCCGCAATCCCGACCCGGGTCACCGCGCGCACTCTCACGTCGTTGTGCGGCCAGGACCGCAACGGCTGCCTCACCTATGTGCTCGGCGCCGCCGACGCCTTCGCAAGCGCCCTGGCGGCGGCCGGGCGGCCGCAGGTTTTCTGCTTTCCCAGAGGCACGACCAACGACCAGATCGCCCAGTCGGTCGTCCGTTACCTGCGCGCCAATCCGCAGGAGGGCGGCAACAATGCCGGCATCGTCACCCTCGCCGGCCTCACGGCGAGCTATCCCTGCGGCTATTGAATTCCTCTCCCGTTTTCACGGGGAGAGGGGCGATCAGTCGAACAGCTTGGCGAAGCGGCGCTTCGTGCGCTCCCGCCAATGGCCGCGGTGATAGGCGTCGCTGGCCAGGAGCGGAAGAACGCTGGTCGCCTCGGCGAACACCATCTGCTCCATCGCGGTCGAGACCTTGCCCCAGCTCGCCGCTTCCTGGAGGGTGGAGGAGGAGCAGGCGCCGTCGCGAACGTCGGCGACGGTGATCTGAACGGCATATTTGTGAACTTCGACATCGTCGTGACCGAGGATCTCGGCGCAGACGACCGTATCCTGGGTGAAGTTCTTGGGAACGCCGCCGCCGATCATGAGCAGGCCGGTAGTGCCGGCCTCGATCTTCAGGTTCGTCAATTCGCGGAAGTCGGCGATCGCGTCGAGCACCAGATAGGGCCGCCCCGCCTTCATCGCGTCGACCTGGTGCTTGACCAGGCCGAAGCCCGCCGAGCTGTCCACGAACGCCGGGCAGAAGATCGGAACGTCATGCTCGTAGGCGAGCTTGACGAGGCTGTTGTCCTTCTTGCCATGCTCCATCAGCCACTTGCCCATCTCGCGGATGAAGGCCCGGGACGAATAGGCCTTGGGCTCGAGCGCGTTGGCGAGGTCGCCGATCGTGTGATCGGTCTCCTGGAGCTTCTCCTCGTCGATATAGGTATCGTAGATGCGGTCGATATAGAGCGAGCGGAGCGTGTCGTCGTCAGGGATTTCAAGCGCTTGGTAGTGCTTGTGTCCAAGCGCTTCGAAGAAGTCCATGTCGACGATGGTGGCTCCGGTGGCGACGATCGCATCGACCATGTTGTTTCGCACCAGCTCGGCATACAGATCCATGCAGCCGCCGGCCGAGGTCGAACCGGCGATGACGAGGATGACCGAGCAATCCTTGTCGGCGAGCATATTGTTGTAGATTTCGGCCGCCCGGCCGAGGTCCCGGCTGGTGAAGCTCATCTTCTTCATCGCGTCGACGATCGGACGAGCGTCGAAGCTCTTGATGTCGATATGCTCGACGACGCTCGACAGGAGCTCGGCCTTGCGGGTGTCGTTGATCTTCGGCTCGTTCACATTCGGTCTCCAAATATTCCGTCGCTCCAGCGCAGGCTGGGGCCCCAGGGGGTGAAAGGCGCGATGTCATTCACCCGCCGGGGCCCCAGCCTTCGCTGGGGCGACGGTTTAGAATGGACGCAAGCCGGGCTCCCGAAGACCACGCAGCTCGCGTCCGCTTACATTCTCGCGGCCTGCCTTAAAGCTGGACCACGTTGTTCCGGGCGACCTCGGCGGAATTCTCGCCGTAGAGCGTCGCCATCGGCTCGTCCGTCATCTCGACCTTGGCGACGGCGCCGAAGCCGTTGAAGCCGGTTCGCATCGCGCAGCCATAGGCTCCGAGCATTCCGATCTCGATATAGTCGCCCGCCCCGACGTCGGCCGGCAGATGGAACGGTCCGGCCATATGGTCGAGATCGTCGCAGGTCGGCCCGTAGAAGCTGAAGCCCAGGTCGCGGACTCCCGATTCTTCCTCGCGGAGCAGCTTCACCGGGAAGCGCCAGCCGATATGCGCCGCATCGAACAACGCGCCATAAGCGCCGTCGTTGATGTAGAGCTGATCGCCTCGGCGCTTCTCGACCCGGACCAGAAGGCTCGCATATTCGGCGCACAGGGCCCGGCCCGGCTCGCACCACAATTCGGCCGAGTAGGAGATGGGCAGGCTCTCGAAGGCGCGCGAGATGACGGCGAAATAGGCCTCGAGCGGCGGCGGCTCCATGCCGGGATAGACCGAGGGGAAGCCGCCGCCGACATCGACGATGTCGACCGTCACGGCCGCTTCGACGATCGCCGCCCGCACCCGCTCCATCGCCTCGGAATAGGCCGTCGGGGTCATCGCCTGGCTTCCGACGTGGAAGCAGATGCCGAGCGCGTCCGCCGCCTGGCGGGTCGCGAAGAGCAAATCCTTCATCTCGTTCGGCTCCGCACCGAACTTGGAGGCGAGGCTGAGCTTGCTGTAGTCCGAGGACACCCGGATCCGAACGCACAGGTTCAGGTCGCCGGCCTCGACGCCGTCCGTCGTGGTGGCGCGGACGATCTTGTCGAGCTCGTCCATCGTGTCGAGCGAGAAGGTGCGGACGCCGAGCGCATAGGCCTCGGCGATCGCTTCCTCCGCCTTGACGGGATGCATGAAGCACTGGACCGCCTCCGGGAGGGTCTCGGCGACCAGGCGCACCTCGGCGATCGAGGCGACGTCGTAATGGGTCACCCCGCTCTCCCAGAGGATTCGGAGCAGGTTGGGCGAGGGGTTCGCCTTCACCGCATAGAGCGACCGGCCCGGAAACTTCTCGACGAAGAATCGGGCGGCGCGCCGGGCGGCGTGCGGGCGAATGAGCGTGACCGGCTGAACCGGGCGTTGCTTAGCGATATCGGCAGCCGAGACGGTGCCGATGGGGGCGACAGCTAGCCCCAGCGCATTATGATGCTTGTGCAACTCAAGGGACCTCCAAAGGCGGTAGTTGACGAAAAAGCTGCCTTGCGGTTGTTGGAAGTCCCCATGGGGCAGCGAGGGGGATATATGGTCGCTGTGCCCGAGTGTAAAGGATTGCTTTTTTCCCTACGAAACCAGAGGTTTGCATGACAGAGAGGAAGCCGTCGCCAGAGGGTGTCGAAGCTGCGGCGAAACGCGTCGCCGGGCATGTCGTCATGACTCCGCTTCTGCCCCTGGAATGGCGGGGCGTTCGGCTGTGGGTGAAGGCCGAGTGCCTTCAGGAAGGCGGAAGCTTCAAGCTGCGCGGGGCGACCAACCGGCTGCTCCTCCTCGGCGAAGCGGAGCGGCGGCGCGGCGTGGTCGCTTTCTCGTCCGGCAACCATGGCCAGGGCGTGGCGATCGCCGCCCGCCGCCTCGGCATTCCGGCGACCATCGTCATGCCTTCCGATGCGCCCGCGGTGAAGCGCGACGCGACCCTGGCCGCCGGTGCCGAGATCGTCCCCTACGACCGCGCGACGCAGAGCCGCGAGGAGATCGCCGGCCGGCTCGCCGAAGCGCGCGGCGCGGTCCTGGTGCCCTCGTTCGACGACGTCGACATCATCGAGGGCCAGGGCAGCGCCGGGATCGAGCTTCGCGACCAGCTCGGCGGACCGCCGGACCGGGTCCTGATCCCCTGCGGCGGCGGCGGGCTCTCCGCCGGGGTCGCGCTCGCACTGCCCGAATCGCATATCGTCACGGTCGAGCCCGAAGGCTGGGACGACATGGCCCGCTCGATCGAGGCGGGCGAGCCGGTCCCGGTGATCGAACCCGCACAGCCGACCCGTTGCGACGCCCTCCAGACAAAATTGGTCTCGCCTTTGACCCTCGGCGCGCTTCGCGACTCGGGGGCCAGCGGCCTTTGGGTCAGCGAAGCCGAGATCGAGACCGCCATGGCCTTCGCCGCCCGCCACCTTCGGATCGTCGCCGAGCCCGGCGGCGCGGTCGCCCTGGCGGCCCTCCTCGCCGGCAAGGCGGGTGTGGTCACTGAGCGGACGGTGGTGTTGGTCTCGGGCGGCAACGTCGATCCGGAGCTCTACGCCGCGATCCTCGGCGCTCAGGCGGCGGAGGCGGAGCGATAGTCGGCGGGGTCGATCTTTTCGGCGGGGGAGACGGCTTCGACCTGCCGGGTCAGCGCCTCGAGCTGAAGCCCCAGCGTCCGAAGCTCCGCCGCGAAAGCCTCGCCGTCATGGCCGGGGCGCGCCAGGGTCGCGGCTTCCAGAAGAGCGTCGAGCATCATCGACAGGCTCGGCAGGATCGACTCCTCGATCCGCTCGAACGCTTCGTCCAGCTCCCGCTTCGAGTCTCCGTCGGCCATGAAGGCGAAGCTATGCCTGTGTGCTTAACCTTTCGTAAAAGGAGACCCCTGTTTTCCGGAGCCCGCGGCTGGCACAAGCGAGGGCGATGACCGGATTCGCCGCCGCCCTGCTCTCGATCGCCGTCCTCGCCACGTTCGCTTTGGTCGCCGGCGGCGGGTACCTGCTGGTCAAGCGCAAGGATCGCAAGCAAGGCGGGCTGATGCTGATCGCCGCGGCGGTGCTGTTCGGCAACGTCCTCATTTGGACGGTGTGACGATGCGGGTCTTCGATTTCGACCGAGCCATCGTCCGCGAGCCCGCCGCGACCGTCGTCGAGGGGCTTCGCACGGGCCCGGAGGCGCCCGACTACGAGAAGATACTCACCGAACATCGCGCCTACGTCGCCGCCCTGGAAGCCGCCGGGGTCGTGGTCGAGAGCCTTCCGGCGCTCCCCGGCCATCCCGATTCGGTCTTCGTCGAGGATCCGGCCTTCGTCCTGCCCGAAGGGGCGATCCTGCTCCGCCCCGGCGCTCCGAGCCGCTTCGACGAAGCGGCATCGCTCGCGCCGGTCCTGAAGCGCCATTTCGCTCAAGTCGAGGAAGTGGATGAGGGCTTCGTCGACGGCGGCGACATCCTCATCCTGCCCGACGAGATCCTGGTCGGATTGTCGGACCGCACCGACCGAAAGGGCGCCGAGCGGTTTTGCGGGCTGGTGCGCGATCTCGGCCGGAGCGCTCGAATCGTCGAACCGCCCTCAGGGCTGCTTCACCTCAAGACCGGCTGCGCCCTGGTCGACGAAGGCGCGTTGATCACGGTGCCCGCCTTGACGCCGCTCTTCCCCGGTTACGAAATTCTGGTCACCTCGCAAGGTGAGGAGCATGCGGCCAATCTGATTCGGGTCAACGATCGGGTGCTGATGGGTACCGGTTTTCCCCGGACGGCCGCCATGTTGCGCGAGCGGCGACTGGACGTGGTGGAAACTCCGGCCTCGGAGATCGCGAAGATCGACGCAGGCCTGTCCTGCATGTCGCTCCGCTGGCACTCGCGAGGGCGTGACTGCCGCTCCCCGTCATGCTGAACTTGTTTCAGCATCCAGGCAGGCGCAGTTCGACGGTTTGTAAGCGCTCACTATCGCGGGGGCGGCTCACCCCTGGACCCTGAAACGAGTTCAGGGTGACGGGGGAGCGGGGCCTGACGTCAAATCACCGTATCGGGCAGCTCGGATCCAGCCTGAAATCGAGATATTGGTCCACCGATTTCATCAGCTGAGGCATCTCGTTGACGAAGAAATGGTTCGCCGTCGGGATGGTCGAGTGATGGATGGTGATGTGCTTCTGGGTACGCAGCTTGTCGACCAGCTTCTGCACCGCGTTCGGGGTCACCACCTCGTCGCCTTCGCCCTGGACGATGATCCCGGAAGCGGGGCAGGGGGCGAGGAAGGTGAAATCGTACATGTTGGCCGGAGGCGCGATCGAGATGAAGCCGCGCACCTCGGGCCGGCGCATCAGCAATTGCATCCCGATCCAGGCGCCGAAGCTGAACCCGGCGATCCAGGTGGTCTCAGCTTCGGGATGGATCTGCTGCACCCAGTCGAGCGCCGAGGCGGCATCGGAAAGCTCGCCGATGCCGTTGTCGAACACGCCCTGGCTCTTGCCGACGCCTCGAAAATTGAAGCGCAGGGTCGCGAAGCCGCGCCTTACGAAGGTCTTGTACAGGGCCTGGACGATGGCGTTGTTCATCGTCCCGCCGCCCTGCGGATGGGGGTGGAGGATCAGCGCGACGGGCGCGCGGGGCCGGGGGCCGGGGCTGAATCGGCCTTCGAGACGGCCTTCCGGGCCGGGAAAGATGACTTCGGGCATTGCACCTGCGGTGGCTCAAGGAGAAAGAGCGGGGCTGCCCCCGCGCGCATGCCGCTCTATATAGGGCGGAGCGCCCGCCGTGCAATTTGAAAGGGAAGACGTGCCCGACCGCATCTATCTCGACCACGCCTCGACCACCCCGATCCTGCCGGAAGCGGCGGCGGCGATGGCCGAGGCGTGCCGGAGATGGGCCAATCCCTCCTCGCCCCATGCCGAGGGCAGGGCGGTCCGCGCCCAGCTGGAGGACGCGAGGCGGCGGATCGCGGCGGCGCTCGGCTCGGACCTGACCCTGATCTTCACCTCCGGCGCCACCGAGGCGATCTCGCTCGTGTTCGAGCGGGCGCGGGCCGGGGACCGGATCGTCTCGGCCGTGGAGCATCCCGCCGTCCTGCGCAGCGCGCCCGGCGCCCGGCAGGTCGCGGTTCATGGCGACGGCACGCTCGATCTCGACGATCTCGACCGCGCTCTGGCCGGCGCGAAGACGCCTCTCGTGGCCGTGCAGTCGGTCAACAACGAGACGGGGGTGATCCACCCGATCGCCGAGGTCCAGGCCCGGGTGGAGGCGGCGGGCGGCCTGTTGATCGCCGACTGCGCTCAAAGCGCCGGCAAGCTGCCGCTTCCGGACGCGGACTTCATCGTCGTCGCCGCCCACAAGTTCGGGGGACCGCCGGGCACCGGCGCCCTGCTGATCCGGGAGCCGGCCAGCCTGGAGGCGATCGGCGGCCAGGAAGGCGGCTTCCGTCCCGGGACCGCCGCCGTGCCCTCGATCATGGGCTTCGCCGCCGCCTGCGAGGCCGATCACGCCTGGTACGAGGGCGCCAAGCGCCTCCGCGCCCGGCTGGACGAGGGCATCGTCGCTGCAGGGGGTGAGATCATCGCCGGGAACGCGCCGCGAATCGCCACGATCGCCTGCTATCGGATGCCCGGGGTTCCCGGCGCCGCTCAGATGATGCAGCTCGACCTCGCCGGGATCGCCGTCACCGCGGGGAGCGCCTGCGCATCCGGCAGCCTCAAGACGAGCCACGTCCTGACCGCCATGGGCTGGCCGGAAGAGAAAGCGCGCGAGGTCATCCGGGTCAGCTTCGGCCCGCAGACCCGGGAAAGCGATGTTGACGCTCTGCTCGATCAGTGGAGCGCCATGTTCGGGAAACGCCAGGCGGCGTGAAACCCCCGATCTACCTCGATTATCAGGCTACCACTCCGGTCGCTCCGGAGGTGGCGGCGGCGATGCGCCCCTGGTTGGAGACCCATTTCGCCAACCCGCACAGCAGCCATCGGATGGGGCGCGAGGCTGCCGCCGCGGTGGAGGTGGCTCGAGGTCGGGTCCGGGCCGCGCTGGGCGGGGAGGGGGGAAGGCTCCACTTCACCTCCGGAGCGACCGAGGCGATCAACTGGGCCCTGAAGGGCGCTTCGGCGCGGCTGCCCGCGGACCGGCGGCGAATCGTCACCTTCGCCACCGAGCATGCGGCGGTCCTGGATACCGTCGAGTGGCTCGGAACCCAGGGATTCGACATCGAAATCCTGCCGGTCTTCGTTGACGGGCTCGCGATGAACGAGTCGGTGGCGGAGGCGACCGCCATCCCCACGGGCATCGTCGCCGCCATGCTCGTCAACAACGAGATCGGGGTCATTCAGCCCGTCGCCGAGATTGCGGCTCTGGCCCGTCGCCGCGGCGCCCTGTTCCTGTGCGACGCCGTTCAGGGCTTCGGACGGGTGCCGCTGCCGCTGGAGAGCTGCGACATGGTCGCTCTGTCCGCGCACAAGGTGCACGGTCCCAAGGGCATCGGCGCGCTTTGGGTTCGGGACGGGGTCGAGATCGATCCGTTGCTTCATGGGGGCGGGCAAGAGGGCGGCCTCCGGTCGGGCACCCTGTCGCCGGCATTGTGCGTCGGGTTCGGCGAAGCCGCGCGCCTGCTCGAGGAGCGGCGGGAGGTGGACCATGCCCATGTCGAGCGGCTGTGGTCGCTCGCTATCGATCTCCTTCCGGGATGGACCCTGAACGGTTCCGCCGAGGCTCGGTACAAAGGCAATTTGAGCCTCTCCCGGCCCGGCGTCGATGCCGCCCGGCTGATCTCCGAGATCCGGCAGGTCGCATTTTCGGCCGGATCGGCCTGTGCCAGCGGGTCGGGGCGATCGAGCCACGTTCTCGAAGCCGTCGTCTGGCCGGAGCGCGCCGTCCGCTCGACCATTCGTCTCGGCTTCGGCCGCTATACGACCGAGGCCGAGCTCATCGAGGCTCTGACCCTCCTGAACGCCGCCGCCAACCGCCAGCTGGACTTCGCCTCATGACCCTGGTTCGCTTCGTCTCCGCCGACGGCAGCCACATCCAGGAGGTTCGCGGCAGCCCCGGCGAGCGGCTGCTCGACCTCGCCCAGGCGCACGGCCAGCCGCTCGAAGGAACGTGCGAGGGCCAGATGGCCTGCTCGACCTGTCACGTCATCGTCGCCGCCGCGGATTTCGAGAAGCTTCCGGGCGCCGGCGAGGAAGAGGAGGATCTGCTCGACCTCGCCCGGCACGTCACCCGCACCTCGCGCCTCGCCTGCCAGATCCACTTGAGCGAGGCCCTGGAAAATCTGACGGTGCGAATGCCGGGCGGTTCGCATAACATGCAGGGACGATGATCGACCGCCGAACCTTTCTCGCCGCGGGCGCGGGCGCCGCTTTCGCCGCCGGCTGCCGCGCCTCCGCTCCCGCCAGGGACCCGGCGCCCGACCGGCAGGCGATCGACCTGAGAAAGCGCTTCGAGGCGATCCGCGCCACGCTCGGACCCGGCGGCCGGCTCGGAGTCGCGGCGATCGACACCGGTTCGGGCCGCGAGCTGCGCTTCGACGGCGATTCGCGTTATTCGATGGCCTCCACCTTCAAGCTGCCGCTCGCCGCCGCACTGCTCGACCTCGCCGATCGGGGCGAATTGTCGCTCGAGGAGAAATTGCCTATTCCCTCCGGCAAGCTGCTGGCCCACTCGCCGGCGGTCGAAAGATATCGGGAGGAGGGCAGCCTTTCGATCGTCCGGCTCTGCTCGGCCATCGTCGAGCTCAGCGACAACAGCGCCGCGAACATGCTCCTTCGCCGGATCGGCGGTCCCGAGGCGCTGACTCGCTTCATCCGCGCCTGCGGCGATCCGGTGACCCGGCTCGACCGCTACGAGACGGAGCTCAACTCCAACCTCCCCGGCGACCCCCGCGACACCACCAGCCCGGCGGCGATGGCCGGCCTGACGCGCGCTCTGGTCGCGGGCGACAAGCTCGCCGAGCAGTCGCGCCGTCACCTGTCCACCTGGCTCGGCAAGTCGGTGCCCGGCGCGGACCGACTGAAGGCGGGCTTCCCGGTCCCGCCTTGGCTGGTCGGCCACAAGACCGGCACCGGCGCCAACGGCGCCGTCAACGACGTCGCCGTGGCTTGGCGCTCGGGCAAGCCGCCCGTGGTGGTCGCCAGCTATCAGAGCGGCGGCAATGCCGACCCGGCGGTGCGGGCGGCCGCCCATGCGGCGGTCGGAAGGCTTGTAGCGGAGACGTTCGGGTAACCGTCATCCCGGCGAAAGCCGGGATCTCGGCGAGACCCATGGAGCCTCTTCCGACCCGAGGTCCCGGCTTTCGCCGGGATGACGACGGGAAGGCGACCGTCTTGCGCGAATCCTCCATTCGCCCCATATGCGCCTCGGGAGTCGGACGGACGGCGCTCTCGCCAACCCGGTCAGATCCGGAAGGAAGCAGCCGTAACGAGTTCAAGCGCCGGGTCGTTTCCGGCTCCCACTTGCCCGTCGTCCCAGCGAAGGCTGGGGCCCCGGGGGGTGAAAAGCGCCGCGCCCTTCACTCGCTGGGATGCCAGCCTTCGCTGGCATGACGGAATAGGCTAGGCTCGTGCCATGGCACCCGAATCTCCCGACGACTCTCCCGGCTTCGCCGCCCTCGGCCTCGACGAGCCGCCCCAGCCGGCCAAGACGCAGCCCTACCGAGTCCTCGCCCGCAAGTACCGGCCGCAACGCTTCGCCGAGCTGATCGGCCAGGACGCGATGGTTCGGACGCTCGGCAACGCGATCGAGCGCGACCGGCTCGCCCACGCCTTCCTGCTCACCGGAGTCCGGGGCGTCGGCAAGACCTCGACCGCGCGCCTGATCGCCAAGGCCCTGAACTGCGTCGGGCCCGACGGGCAGGGGGGCCCGACCATCGATCCCTGCGGGACCTGCGAGCCCTGCCGGGCGATCGCCGAAGGGCGCCACATAGACGTGGTGGAGATGGACGCCGCAAGCCATACCGGAGTGGACGACGTCCGCGAGATCATCGAGGCGGTTCGTTATTCGGCGGTCTCGGCGCGCTTCAAGGTCTATATCGTCGACGAAGTCCACATGCTGTCCAAGAACGCCTTCAACGCGCTTCTCAAGACCCTGGAAGAACCCCCTCAGCACGTTAAGTTTCTTTTTGCCACGACCGAGGTCAACAAGGTCCCGGTCACGGTCCTTTCGCGCTGCCAGCGTTTCGATCTGAGGCGAATCCCGGCCGAAAAGCTCGCCGCCCATTTCGGCGAGGTCGCGGCGAAGGAAGGGGTCGAGGTCGAGCCCGAGGCGCTCGCCCTCATCGCCCGGGCCGCCGAAGGCTCGGCCCGCGACGGCCTTTCCATCCTCGACCAGGCGATCGCCCACGGTCCGGGCGGAGTCGGCGCCGAGCAGGTGCGAACGATGCTCGGCCTTTCCGATCGAGGCGCGATTCGCCGTCTGCTGGGTGTAATATTGAGCGGCGACGCGCGCGCCGCTCTGGCCGTCCTGCGCGACCAGTACGAGCTCGGAGTGGAGCCCAATGCGGTTCTTCGCGGCCTGCTCGAGAGCGTCCACGCCATCACTCGGGCCAAGGTCGGCGGCGCCGACGATTCGGCCCAGTCCGCCGAGGAGCGCGAGGCCTATTCCGAATGGGCGAGCCGGCTCTCCTACGCCGCCGTCCACCGCCTCTGGCAGCTGCTCCTGAAGGGCCTGGCCGAGGTTCATAACGCTCCGATGCCGCTCGAGGCCGCCGAGATGGCGCTTCTTCGAGTGATCCACGCCTCAGAGCTTCCCGATCCCGGCGCCCTGCTCGAGAAGCTGGCGAACGGCGAGCCGGTCGCCGCCAGGCCGGCGGCAGGCGTGCCCGCCTCATCCGGGCAGGGGCAGACCTTGCTTGCGCCGGCCTCGTTCGAGGCCTTCACCGAGATGATCGAGAACAAGGGCAGGGCTATCCTGGCTCATCAGTTGCGCGAGCAATATCGCCTGGTCGAATACGGCCCGCCCAACTTGCTTCTCCAGCAGAAGGGAAATGTTCGCGAAATCAAGGATATCGACGCGTTCCTGCGCACCCTGCGCGATGCGACGGACGCGATCTTCGGCCAGAAATGGCAAGTCGCTTTGTCGGACCGCCCGGCCCAGCAGACGATCCGGGAGCAGGAGGAAGCCGCCGAGGCCGCCTTGAAGCAGCAAGTGCTCGAAACTCCCTTGGTCAAAGCCGCGTTGGAGGCTTTTCCCGGAGCCGAGCTCGCCCGCTACAATCTCGATGAACAACGGAGCGCTTAGATAATGCCCGATTTCGACGAAATCATGAAGATGGCCCAGAACGCGCAGGCGGGGCTGATGAAGGCGCAGGAGGGGCTCGACCAGATCGAGGTCGAGGGCCTGTCCGGGGGCGGCCTGGTCAAGATCCGGGCCACCGCCAAGGGCCGGATCATTTCGGTCGATCTCGCCGAGAGCCTGCTCGTGCCCAGCGAGAAGCAGATGGTCGAGGATCTCGTCGCCGCGGCGATCAACGACGCCCGGATGAAGGCCGATCAGGCCGCCCAGACCGAGATGTCGAAAATGACCGCCGGCCTGCAGCTCCCGCCGGGCTTCAAGATGCCGTTTTGACGGGATAGGAAGACGCCGTGAATTTCGTCATCCCGGACTTGATCCGGGATCCATGAACACGGACGTTCCAAAACGAAATACGGCGGTGTTCATGGATTCCGGCTTTCGCCGGAATGACGGTCACTGCGAATTTCCCTCCGGCACCGGCAGCGGTTCGGGCTCCGGCTCCGGCGTCGCCTCAGGCTCCGAAACCACCACCGCCGGCGCCTGCTCGTATTCCTCGCCCGGCAGAGTCACCGGCGCCGGCGCCGCCTTCGTCCTGGGCGCCGTCTTCCTCCTCGCCGGAGCCGCCGGCTCGCGCTCCGGCGCCACCGTCTCGCCCGCGTAGACGCAGCGATCCAGCCCGTCGCGCGCGACCACGCCGATGCGGGCGACGATGGCGTTGCCGTAGCGCCGGGTGAAGCCCTTGGGCGCGGTCGCGCCGCGTTTCTTGGGAAGCGGGAGCACCGCAGCGATCCGAGCCGCCTCGACCCGGCTCATCGCGCTCGAGTCATGGTTGAAGTAGCGCTGGGCGCCGGCATTGACTCCATAGGTGCCGAGCCCGGTCTCGGCGACGTTGAGATAGACCTCCATGATCCGCCGCTTGCCCCACATATTCTCGATGAGCAGGGTGAACCAGGCTTCCAGCCCTTTCCGGAAATAGCCGCCGCCCTGCCACAGGAAGACGTTCTTCGCGGTCTGCTGGCTGATCGTCGAGCCGCCCCGGATGACCGAGCCGCCCTTCGCGTTGCGCCGCATCGCCGCGGCGATCGAATCCTGGTCGAAACCCCAATGCGCACAATATTTGCTGTCCTCGGCCGCGATCGCCGCGCGCACCGCGTCGCGGTCGATCCGATCCAGGCGCATCCATTCGCGCGAGAGGCTTCGCCCGCCGAGCCGGTCGCCCAGCATGGTGAAGGTGATCGGCGGGTTCACGAAACGGTAGGCGAGGACCCAGAGCAGGCTGAGCAGGACGAAGAGGAAGACGGCCGACCCCGTCCAGACGACGATCCGGCCGAACCAGCCGCGCTTCTTCGCTCTTACGCGGGGCATAACCGACTCACTCCGTCATGCTGAACTCGTTTCAGCATCCAGCGTCGAACCGCCTCGCGGATGGATAGCTGGACCCTGAAACAAGTTCAGGGTGACGAACCGGCATGTCCTCGAGCCCCTACGAAGCCGGCAGCAGCCGCCGCTCGCCGGCGAGACCCATCAGCGCCTTCTGCAATTTCTCGAACGCCCTGACCTCGATCTGGCGGATGCGCTCGCGGCTGACGTCGTAGACCTGGCTGAGCTCCTCCAGCGTCTTGGGCTCGTCGGTCAGGCGCCGCTCGGTGAGAATGTGCTTCTCACGGTCGTTGAGGGCGGACATCGCCTCGACCAGAAGCTCGTGCCGGACCTGCGTTTCCTGTGCCTCGGCGACCCTCTCGTCCTGGAGCGGATCGGTGTCGACGAGCCAATCTTGCCACTGGCCGTCGCCTTCCTCGCGAAGCGAGACGTTGAGCGACGTGTCGCCGCCCATCGCCATCCGGCGGTTCATCGAGATGACGTCCTCTTCCGAGACGCCGAGATCGGTGGCGATCTTGGTGACGTCGGCGGGCTTGAGGTCGCCGTCCTCGAACGCCTCGATCTGGTTCTTCATCCGCCTCAGGTTGAAGAACAGCTTCTTCTGAGCCGCGGTGGTGCCCATCTTCACGAGGCTCCACGAGCGCAGGATATATTCCTGGATCGAGGCGCGGATCCACCACATCGCATAGGTGGCGAGGCGGAAGCCCCTTTCCGGCTCGAACTTCTTCACGCCCTGCATGAGGCCGATATTGCCTTCCGAGATCAGCTCGGCGGTCGGCAGGCCGTAGCCGCGATAGCCCATCGCGATCTTCGCAACGAGGCGAAGATGCGAATTGACCAGCTTGGCCGCAGCATCGGTGTCCTGATGCTCGGTCCAGCGCTTGGCCAGCATATATTCCTCCTCGGGGGCGAGGATCGGGAATTTCTTGATCTCGGAGAGATAGCGGTTGAGACCCGCTTCGCCGCTCATCGCGGGGATCGTCGCTACGCTTTTACCGCTGGCCATCGTCTTCACTCACTCCCTGGTATCCGACCGCTTATGATTTTGCCGGGCCATGATCTCGCCGAAACAGTCGCCCTTATACCGCCAGCGCGCTTAACAGTTGCTGCATATCCGACGGAGCGTCGCTTTTGAACGACAAGGGCTCCGATGTCACGGGATGGATGAACCCAAGCTCCGCCGCGTGCAGCGCCTGCCGTTCAAAGTTCAGTCTTTTCAATAACTCACGATGAGCCGTTTTGGTCCGTCCATAAGCCGGATCGCCGAGCAGGGGGTTGCCGATCGACGTCATGTGGACCCGCACCTGGTGAGTCCGCCCGGTTTCGAGCCGGCATTCGACGGCCGCCGCCTCCCGCAAGGGTCGAAGGACCCGATAATGGGTGACGGCCCTCTTGCCCCGATTCCCTTCGACGATCGCCATCTTCTGGCGGTTGGCGGAGGAGCGGGCGAGCGGGGCGTCGATCGTCCCGGCGGTCGGGTTGGGAAGCCCCGCGACGATCGCCAGATAGCGGCGGTCGATGCTGTGGCGCGCGAATTGCGCCGCCAGCCCCTCATGCGCTCGGTCCGTCTTGGCGACCACCAGCAGCCCCGAAGTGCCCTTGTCGATCCGGTGGACGATCCCCGGGCGGGCCACTCCGCCGATCCCGGAGAGCCGGCCGGCACAATGGTGGAGGAGGGCGTTGACCATCGTCCCGTCGAAATTGCCCGCCGCCGGGTGGACCACCATCCCCGCCGGCTTGTCGACGACGAGGAGGTGGTCGTCCTCGAAAACGATGTCGAGCGCGATGTCCTGGGCTTCGTTATGGGCCTGAGCCGGTTCGGGGACGCTGACCTCGTAGGCGCCGGCCACCGCCTTCGACGAAGGATCGCGAACGATCCCGGACGGTCCGGCCACCCGGCCGCCGCTGATCAGCGCCTTGAGGCGCTCGCGAGACAGGGTCGGCACGGCGGCGGCGAGCGCCCGGTCGAGGCGCTGACCGGCGGCATCGGCGGCGATCGTGGCGGTTATGTTCGACTCCCCCCGGGTCATTCCAAAAGCCGATGTGGCGTGGCGGGCCGCGAATTCAAGCGCCGGAACGGGCGGCGAGCGGCCGACACGAAGCCATCGGTCCGCGGTACATCCCCAATGGCGGCTTCCGGCCGTGAGCTGACTGACCGCCTCAAGGTCGCGATCTGCGAAGCCGACATGCACCGGTCCAGCTATTCAATGCTGCGCCGGGACCGCTAAGAGGTGAGCGTGTTTGCGCAGAGATTACCGATAAGCGGGCCATCCCGTCCGCGCCCGCGGAGGGAGCGGACCCTGTCACCCGGCTGGACGCGCGCGCGACCGTCGCGCGTCTTCGAACGATCCGCCTCGGGTTCGAAGCGGCCTTCCGACCTGCGGAATCCTGGAAGACGAAGGCTTGAATCAGGCGGAGCGACTCGATGAGGGCCTTGCAGCGCGCCAATAACATCGCCGACCTGCGCGCGCTGGCCCGCCGACGACTGCCGCGTCCGATATTCGACTATATCGACGGCGGCGCCGACGACGAGGTGACGCTCAGGCGCAATGTATCGGCGTTCGCGCGTTATGAGCTGGTACCCGACGTGTTGAACGACGTGTCGCGGATCAGGACCGGGACGAGATTGTTCGGCGAGCGGATTGCTTGGCCCTTGATGCTTGCTCCGACCGGGCTTACCCGAATGTTCCACGGCCACGCCGAGCTGGCGGTGGCGCGCGCGGCGGCCAGGCATGGCCTGCTCTACAGTCTGTCCACGATGGGGACGACTCGGCTCGAAGCGCTTGCGGAGGCGTTCGGCGGCCCGAAGGTGTTTCAAATTTACATCTTCAAGGATCGCGGACTCACCGCCGAATTCGTCGCGCGCTGCAAGGAGGCCGGATTCCATGGGCTGGCGCTGACCGTCGACACTCCGGTCGCCGGCAATCGCGAACGCGACCGGGTGAACGGACTGTCGCTTCCGCCCCGCCTGACGTTGAAATCGATCATGAGCTTCGCGTTTCACCCCGGATGGTCATTGCCCGCGCTCACCGGCTCCAGGTTCGACCTTGCGAACGTCAGTCACAGGGTCGACGCGCTGGCGGCCGGACCGATGAGCCTCTTCGACTATATCGGTGGGCAATTCGACCGGGCCGTGACCTGGCGCGACGTGGAATGGCTTGCCGCCGAGTGGGGCGGCCCTCTTGCCGTCAAAGGCGTGATGACGCCCGAAGATGCCAGAAGGGCCGTCGCCTCGGGCGCTACCGGCATAATGGTCTCCAATCATGGTGGACGCCAGCTGGATGGCGCTCCTGCTCCAATCGACCAGATCGGGCGTGTTCGCGAGGCGATCGGCGACGGCCCCGACCTGATCTGCGATGGCGGTGTGCGGCGTGGGTCGGACGTGGTGAAGGCGCTTGCACTTGGCGCGACCGCCTGCTCGATCGGCCGCCCCTATCTTTACGGGTTGGCGGCCGGCGGCGAAGCCGGGGTGTGCCGTGCCTTGTCTCTTCTCTTCGAGGAGTTCGAGCGGACCCTGATCCTCGCCGGAGTCAACGACATCGCACGGCTCGCCTGCAGGCATGTTCGACGGCCGAAGCCGCTTTGCCGATAGGATCGACGCCCTTGCTCGAAGGTCCGCAACGGGTCGGAGGCGGAAGGACAGGGGCAGGGCGGATATCGATCCCCGTCATCCCGGCGAAAGCCGGGACCTCGGGGAGACCCGCCGTGCCCTTCGTCCTGAGGTCCCGGCTTTCGCCGGGATGACGAGGTGGTGCCTTGCAACTCGATTCCCATCCGGCCAATAGAGGCCAAACCGGCGCGACAGGGGCCCCAATCGTCATGAAATCCCACGAATTCGCCAGCTTGCTCTGCTCGCGGCTGTGCCACGATCTCCTGTCCCCCGTGGGCGCCCTCAACAACGGCATCGAGCTTCTCGCCGACGAGCATGACCCGGAGATGCGCGCCCGCTGCATGGACCTGCTCGGCGAGAGCGCCCGGGCGTCGGCGAACAAGCTCAAATTCTTTCGCCTGGCCTTCGGCGCCGCCGGCGGCTTCGGCGACGAGGTCGACACGCGCGAGGCGCGGGTGGCGATCGAGGGGCTGTTCGGCGGCGACGGCCGGATCCAATTGGGCTGGATCGTCGACGAGCCGACGATGAGCAAGCGGGCGTTGAAGGTCCTCCTCAACCTCGTCCTGATCGCCGGCGACGCCTTGGTGCGCGGCGGCCGGCTCGACGTCGGGGCGGAGAAGCATGACGGCGGGGTCGACATCGTCGTCCGCGCCGACGGCCCGCGAATCGTCCTCGACCCGGAACTGAAGCGCGCCTTGCTCGGCGACCTCGCCGAGGACGCCGTCGCCCCGCGCGGCGCCGCCGCCTGGCTCGTCCACTGCCTGCTCGCCGATTGCGGCGGGGAGGTTCAGGTGGCCGACCAGGAGGACGGGGTGCTGCTCATCGGGGCGTCGATCCCGACGGTTTGAGGGAAGGGCCGGCTTGAGGGAAGGGGCGGCCCCGGCCCGACACGTCATGCCGAACGTGTTTCAGCATCCAGGCGCGAGCGGCCCCATGGCCGCAACCCTCTCACTCGCGTCCACCAATCCGGGGACACAATACTCATTTCTCCATCATTAATGCGGGGACACAATACTCATTTCTCGGACGAAATGGGTATTGTGTCCCCGCATTACCTAGCATCCAGGCGCGAGCTGCTTCATGGCCGGAAGCCTCTCACTCGCGTCCATCAATCCGGGGACACAATACTCATTTTCTCGGACGAAATGGGTATTGTGTCCCCGCATTACCCAGCATCCAGGCGCGAGCTGCTCCATGGCCGGAAGCCTCTCACTCGCGTCCATTAATCCGGGAACACAATACTCATTTCTCGGACGAAATGGGTATTGTGTCCCCGCATTACCGGACGAAATGGGTATTGTGTCCCCGCATTACAGCGGCTTTCGCCGGGTAACGGCCTCCGCCGAGTAAACCCCTCCTTAACCAACCCGTCCTAATCCCGACTCCGCGCGATCAGCGGCGGGGCCACGTGGACGAACTCATCAACGAATTCATCGCGGAGACGCGGGAAATGCTCGAGGCGCTCTCCGGGGAGATCGTCGCCTGGGAAGCCGTGCCCGACGACCGCGCCCGCCTCGACGAGATTTTCCGCTTCGTCCACACCGTCAAGGGCAATAGCGGCTTCTTCGACCTGCCCCGGATCCGGGCGCTCAGCCACGCCGCCGAGGACGCGCTCTCGGCGGTCCGCTCGGGCACGAGGAGCGCCGACGCCCGGCTGGTCAGCGCCGTCCTCGCCGTCATCGACCGCCTGGCCGAGCTGGTCGAGGCGCTCGAGACCGGCGAGACCCTGGCGAGCGAGGACGACAGCGCCCTGATCGACGCTTTGTCCGACGCGGCGCCCGCCGCGGCCTTCGAGACCGAAGCCGCGCCCGCGAACCCGGCCGCCCGCACTTCGAGCCGGACCATCCGCCTGCCCGTCGAGCTGCTCGACCGGATGATGAGCGGAGTCTCGGACCTCGTCCTCGCCCGCAACGAGCTCGCCCGCCGGATCCGGGCCACCGGCGACGCCGAGATGATCGCGGCCTTCGACCGGGTTTCCGTCACCGTCGCCGACCTTCGCGACGGGATCACCCGGACCCGGATGCAGCGGATCGACCACCTCTTCGCGCCCCTGCCGCGAATGGTCCGCGACATCTGCGGCCAGACCGGCAAGCTGGTCGGCCTCGAGATCGACGGCGGCGACGTCGAGATCGACCGCGAGATGCTCGAGATGATCCGCGACCCGCTCACCCACATCATCCGCAACGCCATCGACCACGGCATCGAGAGCCCCTCGGCGCGGCGCCGGGCCGGAAAGAAGGAAACCGGCTGCCTTCGGGTCTGCGCCCGTCAGGCCGGCAACCAGATCCTGCTCGAAATCTCCGACGACGGCGCCGGCATCGACGGCGACAAGCTCGTCAACCGGGCGATCGCGGCGGGGGTCGTGACCGCCGAGCGGGCCGAACGGCTGAACGAGGCCGAGCGGCATGCCCTGGTCTTCGAAGCGGGCCTGTCGACCGCGGCGGCGGTCACCGACCTTTCCGGCCGAGGCGTGGGCATGGACGTGGTCCGGGCCAATGTCGAACGGATCGGCGGCCTCGTCGAAATCGAGAGCCGGGCGGGGCAGGGGGTCGTCCTCACCTTGAGGGTGCCGCTCACGCTCACCATCATCCCGGCGCTGACCGTCGCGGCCGGCGGGCAGGTCTATGCGATACCGCGCTCGGCGATCGAGGAGATCGTCCGGGTCAAGGGCGGCTCGGTCCGGGTCGAGACGGTCGGCGGAGCCGCCTTCGCCACCGTTCGCGGCCGCCGGCTCCCGCTCATCTATCTGCGCGCGTCGCTGGGCCGCGAGCCTCATCCGGATCCGGCGGCGCAGAGCCTGGTGCTGCTCCGGCCGGCGGGCGCCGATCTCTACGCTTTGGCCGTCGACGACATTCACGATCACGAGGAGCTGGTGGTGAAGCCGGCCGCTCCGGCGGTGATTGCGGCGGGCCTCTACGCCGGCACCACCATCGCCGACGACGGCAAGCCGGTGCTTCTGCTCGATCCGCCGGGAATCGCCGCCAGGGCGGGGCTGACCCTTCACCGCCGGGGCGCCGAAGCCGAGGTGGCGGCCGCTCCGCCGGCGGCGGCGCAAGGTCCGGCCGCCCTTCTGTTCAGGACCTTCGAGGGCAGGAAGCGCCTGGTTCCCGTCGCCGCGGTCCGGCGGATCGAGGACGTCCGGCCCGAAGCCGTCCAGCTCAGCGCCGGGCGGCTCCACGTCGCGCTCGGCGAAACCCTGCTTCCGCTCGAAGGCTGCGGCCGGGCGGTTCCCGACCGGCCGATCCGGCTCCTCCGCCTCAACGACGGCCGAAGCGAGATCGCCTACGGCTTCGCCGACGTCGTCGACATCCTTCCGCTTCCGGCCGGGCTGGTGCCGGCGACCGAGCCGGGCGAGGTGCGCGGAGTGGTCCTCGTCGGCGACGAGCAGGCCGAGTTGCTCGATCTCCACTGGCTGTTCGAGCGCCATGGCGGACGCGCTTCGACGGCGGAAGCGGCGAAGCCGGTCTGCGCCATTCCGGCGGGCGACCCGTTCATGGACGGGATCCTCCGGCCCCTCGTCGAAAGCGCCGGCTATAGCGTCGTCGCAAGCGGCGCTCCGGGCAGCGAGTCGGCCTCGATCGTCATCGCCTCCGACGAGGCCGGCGAGGTCGAGCCCCCCGAAGGCGCGCGCCTGGTCCGGATCCGAGCCGAGGCCGAAGGCCGGAGCGACAGCATTCATCGCTACGACCGCGAGGCCCTGCTCGCCGCCCTGGCCGGCGAAAGCCCACCGAAACGGAGGCGCCACCGTGGCTGAGCTGCTTCTCATCGTCAGGCTGGCCGGGGAACGGGTCGCGTTGCCCGCCGCCGACGTCGAATCGGTGGTCGAGATCGAATCGTTGACCCCGGTGCCCGGCGCCGCCGGCCATGTCGCCGGCCTCGCCGCCCTGCGCAGCCGGGTGCTCACCGTGATCGACTGCCTCGCCTCGCTCGATCCCTCGCGCCGACTTCCCGCCGACGCCGCCGAGGCGGTGATGGCCGTGGTCGACGGCCATCCCTACGCCCTTCTCGTCGAGGCGGTGGAGGATGTCGTCGAAGCGACCGGAGAGCGCCAGCCGGCGGCGGCTTCGCTGTCCGCGGGGTGGCGCCGGATCGGGCGCGCGACGATCGAGGCCGAGGGGGATCTGCTGCTTCTGGCCGACGTCGAGGCCCTGATCGCCGGACCGGTCCGGGAAGCGGCGTGAGGCTTAAGGCGGCGGTTAACTTATTGCGGCTAGATTGCGGCCGCGGACAAGAGCGAGAGCAGGCATGAAGAGCTGTCTAGTGGTCGACGATTCCAAGGTGATCCGGAAGGTCGCCCGCCACATGTTGGAGACTCTCGATTTCTCCGTCGAAGAAGCGGAGGACGGCCGCCAGGCGCTGGAGCGCTGCGACGTCCGGATGCCCGACGTCGTCCTTCTCGATTGGAACATGCCGGTGATGGGCGGGATGGAGTTCCTCCAGACCCTTCGCCAAATGAAGATGGAACAGCAGCCCAAGGTCGTTTTCTGCACGACCGAGAACGACGCCGCCCATATCCGGGCCGCGATCGATGCCGGGGCCGACGAATATGTGATGAAGCCGTTCGACCGCGAAACCCTCGAAAGCAAGCTCCAGATCGTCGGCGTCGCGTGACCCGGCCCGCCGCCCGGGCGGCGGGGGAGATTGCTCCGGCCGCGCCGCCCCTGAGATTGATGATCGTCGACGATTCGCAGGTGGCTCGGGCGGTCCTGTCGCGAATGCTCGCCGCGTTCGACGATTTCGAGATCGTCGCCACCGCGAGCGATGCCGGCGAGGCCTTGCGCCTGCTTCCCTCGATCCCGGTCGACGTCGTCCTCCTCGACGTCGAGATGCCGGGCGAGAGCGGCCTCAAGGCGCTTCCCGAAATCGTCCGGCTCGGACGCGGCGCCCGGGTGCTCATCGTTTCCGCTTTCTGCGACGGCGATTCGGACGCGGCCGTGCAGGCGCTCGCGCCCGGCGCCGCCAAGACCCTGTCGAAGCCCGGCGCCGAAGCCTTCAGCGGCCGCTTCTCGGAAGTGCTCGCCCAGCGGCTCCGCCGGATGGGCCGCCGCGAAGAGCGCCCCGAAAACCCGACCGCGACGGCGCTTTCGACGGCGAAGCTCGGCTGCCTGGCGATAGGCGCCTCCACCGGCGGTCTCAACGCCGTCACCGCCCTGCTGGGCGCTCTTCCGGCCAGGATCGGAGCGCCGATCCTGATCACCCAGCACCTTCCCGCGGTCTTCGTCCCCTTCTTCGCCCGTCAGGTCGAAGCGGCCTCGGGCCGGATCGTCCGGATCGCGGAGGAGGGGCTGGAGCTCCGGCCCGAGGAGATCGTGCTGGCGCCGGGCGACGCCCATATCCGGCTCGAGCAGCGGGGCTCGAGAATCCTGGTGCGGCTCGACCATGCGGTCGCCAAGGGAGGCTGCGTGCCCTCCGTCGACGTCATGCTGGATTCGGTCGCGGCCGTTTTCGGCCGCTCGGGACTGGGCGTGATGCTGAGCGGCATGGGCCGCGACGGACTCGCCGGAAGCCGCGAGCTGGTGGCCCGCGGCGGGACGATGATGGCCCAGGACCGCGAAAGCTGCGCGGTCTGGGGAATGCCCAAGGTCGTCGTCGAAGCCGGCCTCGCCTGGGCCGTGCTTCCGCCCGCCGGGATCGCCGCGCAGATCGCCGCCCGGGTCTTGGAGGGCTCATGCAGGTGAGCGACGCCTCCAGCCGGATCCTCGCCGGACTGCTCGAAGCCCGCACCGGACAGCAGCTGACGATGAGCCGGCGCTGGCGGATCGAGACGGCGCTCCAGCCGCTGATGCGCGAGCGCGACATCGGCTCGCTCGACGGCCTGGTCGGGGCCCTGGTCGCCCGATCGGACGAGCGCCTCGCCGAGGCGGTAGTCGAGGCTCTGCTCAACAACGAGACCTTCTTCTTTCGCGACCGCCAGGCTTTCGAGCTCCTGCTCGGGCCGGGCGTCCGACGGATGGAGGCGCTTCGCCGCGGGACCCGCAGGCTCTCCATCTGGTGCGCCGGCTGCTCGACCGGCCAGGAAGCCTATTCGATCGCCATGCACTTCGCCGAGAACAAGGCGCGCTGGGCCGGCTGGACGATCGACATCGTCGGCACCGACGTCTCCCGCTCGGCGGTCGAGCAGGCGAGGAGCGGCGTCTATTCGCAATTCGAGGTCCAGCGCGGGCTTCCGGTCCTTCAGATGATGCGCTGGTTCGAGGAGCAGCCGGGCGCCGCCTGGCGGATCTCCGCCGACCTGAGGCGCTCGGTGCGGTTCGAGGTCGGCAGCCTGCTCGGTCCCGCCGCTCCGCCCGACCGGTTCGACATCGTCTTGTGCCGCAACGTCCTCCTCTATTTCTCGCCCGAGATGCGCCGAGCGGCCTTCGCCCGGCTCGCCTGTGCGGTCGCCGGGGACGGCGCCCTGATGCTCGGCGCGGGCGAGACGGTGATCGGCCAGACCGAGGCCTTCGCTTCCGATCCCGAGTGCCGGGGCCTCTACTTCAGGGTTCCGGAGCGAGCGGAGCGCCGCAGCGCCGCCTGCTGAACCGAAACCGAGGACCCCCCGACCTCTTGACGGCGCTCGGTTTTTAGCGCGGGGAGGGCCGATGGACGGGATCATCCACGCCCCCTCGCCCAATTTCAACGAGCGCGCTCTGCCGGTCTCGATGCTCGTCCTCCATTATACGGGGATGGAGGACGCGGCCTCGGCGATCGGCCGCCTGAAGGATCCGGAAGCCAAGGTCTCCTGCCATTACCTCATCGACGAGGACGGGCGGGTGCTCCGGATGGTCGACGAGGAGAAGCGCGCCTGGCATGCCGGGCGGGCCTTCTGGCGCGGCGCGGTCGACATCAATTCGGCCAGCATCGGCATCGAGATCGTCAATCCCGGCCACGAATTCGGCTACCGGCCCTTTCCGGAGCCGCAGATGGACGCCCTCATCCCGCTCGTGGCCGACGTGGTCTCCCGCCACGGCATCCGGCCGCCCTATGTCGTCGGCCATTCCGACATCGCTCCGGCTCGGAAGCGCGATCCCGGCGAGCTGTTCGACTGGCCGCGCCTCGCCCGGCTCGGGCTGGCGATGCCGCGGCCGACCGACAATCTGATCGACCCCTTGTGGACCGACGGCGGCTTCCTGCTCGCGCTCGAGCGCTACGGCTACGACGTCCACAAGCCCAAGGCCGCCGTCGCCGCCTTCCAGCGCCGATTCCGTCCCGAGCTGATAGACGGCGAGATCGACGGCGAAACGCGGGCGATCCTGCTCGGTTTGCTCTTGGATAGCCGAAGCGCACCCCCTAAGTAGCCGCAGTCAGAGGATCGGGCGGCCGCGTCTCGCGCAAGCGGGCCGAGGAAAGTCCGGGCTCCACGAAACGACGGTGCCGGATAACGTCCGGCGGGGGCGACCCCAGGGAAAGTGCCACAGAAAGCAGGTCGCAAAGGCTTCGGTCCTGCGACAGTGAAAGGGTGGGGTAAGAGCCCACCGCGGTCCCGGCAACGGCGGCCGGCACGGCAAACCCCACCGGGAGCAAGACCGAATAGGGATGGCTGGGCTCGTTTCGCCTTATGCCGTCCGGGTTGGTTGCTTGAGGGGCGGAGCGATCCGTCTCCCAGACGAATGGCCGCACATCCGCCGTCGCCTTTGGCTATGGCGGAGGACAGAACCCGGCTTATAGATCCTCTGGCACTTTTTCCTCCGTTCTGGATTAGAAGCGATAATGGCCAAGCCGACACGTTCCAACGACTGGGGATTTCCGCGCTGGCGTGCCTATGGAACCGAGCGCGAGGCGGTTCGCGTGCGCCTGTGCGACCGCGAAGGCTGCAGCGCGCCCGGCGACCGGCCCGCGCCCAAATCCCCGCACAGCCCGGATCGCTGGTATTTCTGCGAGGCCCATGCCGCCGAATACAATCGCAACTGGAATTATTTCGAAGGCCTGACGGCCGAGGACGCCGCCGCCCGCGAAGCCGACGAACGGCGCGGCGCCAACGGCTACAAGCAGGCCAACCATTACGGCTGGGGCGGCCCGGGCGACGGCAGCCGGAGCCGCGACGAGATGCGGGCGCTCGAAGCGCTCGAGATCGACGATACCGACGCTCCGTTCGAAACGGTCAAGGCCGCCTATCGCCGTCTCGCCAAGGCCAACCATCCCGACGCGGCTCCGGGCGATGCCGACGCGGCGAAACGGTTTCAGACGGTGCAGGCCGCCTATGAGGTGCTGAGGAAGGCCGAGGAGCGGCGGGACGCCTGATCGTCATCCCGGCGAAAGCCGGGACCTCGGGGAGACCCGCCGGGACTTCTTGGCCTGAGATCCCGGCTTTCGCCGGGATGACGTAATCCATCGGCCGACCAGGAGTGTTCGATGTCGTTTCGCGCCACCGCCCTCGCCGCCTTCGCCCTCCTCGCCGCCTGCGGCGACGGAGCGGAGGCCAGCGCCCACCCCGCCGCCGTCGCCTCCGACCCGCAGTCCTGGACGATCGGCCCGATCGTCCGCGGGCGCAATTACTCGAAGGGCGTGCCGCTGCACCCGACCGCGCGTCGCGGCGGCGGCTGGCATATCGACATTCCGAGCGCGCCCGGAAGCGTCCATGCCGCCACCTTCCGCCACGGCCCGCTCGCCGGCAAGCGCCGGATCGTCATGCGCTACCGGATCGAAGCGGCCCGCGGCGCCCGACTGCTGGCGTCGAGCGACGGCCTCTCGCCCTCGATGATCACCCTCTATTTCCAGCGCCGGGGCGACAATTGGAGCGGGCGCGGACGCTTCGAGACCTATCGCTGGTATGCGACCTTCGCCACCCGGACGCCGCTGGTTCCGGGCGACCATGTGATGGTGGCGCCGCTCGACGGCCCGTGGACGGCCGTCGAGACCAGCCGGGCCACCACGAGCCCCGCCGCTTTCCGGGAGGCCCTCGCCGCCGCCGACCAGGTCGGCTTCGTCCTGGGCGGCGGCGACGGCTTCGGCCACGGCATCTCCGCCACCGGCCGGGCCCGGCTGATCGTCACCGATTTCCGGGTGGAATGACGGCTAGGCCGTGAACATGAAGGTGCCGGTGACGTGCGCTACCGGGTCGGCCGGATCCCCGTCGTGGGCGAGGCCCCGCACGAAGCCGATGCTCTTCGTCGTCCCGTAGCATTCGCCGCGGCCGACGATGCGCTTGCCGGGAGTCGCCGGGCGCAGATAGTCGACCCGCATGTCGAGGGTCGCCTGCGGCCGGAAGCGGCCGAGCTTGACCCAGATCGCCATGCTGGTCGCCATGTCCATCAGGCTGACGATCGGCCCCGAGGCGAGCACTCCCGTCCCGGGCACTCCGACCAGTTTCTCCTGCCAGTCGAGACCGAGCTCGACCCAGTCCGGGCCGTGGCCGACATAGAGGATTCCGAGCGCCCCGCCATGGCCGACCTTGCGGGCAAATTGAGTGAACAGCTCCGGATCGAAGCCGCCGTCAAGGCCGAACCGGCTCACCACCCGTCCCAGAAAATGGTGACAGTTACCAATTTCGGCGCGGCGCGCGGGCGCGGGCGCGGGCAGGCGCCGCCGAGAAATTGGTAACTGTCACCATTTTTTTTCATGGCGCCAGCCGGGCCGCCGTTTCGCGGACGAGGGCGATCATGTTGGGGATGCCCTGAGTCCGGTTCGAGCTGAGCTGGTTCTTGAGGTCGAACGGCGCCAGCGCGGCTTCGAAATCCGTCGCCGCGATCCGGGCCGGGCTCCGGTCCTGGACGGCGAGGAGGACGAGCGCGACGATGCCCTTGGTGATCGCGGCGTTGCTGTCGGCGAGGAAGTGGAGCCGGCCGTCCGGCCGCTGCACCGGATAGACCCAGACGGAGGCCGAGCAGCCCCTCACCAGAGTCGAGTCGGTCTTGAGCGCGTCCGGCATCGGCTCGAGGGATCGGCCGAGATCGATCAGTAGCCGGTAGCGGTCGTCCGCCTCGAGCAGCTCGTAATCGGCCTGGACGTCGTCGAGGGAAAGGGAGGGCATGAGGGCGCGCTATCAGAGAGCGGCGGTGGGGCAAAGGGCGGTCTGTATCGATGGGGCACGGCCGAGGCCGTCGCCAGGCCCATCACGCTCTAGACCTCTCCTCCGCTCGCGATCGCCTCGAGCCGGCGCACCCGCGCCCTGAGGTCGGCGAGCTCCGGGCGGGCGCCCGGGCCCTTGCGGGCGCCGCCTCCGCGAGCGGCAAGCTCCACCCGCCTCAGCTCAAGCCATCCGAACCAGGCCTTGAGCAAGGCCGCGCTAGCGAGTCCGACGGCAAGCAGGCCGGAGCCGGTCAAGGCGGCGAGGCTCGCGGGGTCGGTCATGATCCTCTCCTCTAACGGTCGCGCAATTGCTCGATCTCCTCGGCGACCCCGAGCCCCTTCGAGGTCGCGATCCGCTCCAGCACCCGGACGCGCTCCTCGAGCCGTTCGGTCTGAACGGCATAGCGCTCCGCCCGCTCGACCGCGGTTCGGCTGATCGCCTCCATCTGGCGCTCCTTGACGTCCAGCCAGCGCTTCATCACCCCGGCGAAGATCGCCGCCAACGGGATCAATACCCAGATCCAGGAAGCTATCACTTGTCCATCCCTTTCAAGTCTCGATCGCGTTCAGTTTCTGGGCAGCCGCAGGGCTTCGATCTCCTGAGTCAGCCGGTGGCCGTCGTCGGTGACGATCCGCTCGACCGTCGCGAGCCGATCCTTGATCGATCCGAGCTCGGCGCGAAGCTGGGCGTTCTCCGAGGAGATGAGCTTGATCCGCTCCAGAGCCTCGTCCCCGGTCTTAGGATAGACCGCCTGGCCCCAGGCGCCGTCGAGCGGGTAGCCGTGCTTGATCCTCAGCCAGGTGGTGAGGACCCAGCCGGCGATGGCGAGCACTCCGATCACTCCGATCAAGGGCGCAAGCTCGCTGAAATTCAATTCCATGTTTCAATTCCCCTGTTCTCGAAGTTCAGCGCAGGCTCTCGATTTCGCGGGCGAGGCGGCTGTTCGAGCTGGTCACGTAGGTTTCGACCTCGGCCAGCCGGCGGTCGATCTCGCGGAAGCGCGAGCGGACGTCGCGGACGGTTCGCGCCGGCGAGGCCCGGACGCCCTGCCAGAATTTCGTCTGCTCCGGAGTCTCGTTGGCCATCTCGTAGGGCTTGACCGGCGCCATCCAGGCGGTGAGCCAATAAGCGATGAGCGTCCAGGGGAAGCCGCCGACGAAGGTCAGGATGACCAGGCCGATTCGGATGATGGTGACGTCGACGCCGGTATAATCGGCGATCCCGGCGCAGACGCCCTTCCACTTCTTGTTCTGCTTATCGAGATAGAATTTGGTATGGCGGGCGCTCATAGTCCGATCCTCCTCGGTGCCGTGGACCCCACGGTGCGATCCTCGATCCCGGTGGCGGCAGGATCGCAGGCGATCGACCTCCAGTTCGGATTCTCCGCGGTCATGATCCGTTCGATCGAGCACATGCGGTCGTCGAGGCGGCGGGCGAGGTCGTAAAGCTCCTCCATCAGCTTCTCGTCCTCGTTGGTCAGGGTCGCCGCCGTCTTCCAGCGGGTGATGTAGTGAAAAACCAGCCACGGCAGGCCGATGAACAGCATGCCCACGATGACGATCGGGATGATCACGTCTTCCATCGCCTCAGCCCTCCTTCTTGTTCATGCGGGCCTTGAGCGCTTCGAGCTCGGCATCCACTTTTTCGGAATTGCGCAATTCGGCGATCTCCTCGTCGAGCGTCTTGGGAGCGCCGAGCGCAAGTGCGTCGGCACGGCCCTCGGCATCGTCGGCGCGCCGTTCGAGGACGTCGAAGCGCGAAAAGGCCTCGTCGACCTTCGGGCCGGCATACATTTCGCGGAGCCGGGCGCGCTGGTTGGCGCTTTCGAGCCGGCTCTGGATCGCGTTCTGGCGGGTGCGGGCCTCGCGCAGCTTGCCCTGGAGCTTGGCGATGTCGGCCTCCGACGCTCGAAGCGCATCGTCGAGCACCTCGATCTCCGTCTTGAGGCTGTCGCCCATGTCGGCCGCCTTCTGCTTTTCGACGAGGGCGGCCTTGGCGAGATCCTCGCGGTCCTTGCTGAGCGCCAGCTCCGCTTTCTCGGTCCAGCTTTCCTGGAGCTTGTCGAGGCGGGTGATCTGCCGGCGCATCTCCTTTTGGTCGGCGATCGTTCGCGCGGCGCCGGCGCGAACCTCGACGAGCGTCTCCTCCATCTCGAGGATGATCATCCGGATCATCTTCGCCGGATCTTCGGCCTTGTCGAGAAGGTCCGCGAAATTGGCGGCGACGATGTCGCGGGTGCGGGAGAAAATACCCATTCAATCACTCCTTACGCATTGGATTGAAGCGGCGGCCTGGGAAGGCAAGGGGGCCAACCCTCCCGAGCCGCCGCCCGCGGGTCAGGCTTGAGCCTGGCCCGAAACCGAAGCCGCGACAAGGCTGATCGGAGCGGTCTCGAGGGCCCGGGCCGGTCCAACCGCCGCACCCACCGCGGTCGCGGTCAGAACGATCGCTCCGACCGTCGCCAGGATGGTCTGCCCCAGCTTGCCTATGTCGACCATATCATTCCTCCTTCGAAATCCGTTCAGCCATTCGGCCTTATGCCCAAAGCAATACAAGGGTCGTGCCAATCGCGGAAAGTGGCGAAAAACTGCGATTCCGTCACATTTCGCGCCTTCCGGCGCATCTTTGTCCTTGCCAAAGCATGGGAATCCATCCCAATCTTTGGTGGTGGAACGCAACACGCAGCTGGTCGGACAATCCTCCTCCTTCCTCGACGCCGTCGAGCGGGCGAGCCGGGCCGCGCCGCTCGACCGGCCGGTGCTGGTCATCGGCGAGCGCGGCACCGGCAAGGAGCTGATCGCCGAGCGCCTCCACCATCTGTCGGGGCGTTGGGACGGCCCCCTCGTGGCGATGAACTGCGCCGCTCTGCCCGAGACCCTGATCGAGGCCGAGCTGTTCGGCCACGAGGCCGGCGCCTTCACCGGCGCCACCAAGGTCCGCGCCGGCCGCTTCGAGGAGGCCGACGGCGGCACCTTGTTCCTCGACGAGCTGGCGACCCTGTCCCAGGCCGCCCAGGAACGGCTCCTGAGGGTCGTCGAATATGGCGAGGTGACCCGGATCGGCGCCTCGCGGCCGGTGACCGTCGACGTCCGGATCGTCGCCGCCACCAACGAGGACCTGCCCCGGCTCGCCGAGCGCAACCGCTTCCGGGCCGACCTTCTCGACCGCCTTTCGTTCGAGGTCGTCACCCTGCCGCCGCTCCGCCACCGGAGCAGCGACATTCCCGTCCTCACCGACCATTTCGCCCGCCGAATGGCGCTCGAGCTCGAATGGCCGAGCTGGCCGGGATTCAGCAACGGCGCCGTCGACAAGCTCCTCAACTACACCTGGCCCGGCAACGTCCGCGAGCTCAGGAACGTGGTCGAGCGTGCGGTCTACCGCTGGGAGGATCATGAGCGCCCGATCGACCGGATCCAGTTCGACCCGTTCGAATCGCCTTGGCGCCCGCAGCCCGCGAAACGGGAGTCGGCGATCGAGATCTTACCGCCGGCGGCGGCTCCCGGCACCGCTCCGGTCGATTCCTGGGCCCCGGAAAGCTGCGGCGACTTCCGACTCGCCATCGCCGAATATGAGAAGGCGATCCTCGCCGCCGCGCTCGAGAAATGCCGCTGGAACCAGCGCGCCGCCGCCGCGGCGCTCAGCCTGAGCTACGACCAGCTTCGCCACGCGATGAAGCGCCACCAGCTCCAGGGCGGCTGATCGACCAACCCGCCGCCCGGCGCGACGAACCCGTGCAACGCCGATTGGTGCGGGAGGCGCAAGTCTGTTATGGTCCGTGCACCTGAAAAGGAGGACTCGCCATGCGCAGTAATTTCCTCTTCGCCGCCGCGGCCCTGCTGGTCGCGACTCCCGCCGTCGGCGCCGTCAGCGTCATCGGCAATTCCGCCGCCCGGAGCTGCTACCTCGCCGCGGAATCCCGCGGCGCCCCGTCCCTGGACGTGCTTCGGTTCTGCGACGACGCCCTCCACAGGGAAGCCTTGACCGACGAGGAAGCGGTCGCGACCTTCGTCAACCGCGGCATTCTCAAGGCGCGGCTCGGCAATCTCGACGAGGCGATCTCCGATTACGACGCCGCGCTCGGCCGCGATCCGGATGAGCCCGAAGCCTATCTCAACAAGGGCTTCGCACTTCTCCATCTTTCGGATTCGGGAGATCAGGCCAAGCCGCTGTTCGACAGCGCGCTCGCCAAGAAGACGCGCCGGCCCGAGCTCGCGTATTACGGTCGCGGAGTCGCCCACGAAATGGCCGGCCAGGTTCGTGCCGCCTATAAGGATTACACACAGGCGAGCCGCCTCGATCCGAAATGGCGCCAGCCCAAGATGGAGCTGGCCCGCTTCCGGGTGAATTGAGTTCTGCCTCCCCATCGCAGATGGGGAGGCAGAACTAACTTTTCAGCCGGTATCCCGTCCTGAAGATCCACGCCACGACGGCGAGGCAGACGAACAGGAAGCCCAGGGTCGCCGCGAGGCTGATTCCGACGGGGACGTCGCCGACCCCGTAGAAGCTCCAGCGGAAGCCGCTGATCAGGTAGACGATCGGGTTGAACAAGGTGGCCGTGCGCCACGGCTCGGGCAGCATGTCGACCGAATAAAAGGCGCCGCCCAGGAAGGTGAGGGGGGTGACGACCAGCATCGGCACGAACTGGATCTGCTCGAAATTCTTGCCCCAGATGCCGATGATGAAGCCGAACAGGCTGAAGGTCGTGGCGATCAGCACCAGGAAGCCGATCATCCAGACCGGATGAAGGATCTGGAGCGGAACGAAGAAGGCGGCGGTGGCGAGAATGACCAGCCCGAGCGCCACCGATTTCGTCGCGGCCGCGCCGACATAGCCGATGACGATCTCGAGCGGCGAGATCGGCGCCGACAATATCTCGTAGATCGTTCCGGTGAACTTGGGGAAGAAGATTCCGAAGGAGGCGTTGAAGATGCTCTGGGTGAACAGCGAAAGCATGATCAGCCCGGGCACGATGAAGGCCCCGTAGGGCACCTCCTGGACCTCGGTCATGCGCGAGCCGATCGCCGCCCCGAACACGACGAAGTAAAGCGAGGTGGTGATCACCGGAGTGACCAGGCTCTGCCACAAGGTGCGCAGCGCCCGAGCCATTTCGAAGCGGTAGATCGCCCAGACGCCGTAGCGGTTGAAGGAGGTGGCGCTCATTCGGCGTCTCCGGAGGGTGGGCGCAATCTCCAAACCCGTTCGGCCTGAGCCTGTCGAAGGCCATTCCTTGCTTCCTCTCCCCCAAACCACAGGAAAGAAAGGCCTTCGACAAGCTCAGGCCGAACGGTGGTGGGTGCGGGGGTGCAGAGGTTCCTCATGCGCGGGGCTCGTGGACGAGGCTGACGAATATGTCCTCGAGCGAGCTCTGCCTCGTGTTCAGGTCCTTGAAGGCGATGCCGATGTCGCGCATCCGGCCGAGCAGCGACGGAATTCCGGTCCGCTCGGCGGTGCCGTCGAACACGTAGAGCAGCTCATGGCCTTCGGAGCGGAGCTCGAGCCGCCATTCGGCCAGCTCGTCCGGGACCGAATCCAAAGGCTCCGCGAGCTGAAGGGTCAGCTCCTTCTTGCCGAGCTTCTTCATCAGCTCGGCCTTGCCCTCGACCAGGATCAGCTCGCCGCGCGAGATGACCCCGACCCGGTCGGCCATCTCTTCGGCCTCCTCGATATAATGGGTGGTGAGAATGATGGTGACTCCGGTGTCCCTCAGTCGGCGGACCAAAGCCCACATGTCGCGGCGCAATTCGACGTCGACCCCGGCCGTGGGCTCGTCGAGGAAGAGGATGTCGGGCTCGTGGCTGAGCGCCTTGGCGATCATCACCCGGCGCTTCATTCCGCCCGAAAGCTCCATGATCTTCGACTTGCGCTTGTCCCAGAGCGACAGGTCCCTGAGCACCCTCTCGATATGCGCCGGGCTCGGCGCCTTGCCGAACAGGCCGCGGCTGAAGCTGACCGTGGAGAGGACGCTCTCGAACGCGTCGGTGTGGAGCTCCTGCGGCACCAGCCCGATCTTGGTGCGCGCCGCCCGATAGTCCCGGACGATGTCGTGGCCGTCGACCTCGACCGACCCGCCGGTCGCGGTGACTATACCGCACACGATGCTGATCAGGGTCGTCTTGCCGGCGCCGTTGGGGCCGAGCAGGGCGAAAATCTCTCCCTTGGCGATGTCGAGGCTGACATGCTTCAGCGCCTCGTGCCCGCCGTCATAGCGCTTCGACAGGTCGCGGATCGAGACGACGGGGGGAGGGGATTCAGCCATTGTACTCGCCGCCCGCCGAAGAGGTTTCGTCATCCCGGCGAAGGCCGGGATCCATGAACGCAGCCGCATTCAGGCTTCCAGGAGCAGAGTTCATGGATTCCGGCCTTCGCCGGAATGACAGGAAAGGGCGCAACGGAATACTCATTGCGTGGGCGGCACCGGCGGCTCGTCCTTGCCCTTCTCCAGCTGCATCCCGTGCTTCATCAGCATCGGCACGTTGGCGATGGCGAAAAGGAAGGTCGCGGGCAGGAATCCCCACAATTTGAACCCGATCCAGAAGCTCGTGCTGCTGTTCCTCCACACCGCCTCGTTGACCAGAGCCATGACGATGAAGAAGATCGCCCAGTTGCGCGTCAGCAGCTTCCAGCCCTCCTCCGAAAGGCCGGGATAGGCGGCGCCGAGCACCATCTTGAGCAGGTTGCGGCCGGTCGCCAGGCCGAAGGCGAGAAGGCTCGCGATCAGCACGTAATAGACGGTCGGCTTCATCTTGATGAAGGTGTCGTTGTGGAGCCAGATCGTGACCCCGCCAAGGATCACCACCATGATCCCCGAGAACCAGAGCAAGGGCGAAATGTGGCGATAGCGGAAATAGGAGATCATCATCGCGACGATCATCGCCGCCATGAACGCCCCGGTCGCGTAGAAGATCTTCAGCATGTCCGGGACCGGCGCCAGGAAGTTGACCAGGAAGAAGACGAGAAGCGGCCCGAGGTCGATCATCAGCCGGGCGCCGACCGAGGGTTCTTTCTTTTCCGTCGTCACGCTCACTCTCTTCCCAATCCGGCAATCGCCCGAGCCGTCTCGCGGGCGTCGAACGGCCGTAGATCGTCAATCCCTTCACCGATCCCGATGGCGTGGATCGGAAGCCCGAAACGCTCGGCCGCAGCGACCAATACGCCGCCGCGAGCGGTGCCGTCGAGCTTGGTCATGACCAGCCCCGTGACTCCGGCGACCTCCCTGAACACCTCGATCTGGTTCAAGGCGTTCTGCCCGGTCGTCGCGTCGAGCACCAGGACGACGTTGTGCGGCGCCTCCGGGTTGAGCCGGCCGAGCACCCGCCGGATCTTGGCGAGCTCGTCCATCAATATTTTCTTGTTCTGGAGCCGGCCCGCCGTGTCGACGATCAGGGTGTCGATGCCCTCGGCCGTGCCCTTCTTGACCCCGTCGAAGACGATCGCCGAGCTGTCGCCGCCTTCCGGACCCGAGATGACCGGAACTCCGATCCGCTCGGCCCAGATCTTCAATTGCTCGATGGCCGCCGCCCGGAAGGTATCGCCCGCGGCGAACAGCACTCCGTAATCCTGCTCGAGAAGCAGATGACCGAGCTTGGCGATGGTCGTCGTCTTGCCGGAGCCGTTGACTCCGACGACGAGGATCACCTGCGGCCGGGGGAAGGCGTCTATCTGGAGCGGCACGGCGACCGGGGCGAGGATCTTCTCCACTTCCTCGGCCATGATCTCGCGCACCGCATATTCGGAAAGCCCCCGTTCGAACCGCTCGCCGGCGAGACGCGACCTTATCTTCGCCGCGGTCGCCGGCCCGAGGTCGGAGGCGATCAGCGCTTCCTCGATCTCGTCCAACGTCCCCTCGTCGAGCGCCGCCTTGGTGAACAGCCCGGTGAGGTTGTCGCCGAGCCGCTCCGAGGTCTTCCTGAAGCCGGACTGAAGCCGGTCGAGCCAGGTCGCCTCGCTCATTCCGGGATCCCGACGAGGGAGTCGGCTTCGACATGGGTGATGGTCATGTCGAGGACTTCACCGTCACCCCGGCGAAAGCCGGGGCCTCGGGGAGACCCGCCGAGACTTTTCGACCCGAGGTCCCGGCTTTCGCCGGGATGACGGAGGCGAACCGGCGCGAAATTCTCGCAATGTCCCAGACCGCCCTTTTCCACCAGCACGCTCTGCGTCGTCCCGACCATCCCCTGCAGCCACGCCGACCTTCGCCGCGCGCAAGCCTCCCGCAGCCGCCGCGCCCTTTCCTTCACCACCGCCGGCGCCACCGCCGGCATTCGCGCCGCCGGAGTCCCCCGCTTGGGCGAGAAGGGGAAGATATGCCCCATGACGATATCGCATTCCTCGATCAGTCGAAGGCTGTTCTCGTGCATCTCTTCCGTCTCGGTCGGAAAGCCGGCGATGAGGTCGGCGCCGATCGCAAGCCCGGGCCGCCCGGCCTTCAGCCGCTCGACCGTCGCCACCGAATCGGCACGGCTGTGGCGGCGCTTCATCCGCTTCAGGATCATGTCGTCGCCGGCCTGGAAGCTCATATGGAGGTGCGGCATGAACCGCGGCTCGCCGACGATGATGTCCCGGAGCCTGTCGTCTATCTCGATGCAGTCCAGCGACGAGAGCCGGAGCCGAGGCAGCTCGGGCACGAACCGAAGGATGCGCTCGACGAGCAGTCCCAGGCTCGGAGCCCCCGGCAGGTCGGGCCCGTAGCTGGTGACGTCGACCCCGGTCAGCACGATTTCGCGAAAGCCCTCGGCGGCGAGCGCCTTGACCCGCTCGACCACCAGTCCCGCCGGAACGCTCCGGCTGTTCCCTCGGCCATAAGGAATGATGCAGAAGGTGCAGCGATGATCGCACCCGTTCTGCACCTCGACGAAGGCTCGGGAGCGTTCGGAATAGCCGGCGATGAGGTGAGGGGCATTTTCGCGCACCGCGAAGATATCGGAGACATCCACCGTCGCCCCAGCGAAGGCTGGGGCCCCAGCGAGAACTTGCGCCGAGCTACGCGATCCTTCCGTCATCCCGGCGAAAGCCGGGACCTCGTGGAGAGTTCGCTCGGCGCCTTCATCTCCACGAGGTACCGGCTTCCGCCGGTATGACGAAAGGGTGTGCTTCTCCACATTCCCGACCACCCGGTCCACCTCGGGCATGGCCGCGAACGTCTCCGGCTCGACCTGCGCGGCGCAGCCCGTCACCACCACCCGGGCCTGAGGCCGGGCCCTTTTCGCCCGCCGGATCGCCTGGCGGGTCCGCCGCACCGCCTCGTGGGTCACGGCGCAGCTGTTGACGACGACGAGATCTTCCTCGTCCCGCGCCAGACGCCGGATCGCCTCGCTCTCGGCCAGGTTGAGTCGGCAGCCGAGCGTGATGACCTCCGGCCCCCTCACCAGATCACCTCGCCTTCGAAGACCAGGGCGGCCGGCCCGCTCATCGCGATCGTGGTCCCCGGCCCCCAGGCGATGTTGAGGGAACCGCCGGGCAGCCGGACTTCCACGGGGCTTGCGACGAGCCCGCGGCTCACGCTCGCGACGGCCGTCGCGCAGGCGCCGGTGCCGCAGGCCTGGGTCAGCCCGGCCCCTCGCTCCCACACCCGAAGGCGAAGGGCGCCGTTCTCGACCGAGGCGATGTTGACGTTGATCCGCTCGGGAAAGAGCGGATCCTTCTCGATCAGCGGCCCGAGCCGCTCCAGATCGACCCCATCGGCGTCCTCGACGAAGAAGACGACGTGGGGGTTGCCGACATTGACCGCGAACGGCTCCCCCAGCTCTTCCCAGCCGACCGGCATCGCCGCCGTGTCCATCGGGTAAGCGAGCGGTATCTCGTCCCAGCCGAAGCGCGGCTCGCCCATGTCCACCGTCGCCGCCCCGCCGCTGGCGGAGGCCGCGAGGAGCCCGCCGGCGGTCTCGATCCACGCCGCTCCGCCGAGGAGCAAAGCGACGCAGCGCGCCGCATTGCCGCAGGATTGGACCTCGCCTCCGTCCGAATTCCAGATCCGCATCCGGACGTCGGCCTGGTCGGAGCGCTCCAGGACGATCAGCTGGTCGCAGCCGATCCCGGTCTTGCGGTCCGCAAGCGCCCGGACACGCGCCTTCGTCATCTCCACCGGCGCCTCGCGCCCGTCGAAGACGACGAAGTCGTTGCCCAGCCCATGCATCTTCCGGAACCGCCGCTTCATCGCGCGGAGCATCTAGGGAGGGCAGGGGTCCAAGTCCACTGCGCGGCCAACTGCCCCCTCCCGTCTTTCAGGCGACAAGGGCAAGCGGCTCGCGCCATTCGATTGCATTCACGATGTCAAAGAGCCCGGACGAATCCGCGACTCGCCCAGCCCTCAATATGTCAGGCATCGGCTCCCCCGTATCCTACAAAATAGAACAAAAGAAGAATATTTGATCAGCCCTCTTCGAGCGGGCCTTCGGTCTCGACCCTGACCCAGGGGCAGCGGCGCTCGGCATACCAGGAATAGGCCGGCTCGCCGAAGCCGGGATCGCCGAAATTGCCGGCCGGGATGGTCACCATTCCGGGCCTGGCCTCGATCCGGTACCAGGCGGTCGAACCGCATTCCGGGCAGAAATGATCGGTGCACCAGCGGCCGCCTTCCTCGGTGGTCCGAGTCCAGCTTCGGGATTCGCCCTCTAGCTCGACCTGCTCCTCGCGCCAGGTCGAATTCCAGGAGAAGGCGCTTCCGGTTCGCGCCTTGCAGGCGAGGCAGTGGCAAATGGAGATCCGGTCCGGCTCGCCCCGAGCCGTCGCCTTGAGCGCGCCGCAGCGGCAGCTCGCCGTCCTCGTTTCCATCACCCTCTCCCCAATCGGCTCGAATCGGGCTATCATAGCGGCTCGAAAGGAGACGTCATGCGCCTTGCTTTCCTCGCGCTCGCCTTGACCCTGCCGGCGGCTTCGTCGGCCCTGCCAACCGCTGCGCCGCCAAGGCTCGGCGCCGATTCGAGTCCCCCGCGCCTCTGCGGCGACGACATGAAGGCCCGCCCGATCCGCTCGCCCGAAGCCGCGAAGCCGAAGCGACTCGGCGAGCTTCCGCCGGGCGATCTCACCCTGACGTTGCTCAACCGGGTCGGCGACTGCATCGAGCCGGTGGTCGTCAGGCAGGGATTCGGAGTGCTTGGCGACAGGCCGGGCCGCTGAGCCCGGGCGGGCGCCGCTGAGCGCCGCCATGCTCCGAGTGCTCGTCCTCACCAGCCGCTTCCCCGACGGCGCCCGCCCGAACCTCGGCAATTTCATCGAGCGCCAGACCGTCGAGCTCGCCTCGCGTCCGGGCGTCGAGGCGGCAGTGATCGCGCCGATCGGACGGCGGCTTTTCAGGCCGTCCAGCGCCGCTTCGGTGGCCGTGGAGGCGTTGCCGGAGCAGGAAGCCTGGAAAGGCATCGTCGTCCACCGCCCTCGCTACACCCATTTTCCCTCTCTTCCCTCGCTTCGTCCGGGGATCCTGGCGCGGCGGGTGATTCCGCTCGCCAGGTCGCTGCGCGAACGCTTTCCCTTCGACGTCGTTTCGGCGGAATTCTCCTGGCCCGACGGCCCTGCCGCGATGGCTGTCGGACGGGCGCTCGGAGTGCCGGTCGCGATCAAGGCGCGGGGCATGGAATTCGAGCGTCGCGCCGAAACGGCCTCGACCCGCCGCCAGCTTCTCGCCTCGGGACTCTCGGCGCAGCGGCTCCTGGCGGTGAGCGGAAGCGTGAGGGAGGCGATGATCGCGATCGGCCTGCCCCCCGAGCGGATCGCGGTCCATTATCCGGCCGTCGATTGCGAGCTCTTTCGGCCTGGCGACGGAGCCGAGGCCAAGGCCAGGTTGGGCCTGTCCGGGCCGTTGCTGCTCGCGGTCGGCAACCTCATCCCCGAAAAGGGCCATGCGCTCGCGGTCGAGGCGCTGGCGCGGATCGACGGCGCGACCCTGATCGTCGCGGGAAGCGGCCCGGAACGCGCCGCCTTGCTCGCCAGGGCGGAGAGCCTGGGCTTGAAGCCGCGGGTCCGCCTGCTCGGATCCTTGCCGCACGCCTTGCTGCCCGCGCTCTACGCGGCGGCCGATGTCACGATCCATCCGTCCCTGGTCGAAGGCTTCGGCAACGCGCGCCTCGAGTCGCTCGCTTGCGGCACCCCGCTCGTCACCACCGCGGTCGGCGACGCCGCCTCGATCGTCGACCGGCGGGCGGCCGGGCGGATCGTCGAACCGGACCCGCACGCTATCGCAGAGGCGGTGAAGGGCCTGATCGCCGATCCCCCGTCCGCGGCGGCGGTCCGTGCGCGCGCTCACGACTTCAGTTGGGCGCGCCAGTCCGCGGAGCTGGAAATGCATTTGCGGACGGCGGCCGGGCACCGGTCCGCCGACCAGGCCGGCTAGGAAAGGTTGGCGCTGCCGTCGACCGCGGTGTCGCCGCCGGATCCCGCCGATCCGGTCGCGATTCGGCGAACTTCGGGCTTCGTCCACGATCTCTGAGGCAAATTCTCGTCGCGCTTCGGCATGTCATAGCCCTTCAGGTCGTTACGGCCCCGTCCTTAGCGCAGCCGGCTCGCGGCGTCACCTGCGTTCGGCTCAGCCCCGCTTGAGCCGAACCAGGGCCTCGTCCAGCGCCGAGAGGAAGCGCGAGCGGTCCGCCTTGGCGAAGGGGGCCGGGCCGCCGCCCGGTCCGTCCATTCCCGCACGCAGATCGGCCATGATGGCCCGGGTCGCCACCGCCGCCCCGATCGACGCCGGGGTGAAGGGCTTGCCGTTGGACCCGATCACGACCGCGCCCGCTTTCAGGCAGCGGTCGGCGAGCAATATGTCCCCCGTCACCACGACGGTGCCAGGCCCCGCTCGCTCCGCGATCCAGTCGTCGGCCGCGTCGAAGCCGGCCCCGACGACGATCCGTTCGATGAGGGCGTGGGCCGGCACCCGCAGATGCGCGTTGCTGACGACCTTCACCGCGGCGCCGTGGCGGAAGGCGACCTTGTAGATCTCCTCCTTCACCGGGCAGGCATCGGCGTCGACGAGGATGAGGGGAGAGGCCACGACGCGCTCTAGCCGGGGCCCGGACCGGCCGTCCACGCTCAATGCCGTGCGATGCCGCGCTCCGGCGGCCCGACCAGCTGGCTGAGCCGGAGCCGGGCGGCCTCGATCAGATCGGCCCGAGGTTGCTCGCTTCCGAAGGGGCGCGGCGCCGGTGTCGGATCTCCGGTGATCCAGCGGAACACCGTGGCGTTGAGCGACGCTGCGGCCAATGCCATCACGGTCGAGACGATACCGTCTACGCCGGCGAGGACGAGCTGAGCGACTCCGAGCGGGAACAGTTTCACGGCCGCGTAGCTCAAGAGGAAGTGGAGGAGGTATAGCGGGAGCACGAGCACCGCCCATCCTTTGACGATCGCCGCCATCCGCCCCCGCGTTCCGCGCCAACTGGCGCGGAGGCCCAGGCCGCTTCGCCCGGCCGCGAGGGCTGCCAGCCACGGCTGGATTCGGAGCATCAGGACCGCAAGGGCGGCCACGGTGAGAAACGCCAAAGCGGCCCGTGCCCCCGACAGAGCGTCTCCGGCAACGCCGACGGCGTGGAGCCCGGCCGTGGCTGCGCGAGTGACGGCAATTGCGGCCGCGGCGCTGAGGACGAGCGTCGCAAGGGTCCCGCCCATGAAGCGCAGGGTCGAGAGGTCGACCGCCCAGGCTCGACCGCGCGAGGAAAGCAGGAGCCGATAGGCGGCGCAGAGGGCGAGCAGGACGGCCCCGGCGCGGCCGAAGGCGACCACCCACGCAGGGAGAGCGGCGCTCGGTCTCAAGGCGAGGGTGAAGAGGGCCCAGTCGGACGCGATCAGCGCGGTCAGCAGAACCGCGCCTATCGTGAACAGGCCTTCCCGGCTTCCGCGCCAGGTGGCGAGCACCTGGCTCAAGACGGCATGGAGGCTCAGCCGCAACGGCGTCTCGGCCTCGGGGAGCGCCGCCGGCCCGCCGCCGCCCGCGCCGGCGGCGAGGAATTCCCGCGCAAGGCGCTCGGGCGGGCCGAATGCCGCAATCGTCTCGTCGGCGGAGTCGGCCCGAACGGCGAGATGGCCGCGAAGCTCGAGCAGGATGGCCTCGCGCTCCTGGGACGGCAGCGCCCACAGCGCCCGCTCCAGACGGTCAAGATATCGTTCGGCCGCGGACGGCAATTCGCTTTCCATGTCGGGACTCCTCGATAGCGCCGCTGACGAACGCGCTGAATTCACGCCACACACGCTGCATCTCGCCGATCAGCGCCTCCCCCTCGTCGCTGAGGCGATAATATTTACGCGGGATCTTGGCACCGTCCGCCATCGCCCATCGCGCCTCCAGCTTGCCCTCGCGCTCGAGGCGGGTGAGCAAGGGGTACAAGGTTCCGTCGGACAGCACGCCGCCGCTTCCGCCGGCCTGCTCCAGGATGTCGAGACCGTAACGCTCGCCTTCCTTCAGAAGGCTGAGGACGACGAGCTCGGCCGCGCCTTTGCGAAGCTGGCTTTGCCATGAGCTGATATCCATGACGGCTTGTTACGCCATGATACCTTGCTATGCAAGCTAAGGTTCGATCAGGGACACATCATGATTCGCTTCTCCCGCATCGGGAGACGATTTTGGAGTCGCGCCTGCCGCCCGAGCTGAAGGCGAAGCTCGATGCGAAAGCCGGCGCCGACGTGGGCCTGCGGGAGACAAGGGGTTAAGCCCCGCCGGATCCGGTGACGGGCCATAGTCACTCCCGGACCGCCTCGTAGCGAAGCCGAGCCCCGCCGCGATGGACGATCAGCGCCTTCCTGGCCGTCTCGACCCTAACCCCGGTGAAATCGAACACGCCGAGATCGTTGGGGACGAGGGTGAAGGCGAGGGCGTTGCCGGCGGCGAGATCGATCGGGAAGCGCGGCGAGGCGAAATCGTGCATCGGCACCTGGAGCTCGATCCAGCGCGGAACCCGCTTCTCGTCCGCCGCCAGGGTCCAGCCGTCCTCCTGCGTGTAAGTCTCTACCGGCGGTCCTTCATCGAAGCCGATCCGAAGGTCCACTCCGGCGATTCCACCGCCCCCGGGAAAGCTCACCTTGACGCTCAGCGCCGTCCCGCCGGCCCTCGCCGCCGGCCCCGGGCGGAAAACGGGCGGCACCGGCCTGGGCTCGGTCGTCAGGATCACCTCGCCGCCGGCCGATCGCCAACGCCCCTGCGACCGCTCGTCGAGGGCGCCGGCGCTGAGGAAATATTGAAATCGGCCGTCGGCTTGGAGCCGAAGTCCGGAGGCGACATCCTGCTCGCCCACCAGCCGGTAGGTCCCGCCAGGGTCTCGCTCCGCCGAGTCCGGGGCGGCGCCCGCGAGTAGCAAAGAGAGGAGGCAGAGCAGGCTCTTCATGTCCTCGTCATGACCGACTTGCGCGGCCGGTGCCAGCGGGGCTTCGTATCGGGGCCGCAATAATCTAGGCTCCGGTACGGCGAGGGCAATGCCACCGGCGGCTCGGAGGAGGCGGCGCGGTTCAAGGGCTAGCGGTCCAAGATCGAAGCCTGCACCCTTTGCGTTTACCGCCCATAAAAGAAATCGCTGCTAGCCCAGGATCGGACAACGATCTGGGGGGGATGCAATAGATGGTTTCGATCTCATCGAATGGCGGCGGCGCGACCGCCTCCTTCTCGCACGGCGAGAATCAGGCGGTGGCGACGACGGTCACCGCCACGGGCAGCAGCAATATCACTTATGCGATCTCGGGCGGCTGGGACTCGTCCCGATTCACCATTGACGCCCAGACCGGCGTCCTGAGTTACGTCAACACGCCCAATTTCGAGGCGCCCGGCGATTTCAGCGCCAACAACGTCTACAACGTCACCGTCACCGCTTCGGACGGCGTCGTCACCGACAGCCAGGACTTGGCGATCACGATCACCAACGTCAACGAGCCCTTCGCGATAACCTCGTCCGGAGCGGCGTCCCAGGCCGAGAACAGCCTCCCGGGCCACCTCATTTCGACCGACGAGCAGGATTCGGGCAACTTGACCTTCACCATCGTCGGCGGCGCGGATTCGGCGCGCTTCCAGATCCTCGGGACCTCCGGCAATTACGGCGGGTTCAGTTTCGTGAACATTCCCAATTTCGAAGCGCCCACCGACTCCGACGGCGACAATGTCTACGAAGTCACGATCCAGGGCTCGGACGGGACCTACAGCGCGACGAAGACCTTCCTCGTCACCGTCACGAACAGCCAGGAGACCGTGTACATCACGTCGAACAACGGCGTGTCCTCGGCCTTCCTCAACCTGGCCGAAAACCAGTCGACCGTCATGACGTTCGCCGCGACCGACCCGGACAACGGCACGATCGGCTGGAGCCTCTCAGGCGGCGCCGACGCGGCGAAATTCGCGATCGATGCCGTCACCGGCGCACTGACCTTCCTCGCGGCGCCCGATTACGAGCTGCCGACCGACTCCGGAGCCAACCGCGTCTACGACGTGATCGTTCGCGCCAGCGACGGGGTGACGAGCGACACCCAGGCCCTGGCCATCACCATCACCAACGTCATCGAGCCCTTCGCCATCACCTCGCACGGCGGCGGCGCCACCGGCTCGGTCTCGGTGTTCGAAGGCTATGGCACCTTCCAGGTCACGACGAACGAATCGGCGAACCTGTCCTACAGCCTTTCCGGTGCCGATGCGGCGCGCTTCACGATCGTGACGGGCACCGGCGGCAACCGGACGATCAACTTCGTCACCCAGCCCAATTTCGAGGCGCCGGCGGATGCCAATGGCGACAATGTCTACGATGTCACCGTCACCGTCTCGGGCGGAGGCCATAGCGACAGCCAGGCGCTCGCCGTGTCCGTCGCCAACGTCAACGAGGCGCCGGTGATCGCCTCGAACGGCGGCGGCGCGACCGCGGCCGTTTCGAGGTCCGAAAACGGCACCTCGGTCGCCACCGTCACCGCGGCCGATCCGGAGAACGCCACGCTCGCCTTCGCCATTTCGGGCGGTGCCGACGCGGCGAAATTCACCATCGACTCGACCACCGGAATCCTCGCCTTCGTGACCGCGCCCGATTACGAGGCACCGGGCGATTCCGGAGCGAACGGGGTCTACGACGTCGTCATCCAGGTCAGCGACGGCACCCTGGTCGACAGCCAGGCCATCGCGGTCACCGTCACCAACGTCGACGAAGGCGGTCCGGTGATCACCTCGAATGGCGGCGGCAGCGCGGCTTCGGTCTCGGTGGCGGAGAATGGCAGCTCGGTCACGACCGTCGCCGCCACCGCCACTCCGCCCTTCAACGGCCCGATCAGCTACGCGATCGCCGGCGGGGCGGATTCAGCCAAGTTCACCGTCGACTCGACGACAGGCGCGCTCGCCTTCGTCTCGGCGCCCAATTTCGAGGTCAAGACCGATGTCGGCGCCAACGGCGTCTACGACGTCATCGTCCGGGCGACCGACGGCGTGAACAGCGACACCCAGGCGATCGCAGTGACCGTCACCAACGTCAACGAAGCGCCCGTCATCACCTCCGGCGGCGGCGGCGACACGGCGTCGCTCACGGTCAACGAGAACAATCTCACCGTCACCACGATTGCCTCCACCGATCCCGAGAACACCGCTCGCACCTACGCCATTATCGGCGGGGCGGATTCCGCCAAATTCACCATCAACAGCACGACCGGCTCGCTCAGCTTCACCGCGGCGCCGAATTACGAAGCGCCCACCGATGCCGGAGCCGACAACGTCTACGACGTCGTCGTCCGGGCCAGCGACGGCGTGTTCAGCGACACCCAGGCGATCGCGATCACCGTCGCCAACGTCAACGAAGCGCCGGTGATCTCCTCGAACGGGGCGGGCGCCAGCGCTTCGGTCTCCGCCGCGGAGAATTCGACCGCGGTAACGACCGTCACGGCGGCCGACGCCGAGAACAACCCCATCGCCTACAGCATCTCGGGCGGCGCCGACTCGGCGAAATTCACGATCAACGCCACCACCGGCGCGCTCGCCTTCGTCTCCGCGCCCAATTTCGAGGTCAAGACCGATTCCGGAGCCAACGGAATCTACGACGTCATCGTCCGGGCCTATGACGGCACCAGCGCCGATACCCAGGCGATCGCCGTGACCGTCACCAACGTCAACGAGGCCCCGGTGATCACCTCGAACGGCGGCGGCGCCACCGCCTCCGTCAACCAGAACGAGAATTACGCCTACGCCACCACGGTCGCGTCGACCGATCCGGAGAATACGGCGCGCACCTACGCGATCGTCGGAGGCGCCGACGCCGCGTGGTTCAGCATCAGCTTCACCGGCTGGCTGGCCTTCGTCACCCTCCCCGATTTCGAGAATCCCGGCGATGCCGGCGGCAACAACGTCTACGACGTCATCGTTCAGGCGAGCGACGGCGCACTGGCCGACACCCAGGCGATCGCCGTCAACGTCTTCGACTTCAACGAGGCCCCGGTCATCACCTCGAACGGCGGCGGGAGCTCGGCAAGCATCGCCGTCACCGAGAACGGCACGCTCGTCACCACCGTCACTTCGACCGATCCGGAAAATACGGCCCGCACCTATTCGCTGGCCGGAGGGCTCGACGCCTCGAAATTCACGATCGATCCCTCGACCGGAGTGCTGAGCTTCGTTTCGGCGCCGAACTTCGAGAGCCCGACGGACAGCAATGGCGACAACCTCTATTACGTCCTGGTGCGGGCCAGCGACGGTCCGCTGAACGACGTCCAGACGCTCGCGGTGACCGTCGCCGACCAGGACGAAAGCGTCGCCATCACGTCCGACGGCGGCGGCTCCTCGGCCAGCGTGGGAGTCGACGAGAACGGCCTGGCGGTGACCCAGGTGCAGGCGGCCAGCGCCGCCGGAACGATCGCCTACGCCATCGCCGGCGGGGCGGACTCGGCTTTGTTCGAGATCGATTCGGTCACCGGCGAGCTGAGCTTCATCGCGGCCCCCGATTACGAGGCTCCCTCCGATTCGGACCTGGACAATGTCTATGAGGTCACGGTCTCAGCGGGGAACGGCTATCTCACAGACCTTCAGAATCTCTCGGTATCGGTCGGCGACCTGCTTGAGGGCGAGGGCAATTTCGGCCCGCCGTTCGGCAATTATCATATGGGCCACCTGGTCACCGAATACGTCTAGCGCTTCCGAGGACCCCGAAGCGGGGAAGCCGATAAGCGGCCCCCCAACCTACGGAAATTACATCCATTTTGCCTCTAACTCCGCTGCGGGCACAGGCGGTTTCATGTTATTCTCCAGCATCGCGCGATGACCGGGCGGCAGTGCGCTGTGCCGCCGTATCGTGCTGCGGCAGGAGTGAAATGATCATGCCCACCGGAACCGAAGGTCCCGACGTCTTCTTAATAGACCAAGTTCAGGTCTACTATGGCCTTGGCGGTGACGATACATTCAATCTTGCCTTCGACATCTCCATTGCGTTTAACAGTTCGCCACAGTTTTTGAGGGTTGAGGGTGGGGCGGGCTTCGACACCTTCAGCATAACCGCCAGGCTTGTGCGGCAGCTGTACGTTCCTTTCGAGCCATACCAAGGATCGGTCTGGGTAATTGGCGCTACCTTGAGCAGAGTAGGGACTGTCGTCGATTACGTGGGAATCGAGCGGATCTACGTTTCCAGCACAGCCGATTTTTCCGGCTACCCGGTGGGACAGCCCAGAGCCGGCAGCTGGTCGACGGGCGACACGATCGATGAAATCCACGTCAACGGCGTCGTCGGCGATCAAGCGATCGGCGTCTTCACCGGCGGGAACGACGACAAGATCTATCTGGGTCCGGTCGGCAACGGCTCGGCCGGTCACGGCGGGAGCGGCAACGACCTCGTCGACTTGAGCGGCTTCCTGGGCAGCTCCGCCTCGGCCTTCGGCGACGATGGCGATGACATTCTTGTCGGAAGCGCCCGGGCGGACACGCTCGACGGCGGCTCCGGAGTCGATTCGATGCGCGGGGGCGCGGGCGACGATATCTATATCGTGGATAATTCGGGCGACACGATCGTCGAAGCGGAAGACGCCGGCTTCGACACGGCGCGGATAGGCGCCGCCGTCTACGTCCTGGCCCAGGGCATCGAGCATCTGGTTGCGACCGATCCCGGGTCTCATGATTTCACGCTGAACTCGGGCGACAACAAGGTGACCGGTAATTCGGGCGCAGACCTCCTTCGCCTCCACCATGGCGGCACCGACACCGCCGCCGGGCTCGACGGCAACGATATCTTCTACCTCGGCGGGGCGCTCGATAAGTCCGACCTTGTCGACGGCGGCGGCGGCACCGACACGCTCGTCCTTCAGGGCGATTACCGCTTCGGTCTCCTGCTCGACTCCAACGTCACCGGGATCGAGGCCCTTTCGATGCTGGCCGGCAGCAATGTCGGCTTCGGGGAGCCGGGGACGAACCGCTACGATTATGTGATCGTCACCCACGACCTCAATTTCGCGCCGGGGCTCCAGGCTCGGATCAACGGCGCCAGTCTGCTCGACGGCGAAGACTTCACCTTCAACGGCAGCGCGGAGACCGATGCCAGCTTCGTCGTCTACGGCGGCAGGGGCCGGGACGCCCTGCTCGGCGGTCTCGGCAACGACATCTTCTTCTTCGGCGAGGACGGCCGCTTCGCTCCCGGCGACGCGGTCGATGGCGGCGCGGGCTATGACGGACTCTTCCTTCGCGGCGGCTATGCGATCGACTTCAACGATCCCGGCCACTTCGCCGCCCTTCGCAACATCGAGAATTTGACGTTCACCTCCGCCGGCGACGAACGCTATGCCCGGGGCGGGACGGCGTTTGATTACGACGTCACCTGGGCGGATGCCCTGCTCGGCGCCGGACAGGCCATCACGGTCAGCGGCGTTCGGCTCCAGTCGAACGAGACGATGGCTTTCGACGGTTCGCTTGAGACAGACGGAGTCTTCCGGATCTTCGGCGGGGCAGGGGATGACGACCTCTCCGGCGGCGGCGGCGACGATCTGATCTCGGGTGGCCTCGGCGCCGATGGGTTACGCGGCGGCGGCGGCGGCGACGTCTTCCGCTTCGACGGCGTGGCGGAATCCACCCCCACCGCGATCGATCGGGTCGAGGATTTCGCGGCTGGCGACAAGGTCGATCTCACCCGGATCGATTCGGACATGAATCAGTCGGGCGACCAGGCGTTCAGCTTCATTGGCGGCGGCGCCTTCGGCAACCACGCCGGGGAGTTGCGGGCGGAAAATGTGGCCGGGTCGACATGGCTGGTCCAGGGCGATACCGACGGCGACGGCGACCCGGATTTCGAGCTGCTCCTGGTCGTCACGGACTCGCACCCGATCACGGCCGGCGACTTCTTCCTCTGACGGTTGGCGGATGAGGAGCGGCGGTCGCCCGCCCTTGCCATCTCTTCCCCTCGCGGCTATGCGCCGCCACATCCCTCTGGGATAGATCGGCGCCTCGAAGGGGCGCGCGCTGGCCGGCGATGTTTCGCCCGCCGGCGTTTTTCGCGTTTGGCGCTTCGGCGTGGTGAAAGGCAGTAGAGCATGTTCGACAGTCTGAGCGACCGCCTCGGCGCAGTCTTCGACCGCCTTCGCGGCCGCGGAGCTCTGACCGAGGCCGACGTTCGGGCCGCGATGCGCGAGGTCAGGATCGCCTTGCTCGAAGCCGACGTCGCTCTGCCGGTGGTCCGCGAATTCGTCGACAAGGCGACCGAGCAGGCGGTCGGCCAACAGGTTCTGCGCTCCGTCACTCCGGGCCAGCAAGTCGTCAAGATCGTCCACGACGCGCTCGTCGAGATGCTCGGCGCCGAGGCTTCCGAGCTCAACGTCGACGTCACGCCTCCGGCCGTCGTGATGATGGTCGGCCTCCAGGGCTCGGGCAAGACCACCAGCACCGCCAAGATCGCCCGCCGCCTTCGCGAGAAGGCCGGCAAGAAGGTGATGATGGCGTCGCTCGACGTCGCCCGCCCGGCCGCCCAGGAGCAGCTCAGGGTGCTCGGCGAGAAAGCCGAGGTGGCGACCCTTCCGATCGTCGCCGGCCAGCAGCCGGTCGACATCGCCCGCCGCGCCCTCCATGCCGCCCGTCTCCAGGGCTATGACGTCCTCCTCCTCGACACCGCCGGCCGGCTTCACGTCGACCAGGCGCTGATGGACGAGATGAAGGCGGTCGCCGACGTCTCCGGCCCGGCCGAGATTTTGCTCGTCGTCGACGCCCTGACCGGCCAGGACGCCGTCAACGTCGCCACCAGCTTCTCGGGCCAGGTCGATCTCACCGGGATCGTCCTCACCCGCCTCGACGGCGACGCCCGCGGCGGTGCCGCCCTGTCGATGCGCGCCGTCACCGGCAAGCCGATCAAGTTCGCCGGGGTCGGCGAGGCGATCGACGCGCTCGAGGCCTTCCATCCCGAGCGGGTCGCCGGCCGGATCCTCGGAATGGGCGACGTCGTCAGCCTGGTCGAGCGCGCCCAGGAGACGATCCAGGTCGAAGAAGCCGAGGCGATGGCCCGGAAGATGGCCAAGGGCCAATTCGACCTCGACGACCTTCGCTCCCAGCTTTCCCAGATGCAGCGCATGGGCGGGCTTTCCGGGCTCGCCGCAATGCTTCCGGGAATGAAGAAGATTTCGGGTGCGATGGAAGCCAGCGGCGTGGACGGCAAGGTGCTGGTCCATCTCGACGCGATCATCGGCTCGATGACCCCCAAGGAACGCAAGCGGCCCGAATTGCTCAACGCCAAGCGCAAGATCCGGGTCGCCAAGGGTTCGGGCCGGACCGTTCAGGAGGTCAACAAGCTCCTCAAGATGCACCAGGACATGGCCGGAATGATGAAGAAGATCCGCAAGATGGGCGGCCTCGGCAAGCTCGGCGCGATGTTCGGAGGCGGCGGCGGCCTCGGCGGCCTTGGCGGAATGGGTGGAATGGGCGGCCTTCCGGGTGGCGGCGCGGGCGGGATGCCCGGCCTTCCCGGCCCCGGCCCGGCGCCGATGAACCTCCCGCCGGGCTTCGAAAAGTTCATGAAGAAGAAGTGAAACCCCGTCGTCCCAGCGAAGGCTGGGACCCCAGCGGGTGAAGGGCGCGGTGCTTTTCACTCCACGGGACCCCAGCCTTCGCTGGGGTGACGACAAAAGAAGGAACATAAAGATGGCAGTTTCAATCCGGCTTTCCCGGGGCGGCGCGAAGAAGCGTCCTTATTACAAGATCGTCGTCGCCGACGCCCGCACCGCGCGCGACGGCAAGTTCATCGAGCGGATCGGAAGCTACAATCCGCTCCTCCCCAAGGACAGCCCGGACCGGGTGAAGCTCGACGCCGATCGCGCCCGCCACTGGCTTTCGGTCGGCGCCCAGCCGAGCGACCGGGTCGCCCGCTTCCTCGATGCCGCCGGAGTCCGCGAGCGCGCCGCCCGCAGCAACCCGAACAAGGGCGTCCCCGGCGACAAGGCCAAGGAGCGCGCCGAGGAGCGCGCCACCCGCGAGGCCGAAGCCGCCGCCGCCCCGGCCGAGGAGGAGACCCCCGCCGTGGAGGAAGCTCCCGCCGCTGAGGAAGCCGCCGCCGAAGCGCCCGCCGCGGATGAGGCTCCGGTCGCCGAAGAGGCGCCCGCTGCCGAGGAAGCGCCCGCTGCCGAGGAAGCGCCCGCTGCCGAGGAGGCTCCGGTTGCCGAGGAGGCTCCCGCATCCGAGGAAACCCCGGCCGCCGAGGAAGCGCCTGCCGCCGAAGAGGCTCCCGCCGCCGAGGCCGAGGCGACACCCGCCGATGAGGCGACCAACGAGGGCGCCTCGGCCGGCGAGCCCGCCGAGGGTTCGGACGAGGCCGCTCCCGCCGAGGGCGCCGAAAAGGCGGAATAACCTTGGCCGACGATCAGGTCGCCCTCGCCGCCATTGCCGGCGCTCACGGCATCGGTGGCGAGGTGCGCCTGAAGCTGTTCGCGCAGAGCGCGGAGAGCCTCAAGCATCACCGCCAGGTGAGGGTAGGGGAGAGGCTCCTCACCCTCGCTTCGCTCAAGGGCGACCGAACCCCGATCGCCCGCTTCGCCGAGATTCCCGATCGGACCGCGGCCGAAGCTTTGCGCGGCCAGCTCGTCACGGTCCCCCGCTCCGCGTTGCCGCCGCTCGAGGAGGGCGAATATTACCATGCCGACCTGATCGGCCTTCCTTGCGAGAGCGCGGCGGGCGAGGCGCTTGGGCATGTCGTGGCGGTCGAGGATTTCGGCGCCGGCGACCTCCTTGAGATCGAGAAGCCCGACGGCCGCCGGACCATGGTTCCGTTCCGCGCCGGCGTGGCGGACCTGGTCGACGGGCGCATCGTCGCGGATCCCGAGTTCCTGGCGTGATCGTCGCCCCGGCGAAGGCTGGGGCCCAGAGGGAAGAACGCCGCGCCCTTCACCCGCCGGGGCCCCAGCCTTCGCCGGGGCGACGTTACGCTCCGCCCTTTGCGCGAACCGACCCGCTCAGCTTCTCACGTTTCAATTGCCGCTCCAGGGCCAGATCGTTGCGGATGGTCACGGCCGCGACCCCGCCTTCGCCCATGGCGTGGCTGATCTGGTCGAGCCCGAGCACGATGTCGCCGGCGGCATAGAGTCCGGGCACGCTGGTGCGCTGATGGCTGTCGACGACGATATTGCCGTCCTTGAGCTTCGCCCCGACCTGGTCGGCGAGCTCGTTGTGCATATCCGAGCCGAGCGCCGGATAGACGCTGTCGAACGTGTAATGGCCGTCGGCGGTGTCGACGACGATGCAGTCCTCATGGGCGGCGACCGCCGAACAGGGACCGTCGACGGTTCGGATCCCAAATTCCTTGAGCCGAGCCTGGTCTTCCGCGCTGAGGTCGTGCGCGGTGTGGGGCGCGATGAGCGTGATGTCCTCCGTAAACCCGCGCAGGAATATCGCCTCGGCCACCCCGTGCGAGCCGTCGCCGATCACTCCGACGATCTTGTCGGTCACCTCGTAGCCGTCGCAGATCGGGCAATAGCGGATCAGGCCGCGGGCGAGCGCTTCGTCGTGAAGCTCCTCGTCCATCAGCGGTCGGCGATTGGTGACTCCCGTAGCGATCAGCACCTTGCGCGCGACCACCGATCCCTCGCCCCACTCCGCCTTGAAGCCGCCCTCGACGACATCCAGGCGGCTGACCCGGCTGGTCACGATCGAAGTCCCGTATTTCTGCGCCTGCTCCTTCATCCGGGCGATCAGCTCCTTGCCGGAGATTCCGTCGGGATAGCCGGCATGGTTGTGGGTGCAGGGGATCCAGCCCGCCCGGCTCTTGCCCGCATCGACCAGCTTGGCGGTGAGATGGAAGCGGGTGAGGTAGATGGCGGCGGTGAGCCCGGCGGGGCCGCCGCCGACGATCAGGCAGTCGAAAATGGGTTCGGTCATGGCGGCGGAGCGCTTCGACATGCGCAAGGTTCCTTGCCCTTCAGCGCCCCACAGTATATACTCGAAGTATATACGGAGTTTCGATATGAGCAGAGTGAAGGAAGAGCAGGAAGAATATCGTCAGCGCGTGGGCCGGCTTTTCGGATCGATGCCATGGCTCAAGCCCAAGGACGTCAAGACGTTCAAGGCGAAGGTATTCAAATCCGGCAATTCTCTCGCCTTGCGTCTCCCCGCCGGCCTGGGTCTGACCGCAGGCACGGAAATGGAACTGCGGGTCGAAAACGGTGAACATTTCTCGTTCGAGCCCGTCGAGCGGCGGAAGCGAAAGTTCAATGTCGAAAAGGTTTGGGGCTCGGCTACCGGGCTGAATCTCATCAAGCCCGAGGACCGGCTGTTCGCTGACAGGCGCTTGCTCTGGGACGATCCGAGTATCGACTCGCATGGGTCTGAACCGAAGTGAAATACCTTTTCGACAGCAACATCATCATCATGACGGTGATGGCCATCAACCCAGCGCTGCAACAGCGGCTCGCCGCTTGTGACGAGGGCGATATCGTCACGTCTGCTATCGCCTATGGGGAGGTCGCTTACGGCGCCCTCAGAGGCAAGCCGCCCAGTTTCGAGAAGCTCCAGGCTTTTGTCGAGGAAGCGCCGGTACTCGCATTCGACCTTAAGGCGGCCCAAGTCTACGCGAGCCTGCCGTTTAAGCGGGCGAGCTTCGATCGGCTCATTGCGGCTCACGCCCTGTCGCATGGTCTTACGCTCGTGACGGACAATGAAGCCGATTTTTACGACGTCCCCGATCTGAAGGTCGAGAATTGGACGAAAGCATGAGTTGGACCGCGACCGTTCTGACGCTTTACCCGGAAATGTTTCCGGGCCCGCTGGGAATCAGCCTGGCCGGCCGCGCTTTGTCCGAAAGCATCTGGTCGCTCGAGCCCGTCCAGATCCGCGACTTCGCGACCGACAAGCATCGCTCCGTCGACGACACCCCGGCCGGCGGCGGGGCCGGCATGGTAATGCGAGCGGACGTTCTCGGCTCGGCGGTGGACCATGTCCTTGCCCAACGCCCCGAAGCCCCCCTCCTCGCCATGACCCCCCGCGGTCGGCCGCTTACCCAGGCCTTCGTCCGCGAGCTCGCCGCAGGCCCCGGGGTCTCGATCCTGTGCGGCCGCTTCGAGGGGATAGACGAGCGCCTGTTCGAGGCCCGGCCCCTCATCCCGGTCTCCGTCGGCGACTACGTCCTGTCCGGCGGGGAGGTCGGCGCCTTCGTCCTCCTCGACGCTTGCGTTCGGCTTCTCCCCGGGGTAATGGGCGCGGCCTCCAGCGGAGAGGAAGAGAGCTTCGAAAGCGGGCTTCTCGAATATCCGCATTATACCCGACCTGTCATATGGGAAGGGCGCAGGATCCCTGAAGTGCTGCGATCGGGGGATCATGCGAGGATAGACGCTTGGCGCCAAGCCCAGGCGATGTCCGACACACGGTCAAGGCGGCCGGACCTGGTCGAGCGTCACAGGGACGCTCGAAGGCCATCGCCCTCTGGCGCGCGGCGCGAAGAAGAGAGCGAAGAGTCATGAACCTCATCCAGCAGCTCGAGGCCGAGGCCATCGAGCAGTCCATCCAGGGCCGTCCCATCCCCGAATTCCGCCCCGGCGACACCGTCCGCGTCGGCGTCCGAGTGGTCGAAGGCGAGCGTACCCGGGTCCAGAATTTCGAAGGCGTCTGCATCGCCCGCGCCAACCGGGGCCTCGGCTCTTCCTTCACGGTTCGCAAGATCAGCTTCGGCGAGGGCGTCGAGCGCGTCTTCCCGCTCTATTCGCCGAACATCGAGACGATCGAGGTCGTCCGCCGCGGCGCCGTCCGCCGTGCCAAGCTCTATTATCTGCGCGGCCGCACCGGCAAGGCCGCCCGAATCGCCGAGCGCCGCGACACCCGTCCGGACAAGGCGGCTGCCGCCGCCAAGGCTGCAAAGACCGAGACGCCCGAGACCGCCGAGGGCTGAGGCTTTCGCGCAGCGACATTGAGGGGGCGGGGAGGGCTGAGGCCCTTTCCGCCCTTTTCGTTGGCGTCCTCGTCATCCTGAACTTGTTTCAGGATCCAGGGTGGAGCCGCCTCGCGGGTGGAAAATTGGACCCTGAAACAAGTTCAGGGTGACGATTGGGGCTAGAGCCGAACCCTCCCTATCGCCACTGTCGTGTCCGGCACATATTGCGGCTGGGCGGTCCCAGGCCGCCCCCGGACCAGCACAGCGCCCGCCGGCGGCAACCCGCTGCGGGTCCCGACCACTACCACTTCGATTGGCTCCGTTCCGGCGATCAGCAGAACCATCTGCAGCCCGTCGCAGCTTCGCCCGTGGCAGCGCAGCACCGGCGCCTCTTTCCCATCGTCCTTGCCGAACCGGCGCGGCGATCCGCCGGCCCCGACGGCCAGGAACCGGGCGCCCTTGGGCCCCACCAGCCGGACGACGTCCGAGCCTCGCATGCGCAGCCGGAAGGACAAAAGTCGATTGCCGCCCACGGCCCGCTCGCCGATCCGCTCCAGAGCCGGCGGCGCCACCGCGGGTCCCCGCGCGTCCACCGCCCAGCGCCGATAGCTGGACCAGGGCACCTCCACCCCCCGCTCCACCTTGCCCAATGCGTGCATCGCCGCGGGCAGGCGCCCCCGGTCATGATACGCCATCCATCGCGCCTCGCCCCGCGCCTGATCCCAGACATATTCGAGGCTCAGCCGCTGCTTGCGCTCGATCGAATAGGCGGGGGCGAAGGCGGCCGGCAGCCAGGCGAGCGCCGCCGCCGCCGCCAGCACGGCCGTGACCCGCCCCCGGCCCAGCGGGGCCATGGCCGGCTTCAGCTCGATCAGGAAAGGGAAGAGAATCAGCACCGAGACCGGAGCGAACACCCACCCGGCGTCGAAATCGAGAAGCACCTGGCTGAGATGGAGGAGCGGCAGCCAGTGGATTACGAGCGTCAGCAGGGCCAGGCCGGTGGCGAAGCGCTCCACCCGGGGCCATAGCAGCCCGGCGCCCGCGAGCAGCGGCGGCAGCAGGAAGTAGATCGCCGCTCCGGGCGCGACCAGGCAAAGAACGGCCCCCAGGACGAGGAAGCCCAGCCAGTAAGCGAGCCGCAGCCGCTCGCGCGCCACCGGCCCGGCGATCCAGAGCAGGGTCACCGCCGCGGAGGCCATCGCCGTCGCGTCGATCGCCAGCGAGATCCATTCGGGATGGGCCCGCCAATATTCGCCCGGCCGAAGCCAGCCGATCAGCCCGTGCAGCAGGAAGGCGGTCAGCGCCGCGTCCGCCATGGCGAGGGCCAGGGCCGCCGAGCCGCGAGCGACCCCGGCCCGGCGCGACCAGGCGAGCCGGACGAAGCCGAGCAGGAGCGCTCCAAGCAGAGCCAGTCCGAGCCAGAGCGGCAGGGTAATGAGGCCGATGCCGAGGACGTCTCCGTACAATCGCTCTCCACCCGCCGGGGCGGGGCGGCCGCCGGCCAGGTCCGCCGTCACCTGAAGGGCCTGCTCGCCCATGTGGCGAAGGCTGCGCGGGTCGAGATTGGCGATCGTGTCGTCGGGACTGTGGTAGCGGGTCTCGTTGCCGATGATCGCGAAGTTGAGGATGGTCCAGGGCCGTTCCTTCAGCACGGCGACGTCCGTCTGGTTCGGGATCAGCCGCGAAAAGTCGGTGGTCAGCGAATTGGCCGCCGGGCCGGTGACCGAGCGGGCGTAATGGCCGATCGCCCGGCCGTTGGGACGGCTCGTCTCGAACATGATCGCCGGGCCGGTGGTGCCTCGGGATTCCAGATTCACCAGCGAATCGACCCGCGCCGCGAGCGGATCCCCGGCGAGAAAGGCGCGCGCGCCGATCAACCCGGTCTCCTCGCCCTCGTTGAACAGGAAGGTCACCGGGCGCCGGAGCGGCCGGTCCTTCAGGAGGGCGGCTACCTCCAGCATCGACGCGATGCCGATGCCGTCGTCCGAGGCGCCGGGGCCGGTCGGCGTGGAATCGTAATGCGAGACGAGCAGGACGTGCCGGCCCTGTGCCGGCCCGATCGTCGCGACGACGTTCCGGATCCGTGCGCAGGACACGGTCTGGGCGGCGGCGGCGCCGTTGCAGGTGAACGAATCGGCGATGCGCGGGCTCAGCCCGAGCGCCCGAAGCTCCGCCACGAGCCGCGAGCGCACCCCGTCGTTGGCGGCGCTGTCCACCGGATGGGGTCGTTGGTCTCCCAATATCCGCTGGAGCCGGGCCAGGGCTCGGGCGGTGTGGAAGCCCCCGGCCTGAACGCCCGCGGGCGCCGGGATCGGCACCATCGCGCTCTTCGCGCCCATCATTGCGAGCAGCGCCAGCATAAGCAGCGCGACGATCAGGCCGGTCCGTTTCATCGCTCTCCCTTGCGGCGCCCGGCGCTCCTGATAACAGACGACCGGGCAGTGGCAACGGGGCGCTCGAAGGATCGGGCCACGTTGTAAAGCCCGGCAGGATGCCTAATTGAGGCCCCTGTCTTCAGGAGTGAGAAAATGGGGTATCGGGTGGTCGTCGTCGGAGCGACCGGCAATGTCGGGCGCGAGATAATGAACATCCTCGCCGAGCGCGAATTTCCGTTGGACGAGATCGCCGCGGTCGCCTCGCCGCGCTCGACGGGCGACCTCGTCGATTTCGGCGACAGCGGGACCGAGCTCAAGGTCCGCAACATCGAGCATTTCGATTTCGCGGGCTGGGACATGGCCCTCTTCGCCGCCGGCTCGGCCGTCTCCCGGGAATATGCCCACAAGGCGGCGGGCGCGGGCTGCACGGTGATCGACAACAGCTCGCTCTACCGGATGGACCCGGACGTGCCGCTGATCGTGCCCGAGGTTAACCCCCACGCCATCGACGGCTATCGCCGCAAGAACATCATCGCCAACCCCAATTGCTCGACCGCCCAGATGGTGGTCGCCCTGAAGCCGCTCCACGACTTCGCCGGCATCAGGCGCGTCGTCGTCTCGACCTATCAGTCCGTTTCGGGCGCCGGCAAGAAGGGGATGGACGAGCTGTTCGAGCAGAGCCGCAACATCTTCGTCGGCGACACCAACGAAGCGGCCGTCTTCACCAAGCAGATCGCCTTCAACGTCATTCCCCATATCGACGAGTTCCTCGACGACGGCTCGACCAAGGAGGAATGGAAGATGGTGGTCGAAACCAAGAAGATCCTCGATCCCAAGATCAAGGTGACCGCCACCTGCGTCCGTGTGCCGGTCTTCGTCGGCCATTCGGAATCGATCAACATCGAGTTCGAGCGCGAGATCTCCGCCGAGGACGCGCAGAGGATTCTTCGCGAGGCGCCGGGCGTGATGCTCGTCGACAAGCGCGAGGACGGCGGATACGTCACCCCGGTCGAGGCGGTCGGCGAATATGCCACCTACATCAGCCGCGTCCGCGAGGATTCCACCGTCGAGAACGGCCTCAGCCTCTGGTGCGTCTCCGACAATCTCAGAAAGGGCGCGGCCCTCAACGCGGTCCAGATCGCCGAACTCCTCGGCCGCAAGCACCTCCAGAAAGCCGCCTGACGAGAGGCATCTGCATCTCGCGCAATTCCTCGCCGGCCGCAGGCCAATGATTTTTCAACGCAACGACGCAACGATGCCGTGCCGCTGCAAAGGCCCTGCGAACCGTCCGGGAGATGGAATATAAACAGGGCTTCGCCCGGAGCCGGGACGCGCGCACGGCTCCGTTCACCCGCGCGGGCATCGTTGCGTCGTTGCGTTGAAAAATTGACAGGCGCGGCGCTTGCGAGTTCGCAACGGGGGCCGACCCAATCCAACAAATGTTCTTGACCTGTTCTCACATCCATGCCATATGAAAGCCCTGCCCGAGTCGGCTCGATCAACCGGCGAGGGCGGGAATCGGTCGAGGGGTTCGCCCCGAGGCCGGCGGCCGGCGCGAAGTCATCCGGAACGTTTGAGCTCGCGTCTACCCGAAGAGCCGTGACTGCGTATGTCCTCCGTGAGGATTCGAAGCGGCTTCGAGCGTGGAAGTGCCGGCGCCCGGGCTTAGGGCGTGAGGAGGGGATCGAGGCTTCGGCCAAGGTCTCTTGCAAATCGGGGCCAGCGACCCCGGACGGAAACGAAGCGCGAAAGCCTGGTTCGGATACCGAACGGCGGCACCGTCCCTCCCAAGGGGCGGCGCCGGTGCCACTCGGCCTCGCAAAAGCGCAGGC